>Ga0302232_10002306_pt1 | contig 13099 bp, 10 predicted proteins | sample II_Palsa_N2_3_FD_193575 | JGI IMG/M metagenome (GOLD analysis project Ga0302232, IMG submission 193575) | Peat permafrost microbial communities from Stordalen Mire near Abisko, Sweden - II_Palsa_N2_3 | ecosystem: Environmental > Terrestrial > Soil > Palsa > Peat permafrost | place: Sweden...
ATGAGCGCGTCCTTCTGTTCGTGCGTCAGGTCCTTGAAATCGGGCATCTTCGTCATGTCCCTCACTATGCATTGCCTGGTTTCAGTTTACAACTGCTGAATAGTTACGCCGCCGGCAAAGAAAAGTAGGTGCCGCCCCGCACAGGGGCGACCCAAATAGACCGATAAGACAGCAAGAAAAGGCCAACGCCGCAGGCAAACAGCCAAAAACAAACCTAACGAGACCAATAAGAAATGCAAGGAAACCCCAACGCCGTAGTCACACAACTGTATGCTCAGGCGCCAGCGCCGCCCCCTGCCCCAATTGCCTCGCTATATACCGCCGCCACCCGCTTTGCGATCACCGAATTATCAAAATTAGCCCGCGAGTATGCCCGGCATGCATCAGCATCAGGCAGTTTCAAAGCGCCAGTAAGCGCTGCCCCCAACCCCTCTGCAATCGCCGCAGCGCCCGTCGCCGGCAATACCAGATCGGGCGAGAGCCCTGCCACCGCCTCCGGCAAGCCGCCCACCGGCGTCACCAGCACCGGCGTACCCGAGGCCAGCGATTCCACGGTGATCAGGCCAAACCCTTCGAGCGCTACCGTCGGCACGACACTGATCGTCGCCGCACGGTACAGCGCCGCCAGGTGCTGATCGGGCACGAAGCCGAGCAGCTTCACATTGTCGTCGAGTCCAGCCTCGTCGATACGCGTCTGCAGTTCGTCCTGCAACCGCCCCTTGCCCGCAATCAGCAACAGCACGTCAGGCACACGCTGTTTGAGCACCTTCACCGCATCGATCAGATCCTCCAACCCCATGCGCCGTACCAGGCGCCGCACCGCCAGCACGATCGGCCGGCCCTGCGGCAATTGCAGCTTCAGACGCGCTTCGGCCGGCGTGATCGGCAAGTTGAACTGATCGACATTCACGCAGCCCGGTACCACACGGACCCGCTCCGGCGAGATGCCGTAGCGCGACGTGAGGATCTTGCCGAACGCTTCGGACAACACGATCAGTCGCGACGAGCGCGCATACACCGACTGTTCCAGATAATGCTTCGCGCGCTGACCAAACGAATCTGCGCCTTCGACATGGCTTTCGTCCGCCCAGGGCCCCTGGAAATGCGAGACCTGCGGAATGCCGCGCGTCACATCCAGCCCCGGAAACGTATACAGCGCGAAATGCGAGGAAATCACATCGGGACGCTGCCGCGTGACCTCGCGGCGCAACGCACGGCGGGCCGCCATCAAGCGCAGCGGCAACGATTGTGCCGCCGAGCCGAATCCCTGGATCGCGCCGCCCGTATCCTCCGCCACGCGCGGCGAACCGGCTACCACGCCGCGCACCGCCACCCCAGCGCCCGGCAATGCACCGACCAGCGAGTAGTACATGCGGTCGAGACCGCCCGCGCGCTCCGGGAACCAGTGCATGCCGATTTGCAGCGATTTGATTGAGTCCGTGGTCATGACCGTGTCCCTTGTGTGGCGTGAGAGTTCGTGTGGGGCCGTGCGTGCGTTCATTCGGCCCCCTTGTATTCGGTGCCCGTGTATCCGGCACCCGTCAGTTCGATTCCCTTGGATTCAATTCCTTTATGGCTGGCCAGCGCGTTCGCAGCAAGCGGCTCCGCGTCGACGCGCCGGCGGTCTTCCTGTTGCCCCGCCAGTTGCCGGTACAACGCGATGTACTGCGCCGCCATGCGCGCCCAGCCAAAGCCCGTGGCGAGTTCGTTGGCGGCGACACCCATGGCGCGGCGTGCGTCGTCGGATCTGGCCAGCCTGGCAATCGCGCCCGCAAGCGCCTTCGGATCGTCTGGATCGTCCAACACGATCCCGCATTCGGGCGTGATGATCTCCGCCCCCCCCGCCGTGCGCGCGGTGACCACCGGCAGGCCTGCCGCCATCGCTTCGAGTAGCGACAGGCTCATCGCCTCGTAGCGCGACGGAAATACAAAGGCATCGACCGAGTGCATCAGCACCGGCATCTCCTTCACCAGCCCGAGAAAACGCACGCGATCGGCGATGCCGAGCGCACGTGCCTGCTCCGGGTAAGGACTCCCAGGCAGATACCCCGCCACCGCGATATGCACGTGACCAGGTAGATGGCGCAGCGCCTGCAGCACGGTGCCGAGATTCTTGCGTGGCGTGCGCAGGTCACCCACGAATAGCAGCAGGAACGCATCAGGCGGCAGATTAAATTTCGCACGATCGCCCTGCGCCGCCGCGAAGCCCTGCGTATCGACGCCGTTATAGATCACATCGACGCGATTGCGCGGCGTGAGGCCGATCGCGCGAATCTCGTCGGCCACCTTCTGCGAGACTGCAGTAATGACCCGCGAGCGGCGATACGCCCAGCGCTCGAGCGACGCATTCACACGCGTATAGACGAACTGATAGGCCGACCACAGGCCCTTGGTCAGGCCGAACGGGTAATACTTGCTGCCGAACCAGCCGCTATGCACGAAGTGCGCGGTGTTCACGTCGGCAGGCATCCAGGTGATGAAACCGTTCACATGCAGCACGTCGTACTCGCTGCGATGCGTGCGCAGCCACAACGCACTCTTCAGCGCGAACACCTGCTGACGCAGCAGGTTGGTCGGCCACCAGCGGCCGATTTTCATGGGCACCCAGCGCACCTCCGGATGCGCAAGCAGGTCGGGTGCAACGTGCGAGGCGACGAGCGTCACCGCAATATTCTCGTCGAGGGCCGCACGTGCGATCTCGTGGTTCACGCGTCCCTGGCCGTCGTTATGGCGCACCACATGCGTGACAATGGCGACTCTCAATCAGATGCCTCCGTGCAGAATGAGCTCCCGACGGCGCTGCTGCTTTTGCCAGTGCGTCGCGGAGAGGATCGAAAAAAGACTCATGAAAAGCAATAGTCCACCCGTGCCGACCAGCGAATTGGTGAACAACAGCATCGCGAAGATCGCGAGACCAAGACTTAACGAAGCGGACACGAACTTGTCGTCGCGCATCTTGAACGAGGCCAGTACCGCCCGCACCAGCAGCCAAAGAATGCCGGACAGGTACAGCAACGTGCCGGGCCAGCCGAGCACGAATGGGATATTCATCACGCCGCTGTCGAAGTTGCCGTACTGGCCGAGCTGGCCACCGTCGTTCGACAGCTTCGTGGAGGTGCCGGTCGCACCCATGCCTTCGCCGGAGACGTCGGTAAACGCGGTCTTCGCGAAGGTCGCGTAGAACTCGTTACGCGCGGCGTAACTTTGGTCGTCCTTGAGATTGACGATACTGTTCAGACGCGTCTGCATCCGGTCGGCCACCGGACCCACCGCCAGCAGCGGCACGCAAAGGCCGGCCAGCAGGAGCCCGCTGGCGACAATGCGCAGCCGCACGCGGTTATTCGATTTGACCAGCTGGATCAGCAACGCCACGACCCACCCGCCCCACGTCGAACGCACGAGGCTCAGGCCAAACGCAAAGAAACCCAGCGCGGCAGCGATCCAGCGCACGCGGTGATTCGCGGCCATCACGTAGACCATCGCACCCATCATCGCGAACGCAAACGGGCCCGACGAATTCATCGTGCTGAACACGCGCACACCCATTGGCACCGGGTCGCCTTGCGAGTTCATCTGCGAGCCGAGCATCCATAGCGCGTCCCACGGCGGCATGATGGCGAATTGCACGATGCCATAGGCGCCCATCACCAGCATGCCCCAGATGAAGGTGTTGATGATGGTGTCTCGATACGCTGGATAGTCCCGCGTATTCGCCATGATGTGAAAGCCGATCAGGATCGGATAGAGCCAGTTGGCAAGGTCGTAGGTGGCCGCGAGCGGCCCGCTCGAGACGACGCCGACCATAAACGCGTAGGCAAGTCCCGCCAGAATCAGCAGCACCGGCAAGCCGCGCCGTTGTCCGAGCACTGGATAGTGGCGAATCAGCGAGAGGCCGCTGATCATCGTGACGGCCAGCGGTGCGACCTGGATCAGGCTGGTCGGCGTGAAGGCACCCTTCGACCAGTCGGCGAGGCGCCGCACTTCGGGGCTCAGGAACCACAGCCACCACATGAAACCTACGTAGCGTGCGGGGCTTTTGAAGTACAGCCACAGGCCCGTCAGCGTGGCGAGCACCGGAAAGGCAAGCGTGAGCACCGTGCCCTGGTGCGCGCCGATCAGCAGCGCCGTGACAAGCCACAGCAACGCGGGCGGTCCCCATTCCATCGGGTCGCTCTTGAGGCGGCGGACAGCGCCGCTCGCGGCGGCACGCGCGATCGTTGACATCGGTTAGAGACCCCCGCGAGACTGGCTTTGGACGTTGACCGGCGCGCGCCGCTCGTCCGCCGTACGGCCGTACGGCGCCCCGCGGCGAAGCAACAACTCCTCAGTGATGCGCACGTGCTGCAGCGCGAACTGGCGCGTGGTCAGATCGCGCGACAACAGTTGTTCAGCGGCGGCCTGCGCCTGGCGCAACCCTTCGGCGGGCGAGGCGGCGAGCCGGTCGACCGCCTCGCGCATCGCTTCGGGGTCGAACGGCGGCACGTAAGCCGCCGCCCGGTACGAGAAATAGTCGTTGAGCGTGCCCACATTGGTGACCACCATCGGTTTGCCGAGCGCCGCAGCCTCGAGCATTACCGTGATGCCGGAGGCGTGCGAGTTCGGCCGCAACGGCACCAGTACGACGTCGGCCCAGTCGTACAGTTCACGGGCCTTCGTCAGCCCCGCAGCGGGCGCAATCTCGACATTCGGGGCACGCAGCTTCGCGGGGATCCGGCGCCGCGTCGCGAGCCTGACCGTATAGCGGGAATCGTTGCCGAACGCCTTGATGAACGTCTCCCAGTCGCGATCGCGGTCGTTGCCGATCGCGGCAATGCGCACCGGCGTGTGGGGCTGCCACTCGTGCGGCACCTTGACCGGAAAGTCGGTGGTATTCAGGCCGTAGAACACATGCGTCGCCTTGCGCCCGAGGTAACGCTCGCACAGTTCCGCGTTCTCGCTTGCCAGCGTGGTCAGCACATCGGCGCGCGTAATCAGCTTGCGATACAGCCAGCGCCGCAGCACCCCATAGCTGGGCCACTTGTCGAGCAGCCACACGCTTTGCGCGAGCAACAGCGGCGGTGCCGCGCGGCGGCCGCTCAGCAACAGCACCAGCGCAACCGACAGATATTCGTGCTCGGTATGCGTCCAGATCACGTCCGAGCGCAGGATTTCGGCGCGATTGCGCAGCGTATGGATCAGATCGAAGCCGAGCACGGCCTTGAGCGCCCGGCGCACCAAACGCACGGGGGCATTTTCGCGTGCGTCCTGCGAATAGGTCAGCGCGAATTCTTCGGACTCCGCATGGTGATAGCCGTACAGGCAGCCGATGTTATCGCCCTTGCGATAAAAGCGTGGATCGGCGCCGTAAAACAGATGAACGTGGACTTTCGTACTCATTCAGGCACTCCGGTCAGCGGGGTGGCGCGGTTTGAGAGGAGATCGGCGCGCTGGGCCCGATACGGGGTCGCGTCGTGTGGCTGCATCGCGTGGCAGGCATACATCACGAGGCCGCCGCGCGACGCGCTTCGTGCGCGCCCGTGCGCACCGCGCGCCAGCGCGAGACCCGCGTGCGGCCCTGCTTCGAGGCCAGCGCGAGTACCACGTGGGCGAAGCCCGGGTAGACGCGCGTGCCGACAAGCGCATACCACCACCAGGCGGCCTCGCGCCGCAGCGGCGGCAGATGGTCGTGCAGGATCAGGTGCAGGTTGTAGGCGGCGTTACGCACCGCGATCATGGTCTGTGCATCGCGGCGGTCGTCGTCGAAGCGCTCGGCCGGGTAATGATCGACCGCCACACGTGGGTCGTAGACGAGTTTCCAGCCGGCGTTCTTCACGCTCATGCTGAAAGCCATGTCGTTATGGACCTGGGCTCCCGCTCCGCGCAACCGCGCGTCGAAGCGGATATGGCGGACCGCCTCGCGCCGGTAGCTCATGTTGGCGCCCTTGAGCAGATCGACTTCGCGTGCACCGCCCACACCCAGGTGGTGATTGCCGATGATCTTGCCGGACGGCCGGACTTTGCCCACCAGCGGCCGTTCGCCGTCCAGCACGCGGCCCTTCTCGTGCACCCAGTCTCGCCCGCCGAGCGCGCCCAGGCGCGTGTCGCCCTCGAACGCGGCGGCGATCCGCTCGACCCAGTCGGGACGCGGCGCGGCATCGTCATCGGTAATCGCGATGACGTCGCCATTGGCCGCATCGAGGCCGCGATTGAGCGCGGCGACCTGCCCCGGTATATCGACCAGCGCAACCGAGAGCGGCAACGCGCCCACGACCGCCGGGTCGCGCAGGCAGACGTGCGTCGCGGTGTCGTCGGGTCGCGCCACGACGACGACTTCATCCGGTGCGCGCAATTGCTGTTGCAACGCGGCGAGGCAGCGCGCCAGATCGCCCGGGCGGCGAAAGGTGGGAACCAGTACCGTTACTTTCATCGCGTCATGCTCCTTAATCGGGATTCCTCACGCACTCAGGTATTCCTGTACCGCGGCATAGCTGCGGTCATAGCCGCCGCGGGCGCGCTGCGGCATGGCATTGAAGATGCCGCCCTGAACATGCACGCCAGCCGCTTTCAGGCGCTTCAACGAATCGGCGATTTCGCCCTCGCTATGCACGCCCGAGCGGATCACGAAGAAGGTCGAGCCGGCGTAACCGCCGATAATCGACGCGTCGGTCACGGCCAGCACCGGCGGCGTATCGATCAGGACTACGTCGTAACGCTTGGCGAGACCCTCGAGGTACTGCGGCAGGCGCGGCGACATCAGAAGCTCCGAAGGATTCGGCGGACGCCGGCCACAGGAGATGAAGCTCAGGCCGTCGACGCTGGTCGCGCGAATTGCCTCTTCCAGCGAGATCTGGCCGCTCAGCAGTTCGGACAGGCCGTTGTCCTTCGCGCCGCCGACGTAGCGCTCGAGCGCGCCGCGCCGCATATCGCCGTCGACCATCAGCACGCGCTTGCCGGAATGCGCCAGCAGCACCGCGAGATTGACGGTCAGGAAGCTCTTGCCCACGCCGGGCATCGGGCCCGTCAGCATGACGATACGGTTGCGCGCGTCCATCATCGTGAACTGCATGGAGGTGCGCAGACTGCGCAGGCTTTCGATGCAGACGTCCTTCGGCTTCGCGTCGGCCAGCACCGAACGCAAGCGGTTACCGCCGCGCTCAAACGTGTTCTCGAGCACCGCCTGCTCGGCGGAGAGCGGCACGAGCCCATAGATCGGCAGATGGAACATGCGCTCGACGCGTTCCGGGTCGTCGATGCCCTTCAACAGATTGCGGCGCAGGAACACGAAGCCGGTGCCGACAATCAGGCCGAGAATCACCGCAGCCGAGAGGATCAGCACCTTCTTGGGCTTGACGGGTGTGCCCGGACGCAGCGCTTCGTCCACCATGTGCACATTTCCGCCCGTGCCGACCCGCTGCACTGAGAGCTCCTGGACGCGGTTCAGCAGCAGCACGTAGATGTCTTCGGCCACCTTGGCATCGCGCTGCAACTGCACGGCCTTCACTTCCGTGGCAGGCAGATCGCGAAAGCGGTCACTGTATTTATCGCGCTGCGCTTCGAGTTCGGCCATCTGCTCGCGGGAGGCCTTGATCAGCGGATGCTCGTCGCCATAGCGCTCTTCGAGCCCAGCAATCTGCAGGCGCAGGGCGGAAATCTGCTGTTCGTACGTGACGCTGCCCTCCAGATAGACTTTCGCTTCGTCACTCGCGTTGATCGAGCCGGATTGGCGTTGATACGCGGTGAGCGCGGCTTCCGCACGTTCGAGGTCGCCCTTCAGACGCGGCTCCTCGCTCTTGAGGAATTCGAGCATCTTGTTCGCATCGGTCTGCTTGGTGGCAATGTGTTCGCGCAGATACGACTCGGCGAGCGCGTTGGCGACCAGAGCAGCATGCGCCGGGTCCTTGTCTTCCAGCGAGATCTCGATCACGCCGGTTTGCTTGCCCTGCTCTTCGACCTTGATCGCGGACTGAAACGCGGTGATTGCATCGAGGTCGTTGGCACGCATCACAGTAAACTGCGTGCCGGGACGGGCGACCAGCTTGTTGACCAGAATCGTCACGCCGCCGCCCTGCTCGGTCTGACCCGTCTCGCCCCGCAAGAGCAGCGTGCCGTCCGGCGCCCGCAGTTCGTACTGCGTATCGGACAGCGCGGTCAGCACCATCTTCTTGCCTTCGAGCGCAGGCACGACCTCGACGGTGTCGACGCCGGCCAACTCACCGCCCCACGCGTAACTCTTGAGACCCAACCACGGACGGGAGGGCACGCCGGGCGTGGCAAGGCGCGCGGCGAGACTGCCGAGCAGCGGAATCGTCTTCGGTTCGACCGAGAAGTTCAGCTTGCACTGCTGGACCACCGGCCCGACGACGCCCCGGCTCTTGATGATCTCGATCTCGGCATCGGTGGGCAGCGACGTCTGCGGGCTGGAAATCACCGCGCCCGTCTGCGTCTGCGTGAGGGCTTGCGAGGTGTTGTCGGACTCTTCCACCCGTACGTACGCATCGGCCGAATAAATCGGCTTCGCGACGAAACAGTAGAGTGCAGCCATCGCGACGATCGTCACCGCGATGGCAATCAGCCACCAGATGTCGTCGAGAATCACCTGCAGCAGTTGACCGAGGACGACGTCCTCTTCTTCGGTCCTGGCCGGCATGGCCATATGAGGATTTACTTGAGTGCTCACAATTCGATCCCGGTTGGGTCGCCTCGGGTCCTGCACTGTGCATTGCTTCGCACAGCCCAGGACCGTTGGCGGGTCAGGCGCCTAGTTGGTCAATTCTTTGATGTAGAACACCGACTGGATGGCCGGCAACACCTGCTGGATGACGCGGTTGAAGGTCGTCGAAAGTGCCGTGCCGACGTAGACCACATCCAGCGGCTGCAACTGGAATTGCGACGACAGCATGATGGCGTTCGGCTGCGTCATGTCGAGGCGATAAACTTCCGGCGTGGTCGGGTGGTCCTTCATGCCGCGCAACACATAGATCTGGCGCGGGTTTGCATCGGTATCGAGAATCCCGGTGGCCTGCGTCAGCGCATCGGCAATCGTCAGGCGCCCTCTCAACATCGACACCGTCTGCGGGCTCTTCACCTCGCCCATCACGAACACGCGGCTATCCTCGCGGTCCGGTACGTTGATGATGTCGCCGGCCTGCAGCATCACGTTCTGCCGCGTATCGCCCTTATCGAGCAGGCTGTTGGCGTCGAGCACATACAGCTGCTTGTTACGGGTCAGGCGTACGCGCTGGATATCGGCGATCGACGTGCTGCCGCCCGAGCGCGTGATCGCGTCGACCAGCGTGAGCGGGACATCGCTAATCGCGAGCGGTCCGGGCGACTTCACTTCACCCGTCACCTGCACCTTCTGGCCGCGGAACGACAGCACCCGCACGTCCACCTGCGGATTGCGGATGTAAGGCACCAGACGCGTCGCCAGTTCATTGCGGATGTCGTCCACCGTCTTGCCACCCGCCTGCATGCGCCCGACAAACGGGAAGAAAATCGCGCCGTCGGGGCCAACCGTCTGGCCGAACGGGTCGGCCTGACCTGGCAAGGCTGTGGTGTACGGCTGTTGCACGGCGCCCGCGAGCGTCTGCGTGGTGTTGTCGCCGGTCGACAGCGTGCTGCCATTCGGCGTCGTCAGTTCGGGGTGGTCCCATACGGTGATGCCGAGAATATCCTGCGGCGCCACACGGTAGAGGTACTGCGACGAATCGCTGTACTTGCCGGGCGGCAGTACTGTCTGTTGCGCCGCGGCTTGCTGCGCCTGGGTCATGACGAGATCGGAGTCGATCAGGTGGACCGGATACGTTTCAGCCGGCTTATTCGACGAATCCTCCTTGAGGCTGGAGGTGTCGAGGTAATTGCCCGGTGCGGTAGCGCAGGCCGACAGAAAAGCCGTCAGCAAAAGAGCAACAGTGAGATTTCGTTTCAGCATATTTTGTTCAGCCATCCCATGACCAGGTGTTCGATAAGCACGAGGCTCTCGCGATACTCGGTTTCCGCGCCGCCATGCGGGTCGGCCACATCGGAGTCCTCCCACTGGCCGAGCGGATAGACCTTGCCGCGCGAAACCGGATCGAGTGCCTCGACGTCCTTCACCTGGCGGCGTTCGGTCACGAGCACCAGATCCGCATCACGCAAGATCTGGCGGTTCAGGCGCCGCGCGTGGTGGACGCCGGACGCCACACCGCGCTCGGCAAGCAGGCGCCGCATGACCGGGTCCATGCCGTAGCCGTCGACGGCGCGAATGCCCGCCGAATGAAACCTGATTGCACGCCGTGCAGATCCTTCGGCCCCCACGGCAGTGCGCTGACGCGCCTTGAACAGCATTTCGGCCGCCGGCGAACGGCAGACGTTGGCGTGACAGACAATCAGCACGTTGGCGAACATAGGCGGACTCCTTCGCTTGAACTCACTGCGTCGCCGCAGCGCCGGCCGGGCTCGCAACGTGCGCCGCGCCACGGGTCGCGACGTCGCGCTGCGCATGCTGGCGGCCAATCGCGTGATACTCGATGCCGAGTTCCTGCAGCGCCTCCGGCTCATACAGGTTGCGGCCGTCGAAAATCAGCGGCGTTTTCAGGTGCTGTTTGAGACTGTCGAAATCAGGACTCTTGAAGACCTTCCATTCCGTCAGGATCACCAGTGCGTCGGCGCCGCGCGCCACGTCCATTTCCTCGCTCTCGAACGTGAGCCGGGCGTGCTGTTGCGGCACGTGTTGCAGATCCAGCGCGAACACCCGCTTCGCTTCGTCGACCGCCACCGGGTCGTAGGCCTTCACGCGTGCACCGCGCTTGAGCAGTTCAGCAATCAGCGGACGGCTCGGCGCTTCGCGCATGTCGTCAGTGTTGGGCTTGAACGCGAGACCCCACACGCCGAACGTGCGGCCCGACAGGTCGTCGCCAAGACGCTCGACGATCTTGTGCGCGAGAATCTTCTTCTGCGTCTCGTTGACGGCCTCGACGGCTTCCAGAATGCGCAGGCCCGCATGATGCTCGACCCCGGTATTGATCAGCGCCTGTACGTCCTTCGGGAAGCACGAACCGCCATAGCCGCAACCTGCGTACAGGAAGTCGTAGCCGATGCGCGGATCCGAGCCGATGCCGCGCCGCACCGCTTCGATATCCGCGCCGACGCGGTCTGCCAGATTCGCCAGTTCGTTCATGAACGAGATGCGCGTAGCGAGCATGGCGTTGGCGGCGTACTTGGTGAACTCAGCCGAGCGCACGTCCATATACAGCGTGCGTTCGCGGTTGCGGTTGAACGGCGCGTAGACGCGCTTCATCAGCTCGCGAGCCTTCTCGCCGGGCACGTCCTCGTCGCAGCCGAGCACGATGCGATCCGGCCGCGTGAAGTCTTCGACCGCGGCGCCCTCTTTCAGGAACTCCGGATTCGACACCACCGAGAACATATGCTGCGCACCGCGTGCGGCCAGTTCCTCGGCGATCACGTTGCGCACCCGCACGGCGGTGCCGACCGGCACGGTCGACTTGTCGACGATCACCTTGAAGCCGGTCATGTGCCGCCCAATGTTGCGCGCAGCGGCCAGCACGTATTGCAGATCGGCCGAGCCGTCTTCGTCGGACGGCGTGCCCACCGCGATGAACTGGATATCGCCGTGCGCCACCGCGGCGGCGACGTCCGTCGAAAACTTCAGGCGCCCCGCCTTGCGGTTGCGCGCGATGATCTCCTGCAGGCCCGGCTCATTGATCGGTACGCCGCCACTGTTGAGCACGTCGATCTTGCGCTGATCGAGGTCGAGACAGAACACGTCGTTGCCGATGTCGGCAAGACAGGCGCCGGTCACGAGGCCCACATAGCCGCTACCAATGATCGTCAGGTTCATGAATTACACCTCGGAGATTTGAATGGTTCTGAAACAGAGCGCCTGCATCTTCATGCCTGCCGGCGCCCGCTTAGGCCTGCCTGTTTCTGCCTGGGCTCAGTGCGCTCAGGCTTGTGCTCAATAAGCATTGCTGCCGACAAAGCCCTTCCAGAACGTCAGGACAACGATCTTGATGTCGAGCCAGAAGGTCCAGTTCTGCATGTAGTACAGGTCGAGCTTCACGCGCCCCATCATCTTTTCGATGCGGTCGGTCTCGCCCCGGTAGCCGTTGATCTGCGCCCAGCCGGTAATGCCTGGCTTGATGCGATAACGGTGCATGTAGCCCTTCACCAGGTCCTTGTAGATATCGTCGTGTTCGAGCGCGTGCGGACGCGGCCCCACCACCGACATCTCGCCGCGCAGCACATTGATGAACTGCGGCAGTTCGTCGAGACTGGTGCGGCGCAGGAACGCGCCCACCGCCGTAATGCGCGGGTCACGCCGCGTTGCCTGGGTCACCTTGCCGGCGGCTTCCGCGTGCACCTTCATCGAACGGAACTTGTAGATCTCGAACTGGTTGCCGTCGATGCCCTTGCGCTTCTGGCGAAAGAACACCGGTCCCGGCGAGGACAGCTTGACCATCACTGCGATGACGAGCATCAGCGGGGCAAGCGTGGTAAGCGCGCCGAAGGCGAACAGGCGGTCGAACACGCGCTTGGGCAGCACCCGCAGATCGGTGATCGGCGATGCCGCGAGGTTGATCGCCGGCACGCCGAGCAGATCGACCATCGGCTGGCTGAACAGTGTCAGGCTGCGCACGTCCGGAATAAAGCGGATGTTCACGAAGTCATTGCGCAGTTCCATCACGAAGCGATGGATGGTCTTCTCCTTCGAGATGGGCAGCGCGAGCCACAGTTCGCGAATCGCCCGGTCGCGCACCAGATGGATCATGGTGGCGAAGTCGCGCTCCACCGGCACGCCTTCTACGGCCTGCGCCGTGTCGGGGTCCTGGTAAGGGTCGACCGGCCCGTCCTCGTCGTACACCACCAGCGGGCTAAAGCCGGCTTCCGGGCGGCTACGCATCTGTTCGATCAGAAACTTGCCGTACGGCGCGCCGCCGACGATCGCCACTGCCTTGTGATTGAAGCCCTCGCGGCGCAGACCCTTGAGCACCGAATACACCAGCGCCTTGGTAACGATCAGCAGCACGATGGTCGCTGCCGCCCAGTACAGCAGCCACAGGCGCGACAACATGTCCGAGCGGTGCAGGCTGAAGCTGATCAGCACGCCGGTGGTCTCCAC
>Ga0302232_10002309_pt1 | contig 13093 bp, 13 predicted proteins | sample II_Palsa_N2_3_FD_193575 | JGI IMG/M metagenome (GOLD analysis project Ga0302232, IMG submission 193575) | Peat permafrost microbial communities from Stordalen Mire near Abisko, Sweden - II_Palsa_N2_3 | ecosystem: Environmental > Terrestrial > Soil > Palsa > Peat permafrost | place: Sweden...
TTCGACACCGCCGACGGCTGCTTCATGAACTTCGCCTACGACTGGGCGTTCGCGAAGCCGGTCCGCAAGGTCTACTACAACCTGACCATCACCGGCCTGTCGGTGTTCGTGGCCGTGTTCATCGGCGCGATCGAGGTACTGGGCCTGCTCGGCCAGGACGGCAACCTGACCGGGTCGGGCTGGGCGTGGCTGGAGAACTTCAACATCAACACCGCCGGGTTCGTCATCGTCGGCGTCTTCGTCCTGACCTGGGCCGCCGCCCTGTCCATCTGGCACTTCGGGCACATCGAGAAGAAATGGGATCTCGCCGCCTCGCAGGCGAACGTCACCAAGTAGCCGTCTCCGCGCCGCCGGCAGGACAGCCGCAGAGCAAGCACTCGTCGTGCCGGGCAAGAGACCCGTGTGACCAGCACGGCAGAGGTTGCGGCGCATGGCAGCAGCGAGGCGGCGACATTCTCGCCGCTGCCGCCTCCTAGCAATGGCCCCGGCATACCGTCAAAGCTGTATCGGTCGTTCCGACGGTGAGCCGTCGTCCTAGTAGTAGCCTGCTGAAAACCCAGTTCCTGGGACTCTGCGCAGCCGGGTTTCCGCTCCTGGCAGCGGCTGTGGTCAGCCCGGTTCATGCTGAGGTGCAGCCCCGGATGTCTGTGGTGCCCGGGCCACGGGCCAGTTGGGCGGCACGGATTGGCTGTAGGGCAGGCCGGGGGGAACATCCACCCGATCTACAGCTACGCCCACGTGCCTTACGGCTACGACGGGGACGCTACCGAGGCGATCATCGCGCAGATCGAGCGGTGGGCCCAGAGCTGCCGTGAACACGCATCCCGGCTACCACGTGTGCCCTAGAGAAAACATCCGTTTGGCCGGCCGGCGTCTCCGCTGCGCGGCCTGCTCTGGACTCGGCGCCTTGGCGTTGCTCGCTGAGCCGGGCGGCTTCCAGGTCCAGGTTGTGTTGCAGCTGCTGGCGGGTGGCCTGGTTGATGGTGCCGTCGTCGTAGAGGCGGGGGAGTTCGGCGTTCTCGGCGGCATTGAGGTCGCGGCGCAGTTCCCGGTCGGTCAGGGCGTCCGGCTCCGGGGCCGGGGTCACGTCGATGCGGGCCCGAGTGTGCCCGATCCTGACATGCAAGCTGGCGCGGGCCCGGTCGATCACGTCATCGGCGGCGCAGTCACCGGCGGCGAGCGACTTGACCGGCACCAAGTGATGTATGCCCATTAAGCGGATCTATGCACTGGTCGTACCGGACGATCCTCACTATCTACGATGCGGGACCTGACCGTGCGCCCTCGCAAGATGCCGAGGCCGTGATTACGCTGTCCCGGCAGTGCGAAGAGAGGCTGCGCTCGGAAGCCGGGATGTCCACCTTGGCCTTCGGCGGGCGCGGCCTGGGGCGGCGTCTGTGATTAGCCGACCTCCCGTTGATCCAGATCGCTTGTGCCGGTTGTGACCCTGGATACTTCGGCTGCTGTGTCGATCGGGACACCGCGCCGGTGTCGTATGAGTGAGGCAGGCATCAGCTGAGGAGGAGGATCAGTCCATGGAGTTCATGCTCATTCTGTCGGAGGACCCCGAGTTGGTGGCCACGGAGGAGCAGCGCGCGGAGGCCGTCCAGCGTGTGGGTGAGTACGCGATGGACCTGGTAGGTGACGGCACGCTGAAGGGAGGCTCGCCGCTGCGCCCTGTCGTGGAGGCGAAGCGGGTCACCAGCCGCGACGGGACGCAGCGGGTCCTGGACGGGCCGTTCGCCGAGTCCAAGGAGGTCATCGCCGGGTACTTCATCATCGAGGCGCCTGATATCCAGGCGGCGGTAGCGGTTGCTGCCCGCTGCCCGAACGCGCAGTTCGGCTCCGTGGAAGTCCGCGAGATCGTCCCCATGGGGTGAGCGAGTTCCTGCTGCTAGGCGCCCGGCCGCCCGCGCCGGACGAGGCATCCCTGGGCGGTATCGCGCGTGATGTCATGGCGCAGACCGCCTGGCACTGGTGGCTGCGCCGGTGGGGACTGCTGCGGTCATTCGGCCTGCCGCCGGATCCGGCTGGTGAACTGCGGGCCTGCCTGGTGATCCGGGCGAGCGGCCAGCCGGCGGCGGAGCGGCTGGCCGCAGACTGGGGGCAGGTCAGCGGTTACCGGGTGACGCTGGTGCCGCTGTCGTGCAAGGCCGCGGGGCGGGGAGGGACGCGGTGAGCGAGGAGACCGAAGCGGCGCTGGCCGCGGTGTTCCGCGGGGAGTGGCCGCGCCTGGTCGGGGCGGCGATGCGGATCACCGGTGACCTGCAGGCCGCCGAGGATTCAGTGCAGGAGACGCTCCTGGTCGCGCTGGACCGGTGGCCGCTGCAGGGGGTACCGGACCGGCCCGGCGCCTGGCTGATGACCGTCTGCCGCAACCGCGCCCGCAACCTGGTCCGCGATTCCGGGCGCGCGCAGCAGCGGGCCGAATCGATGCGGCCGCTGCTGGCCGGGCAGCAGCGGCAGGGCGACGACCAACCGGAGATCGCCGATGACCGGCTGCGGCTGATCGCGATATGCTGCCATCCGCTGCTATCCGCTGCTATCCGCCGATGCCCAGGTTGCCCTCACGCTGCGGCTGGTGGCCGGGCTCACCACCGAAGAGATCGCCCGCGGCTGCCACCTGCCGGCCACGGCCATAGCGCAGCGGATCGTCCGGGCGAAACGGATACTGAAAGAGCACCGTGTCGTTTTCAGTGCCGGCGACCCGGACGTGCGCGACCGGCTGCGGTCCATCCTCGACGTCATCTACCTGGTCTTCAACGAGGGCTACCTGCCCGCGGCCGGCCAGACGGTGACCCGGGGTGATCTCGCGTCCGAGGCCCGCCGCCTGGCCTGCCTGCTGACCGAGCTGCTCCCCGGCGAGCCGGAACCGCAGGCGCTGCGGGCACTGCTGTCCTTCCAGCTCAGCCGCTGGCCCACCCGCGCCGGGCCGGACGGCGCGCTCCTCACCCTCGACGCGCAAGACCGCACGCAGTGGGATCGCGACCTGATCGCCGACGGTGCCCGCGCACTGGAACTTGCCCGCCAGGGCGAGCGCGGGCCGCTGCTGATCCAAGCCGAGCTCGCGGGCTGCCACGCGACCGCGCCCACGTTCGCCGCCACCGACTGGGACGCGATCCTCGCCCGGTACGACGAGCTGCTGGCGATCCAGGACACGCCGGTCGTGGCGCTCAACCGGGCCGTCGCCGTCGCGATGGCGGCCGGGCCGGCCGCGGCGCTGCCCCTGCTGGACAGGCTCGCGGAAGATCCCGCGCTACGGGGTTCGCACCGGATATGGGCGGTGCGGGCCGACGTGCACCTCCGCGCCGGCCAAACCCGGGCCGCGCTCGCCGACTACGACCGCGCCCTCGATCTGGTCACCAACGAAGCCGAACGCCGCTATCTCAGCACCGCCCGCCACCAGGCCGAGGAGGATCCTATGCCCGCTTTCCGCAAGTCGCCACCCGGGCTCATCGCCCGTTTCGACGAGCTCGCCCAGCTCGCCGGGGACGCAGACCGCAAGCTCATGTTCGGTTACCCCGTCTGCGTGCTGCGGGGGAACATGTTCATGGGACTGCACCAGGACTCGCTCATCCTGCGGCTGGCCGAGGCCGACCGGGCCGAGTTCCTCGGCCGCTACGACGCCAGGCTGTTCGAGCCGATGCCTGGCCGGCCGATGAAAGAGTACGTCGTCGTGCCGCCAGCCCTGGTCGACGACGACGACGCCATCGGCGAGTGGGTGCGCAGGTCGCGCACCTGCGCCGAACAGCTCCCTGCCAAGAAACCGAAGAAGAAAGGCTGAGACCGATATGCCCCACGCTGAGCACACCGTGACCGTCAACCGCCCGCCCCGGGAAATCTTCGACTACCTCGCCGACGGCACCCATAACCGCGCGTGGCGCACCGGCGTCCTGGAAATCGAGCGCACCTCACCGGATGACGGCGAGGGAGCCACCTACCGCCAGGTCCTCGCCGGGCCCGGCGGACGGCGCATCGACGGCGACTACCGCGTCACCGTCTTCGACCCACCCCGGCAGCTCGGATTCCACGTCACCGCCGGACCAGCGCGCCCCGCCGGCGTGTTCGAGCTGACAGAAAACCCCGACCACAGCACCCGGGTCCGGTTCGCTCTCGACCTCCAGCCAACCGGGCTCATGAAGCTCATGACCCCGATGATCACCCGGCAGATGCGGAACGAAGTCGCGCAGCTCGACAACCTCAAAACCATCCTGGAGAGCACGCCCCGACCGACGCCAGGGTGACGCATTCGCCACGGCTGTCTAGGAGAACGCGGCGGCGTAGGCGGCGGTGAACTGCTCGAAGGAGCGGGCGGGACGGCCCAAGAGCGACGGGACGTCCTGGGTGACCCATTCGGCGTCGCCTTCGGCGGTCAGGCGGAACGCCTGGGCGTTCATCTCTGCGATCTGCTCGGGGATTCCGCCGCGGATCATGGCGTCCTTGTTCTGCTCGAAGGTGAGCTCCCGGTAGGTGATGGTCCGGCCGAGCAGTCTCGACAGCACGGCGGCCACGTCGTAGTTGGAGAGGAGTTCGGGGCCGGTGAGCCAGTAGGTCTTTCCGGCGTGGGCGGCGGGGGAGGTGATGATCTGGGCGGCCACCGCGGCGACGTCGCGGGCGTCGACCAGGCCCGTGCGGCCCTGGCCTGCGGCGGAGCCGAAGCTGCTCGCCGTGGCGATCGCCGGTGCCAGCGTCAGCACGTTTTGCATGTAGGCGTTGGACCGCAGCAGGGTGTGCGGGATGCCGGAGGCGGCCAGCCCGGCCTCGATTTCGGCCTGCCAGCGCCGCCGCGCGATCGGTGAGTCGGCCGGGGCCTTGCTGGTCGCCTTGACGACGTGACCCGCGCCGGCCTTGGCGGCGCTGGCGACGACGTTGAGTTCCTGGGCGGGCACGGCCGGGCTGACCAGCACCACGCCGCTGACGCCGCTCATCGCCTCATCGACGCTGGCCGGCGCGCCCAGGTCGCCGGTGGCGATCTCCGCGCCGGCCTCGGCCAGCGCCCTGGCCGTGGCCTTCGCCGGGTCCCGCACCAGCACCCGGACGGGCACGTCCCGCCCGCGGAGCAGGCGCGCGGTTTCGGAGCCGACCTTCCCGGCCGTTGTCACGAGAATCATGATGAGCCTCTTCCTTCACCGAGAATGGGTTACAGCACCCACTCTGGCAGGACGTGGAATGGGTTGTCAAACCCAGAAAAGTGGTAGCGTTGAGGGCGTGGGAACGAAGGCACGTGACCGCCCGAAGCTCACGGCCAAGGGAGAGCGAACCCGGGCCAGGATCGTCGAGGCGGCCGCCGGGCTCATCCACGAGCGCGGTATCGCGGGCACCTCGCTGGATGACATCAGGTCCGCGGCCGGAGTCAGCGGATCCCAGCTGTCGCACTACTTCGCCGGCAAAGACGAGCTCGTGCAGGCGGTCATCGGCTACCAGGCCGCGACCATCACCGGTAACCAGCGGCAGGCCGATCTCGGCAGCCCTGAGGGGCTCCGGGCCTGGCGGGACATGGTAATCACCGAGGTGAAAAGCAGCCAGGGCCAGGGCGGCTGCCCGCTCGGCTCACTCGCCGGGCAGCTGGCCGAGACCAACCCGCAGGCCCGCGCCCTGATCGCGGCCGGATTCGGGCAGTGGTCAGCCGCCATCAGCGACGGGCTGCGCCGTCTTCACGCCGCCGGGCACCTCCCGGACGGCACCGACCCGGACGACCTCGCCGTCACCCTCCTCGCCGCGCTCCAGGGCGGCCTCATCCTCGCCCAGGTTCACCGCGACACCCGCCCCCTCGAAACCGCCGTCGACACCGTCCTTGAGCTCGCGGGCCTGCGCCGCCGGGACGGGCCGGCGGACGGCGATCCCGCCACGCCCTGGATCCCAATTCCGGCTTGAGATAACAGGGTTCCGCGTTCCGGCTCTGGCCGGGCCGGCGCAGTGGCGGCGAGGGCCGACCCCGATCTGCTTTCAGCCCAGGCGCGTGGGTTGCTGGCCGTGGGGGGGTGCTGGTTGCGGGTTGCGTGGTTCGCGGGCGAGCAGGTTGACGCGGTCGCCGGGGGCCAGGGTGATGCCGGGGTCGGGGTCGCGGAGGGTGTGGTCGTCGAGGATCGTGACCGGGATCCAGCCGGGCGGCCAGGTGGTGTCGCCGAGGGTCTTACCGTTGGCGGGCGAGCCGGCGGAGATGGTGATCTCCAGGATCTGGTAGCCGTCCAGCGGGTCCGGCGGCTGGCCGGGGGCGGCCTGCGGGCTGGGGGCGGGCGGTGCGGCGGGGTGTTGTGCCTGCGCGGCGGCGGGAGCGGCGTGCATGTGGCGGGCTACCGCCTGCAGCACGTTCTGGCTGGTGATCCAGCCTTGCAGGTACTGCCCGTCGGCGGAGATCACCGGCAGCCCGTCGCGGCCGTAGAGTTCGAGCTGGCGCAGCGCCTGGGTTAGGGACTCGGTGGCGAACAGCATCTGGGGGTGGTGCTGGTGGGTGACGGGGCCGGGCGGCGGCGCCGGGTCCGGGCTGGGGATGCTGGGGGGGCCGGGTGGCCCGGCCGCGAGGGCAAGCGGTGCCGGGAAGGGGTGCATGGCGTCGGCGGCGGTCAGGTCCTCGAACGGGTCGCCGGAGCGGGGGTGGTCGATGTCGGTGCCGCGGCGCAGCAGCTTGGTGGTGTAGATGGTGCCGTAGCTCAGGGCCCGTGATGTGGCGGTGGCGATGGCGACGGCGAGCATGACCGGCAGGGTGAGGGTGTAGTCGCCGGTCATTTCCACGACGCTGGCGACCGCGGTGAGGGGGGCCCGGGCCGCGGCGGCGAACACCGCGCCCATGGCGACGACGGCGTACAGGGCGGGCTGCCCGGCGGCCGGGCCGATCAGGTGGCCGGCGATCTCGCCGAAGGCCATGCCGGAGGTGGCGCCGATGAACAGGGACGGGGCGAACACCCCGCCTGATCCGCCGATGCCGATGGTCAGGCTGCACGCGATGATCTTCCCGGCGGCCAGGATGATCAGGAACCACAGGGCGTAGCTGCCGCCGACGGCCTTGTACAGGACCGGGTAGCCGACGCCGTACATCTGCGGGAGGGCGAGCAGCAGCAGCCCGAGCGCGATCCCGCCGGCCGCGGGCCGGGCCCATTCCGGGCGGTTCCCCCACACCTTGTCGCACAGGTCCTCGGTCGCGTATAGGATCTTCGCGAATGCCAGCCCGATCAGGGCCGCGATCACGGCCAGGGCCGCGATGAGCAGGTAGCTGCTCAGGTGGTGCACCGCGATGCCGGACGGGAGCCCGGACAGGAACGGGGCGCTGCCCGCGAACTGCCGGCTGAGCAGGTCGGCGATCATCGCGGACAGCATCACGGTGAAGATCGCCTCGACGGAGAACTCCCGCAAGATGATCTCGACCCCGAAGAACACCCCGGTGAGCGGCGCGTTGAACGTGGCGGCGATCCCGCCGGCCGCGCCGCAGGCGACCAGGATCCGCAGCCGACTCTCCGGCATTTTCACCCACTGGCCCAGGCTGGAGGCCAGCGCGGAGCCGATCTGCACGATCGGGCCCTCCCGGCCGACCGACCCGCCCGTCCCGATGCACAGCGCGGAGGCCAGCGCCTTGACCGCGGCGACCTGCGGCCGGATCCGGCCGCCGCCCTCGGCGACCGCCATCATCACCTCGGGCACCCCGTGCCCGCGGGCCTCGCGGGCGTAACGGTAGATCAGCGGGCCGTAGATCAGCCCGCCGATCACCGGGATCACGACGAAGAACCCCGGGCCGATTCCGGGAAAGTGCGCGCTGCCGACGCGGCCCTGCTGGCCGAACTGGGCATGGCCGGTGGCCAGCCAGGTGAAGAAGTAGATCAGGTACCGGAACGCGACCGCGCCCAGCCCCGACCCGGCGCCCACCATCAGCGCGGCCACGAACAGCCCGCCCCGCGAGGCCCGCAGCCAGCCGCTCGCCCGCCCGGCCCACGGCACCGCTCCGGCCGGCCTGCCCGCCGCCCCGCCGGTCATGATCGTCCCGGTGTGCTGCCAGAGCGCGCTGGCTCCGGTTTCACCGTGGACGGCACCCCCGCTGGCGGCGCGGCGGGGGGATCCGCGGGCCACTGGCTGTCGGGGATCTCCCCGGCCGCCGCCGCGAACGCCGCCAGCGCGCTGGCCACGGCCGACTGCTGCCGGGCCGGGAGCCGGCCCAAGATGCCGGCGATCAGCGCCCGCCGGCGGGCGGTCGCCTGGTCCACGATCTCCCGCCCGGCGGCGGTGATGGACACCTGCACCGCGCGGCGGTCGGCGCGGGCGCGGTGCCGGCGGATTAGGCCCTTGCGCAGCAGCCGGTCGCACATCCGGCCCGCGGTGGACGGCGTGACATCCAGTGCCGCCGCCAGGCCGGTCATCCGCTGCGGCCCCTGGGAGGCGAGTACCACCAGCGCCCGGTACTGGGCGATGCTGGTGTCCTCGGCCGCGGCGCCCAGCGACTGGGTGGCCACCGCGACCAGGGTGTGGCTCGCGGTCAGCACCGCGTCCACCGCGGCCTCGTCCACCACGTGGTCCGTCACGCCTGATGCACTCCCATCTATTTGCATACTGCAATGATTGCATGATGACTCTATCAGCTACTGCACCTTAGGTCGGCATGGGTGGAGAGCGGGATACATGCCCAGGTCAGGAGGGCGGGCGCAGCCGACTGCACCGTCGAGCCGTGGTCCTGGGCGGGTGGCGATTTGGGTGGCCGCCGCGTGCCTGGACGTGCTGCTGGGCCTGGGCCTCGATCATTAGATGGCGGGCAGAGCTGGCCAGACTGTTGCGGAACTCATCGCTCTACCCAGCAGAGATGCGCATTCAGTGGGGCTGAGCGGGGCCCTGCTCCTTTCTTCCAGTGGCCGAACGAAGCGGGCTAACTAATTTTTTCAGCCTCGCCAGCCACGCGGTCAAGGCGCGGCTGATCGCCTCGGGCTGGTCCTCGGGCAGGAAGTGGCTACCGGCGCCGACGTTCACGATCTCCAGACCAGCACTGTCGCGGCGGCACCAGTCCAGCTCGGCCGCGCCGACCACCGAGCCGGGCTCGCCGTGCAGCAGCAACCGGGGCACCGGGCCGCGCAGCAGCACATCCTGGTTGCGCCTGACGGCCGCGTCCACGTCGGCGGGGTCACCGTTCACCGGGATCTGCTGGATCCAGCGCAACACCGGGAGCCGGTCCCGCGGGGTCGGGAACGGCTCCCGGTAGGCGTCGTGTTCGGCCGCGGTGAGCGGCCGGTTCATGCCGCCCGGCAGGACCTGCTCGATGAAGAAGTTCTCCTGCAGCACCAGCTGCTCGCCGACGCTCGGCGTGCGCAGCCGGGAGAACAGCTCGCCGGCCCCTGGCCCCATGTCTTCCCAGCGGGAGAACGGGTGCAGGTGACCCTCGCAGACCGCGATCCGGCCCACCACGTCGGGCCGGTGCCGCAGCAGGTCGAGTCCGAGCACCGCACCCCAGTCGTGCCCTACGACGGTGACGTCGCGCAGCCCCAGCTGGTCAGCGAAGGCTTCCAGGTAGGAGGCGTGGTCGGCGAACCGGTAGCCGATAGCCGGCTTGCCCGACTGGCCCATGCCGATCAGGTCAACGGCCACGCACCGGGCCGATCCGGTCAGCCCGGGCAGCACCCGCCGCCACAAGAACGACGAGGTCGGGTTGCCGTGGAGGAACAGCACTGTGTCCCCACTGCCTCCGGCCACGAAGGCCAGGTGCGACCCGAGCACCGGCACCTCGCCGAACGACATCCCCGGCGGCGGCCAGGCTGCCTCTCCTGTCACGGCCACGCCCTGTCGGTCACAGCCCCAGTCTGACACCGGCAACACGGCCAGCCAGAACGCTGGCCGGGCTTCAGATCGAAGGATGCTCAAGCTGATCTCAGCTCTGCGCCTCGTCAAAGCCAGGTAAGTGGCCTCAACCACCAGACGGCGCGGTAGGTCGGCTCTCCCGGCTTGAGTGAGCCTGGGAGCGCCTCGGCCTGCCCGAGACACCGCCTCGTGCAGCCGCCTGCAGTGAGGCGCTTCAGGCGAGGTCAGCGCATGATGGCTAGGCACCCGGCGGTAGCGCCTTGACGATGACGGTGATGGCGAAGACGAGATAGGCGGCGATGATCAGGGTGCCGCTGCGGCGGTTGATCCCGCGGCCGGCCAGGGCCAGGGCGATGGTGGCGGTAGTGAGGACGCCGTACCAGACGGCAGTGCGCAGGGCGCCGCCGAGGCCGGGGCTGGCGATGATCACGGCGGGGATGAGCAGCCCGGCCAGGACGTTGAGGGTGTTGCTGTTGAAGGCCTCGCTGAGGGTGGCCGCGGCGCGTCCGCGGCGGGCGAGGAAGACGGCGGCGACCGCGTTGGGCAGGCTGGTCACCGCGGCCAGGACGATAGCGCCGGTGATCACGCCAGGCACGGCCCAGCGGGTGCCGAGGGTGGAGGCGGTGCCCTCCATGGCCGCGCTGGCCGCCACGACGACGGCCAGGGCGAGGACCGCGACGGCAGCATCTCGCGGGCCGCCCTTGCCGGTGTGGATTGCGTCGGCTAGTTCTTGTTCTTCCTCGGCGACTGCCCCGGCGAGCCAGGATCGCAGCCGGCGCGGCAGCGGCAGGGCGGAGCGGCCGGAGGGGTGCACGGCCGACACGTACACATACGGTGCCAGCACGGCCAGGGCCAGGGCCAGGGCGGCAGCCGGGGTGATCAGGCCAGTCACAGCGGCGATGGCCAGGGCGGCTATCCACAGCGCCACGGTGCCCTCGAAGATGACGACCCTGCGGTGCAGCGTGATGCCCCCGGCGACAACGGCGCCGAGCCCGATCAGGGCGGCCAGGTTGAACACGTTGGAGCCCAGGATCACCCCGGTGCCGATATCGCGCTGGCCGCGGGCCAGCGCGGTCACCGCCGAGGTGACTTCCGGGGTGTCCGCGGCCAGCGCCGCGACCAGGCCCAAGAGCGCTTCTGACAGTCCGAGCCGCGCGCACAGCCGTTCCAGCCGCACCACCAGGACCGCGCTGGCGCCCAGGCTGAGCGCGGCGGCGGCCGCGAACACCGCAGCCGCCCAGGGCGAAGACATCACCGCGTGGTGCTGCGGCCCAGCCGGATGGATCCTGCCCAGGCAGGACCGCACCAGGCACAGCTGTGCCGCCGCGCGGCGCCCGGCTGGTTGGTCAGGACACGCTCCGCGTGGTCCGGGTGACGCCGAACGCCTGCCCGGCCTGACCGGCCAGCGTGACGGCGACCAGCCGCGCCTGCAGCGAGGGCCTGGAGCCCGGCCTGGCCTGCAGCATGAACCGGCCGTAGTACTGGTCGTGGCCGAAGGTGCGCAGCTCGATCTCCTGCGCGGGCAGGCCCGACAGCTCAACGTCCCACCGGGAGTGTCCCGCCGTCACGGTCCCGTCTGGCTCCAGGCGCGGCGGGTGGCCGAGCAGGGCTCCGTACTCGAAGCGTGCTCCTTGCAGATCCAGCAGGCCGGTGAGCTGCTCCCTGACATGATTGACCACGACTTCGGGGACCGTGGCTGACTTGGCCAGCGAGGCGGTCTCGTGGATCTGCGCGAGATAACCCGCATCCGTGACCACGACGACCTTCAGCGCCCGGGCCCGGGCCGCGAGCTGCGACACCACCAGGCCCGTGAGCAACAGCAGGACGGCCGTCGTGACATCCGCCCGGCTGCGGATCGTGAACCGGTAATACGGCACGGTAAAGAAGAAATCAAACCAGAGGGCCGCCCACACCGCCGCCAGCCCCCCAGCCACCCGGTTCCCGGCCACCGCCACCCCGACCACGATCACGACCAGCAGCAGGGCCACATTCGTGTTCGACCAGCTCGCCCGGAACGGCAGCAGAACCGCCGCGACCGCCAGCGGCGCCGCCAGCGCGGCCAGGACCGCGATGCGGTCCCGGGTCAGGTAGCGCGTCATCGCTCACGCCTCCCGTCGTGCTCCGGGCTGCTCGCGCCACAGCTTCACGCTGCCGACGGCCAGCACCACCAGCGCCGGGACGAAAAACAGCCCCGTGTGCATGATCCCGCCCGCGGCACCCGCGATCAGCACCAGCACCGCGACGACCGCAGCGAGCCTGTTAGCCGGGGGCGGGCCGAACGCAGCCGCCGCCGCCAGCGGCGCCGGGGCGATGGCCAGCAGCAGCGACGCCCACGTCACGGCCAGCGGATCAGCGCTCGTCAGCGCCGAAATGGTGATCAACTGCGCGGCACCCGCAAGGATAAGTGCGCCCCGCCGCCACGCCCAGCTCGGCGGCGCGGACACCGGTGCCGGGCGTGCCGATGTGGCTGTAAACGCGGCGGCGGAGGTACCGGCTGATACGTTCTGCGTGGTCATGGCGCTCTCCTGGTAGGCGAAGTCGGAAGTCACGAAAATCGTGCCGACCAGGCTTCCCGGCGCACCTGATAGCCAGCTTAAACCCCGCAGGCGTCGGCGCCAAGTAAGCATCCAGCGTCAGGCGACCTTCCGGCGACCGCTCGCGATGGTGCTGGCCTCACAGGCCCCCAGCGAGGGCAGGCGACCCGGCCGGGGCCCTGGATCTCGCGCCGTCCACTAACGGGCGGCTGTGCTGCTAAGCGCCGGCTCAAATACTGGCCAGATCAGGGATAAGTCTCCGGAATGATCGCGCGGCGGCTACGCCGGCGCGACCTCAAGCAGATGCGCACAGCCGCCGCCTGTGACCGGTTACCGGTATTCGGGGTTGTGGAAGTCGAAGCGGCAGCCGGCGTCCCATTCCGAGCGCTGGTTGCCGTGCGCCGGGATTCCGCCCGCGTCCTTGAGCATCCGGGCCAGGTGCAGCAGGTTCCAGGTCATGAACGTGGTGTTGCGGTTGGTGAAGTCGTTCTCCGGGCCGCCGGAGCCGGGATCGAGGTAAGAGGGCCCCGGCCCGGCCTCGCCGATCCAGCCGGCGTCGGCCTGCGGCGGGATCGTGTACCCCAGGTGCTGCAGGCTGTACAGGACGTTCATCGCGCAGTGCTTGATGCCGTCCTCGTTGCCCGTGATCAGGCAGCCTCCCACCCGGCCGTAGTAGGCGTACTGGCCGGCGTCGTTGAGCAGGTGGGAGCAGCCGTACAGCCGCTCGATCACCTTCTTGGTGACCGAGCTGTTATCGCCGAGCCAGATCGGGCCCGCGATCACCAGGATGT
>Ga0302232_10002318_pt1 | contig 13070 bp, 12 predicted proteins | sample II_Palsa_N2_3_FD_193575 | JGI IMG/M metagenome (GOLD analysis project Ga0302232, IMG submission 193575) | Peat permafrost microbial communities from Stordalen Mire near Abisko, Sweden - II_Palsa_N2_3 | ecosystem: Environmental > Terrestrial > Soil > Palsa > Peat permafrost | place: Sweden...
ATGGGCGTGTGCTGCGCGTGGCGCTCGCAATGGCGGCACGCATACTTGAAGCGCACGTGCTGCAGCACCGACGCCTTCACCTCGATATGCAGCTGTTCGCACATCTGCTCGCCCATCCGGTGCATCGTGCCCTGACAGCACGGGCAGATCTTCTGATCCTCGGGCAGGTCGTACTCGATACGCGTACGCGGCAGATCGGCGGGCAGCGGTTTGCGGCCCCGTTTCTGATGGCCAGGACCGTCCACTGCGGGCAGGCCCGTGTTGGGCAGCGCGAAGAGGCCATCTGGATCGTATTCAACGGGTTCATCTGCGGCGGCCTGTTCGGCCTCGTCGAACACGCGATCCTTGAGCTTCTCGCTGCTCGGCGCAAAGCGCTTGAATTGCGCGAGGCGAAACTGCTCCTCGAGCTGCTCGACGCGGGCCTTCAGTTCGCGGTTGCTGGCCTCGAGTTCGCGGATATAGGCGATGACTTCGGGCGGCAGACCGGCGGTGGAATCGTGAGATGACATGACCCTTACGATAGCGAAATCGCAAGACGAATGGGTTTACCGAATTTGTAACAGTGAACCTGGGTGTTGCATCACGACATCGTCAGCCAGCATGCCGATACTGCCGCGCAGGATGACGCCGCACTGCATCGATATCGATGCCTTCGAGCAACCAGTGAAGCTGCTCGGTCGTCAGCTCCATGACTGCCTGCTGCCGGCGCGGCCAGACGAAGCGATCCTCTTCCAGGCGCTTCATCAGCAGCCAGAAGCCATTGCCGCCCCAGCCGAGTATCTTGATGCGATCCCGCCGCTGGTTGCTGAACGCGTAAAGCGCTGGGGCAAACGGGTCCAGCCCCAGGGACTGCTCGACCAGCGCGGCCAGTCCGTTAATCGACTTCCTGAAGTCGACCGCCTCGCGATGAAGGTATACCTTGAGCTTAGCGTCGAGCCTGAACATCGCAGCGCCCCAGCGTCTCAATCATCGCCGATACCAGCGGTGCATCCTGCCCGGTACAGTCGAGCCGCAACGTCACGCCGTTGGGCATTTCCACCGTCAATTGCGAGCGCACTGGCGAGGGCAACGACGTACGCGCGGGATCGTGCAGCGACTGCTCGATTGGCTCAGCCACCTCGCGACAGCCGATCTCGACGACCGGTACGAACGCCGACGGTGAGGCATGTGAACGCATCGGCTCGACGACTTGCGTTGCCACTGCCATGCCACTGCGCTGTTGATACAGCTTGATCCACCGGCGCAGCAAGTTCGCGTTAACGCCGGCCTTGAGTGCCAATCCGGCCACCGACACGCCCGGTTGCAGGCAGGCCTCGACAAGCCTGCGTTTGGACTGTCTGTCATAACGCCGCTTGCCGTCGCGGCCCACAAGAGTGACTGCGAGCGCTGTATCTGAATCTATCTGAGTCATGGGCTGTGTCCACTGTTAATCAGTGGAGATAGCTTGCTCCGCTCTCAGTTCAAACGCTATGTGCTCGTAAATTCGCGCTTACAAACAGTCGGCCAGCCGACATTCTCGTTAAACGACCAGACAGGATGACCGACTCCAGCGACGTGGACGATATGCAGGCATTCGCACCCCGGGCACTCGAAAAGCATCGAACGTGTGCCGTTGTCGTGCTTCTGTTCGTGGAATTTCATGCAAGCCCCAGAGCAATTTTTGCCGCGCCGTAAAGCGCCAAGCGCTGTGAATACCCATTCGGCGTCCCGCCGGCCGCCGCGCTGCCGAGGTTAATCGACTTGCTGATTCCGAGGAAGTTACCGGCGTCGGCCAGCGCGTTCAATTGGCGATAGGACCAATACCAAGCCGCTGACAAGGCGGCATTGGCCGGTTGCAGCAGCAAATCTGGTTGTTCGGCCAGCAGCAGTCCTATCCCGGTACCGCACTCCGAGTAGTTGTCGCGAAACGTGATATCGATCAGCCCGCGGCCGCGAAATGCCCACCCATCCCCACTCGACTCATCGCCGTTACCGGTGCGGCCGGCATAGACGCGATTTGCGATCATCTGCGGTTTCCGAGCATAGACCTGAGCGTCGGCGGCATCGAAGTGCGTCGGAAAACTGGAAAGCAATGCTGCTGCGCTGTAATTCAGATTCTCAGACAATGCCGTCAACCGGGCGGACTCAACGCCGATCTGAGACAGGAAGGCGGCTTGGCGCAGTGGCGTATTGATTTGGAAGCGATCGCAGGCCGCTTGGATCGGCGAAACCCAGGTTGCGGCTGATGCAGTCGACGCGCCGCAGCCAGCTTGAATAATTTTGGGTGTGAGGATCATTTAGCGCTCGATGAGGTTTGTGCCGGCGGCAAAACCGGCTGCGTGCGGCCCTGGACGAGAAATTCGAGCGTGCCAACGCGGTCCTCGTAGTGGTAGAACTCTTGATAGAATTCCTTCATCTCCACTAGGACCCAGCCGAAGCCGCCCATGCACGCGATCAGGACGGTACCGACGACCTTCCATGCCCACCCCTGCGCATATGTCGCCGTCTCGACCTTGCCGAGCCGCGGATAAATCTTGTCGAATGAATCGTCATGCGCTTTCGATCGGCTACCAAGCTGCTCGATCAGCTGCGCCTGCAATTTCTGCCCGAGATTCAACTCGATCAGCATGTCCATTTTCTGAGCGAGCGCGGCCATCGCGCTTGAGTTGGCCTCGTGGCGGTCATCGACCTTTTGGTCCAGGTTGGTTATCTGAGATTGCAGTTCGGCGTTGGTGACGGTCGTCATGGGGCAGTAATCCATGTGCTCCGATGCATAAAAAAAGCCGCTCGGAGGCGGCTTAACAACAGCAATTTTATTGCCTAAGAAATGACATCAGTGAAATCGACGGTCGCGCTCGAAATGCTGCCACCAGATACGTTAGTGAACATCGCAAAGCATCCCGGCGCCGGCGCAGTTGTGCCAGGCTTGAGTGGCATCGAAGAAATCGACGCATCCATTATGTTGGCCGCCTCGGTATTGCATTGCGGACCGAAAGTGAGGGTAATCTCGGGCACGTTCAACGGGGATAAAAACATGGTCTGGTCGACCGTTGGCGTCGTCAGTTCAAGCTTTGTGGTCACAGCCCGAACAGAGCCATGCACCTGGCCAAACGTCAAACCTTCGATATCCAACTCGGTATAGCCGTACAAGCCGCTGCCGGAAATAAGCGCGGTAGTCGGCATTGTTCCAGTCCAAGGCACCAGAGATGGCGCGTTAAAGTGGGTGTCAGCGTAAATAATCTCCTGATCATCATTGCCGATCTGCCAGTCAGCGATAGACGAACCCGGGATTGCCGTTGGATTTGCGACGTAAAAAATATCCCCTATCACGCCATCAGTTTCTATGCCTATTTGCAGCGAAGTGCAAAGCGGGCTGATGACTTGCGCGACTTGCTCAAGTTGATAGCCGCCATATACCGGATCGCTAAATGTCGGGCCGATGAGCGAAGGCGAGAATGACGGCGGGTTAATGCCGTCGTTGATGAACAAACGGGCCGTCGCAGTGCTGCCCGCAGTCTTCATCCATGTGCGCTGTGCAAATACGGATTGGCGCCCCAGGAATTTCTCTCACTTTTCTTCCGGGCACTGCCAGTAGAAATCCTCATCTGCATTGACCGTCTTGCGCAACCCTAATACACGGCGCGCGCCGGGGCATTTGTTCGCGGGGAAATCATCGGTCCACATCATCAACGATGCAGTCTTGGTCCAGCCGCCATCCGGCCCCATGTTTTGATTGCCGGCCCACTCGCTGCAAGTGCCGATGGCAAAAGCCGTTTCCGCCATCGACGTTGAAATGGTCAATTGACCGAATGGAATTTTCACCTGAAAAGAAACATTGGGCACAAGATTGCTTACCCGAAGCGCCGATGCCGACAGGCCGCCGTGGCCCAAGCCAAAGGTAACCATGCAACCGTTATACAATTCTCTCGTATTGGGCGTATAGATGGTCGGGTAGTTGCTTGACGGAGTAAAGCCAGTCACCGAAACCTGCGCCTGCAAACTTGCACCCGTGGCAGACATTGCGCTGGTAACGCTATTGGGCGCAGCCCATTTTGAGTTGAGAAGCCAATGCGAATTAGGTAAAAAATTGTTCATATATTCCGCCTGCTTTATTTTATAGAGGCATTCCTGCCCGGGATACCGATAAATTTAAGGTAGACTACTGCGATCCATTAAATTACGAAATTGGCCGTAAGTTGTCATTCAACTATAAAGAGAAATCAATCCAAAACACGTCAACCGCCGCACATTTGATACATCCAAAATACCGACCGGATATCGATGGATTACGAGCAATTGCAGTAATTCTCGTTGTCGGATTTCATGCCTTTCCCAATCTATTTCCAGGTGGGTTTATCGGCGTCGATATATTTTTCGTGATATCCGGATTTCTAATATCGTCGATCATTTTCAAAGGCATCGAACAAGGTCAATTTAGTTTCTTCGAGTTCTACGGCCGACGCATCCGGCGAATTTTTCCTGCACTCGTGGCCGTGCTGCTCGCGACGTTCTGCGCCGGTTGGTTCCTGCTACTGCCGGATGAGTTCGCGCAACTGGGCACCCAGATCGCTGGGGGCGCCGGTTTCGTATCAAACTTCGTGCTATGGCATGAAAGTGGATATTTCGATGCTGCCGCAGCCACCAAACCACTGCTGCACCTCTGGTCGCTCGGCATCGAAGAGCAGTTCTATCTTGTGTGGCCGTGCCTGATCTGGCTCGGTTACAAGGCGCGATTGAATCTTCTCGCCGCAATGATTTTGATCGTGGTGATTTCTTTTGGACTCAATCTTGTTGGCGTGATCCACCATCAAGATTTCACGTTCTACTGGCCGCAAACTCGATTCTGGGAGTTGCTTGCCGGTGCCATATTGGCAAATCTCAAACCCAGAGAGCGGCCTGAAATTTCTAAAACTGCGGGTGCGATTAACAGCGCGCTATCAGTGGCCGGGCTGATAGCCATTGCTGCTGGCGTCGTACTTATCAAGGCGACGGACCACTTCCCCGGATCATGGGCGCTGCTTCCAGTGCTGGGCGCAGTCTGCGTGATCACTGCTGGCGCAACCGCATGGGCAAATAAATGGATCTTGGCAAGCAAGCCCCTTGTTTGGATCGGCTTGATCAGCTACCCAATCTATTTGTGGCACTGGCCGCTGCTCGTCTTCGCGCGCATCAGCGGGAGCGCTGCCTTATCAAGCAGCATTGGAACCATCACAATCGTAGTGCTTTCGGTTGCACTGGCTTGGACTACATACCTGGTTCTCGAAAAACCGATTCGCCTCGGAGCCCGTAAAGAGGCCATGGCGCTCGCCCTTATCGCCGCGATGGCGATTGCGGGATGCACCGGTTACGCCACCCAATTAAATAATGGCTTTCCGTCTAGAGAGCCAAAAATCATTCGGGACATATCGAGCCCGATCCAGGTCGAAAAAAGAGCGATCGATGTCTACCAGTCCTGGCGACGCGGCACTTGCTTTCTCGACCCCTGGCAGACTTATGCCGATTTCGATAAATGCAAAACCGCACCCGAAGACACGAATAAGCCCGCGATTCTGTTGTGGGGGGATTCATATGCTGCTCACTTGTACCCCGGCTACAAATCCCGGTTTTCCCATGACTACAATATAGTTCAGCGCACCACGTCATCGTGCCCGCCGATCATGGGCATGGAGATGACAAATGTATTGCAGTGCAAAGAAATAAACGAGCAAATTCTTTCTTCAATCAAAGAAAAAAAATACGATACCGTGGTTCTTTCGGCAAACTGGGATGAGGCTGATTGGCCTCGCATTGTAGATACAATTAAGCAAATTCAGGCTATCGGCATATCCAAGATTGATGTGATTGGATTTTTTCCACAATGGAACAATGGGCTTCCTAGAAACATTTATCTGAAATATAAATCGACCGGAACCATTCCAAATCGCATGCGGGTTGGTCTGAATCTCAGCGATTTCGAGGCCGATAAAAAATTGGCGGCCCTGGTAAAACCTCTCAATGTCAACTTTATCTCACCCATGCAAATTCTGTGCAACGACCAGGGATGCATCACAATGACCGGCGCGACGAGTGACACACTTGTTTCGTTGGACTATGGGCATCTGACGGTTGATGGCTCAGGCTATCTCGTATCGCACTTTCCAAGGCCATGATAGATGGGCATCATGAAATGGTTATGCTTGATGTAGGAAGTGTTGCGCCGCTTGCGCCTGCGGCATACAACTTGATCGCCGCTACGTAATCGGCGATAGCCGTTGCCGGACCTATCCGTAATTTCGTGGGCGAGGCATATCATAAGAGGTAAAAATTATGGATATGCCGATGAAGAAGAAACGAACCATTGCTGCCCAAGCGGCAGCCCGAGGCCCGTTGCCCGAACTGCCGAAGGAATTGCTGGACGAACTGGTCAAAGGACCGATGACCCCGACCGAGGTCCAAGACCTTATGCTGGCGTTCAATAAAGCGATTATCGAGCGCGCCATGGGCGCCGAGATGAACCTGCATCTGGGTTACCAGCCGGGCCAGACCAAGCCGCCCGGTCAAGACAACGAGCGCAACGGCGCCAGCCGCAAGACGGTGATCACCGACCAAGGCCCGGTCAGATTAGAGCTGCCGCGTGACCGTGACGGTAGCTATGAGCCAATCCTGATTCCTAAGCACGAGCGCCGCTTCACCGGATTCGACGAGCGCATCATCGCCATGTACGGGCGCGGCATGAGCGTGCGCGAGATTCAGGCCTTTCTGGCCGAGAGCTACGGCACCGAGGTCTCGCCCGATTTCATCAGTTCCGTCACCGATGAAGTCATGGCCGAGACGATAGCCTGGCAGAACCGGCCGCTCGATCCGATGTATCCCGTGGTGTTCTTCGATGCCTTACGCGTCAAGATTCGGGACGATGGCGTAGTCAGCAACAAGGCGGTCTATCTGGCTTTGGGCATCCAGGCAGACGGCCAGCGCGACGTTCTAGGCCTGTGGGTCGAGCAGACCGAAGGCGCCAAGTTCTGGCTCAAGGTCTTCAACGAACTCAAGACTCGTGGTTGCCAGGACATCCTGATCGCTGTGGTTGACGACCTAAAGGGGCTGGCCGACGCCATCGGCACGGCGTATCCCAAGACGACGGTCCAAACCTGCATCGTGCATTTGATCCGCAACAGCCTGGACTACGCTGGCTGGAAGGACCGTAAAGCCGTCGCCCAGGCGCTGCGCCCGATCTACGCGGCAGCCAACGAAGACGCTGCGCGACAGGCTCTACAGGTCTTTGCCGACGGACCTTGGGGCATCAAATACCCGACGATCGTACAGTCTTGGCAGCGCGCTTGGGAGCATGTCATCCCATTCTTTGTGTTTCCGCCTGAGATTCGACGGGTGATTTATACAACAAATGCAATCGAGAGTCTAAATATGCAGTTGCGCAAGATCATCAAGACACGAGGCCATTTCCCCAACGACGAAGCCGCCATTAAGCTGCTCTGGCTGGCGCTGCGCAATGTGCTCGCCAAGTCGGTGCGGGCGGCCTTCGATTGGAAGTCAGCAATGAACCAGTTTGCTATCCTGTTTGGTGATCGATTCACGCAGGCACGTGGATAACCGATCTATCAACCGCCTCGCACACAAAAATCCGGACAGGTTCGTGAGGACCTCTCAACTGGCTACCGGCTGACCCATCCACTATATGCGTGAGCCTCGACTTTCCTGTTCTCGGCAGAATGGTCGGCCATGTCGCCAGAACGATCGACGGCACAGGACCCACGACCATGGACTATTTCGCCAGCCGGATTCTCCATTGAAATGTCAATGCGACTGTCCACTGAATCGTCCACTATTTTGCGAGATACCTTCAGGACAGGATATGGAATGTATATACACGACCAGTCGTGCATATACACCGGACAAAAGCGCTCGGTGGCCTGCGGCCCCCTTCGCCCTTTTGTCCTTTCCGTTGAACTCAGGGCTATGCCCCGAGACCCGTACTTCAATGAGATAAAAATGCCAAAACCGAGTAAGGCTAAAAAAAGTGCGTTGATTAGCCTTCGCATGACTGCGGAGGACAAGGCACTGATTGAGGAGAAAGCGAGGGATCGGACGTTGACCGTGACGGACTACCTCACGCGCACGGGCCTCGGCCGTTCGGCACGTCAGCGGGTCGACGTCGATGCGATCAACTTGCTGCGCGACTGTGCGGACGAGTTGAAGACGATCCACGCGACCTTGCAAGGTGTCGCGGCTGGCGAGGGCATGCCGTCCGCGGACACGATGGACCAGACTATGCGGGCTGTCTGCGCGGCGATTAACCGCGTCTGGCAAAGCGAGGACAGACGACGCTTGTAACGCCTAATTCGACGCGCCTCATGTCATGTCAAAGGTGCGACATCAGGGTTTTATGCCAAATGCGGGCGGGTGCCGCCCGCTGAGCAGAGCGAGGCAGCGCTAGAAAAGCGTGCAGCATCAAGCGCTTGGCTCAACGCCCCACGGTTTATCCACAGGTCAGTCCACATAAACCGTGGATAACTGAGGTCGGATCGCGGCGGCGCAAGGTCTCAGATCGAGCAAGGCGGAAAGGCTACGTTTCCTACCGTGGACGCGGTAAGACGGGCCGCGCGCGTCGATATGAACGCTGCCAGCTCAGTGATGAAGGACTGGCGTCGGTCGCAGACCGTACAGGCCACGCCTGTCGTTGTGGCCGTGCCAGAGGCCGTACAGCAGGCCGGCGCTGCCGCGCTCGCCGCTGTATGGAGCCATGCGCAAGATCAGGCCAACGAGTCGCTACGCGCGGCGCAAAGTGCTTGGGAATCCGAACGGGCGGAGCTGGACACGATGCGCCAGGAACTGGCCGACGCATTTGAGGGGCAGGCGCGCGAGCTGGAATCGGCGCAGGCCACTATCGAGCAGCTACGCGCCGAGCTGGCCGAGGCGAAGGCCACCATCGAGCGCACGACCGCCGAGAATGGCCGTTTGCAGTCAGAGAATCAGGGCTTGCGCGCGGAGGGCGAGAAGACGGCCGCTCGCATGGAGGAAATCGAGCGACGCGCTACAGACTTGCGTACCGAGCTGGACCACGCGCACGCCGAGGGCGAGCGGGTCCGTACCGAGCTGGCCGAGGCCCGCAAGCTCGCGATAGCCGAAATTGACGCGGCGAATAAGCGAACCGACGCAGCCAGCGGCGAGCTGGCGAAAGCTCACGCACGCGCCGAGGCGCAAGCCGAGCAGATGACGCGTGCGCAGGTCGAGCGCGACGAAGCGCGACAGCTCGCGGCCGAGGCGCGCGAAGCCGGCGCGAAACTGGCCGGTCAACTCGAAGCGACGCAAGCGCAGAATGCCGCGCTGCTGGCTGCGATGAAGGAGGTCGGCGCAGTGGACAAGCCGGCCAAGGGCGGGAAGGGTGCGCCGAAGTGAAAAATCAGTTTCCTGACGCCGCGCTGATGGCGCTCTCGTAAACTAGCCAGACGGTAAAAATTACATTCTCAAAACAAAAAGGGCTTTGCACGTGTTGTCAAATATGACATCATAGAGGAATGACAAGACCAACAAGACCAATTTCGTGGATCAAAGGGGCGCGGAAGGATTTTGATGCCTTCCCGATCGGAGCACAGGATGAATTTTTCCTTGCCTTGTCCATCGTGGCCGAAGGGAAACATCCTGATATCGCCAAGCCCCTGAAGGGCTTCGGATCGGGCGTGTTGGAACTGGCCTTGAAATTTCGAGGTGATGCTTACCGCGTCGTCTATGCGGTGCAGATTGGGGCCGACATCTGGGTGGTGCATGCCTTTCAGAAGAAATCCAAGAGCGGAATTAAAACTCCGAAGGCGGAAATAGACCTGATTAATGAACGGCTGAAACGATTGAAGGAGGCTCTGCAATGAGCAATGACGATTTCGAACTGGTACGCGGTAGCGGCAACATTTTCCGCGACTTTGACAGGCCCAACGCAGACCTTAAACAGCTCCGCGCCATTGTGGCCGCACAGATCATCGGTGTTCTCGATGACCGGAAACTGTCTACCCGTAAAGCGGAAGCCCTCACTAGCACACCCGCCGCAGACTTCTCGCGGATTCGCAACGCTGACATTGGCCGCTTCACTGTGGACCGCCTGATGAAGATTCTTGCGAAGCTGGACCAGGACATTGAGGTTTCGGTGACGGTCGGGCGTCGATCCGATCATCTTTCAGCCCCTACGCATGCCTGATGCGCGGATGGCATGAGACAAATGAGCAGGAACATTCGGAGGTGCGGGCGTCTGTAACGTAGACGCCTGTGCGAGCCGGTTTCCTAATGCGTTTAGGATATCGGCCCCGCGTCATTGCCGTGAGCGCTTTAGGTCGCTTTAGGCATTACGGAAACTGTGCGAATATTCGTCGCTCTGAAAAACTGCAGTTACGGCATATCGGAATGATGGCGTTCTAAAAAAAATGGCATAACAAAACGCATGCAAACCGCTACTCAGGCCTTTACGCATCATCAAAGTACTTTCTTTGCCCATCGAATTACCCTTGAGGGGGGGATGATGCGCTCGCGTAGACGTGGAAACGATCCAGACAAGGAGGGCGATTGAGATGGCAAATGCTACCGCAGCAAGAGCTCTGTCGAAATGCAAAAGCCACGAGACACTAATGTCAGGACTGAACGCATGAGCACAACCGAAAACCAGATAGAGCAGGATTTGATCGCCAAGCTGGTCGATCTCAAGTACACACTTCGTCCTGACCTTCATGACCGTGCCGCGCTAGAAAAGAACTTCCGCGAGAAGTTCGAGGCGCTCAACCGGGTACACCTGACCGACAGCGAATTCCAGCGCCTGCTCGACAGCATCATCACGCCTGACGTCTACAACGCAGCCCAAACGCTGCGTAATATGAATGCCTTCGAGCGCGACGATGGCACGCCGTTAAACTACACCCTGGTCAACATTAAGGATTGGTGCAAGAACGACTTCGAGGTAGTCAACCAGTTGCGCATCAACACGGACAACAGCCACCATCGTTACGACGTGATGCTGTTGATCAACGGCGTGCCCGTGGTGCAGATCGAGTTGAAGACGCTAGCCGTCAGCCCGCGCCGAGCGATGCAGCAGATCGTCGATTACAAAAGCGGGCCTGGCAATGGCTACGGTAAGACGCTGCTTTGCTTCGTCCAGCTCTTCATCGTCAGCAATCGCACCGACACCTGGTACTTCGCCAACAACAATGCGCGGCACTTCAGCTTCAACGCCGACGAGCGCTTCCTGCCCGTCTACCAGTTCGCCAGCGAAGACAACAAGAAGATCACGCAGCTGGACAGCTTTGCCGAGAAGTTCCTGGCCAAGTGCACACTGGGTCAGATGATCAGCCGCTACATGGTACTGGTCGCCAGCGAGCAAAAGCTGCTGATGATGCGGCCGTACCAAATCTATGCAGTCAAGGCCATCGTGGAGTGCATCCACCAGAACTGCGGCAACGGCTACGTCTGGCACACCACCGGCAGCGGCAAGACGCTGACCTCGTTCAAGGCATCCACCTTGCTCAAGGACAATCCGGACATAGACAAATGCCTGTTCGTGGTGGACCGCAAAGACCTAGATCGCCAGACCCGCGAGGAATTCAACCGCTTTCAGGAAGGGTGCGTCGAAGAGAACACCAACACTGAAACGCTGGTGCGGCGCTTGCTGTCTGACGACTACGGAGACAAGGTGATTGTCACTACCATCCAGAAGCTGGGCCTGGCGCTGGATGGTACAAACAAGCGCAAATACAAAGAGCGCCTAGAGCCATTGCGCAACCAGCGCATGGTGTTCATCTTCGACGAATGCCACCGGTCCCAATTCGGCGAGAACCACAAAGCAATCAAGGAGTTTTTCCCCAACGCGCAGTTGTTCGGCTTCACCGGCACGCCCATCTTCGAGCAGAACGCCAGCTATCAGCAGATCGAAGGCCAGCAGGCGACCTACCGCACCACCGACGACCTCTTTCAGCGCTGCCTGCACCAATACACCATCACCCACGCAATCGACGACCAGAACGTCCTCAAGTTTCATATCGATTACTTCAAGCCCGAGGGCAAGAATTCGCCCAAGCCGGGTGAAGGGCTAAAGAAAGGCAAGGTCATTGAGACCATCCTTGCAAAACACGACGCCGCCACCAACGGACGAAAATTTAACGCCGTGTTGGCCACCGCCAGTATCAATGACGCCATCGAGTACTTCGAGACCTTCAAGACCCTCCAGGCAAAAAAGCAGGAAGAAGACGACACATTCCAATCACTGAACGTGACCTGCGTGTTTTCACCACCGGCTGAGGGCAATAATGACGTACAGCAGATTCAAGAAGATCTGCCGCAGGAGAAGGAAGACAACCAGCAAGACCCGGAAGGCAAGAAGGCCGCCCTGATCCGCATAATTGCCGACTACAACACTCGCTTCGGCACCAACCACCGCATTGGCGAGTTTGACCTGTACTACCAGGACGTGCAAAAGCGCATCAAGGATCAGCAATTCCCCAACACCGATCTGCCGCGGACCCAGAAAACGGACATCACGATAGTGGTGGACATGCTGCTGACCGGCTTCGACTCCAAGTATCTCAATACCCTGTACGCGGACAAGAATCTCAAGCACCACGGCTTGATCCAGGCCTTCTCGCGCACTAACCGCGTGCTAAACGACAGTAAGCCCTACGGCAACATCCTCGATTTCCGTCAGCAGCAAAAACCGGTGGAGGAGGCCATTGCGCTCTTCTCTGGCGAGAAGATCGACAATCCGCGCGAGATCTGGCTGGTGGACCCTGCGCCCAATGTCATCGACAGCCTGCAAACCGCGACACAAAAACTGGCCAAATTCATGCAATCGCAGGGCCTGGCGCACGCTCCGGAAGATGTGAACAACCTCAAGGGCGATGCCGCGCGCAGCCAGTTCGTTAACTTATTCAAAGACGTGCAGCGCCTCAAAACCCAGCTCGACCAGTATACCGACCTGAGCGACAAACAGAAAACGCAGATCACCAAGATTGTGCCGCCCGACCAGATGCAAGGGTTTAGAAGCGTGTACCTGGAGACAGCCAAGCGGCTGAAGGAACAGCAGGACAAATCAGGCGACGAAGCCCCGCCAGAAGTGCAGCAGCTCGATT
>Ga0302232_10002321_pt1 | contig 13064 bp, 14 predicted proteins | sample II_Palsa_N2_3_FD_193575 | JGI IMG/M metagenome (GOLD analysis project Ga0302232, IMG submission 193575) | Peat permafrost microbial communities from Stordalen Mire near Abisko, Sweden - II_Palsa_N2_3 | ecosystem: Environmental > Terrestrial > Soil > Palsa > Peat permafrost | place: Sweden...
TTCAACATCCTGTCTGGCTTGATGCCAGGCGGTTGGCCCATCACATGCGACCATGCCACGGTCGGGAGAAGAGAGAATAACAGTTTCCCTGACCCCGAGACGGGGCGCCGCATGCGCAACGCCAGTCGGGTTCCTTGAGTTAGAACCGTGCCGATACATAAGGCCGCCACTTTCTGGTGCTGCGCGTCCACTGTCCTGGCGTTCTGTAGTGAACCGCGTCGACGTCTTTGGCGTCGCTTTCTGGCGCGAGCGGCATGCCGTCATCGGTCGCCGTCTCGCCTGCTTCTCGCTGTTTCCTTATTTCGGCTAATGCTTCCGCTTTCGTACGGCCATCTTTCATGCTTTTCTCCCACCATGAGACAGACTCAATTGCACGAGACGCTTTCCCGTTGCGCAGCAGGATGCTGCGAACACACCTCGCTGACTTAAAAGGCCGGCGTTTCGCCGGCCTTTCCTGCGCTCGTCGTGAGTCGACGAACTGGCGTTTCGTTTGAACCGCCAGGATTCGGTAGGCGATGCGGCCGCCAGCGCCGAGCCATTTTGGGCTTCCCTGATCCACTGCTTGAGATAGCACGTCTCGCGAGTGATGTTCGCGGTCATGGATCTGGTTGAATGTATACCCTCTGCATGGGAAGTACAGTGATTCCACCACTGCCCGGTTCGCTCAGACCGTGCCGCGAGCAGAGACGGTCCCGCAGCGTACAGACGTGCGCCCTGATTGGGCAGATGATGTCTGGCATGTTCCCCGTCACGCGGTCGTGTTTCACCGCCACCGATTGGGTCGCGAACCGATTAAAAGGAAATGCATGACATCAGCAATGTGGGGAATCGTAGCGGGAATGGCGTTGATGTTCGCCACCTCGCTATACAGGTATTCGCAACGGGCCGCGGGCTTGCAGTCTGCTAACCCGTCCGCCATACGGCCCGCCGAGGAAGGGCGGCGCGATCGCTACGGTCTATAGCGCCGGGCACGTTGCGCTACGGAACGTAGCACGAGGGCGCTACCGGTCCGGAGCCGACCTGCGCTCGAACTCTGTGAAGAGCTTGAGCAACCGGGCCACGCGTTTGGTGCCGTCGGGCAGGAGGGCCTGCTGGGACTGCAACGCTGTGACGCGTTGGCGCCAGTACGGAAGTGACAACGGATTGCCCCGCTCGAGTAAAGGCACAACGTACTCGAGGTGCGTCAGATCCTTGGCGAACTCGTGCAGGGTCATCTTGTTTCCTTTGGGAGGCTGGTCAATGCCTCTGCGGCAAGTTACGCCGGGCCAGGGGGCGGTGTCTGCACGTTACCGTACAAGCTGACAATTCAGTCATCTCGCTTTAACGGCCGCTACGCCACCGCAACTCAAGACAGCGGCATAGCAGGTCGGTCGCTTGAGCCGGGTTCTCGCACGTGAGGAGCCTGGTGCCACGAAGTAGAAACGGAGTATCGAACATGCTGCGCAACATAGAGTTTTTGCAGGGATCCACCGTCACGGCAAGCGACGGCGACGTCGGAACCGTGACGCAAGTCTATTTCGACGACGAAGCCTGGGGCGTGCGCTATCTGGTGGTCGAAACAGGTGACTGGCTCAGGGACCGGCAGGTGCTGATTTCGCCGTATGCCGTTTCTCATTCAGATCCTGGATCGAAGGCGGTGCACGTGAAACTCACGCGGCAACAGGTGCGCGACAGCCCGAACATCGACACGCATAAGCCCGTCTCGCGCCAGCACGAAATCCAGTATCTGCGGTACTACGGCTATCCGACGTACTGGGGCGGGGCGAATCTGTGGGGGATGGGCGCTTATCCTGCCTTCGACGGAGCTTCTGCGACCGCGGCTCTGCCACTGGGCGCTTTCCCGGTTGTGGACCCGGACCCCGAGGCCGATGAACCACCCGCGGACACGCATCTGCGTAGCACGGACGGGGTGAAGGGTTACCACATCGAGACGATCGACGGCACCATGGGTCATGTTTCCGGCTTCATCTTCGATGACGAGGCCTGGGTGATTCGCTACCTGAGCGTCGATACGCGCAACTGGTGGCCTGGCGGCAAGGAAGTCCTGCTGGCGACAGAATGGATCGAGTTGATTGACTGGTACGGATCGAGCGTTTCCACGACGCTGACGCGCGACGCGATCAAGCAAAGCCCCGCGTACGACGATGCGATTCCAGTCGGTCGGGACTACGAAACGGCACTGTACGAGTTTTACGGCCGCGAGGCCTATTGGTCGAAGGAAGGGGGCTAGATCGCGCGCAGGTCGGGCAACAGCCGGTCGAACTCGCGTTTCACGACGCCATAACATTCGCAGACGCGCTTTTCCAGCCCCGGTCTGTCCAGCACCTCGATATGACCATAGCTGTAGCGGATCAAGCCGGCATCCTGAAGTTTCGTGGCCGCTTCGGTAACGCCGGGGCGGCGCACACCCAGCATATTGGCGATCAGTTCCTGAGTCATCTTCAACTTGTTCGAGGGCAACCTGTCGATGCTCAGGAGCAGCCAGCGGCACAACTGTTGATCGATGGAGTGATGCCGGTTGCACACGGCGGTTTGCGCCATCTGCGTGATCAGCGCCTGCGTGTAGCGAAGCAGCAACCGCTGCACGGGGCCGGCGCGATGGAACTCTTCCTTCAGGATGTGGGCGTCTAGCCGGTAGGCGTGCCCTGCGCTTTGCACGACGGCGCGGCTGGGCGTGGTTTCTCCGCCCATAAAGAGCGCAATGCCGACGAGCCCTTCATTACCGACAATCGCGATCTCGGCGGACGCGCCGTCTTCCATAACGTAGAGCAGCGAGATGATGGCGGTGGTGGGGAAGTAGACGTGATCGAGGCGGTCGCCCGATTCGTATACCACCTGCCCCAGCGGCATATCGAGCAGCGTGAGATGCGGCTCGATGCGCTTCCACTCTGCCTCCGGTAAGACCGAGAGCAGGTGATTCTCTTTGGGATGATGCACTTTGGGCATCCCACTCCTCGGCATTCTGTTGAAAAGCGGCGTCGGTTTCGACTTGCCCTATTATAGGACAGCACTACCAGTGCTGCGTTTAGGTAGGATATGGGCTGACTTGCGTTGGAAAAGCCAATGAACCTCGACCCTCTGAGCGACAACAAGATCATTGATTCGTGGCGGCATAACGCTTCGCCGTGGACTCATGCAGTCCGCGCTCGCGAAATCGAAAGCCGGCGCCTGGTCACGGACCAGGCCATCGTGGATGCGTTGCTGGCCTGCGCACCCAAAACCGTCATCGATCTCGGCTGCGGAGAGGGCTGGCTAGCGCTCGCGCTGCAGCAACGCGGGATCGGTGTCACGGCGGTGGACGTGGTGCCTGAACTGGTGGCCGCTGCGAAGCAGGCCGGCGTGATCGATGGCAGAGTTCTGTCTTACGAAGAGATCGCGGCGGGGCAACTGAGAGCTGGCGCCGATGTCGTAGTATGCAATTTTTCGCTGCTCGGCAAGGAATCGGTAGAGGGTCTGCTGCGGATCGTTCCAACACTGCTCGAACCGGATGGGAGCCTGCTCGTGCAGACGCTCCATCCTCTTGTTTCATGCGGCGATCTGCCGTACGTTGATGGCTGGCGCACGGGCTCGTGGGCAGGGTTCGGCCCGGCATTCACCGACGCTCCGCCGTGGTACTTCCGTACCATGCAGACATGGGTTGAGCTGATGCGCGATAGCGGGTTCATCCTCCGTGCATTGCAGGAGCCGGTGGACGCGAGAACCGGCAAGCCCGCCTCGGTGATTTTTCACGCCCAAGTGCAGGCCTAGGCACGAAGTCCAGGTACGGGCTGGCAAATTGAGTAAGTGACAGGAAACGCGAATCATGATTGAAGATAACCCACTGTCCGACACGAAGCGGTGGTTGCAAGGACTGGTTCAGGCCGGTGAGGCGGCTGTCCAGGCGGCGGAAAACTGCCCGGAGGCTAACGATCCCGCTAGCGAAGTCGGGATGATGGTGGCGTCGCAGCGCGATCTCGTACGCGGCGAGGTGGTGAAGTTTCGCGCGAAGCTGACGTCGCATACGCCGGTCAGGCGGATCGAGAAAAAGTTTGCCGTGACCTTCGACCGGCGCTATTGGAAGCAAGGCACGTTCGTGTATCCGCTGCACGTTTTCCATGACCCCGAGCACCGCTTTTCGGCGGAACAGGTCCAACAGGTGCAGGCGCTCAAGGTCGGCGAGACGGTTGACCTCGCCGATGGCCGGATCGTTCAGCGTCAGGAATAACGAGTCGGTCACGCCGGGAGCCGGGGCAGTTCGTTTGATCCGGCCTTCGGGTCAACCCCAGGCCTAGCGGAAAATCTCGGCAATCAGATTCGCCACGGTGCGAATCCGTTCACTGTCGCGCAACGCCGGATGCAGCACCATCCACACGTCCTGATCGAGCGGCTTGATATGTCGCTCCACGCAGACCAGATCGCTTGTTGTGTCTCCCGCGAGCTGAGCGAGCACGCCAAGCCCGGAGCCACCCAGGACACCGTCGAATATCCCCATGCCATAGCTGCTTCGAAGCGAAGGCGCTGGCGCACCAGTCAGGGTTTTCAACCATTGCGTGGCGGGATGATCAGGCTGCCGGTCGTCGTAACCGACGAACGACAGCTTGTCCCACTCCTTCCTGCCGATGGCCGCTTTGTGCCGCAGATAGTAATCGCGTGAAGCGAACAGCCCGAAGCGGATGCGCCCAATCCGGCGCACATACAGGTCGCCTTCTTCGGGACACTCGGACCACAGCGCAATGTCTGCTTCGCGCCGTGCGAGGCTATAGGGCCGTCGCGACGTCAGCACTTCGATCTGGAGACCGGGCAGCCGCTCCTGAAACGAGCCAAGCAGTTTCAACAGAATGTACGACGGCCATTCGACCGCATTGATCCGCACCGTGCCGTGCGGCCCGCTGCTGCCGGTCACGTCCGCGGCGCGCTCGATCTGATGGGCGAGGTCTTCCATCTGCTCGGCGCACGCCAGCACACGCGCGCCGAAGGCCGTCACGGTGCAGCCCGACGGCACCCGGTCGATCAGCGGCTCGCCCAGCCGGCGCTCGAGTTCGGTCAGGCGCCGCGACAGGGTGGGCGGGCTCAGATCGCAAGCCGCCGCGGCCGAGCGCATCGTGCCGCCGCGTGCGATTGCCACCAGAATCCTCAGATCGTCCCAGTCCACGTGTTCCATTTTTGAAACGCCAGATTTTGAAATTTGGCATAGCATAACCGAGATCGCGAGGATAGGATTGGACCTGCTCAGGCTTGTCCCAGCATCTGGTGGCAAGCCTGACGTCCTAACCCATCACAATTCGACGGCTATCAATACGTAGACCGAACGAGCGAAGGAGACATCAATGATTCGCCATTTCCAACCGGCGCGACGTCGCGCTATCGCAGTCGGTGCAGCCTTCCTGGCCGCGTCGGTTCTGCCCATGTCCACCGCGTTCGCGCAAACTCCGCACAAGCCGAAGGTCGCGCTTGTGATGAAGTCGTTGGCCAACGAGTTCTTCCTCACCATGGAAACCGGCGCCAAGGATTATCAGAAGCAGAACCCGGACAAGTTCGACCTGATCACCAACGGCATCAAGGACGAGACGGACACCGCCAACCAGATCCGTATCGTCGAGCAGATGATCGTGTCGAAGGTCGATGCGCTGGTCATTGCACCGGCTGATTCGAAGGCTCTCGTGCCGGTGCTGAAGAAGGCGGTCGACGCGGGCATCATCGTGGTCAATATCGACAACCAGCTGGATAAGGACGTCCTCAAGTCGAAAGATCTGAACATTCCGTTCGTCGGACCGGATAACGCCAAGGGCGCGCAGAAGGTAGGCGACTACCTCGCCAAGCACCTGAAGTCGGGTGACAACGTGGCGATTATCGAAGGTGTCTCGACGACGACCAACGCGCAGCAACGCACGCTGGGCTTCAAGAATTCGATGGCGGCCGGCGGCATGAAGGTGGTTTCGCTGCAATCGGGCGATTGGGAAATCGATAAGGGCAACGCGGTCGCGAGCCAGATCCTCAATGCAAACCCTGATGTCAAGGCGCTGCTGTGCGGCAACGACAACATGGCAATCGGTGCGGTCTCGGCGGTGCGCGCGGCTGGCAAGGCCGGCAAGATCCAGGTGGTGGGCTATGACAACATCAGCGCGATCAAGCCGATGCTCGCCGACGGTCGCGTTCTCGCCACGGCGGATCAATACGCCGCCAAGCAGGCCGTATTCGGTATCGATACCGCTTTGAAGGCAATTGCCGAACACAAGAAGCAGTCGGAATTGTCGGGCGTCGTCGAAACGCCTGTCGATCTGGTCACCAAGTAAGAACGGTGTTACGCGTGGCGCCGCCCGGTGCCACGCGCCCGCTTCTGGTCCGATTCAGTCAAATTGATGTCTACTCCGAACCTTTCCGTTGTTGATGCCCCGCCCGTGTTGCAGGTTCACGGCATCGGCAAGACCTATGCTGAGCCGGTGCTCGCGGATATCTCGCTGGACCTGCGCGCGGGCGAGGTGCTGGCGCTGACCGGCGAAAACGGTGCGGGCAAGAGCACCTTGTCGAAGATCGTCGGCGGTCTGGTGACCCCGACTATCGGTTCGATGACGCTCGGCGGCACGGCTTACACGCCGGCGAGCCGCAAGGATGCTGAAGCGCTTGGCGTGCGCATGGTCATGCAGGAACTGAACCTCCTACCGACCCTATCGGTTGCCGAGAACCTGTTTCTGAACCGCTTGCCGCAGCGCGGCGTGTTCGGCTGGATCGACCGTACCAAACTGCGCGAGGACGCGCGGCATGCCATGGCGCAAGTCGGGCTCGACGCGATCCATCCCGACACGCTGGTGGGTACCCTGGGCATCGGGCATCAGCAGATGGTCGAGATCGCCCGTAATCTGATCGGAGATTGCCGTGTGCTGATCCTCGACGAACCCACGGCGATGCTGACGGCACGCGAAGTCGATCTGCTGTTCGAGCAGATCGAGCGGCTCAAGTCACGCGGCGTGGCGCTGGTGTATATCTCGCACCGGCTGGAAGAATTGAAGCGCATCGCGAAGCGCGCCGCCGTGCTGCGCGACGGCCGGCTCGTGCATGTCGACGAAATGGCGAATCTCTCTGCCGACCGTCTCGTGACGCTGATGGTGGGGCGTGACATCGGCGAGTCGATCGATCTCGGCGAGCGGCGCATTGGCGAGGTCGCGCTGAAGGTCAGCGGGATGACCCGCGAACCGGTGGTGCACGACGTTTCCTTCGAAGTGAAGGCCGGTGAAATTTTCGGCATCAGTGGTCTGATCGGCGCGGGCCGCACCGAATTGATGCGGCTTATCTACGGCGCGGATCGCGCCGATACCGGTGAAGTGTCGATTGCTTACGGCGGCGGTGCGCTCGAAAAAGTGCATATCACGTCGCCCGTGGATGCCGTGAAGCATGGCGTCGCCCTGATTACGGAAGATCGCAAAGGCGAAGGCCTCCTGCTGACGCAGCCGATCGCCGCCAACATTTCGCTCGGCCATCTGGGCGCGGTGTCAAAGAACGGCGTGGTGGACGCGCGTCGTGAGGCGGCCATGGCGGCCCAGCAGATCGACGCCATGCGCGTGCGTTGCTCAGGACCGGCTCAGATCGTATCCGAGCTGTCGGGCGGTAATCAGCAGAAGGTGGTGATCGGCCGCTGGCTCGCGCGCGATTGCACGGTGTTGCTGTTCGACGAACCCACGCGCGGCATCGACGTCGGCGCGAAGTTCGATATCTACGCCTTGATGGGCACCCTCGCACGGGAAGGCCGTGCGTTGGTGGTGGTGTCGAGCGATCTGCGCGAATTGATGTCGATTTGCGACCGCATCGGCGTGATGTCGGCTGGACGGATGACGGGGTTGTTCGAGCGCGGCGCCTGGACCCAGGATGCGCTGCTCGCAGCGGCGTTCGCGGGCTACGCCCAGCGCGACGAAATCCTGCACGAGCCGATCGCGCCCGATGCACACGTGCCCGGCGGCAAGCCCGGCGACAAATTAGTGGAGTACTAAGCATGACCGCACCAACCAGCCTGCCTACGCTGCAGAACGAACCGCCCAAGAACGCGAGGCCGATCGGCACGCGCCTTGGATTTTCGAACTACCTGGGACTGCTTGGCGCGCTGCTCGGCATGATCGTCCTGTTTTCGCTGCTGAGCTCGCACTTCCTCACCTACGATACGTTCAGTACGATCGCTAACCAGATTCCCGATCTGGTGGTGATGTCGATCGGCATGACGTTTGTGCTGATCATCGCGGGCATCGACCTGTCGGTCGGCTCGGTGCTGGCGCTCGGCGCGGCGCTGACAAGCATCGCCGCATTGCAATGGCATTGGCCGGCGCTACCCTCGGCCTTGCTCGGCATGGCGGGCGCAACCTTGACGGGCTGCGTGACCGGCACGATCACCGTGGCGTGGCGGATTCCGTCGTTTATCGTGTCGCTCGGCGTACTCGAGGGGGCACGCGGCGTTGCGTATCAACTGACCAACTCGCGCACGGCTTACATCGGCGATGCGTTCGACTTCCTTTCCAACCCGATCGCCTTCGGCATTTCGCCCGCGTTTCTGATTGCTATCATCGTGATGGTCGTTGCACAGTTCGTGTTGACGCGCACGGTGTTTGGCCGTTATCTGGTTGGTATCGGCACGAACGAGGAAGCAGTGCGTCTCGCGGGCGTCAATCCGCGGCCCTACAAGATTGCGGTATTCGCGATGATGGGTCTGCTCTCAGGGCTCGCCGCGCTGTTTCAGATTTCACGGCTCGAAGCGGCGGATCCGAATGCTGGCTCGGGCATCGAATTGCAGGTGATTGCGGCGGTGGTGATTGGCGGAACGAGTTTGATGGGCGGCCGTGGCTCGGTGACCAGCACCTTTTTCGGCGTGTTGATCATCTCGGTTCTGGCCGCGGGTCTCGCGCAGATTGGGGCAACCGAGCCCACCAAGCGCATTATTACAGGGGCCGTCATTGTCGTGGCGGTCGTGCTGGATACCTATAGAAGCCGGCGTCGCGCCGCATGATCCAGTCATTCGGCGAATGATCGGCAGGAGAGAGAAAGTGTCGAAAGAAGTGAAGCAGGGCCGGGTTCTCGTGGTGGGCAGTATCAATACCGACCTGGTGGCGCGTTCGCCGCATTTGCCGCGGCCGGGCGAGACCATCAGCGGACATGAGTTCTCGCAGGTTGCCGGCGGCAAGGGCGGCAATCAGGCGGTGGCGGCAGCGCGCATCGGTGCGCGGGTGGCGATGGTCGGATGCGTCGGCAAGGATGCCAACGGCGCTCAGCGCGTCAAGGATCTGGAGACGGAAGGCATCGATTGCGCGGGTGTTGATGTCGACCCGGCGCAGCCTACCGGCGTGGCAATGGTGACGGTTTCGGACGACGGGCAGAACACCATCGTCGTGGTCGCGGGAAGTAACGGCCAGCTCACGCCGGATAGCGTCGCGCGTCACGAGGCCGCAATCAAGGCTTGCGATGTCGTGGTTTGCCAACTGGAAACGCCATGGGATTCGGTCTACGCGACGCTCAGTCTTGCGCGCCGCTTAGGCAAGATCACGGTGCTGAATCCAGCGCCGGCAACTGGGCCTTTGCCTGCTGAATGGTTGCCGCTGGTTGATTACCTCGTGCCGAACGAGGTCGAAGCCGCAATCCTCGCCGGCCTGCCGGTCGAATCGGAGAGCGGCGCGAGAAGGGCGGCGACAGAGTTGCAACGCGGTGGCGCGCGCAATGTGATCGTGACGCTTGGGTCGCAAGGCGCCTATCTTTTGCTGGAAGGTGGCGAAGGGACGCACTTCCCTGCGCCGCAGGTTCAGGCGGTCGATACGACTGCTGCTGGGGATACGTTTATTGGTGTATTTGCCGCGCAAATTGCTGCGCGGCAGCCGCTCGAAGGCGCGATCAGTCTGGCGCAACGGGCGGCCTCGATTTCAGTCACGCGCGCTGGCGCGCAACCGTCGATACCTACGCGTGCGGAAGTGGAAAGCGCGGCCTGAGACGGATCGTTCTTTAAGAATTTCGACGTAGTAAATTAGCTGAGACGGCCTGCGGTGCCGATCGTATTGCTGTGATAGCAATGTCGATTGCGCAGGCCGGCTCTCTTTACGCGCTGCGCTTGGCCCAGTCGACGAACGCCGCGCCAACCTCGCGCAGGACGGCTTCGCGGCCGTCCATGTCGACATACGGTGCATCGTAATAGGCCGCGACAAGCAGGGGCGCTCGTCCTGGTGGGCGCACGATCGCGTAGTCGTTTGTTTCTTCTTCGACGCTCGTTCCTGGCCGGTCTGCGGCAACCCAGTCCGTCGGCAACGCTGCGCGGATCCTGTCGAGGCCTGGCTCGCAATCAATCATCCAGCTTTCAAGTTGTTGACGCGACTGCGCGCTTAACACATTGCCCAAGAGGATTTTGCCGACTGATTTCGTGATCGCTTTGGGCGTGGTCGTGTCCCGTGCACCGCTGTATTGGTTGGAATCCGGTTCATAGCGATCCGAACGCGTGACGGTGTCGCCGAGGCTTCTAACAAATTGGGTCAGCGCGGGAGGACCGCCAGCGTCTCTCATCAACAGGGTCGCCGCAGTGTTGTCACTGACTTCGACGATAGCCTGGCACATCGCACGGACCGACATGGCGCCTTGCGCGACATTGGCTTTCGTTACGGGGGACGTGAAGATCAGGTCCTTCTCCGTGTAATGCACGAGGCGGTCCAGATTCTCCTTGCCGGCGTCTACGCGTGTGAGCACCTGCGCGGCGAGAAGTCCTTTGAAGGTGCTGCACATCAGGAAACGCTCGTCGGCCCGGTAAGCGAGTGTTCGGCCTGAACCGGTATCGATGGCAAATACACCAAGGCGTCCGCCGTGACGGCGTTCGATGTTGTTGATCGGGTTGGTGGCTGCGTAAAGCGGAGTGGTGACTCCGCTTCCGAGCAGGAACGGTAGCCCGAGAGCCAGGCGCCGACGCGTTATAGAGATGGGCAAGGAATCGTCCTGTTAGTTAGAAGTTTTCTGGTGCGCATTCTGCGAACCTGTCGCCGGGCGAGCTTGCGCGATGTGCGGAATCCTATCGGATAAGATACCGCCGCAACGTTCACTATCTAACCGATGGAGCCCTTAAGTGATTCAACCGAGTAACGTATTCAAGGACAATCTCGCTCAACTGCCTCCGATCGACGGCATCGAGCGCATCGATCTGCTGGACGGCAACGGTGCCGTGGTGGCAAGCATTGAGAACAAGCCGGGCAAGCAGGGTTCGGTCGCGGTTTACCATTATCTGCAGCGGGTATTCGGCGCGCTGGATGCCAAGGCAGCCGAGCACGGCCTGGCAGTATTCGCGGAGCATACGGCCGACGCACGCAGTCGTCCGGGTGCACACCCGAACGTCGACCATCTGCTCGTCATTGTGGCGGGCGGAGAAGCGCTGCGTATTGAGGTGGTTGCCGCCGCGGCCTGAGCGTCCAACAGCAAAGCAAGCGGCATCTCTCAGGTGAGGGATGTCGTTATCTCGGACGACACAGCTGGGTTATCGAAAGGATTTCGATAGGTCCTTGACTGCATTTCGGCTAACCGGCTCAGCGTGCGCGACAGATCGTGCGCGCCATCGAAATGCACCACCGCGAAGTGCCGCTCTATCCGCGCGATAGTCGGCCCGAAGCGCTCATGAAATTCCGGATTCGGTAGCAGGCCTTGCGGCGCATAGTTCGAGCTCAGCACGATACGTGTGCCGAGTTCGAGCGCGATCTCGAGGAAACGGCCAATCAGAAACGCATCGGCGATATCGTGCACGTGGAATTCATCGAAGCAAAGCAACTCAACGCCGTCGAGCCACTGCCGAGAGACCGAGCCGAGACGGTCGTCGCCACGCGGTTCGTTGACGAGCCGCCGGTTCATCTCGCGCAGGAATTCGTGGAAGTGGATGCGTCGCTTCACGCCGTCGGCCAGCTCGAATACGGTATCGACGACGAGGCTTTTGCCGCGTCCAGGTAAACCGTAGCAATAGACGCCTGATGGCTATCCACCCAGGCGCCGCTGCGGGCTCAACAATACCTGCTCTCCCAGTACAGCGCCTAGTGGAAATACCGATGGGCAAACCAGCGACCGCCCGGCGGTTGCCGATGCGCGCCGGTTTCACAAACACGATATAAGGAAATGATCGTAACGAAGCTTGTTACGATCATTTCATTCGATGTACGATGGTTGCGAATAAACCATCACCGGTTGCTGTGCACTGCACAAAATCACGGACGACTCATGCCTGAAGCTCCATCTTCGTCTTCCTCGGTCATCGCGCTTCGGCGCGGCGTGGCCGTTCATCCCGAACGCAATCCCGGCGTACCGTTCGACGCCGCCTGGCTCGACGGCCTGCGTGTCAATCAGTCTGCAGTCGAGCGGCGCACCGCTACGCTCGGCACGCGCCGTACGGTCAAGAAAGATGCACAGGCCGCCTGGCTATTGAAGGCGGTCACCTGCATCGATCTGACCACGCTGAGTGGCGACGACACCGAAGGCCGCGTGCGGCGGCTCTGCGCAAAAGCGCGGCAGCCGGTGCGTGCCGATATCCTCAGCGCCCTCGGCATCGCACCGCAGACCATCACGACTGGCGCGGTGTGCGTGTACCACCGCTTCGTGGCCGCAGCGGTCGATGCATTGCAGGGCAGCGGCATCCCGGTAGCAGCGGTGTCCACGGGCTTTCCTGCAGGTCTCATTCCGCATCCGCTCAAACTGAAAGAGATCGAAGCCTCGGTCGCCGACGGCGCGCAAGAGATCGACATCGTCGTCACGCGCGAGCATGTGCTTACGGGCAACTGGCAAGCGCTTTACAACGAGGTGCGCGACTTCCGTGCGGCCTGCGGCCCGGCGCATCTGAAAGCCATTCTCGCCACCGGCGATATCCGCACGCTCTCGAATGTGGCGCGCGCATCGATGATCTGCATGATGGCGGGCGCCGATTTCATCAAAACTTCAACCGGCAAGGAAGGCGTCAATGCGACGCTCGACGTGTCGTTGGTGATGGTGCGCATGATCCGCGATTACTACGAGCGCACCGGCATCCTGATCGGCTTCAAGCCGGCGGGCGGCGTCTCCACCGCGAAATCCGTGCTTACGTATCAGATCCTGATGAAAGAGGAACT
>Ga0302232_10002322_pt1 | contig 13064 bp, 12 predicted proteins | sample II_Palsa_N2_3_FD_193575 | JGI IMG/M metagenome (GOLD analysis project Ga0302232, IMG submission 193575) | Peat permafrost microbial communities from Stordalen Mire near Abisko, Sweden - II_Palsa_N2_3 | ecosystem: Environmental > Terrestrial > Soil > Palsa > Peat permafrost | place: Sweden...
TCCAGCACCGTACTGGTCGCGCCCTCACCCAGCTCAGACGAATACCTAGGTAACTCTGTCGCCGTTTCGGGAAGCCTCGTCTTTGCCGGCGCGCCCGGCTACAGCAGCAACCAGGGCAGAGTGCTCACGTGGTCCTGCACAAATGCCAACCCGCCAGTCTGCACATACGGCACAACCATCTCGGACCCCTCCGCCAGCTCGTCAGACGAATTTGGATATGGCCTTTCCTTGGCGGGCTCCATTCTCGTCATTGGCTCGCCCGGATACAACAGCAACGCAGGCGTGATTCTCGTCTACACTGTCACCTCGTCCACTTCTGTCTCACTTGTCAAATCTTTTACCGGCACAGGAGAAGACGGCTGGGGTGTCGCTACTGACGGAATTAGCGTTGTTTCTGGTGCCCTGGACCAGAGCTCGGACGAGGGTGGCGCATACGTGTATTTGGGCTGCACCTCGCCCTGCGCCACCTGCTCGTCGACGCCCACAACGTGCTTGTCCTGCATCTCATCTCTCTACATTCTCGTCAGTGGGAGCTGCGTGACCTGCAACAGCAACTGCGCCACCTGCTCGGGAGCCACCACGACCTGCACCTCGTGCGCATCGGGCCAGTTCCTCTACAACAGCGTCTGCTACACGACCTGCCCCACCGGCCTGTACGGCAGCGGCACCACATGCGCCGCCTGCCCTACTGGCTGTTCGACCTGCTCGTCGGGCACCGTCTGCTCTGCATGCTCCTCTGGCCACTACCTCTACAATTCCGCGTGCGGCACGACCTGCCCCAACGGCTACTACGAGAACGGCGCTGTCTGCTCGGGGTGCAACGCTGCCTGCACCACCTGCACTGGCTCTGCAAACACGGCCTGCTCCGCTTGCGCCTCGGGCAACTACCTCTCGGGTACCACCTGTGCCACCACGTGCCCCACCGGCACCTTCATCAGCGGGTCCAACTGTGCTACATGCGCCACTGGCTGCACGGCCTGCAGTGGTGCTGCCAGCACGTGCTCTGGCTGCTCGTCGGGCTACTACCTGTACGGCTCTACCTGCGGTACGACGTGCCCGACCGGATACCTCGCCTCGGGATCCGTGTGCTCTGCCTGCCCCTCCAACTGCAACACCTGCTCGTCCACGTCCACGTGCACTGTCTGCGCCAGCGGCTATTTCCTCTACAGCGGCACCTGCTATGCATCCTGTCCGTCGGGCACCTACCAGTCCAGCACGACTGCCTGCACAGCCTGCAACGCCAACTGCGCCACCTGCTCGGGCTCTGCCACGACATGCACCGGCTGCACGACCACCGGCACGGCCACGCATCTCTACAACAGCGCATGCTACGTGACCTGCCCCAGCGCCACGTTCGCCTCGTCTTCCTCGGCCTGCACCGCTTGCACCTCGCCATGCGCCAACTGCACGTCTGCCTCGACCACCGCCTGCACCAGCTGCGTGTCCACCCAGCCGCTTCTTTATGGGACGACCTGCTACACCACGTGCCCCGCCGGTACCTGGGCGTCGAGCTCCTCCCTGTGCTCCAACTGCACCGCCCCGTGTGCCACCTGCTCGACGTCGGCCACCACTTGCACGGGCTGCACGACTGGCTACCTGTACGGCACGACCTGCCCTGCGGCCTGCCCCGCCGGCTACTTTATCTCTGGCACGTCCTGCGCCCAGTGCTCGTCCACGTGCGGCAACTGCACCACCGCAGCCACGACCTGCTCCAGCTGCCCCCTGACTGGCAGCGTCTACCTGTACGGCTCGGTGTGCTACGCCCAGTGCCCGTCCGGCTCGTACGCCAACTCGGCCACCACGTGCGCGTCCTGCAACAGTGCCTGCACCACGTGCTCGGGCACGTCCACCAACTGCACGTCTTGCCCCACCAACCAGTTCCTCTACAGCGGCTCGTGCTACGGTGCCTGCCCCGCCGGCACGTACCAGTCCAGCTCGACCACGTGCGCGCCCTGCAGTACCAACTGCGCCTCCTGCTCTGGCTCGGCCTCGTCGTGTCTCTCGTGCACCAACTCGACCACTGCCGGCGCCGCCACTCACCTCTACAGCAACGTGTGCTACGCAACGTGCCCCGCCGGCTCCTACAACTCGTCCGCGTCGGCCTGCACCCAGTGTGTGGCCCCGTGCGTCAACTGCGTCTCGGCATCCTCGTGCACCAGCTGCAGCGCAAGCCAGCCCTACCTGTACGGCTCGACGTGCTACGCCAGCTGCCCCGCTGGCACCTGGCCTGCCACCTCGTCCTCCTGCGCCGTCTGCACCAACAACTGTGCCACCTGCACGACCTCTGCGTCCTACTGCACGTCCTGCAACTCTGGCTACGCCCTCACCTCAAACACGTGCAGCCTCGCATGCCCTGCGGGTCAGTACATCAGCAGCGGCGTCTGCACCTCGTGCAACTCCACGGCCTGCTTCAACTGCACCAACTCGGCCAACACGTGCACGAGCTGCCCCTCGGGCCTCTACCTCCTCGGCTCCACCTGCTACGCGACCTGCCCTACTGGCTACACCGCCAGTGGCACCAACTGCGTCGCGTGCACGTCGCCTTGCGTTACGTGCTCTGGCACGGCATCGAACCAGTGCCTCTCGTGCCCGTCTGGCCAGTTCCTCAACGGCACGAGCTGCCTCGCCGCGTGCCCCGCCGGCACCTACACCTCTGGCACGACCTGCCTCGCCTGCTCGTCCCCCTGCTCAACGTGCTCTGGATCAGGCAGCAGCGCGTGCCTGTCGTGCGCCTCGGGCAACCTCAACGGCGCCGCCTGCGTGACCACCTGCCCGACCGGCACCTTTGCCTCTTCCTCGGTCTGTACCTCGTGCTCAACGTCGTGTTCGTCCTGCACCGGATCGGCCACCTCGTGCACGGCCTGCCCGACTGGCCAGTACCTTTACGACAGCACGTGCACAAGCAACTGCCCCGTCGGCACGTACGTCAGCGGAACGACGTGCCAGGCGTGCAACGCCAACTGCGTCGCCTGCACGGGCCCCAGCGTGAGCCAGTGCAGCGCCTGTGTCAGCACGGGGTCGCTGCCGTACCTCGACAACACGACCTGCGTTGCCACGTGCCCTCCCGCCACGTTCCTCTCGTCCAATGTGTGCACCAGCTGTAACTCTCCTTGCGGCAACTGCACTGGCTTGGCAACCACGTGCACGTCGTGCATTGCGGGTGATGTGCTCTACAACGGCCAGTGCTCGAGCACCTGCCCCATCGGCACCTTCAACAACTCGGCCACGACGTGCGCGTCCTGCAACTCGCCCTGCCTGACGTGCTCGGGTACGGCCGACACGTGCACATCGTGTCTTTCTGGCGCGACCCCTCTGCTCCAGGGATCCACCTGCGTGGCCTCGTGCCCCAGCACCATGTACCAGAGCGGCGCCAACACGTGCCTGGCCTGTGTCTCGCCCTGCTCCACCTGCTCCTCCTCCACGTCGTGCCAGTCCTGCGTCTCTGGCTTCTCCTACACGGCCTCCACAAGCTCGTGCACGTCAACCTGCCCCGCCGGCACCTACCTGACCAGTGGGTCGCCCGGCACGTGCGAATCTTGTCAATCCCCCTGCGCCAACTGCACCACCACTGCCACCACCTGCACGGCCTGCTCTGGCTCCTCGTACCCGTACTACTACCAGAACCAGTGCTACGCCGCCGGCGCGTGTCCCTCGGGCACCTTCCAGAGCACCTCGGCCGGTCTCTGCACGCCCTGCACCCCGCCCTGCGCGACCTGCTCCACCGTGTCTGCCAGCACCTGCACGTCCTGCCAGGCCGGCTACTTGTTCAACAACGGCACGAGCACCTGCTTGACCACGTGCCCGGCTGGCCAGGTGGCCTCTGGCTCCGACTGCGTCGCTTGCTCGGCCATGTGCAACACCTGCAACGGCACCGCCAGCACCTGCTCCTCCTGCTCGAGCGGGTTCCCCTTCAGCTACGGCACCACATGCCTGACCAGCTGCCCCACCGGCACCGTCGCCAGCAACAGCCAGTGCAAGCCCTGCACCAACAACTGCGCCACCTGCTCGGGCGGATCCACCTCGTCCTGCGGCTCGTGCGTCAGCGGCTACTACCTCGACGGCAACCAGTGCGTGGCCACCTGCCCCGCAGGCATGTACACGTCGGGCACCAACTGCGTCGCCTGCAACAGCACCCTCTGCACAGACTGTGTCAACACCGCGACCACCTGCACAGCCTGCCCCGCGAACCAGTTCCTCTACAACAGCGCGTGCTTCTCGTCCTGCCCCACTGGCACCTACAGCTCTGGATCGCTCTGCCTTGCCTGCACCGCCCCCTGCGCGACCTGCTCAGGCGCCACCGACAGGTATCTCGTCATTGCGATGGATGTTTTTTATGTTATTTTATTAAACCGTCTGTGCCTAGCTGCCAATCGTGCACGGCCGGCAACTACCTCTCTGGCACCAGCTGCGCTGCCACCTGCCCCGATGGCACGTACGCCGACACGGCCTCGGGCCAGTGCTTGTCCTGTGCGGGCACGTGCGCCACCTGCACCGGCCCCGCATCGTCCCAGTGCGCCTCGTGCCCCTCTGGCTCCCTCCTGTACAGCGGCACGTGCTACGGCAACGGCGACTGCCCCGTCGGCACCTGGCCCTCGTCCGATTCGCTCTGCTCTGCCTGCACCTCGCCCTGCACGGCCTGCTCCGACTCGGCCAGCAACTGCACCGCCTGCCCGGTCAACGAGTACCTCTACGAGGGAACGTGCTTTGCCGGTGCCTGCCCCCAGGGCACGTACATCTATGGCTCCAGCTGCATCGACTGCAACGCGCCCTGCCAGACCTGCACCGGCGCCGACACGTGCAGCTCGTGCACCGCCGGCACCTACCTGTACGGCACCTCGTGCCTGTCGACCTGCCCTGCCAACGACTATGTCAACAGCACCACGGGCCAGTGCGCGCCCTGCACCCCGCCCTGCTCCTCGTGCTCGTCCGCCTCCACGTCGGCCTGCTCGTCGTGCAGCCAGGGCTACGCCCTCTACAGCCCCAACTCGACCTGCGTGACCTCGTGCCCCGACGGCTACTTCACCTACACGGCCACCGATGGGTCCAACACTGAGCAGTGCCTGGCCTGCTCCGGGTCGTGCACCGAGTGCTCTGGCACGGCGACCACGTGCACCGCCTGCCCCGACGGCACCATCCTGTTTAGCGGCACGTGCTACGCGGCCTGCCCCGCCGGCACGGTGGACGTGGCCGGCGTGTGCCAGCCCTGCACCGACTCGTGCGCCACCTGCACCAACGGATCCCCCTCGTCGTGCACCAGCTGCGCCAGCGGAACCTACCTCGCCAACGGCACGTGCGGCGTGACCTGCCCCGCCGGCTCCACGCCCGTCGGCGGCTCCAACTGCGTGCCCTGCACCTCGCCCTGCGCCACGTGCGACATCGGCGACCCCACGACGTGCCTCTCGTGTCTCAACGGCGGCTACCTCTACGGCACCACCTGCGTCGACACGTGCCCGGCCGGCTCGTCCACCAGCTCGTCGTCCACGTGCGTGGCCTGCCAGTCGCCCTGCGCCACGTGCACGTCGTCGTCCTCCAGCTGCGCGTCGTGCGTGGCCGGCTACGAGCTGTACGGCAACGCGTGCTACGAGACCTGCCCCGCCGGCACGTACGTCAACGGCGCGCTCTGCTCGGCCTGCACCGACTCGTGCGCCTCGTGTGTCGGTGCCGGCAACACGTGCACCGCCTGCAACCAGGGCAGCTACCTGTGGGGCACCCAGTGCGTGGCGCAGTGCCCCTCGGGCTCGTTCCTCAACGCGACCACGGGCATCTGCGTCCCCTGCACGGCGCCCTGCACGGCCTGCTCGGCATCGCCCTCGACCTGCACGGCCTGCGAGTCCAACTACTACTACTATGCCCAGCTCAACCAGTGCTTTGGCTCCTGCCCCGCCGGCACGCTCACGACCACGTCGCCCTCCAACGCGTGCATCACCTGCAGCAACAACTGCGCCACGTGCTCCAACACCACCAGCATCTGCACGTCGTGCTCGGCCACGGCCGCCAACGACCTGCTCGACCCGTCCACCGGCATCTGCGAGGTCACCTGCCCGATCGGCAAGGTGGCCCAGGGCTCCGTGTGCGTCCCCTGCGTCGCCCCCTGCGCCACCTGCTCGGGGTCGCCCACGGTCTGCTCGACCTGCACCACGGGCACCCTCTACCTCGACGGCACGTGCTACTCCGAGTGCCCCAGCGGCTACGTCGCGTCGGGCGCGTCGTGCGTGCCCTGCACCCCGCCCTGCGCCACCTGCAACGGCACGCAGTCCATCTGCAGCACCTGCACCGAGGGCAACATCCTCGACGGCTCGTCGTGCGTGCAGTCGTGCCCCGCCGGCACGTACCAGTCGGGCCCCGTGTGCGACTCGTGCACGTCGCCCTGCGCCACCTGCACGGGCCAGGCCACGACGTGCACCACCTGCGACGGCGGCACGTTCCTCTACAACGGCGACTGCGTGGCCACGTGCCCCAGCACGACCTACACCAACGGCACCGAGTGCTCGCCGTGCGCCTTCCCCTGCGACACGTGCTTTGGCTACGCGACGGTGTGCCTCACGTGCGCCCCCGGCGAGTACTTTTACGAGTCGGTCTGCTACACCAACTGCCCCTACGGCACGAGCGTCTCGGCCAACCAGTGCGCGCCGATCCCGCAGCAGTGCCCGGCCGTGAGCCAGCTCAACGCCAACTTTGTCCAGACGCTGCCCGACTGGCCCGCCAACGGCACCTGCGCCGAGGGCTTCAACGGCACCGCGACCGGCTACTGTCTGGACGACGGCTCGTGGGACCCCAACCAGTTCAGCATCAACTGCACCTTCTTCACCAACGTCAACGGCGGGCGCATCTTTGACCTGGCCGTCTCGGCCGCCGACTCGTCCTCGGTCACGCTCGTCTGGTCCACGCACAACGTGTCGGTGCCCCAGTTTGTCGTCAAGATCTCGACCGACGGCGTCAACTTCCAGGCCCTCTTTGGCTCCATCGTCAAGAACCCCACGCTGGTCGTCAGCGGCCTGCAGCAGGACACGCTCTACTACTTCCAGGTCTTTGGCGCAAACAGCCGCACGTCCATCGACGCCACGGGCGCGCAGCTCAACGCCACCACCACCATCGCCCCGCCCGGCGCCCTCGTCCCTGGCGCCCTCGCGCCCAACGGCTTTGTCGTGTCGTGGTCGCCGGCCGTCAACTCGCTCGCCCAGTACTACCGCGTGTCGATCCTGCTCGAGGGCAGCACCAGCACCGGCACCGGCACCGGCAGCGGCTCTGACAGCAGCCAGCAGCACAAGCGCTCCTCGGCCGACAACTACACGACCGAGACCGTCCTCGCCACCGTGCCCGCCAGCGTGACCACATTCAACATCACGGGCCTGTGGCCGTCCACGGCGTACCAGGTGTGGGTCCAGGCTGGCCTCGACGGCCTCGCCCCGGAGCCCGTCGGCTCCAAGGCCATCATCTCCACGGCCCCGCTGCCGCCCGTCAACATCAACAACTACGCGCCGCCGGTGCAGGTCATCGCGCCCGTCGTGATTGTCGTGCTGCTGGTGCTGATCGCCCTCATCATCGCGCTGATCTGCTACCGCCGCCGCGTCGCCCGCCGCCAAAAGGACATCCTGGAGAACTTTGGCTCTGCCGTGGCCGACTCTGCCGGCACGCTGCGCAACGGCAACGTCATCCCCGACAACGTGGCCATCTACAAGGGGCGCGCCATCCCCGAGGTCATGCACACGCACACCAAGGTCATGGGCGCCGACGCCACGCAGGTCAACACCGTCCTCGAGGTCGCCCTGCCCGGCTTCCTCAAGCTCAACTACGCCATCGACCTGCGCCCGGACACGCGTCTGACGGCCGGCGGCGCGGGCACCATCTGGAAGGCGTCCATCATGGACCAGCAGGTCGTGTCGCGCTCGGGCGGCCACTCGGTCGTGGCGCTCAAGGAGGTGACCGACATGCCCAACCACAGCGCCGAGGAGAACGCCGAGCACTTCCACCAGGAGGTGGCCATCATGTGGTCCATGTCGTTCCACCCCAACATCATCAAGCTCATCGGCTACACGGACGAGCCGCGCACCATCATCACGCCGCTGTACAAGACCGACCTGTTCCGCTTCCTGCACCACCAGTCGGACAAGTCCACGCTCGACTCGGACCTGATCCTGCACCTGTGCTCGGGCCTGATGGCGGCTATCGACACGGTCCACTCGATGGGCATCGCCCATCGCGACATCAAGTCGCCCAACGTGCTCCTGGCCGAGCCCGTCTCGGGCATCTACCCGCAGCCCATCCTGTGCGACTTTGGCCTGGCGCGCACGGCCGACGACGGCACCGCCGTCAAGAGCAAGGCCATGGTCGTCCACGGCTTCTCGCCCCGCTACGCCCCGCCGGAAGTGTTTGCGCGCATGCACATGCCCGGCGCCCGCTCCAACGTCGACGACGACAAGCGGTCCGACATGTTCTCCATCGGCGTCACCTTCTGGGAGATCCTCGCCCGGCGCGTGCCCTGGGAGGCAGCCTCCAACGACGAGGTCGAGCGCACCATCCGTGGCGGCGGACGCCTGCCCCAGCCCCACTACAACGAGAAGGACGACGTCCACGTGCTCGTGGTCGAGATCGTCAACGCCTGTCTCCACGGCAGCTCGATCATGCGCCCCACCTCGGGCTCGGTCAACAACAAGCTCATCGACCTGACCACGCTGCGCAGCTCCGGCATGGCACCCCAGGCGCCCCCGTCGTTCCCCACATCGCCACGTGGAAGCAACCAGGGAGGCCACCGCCTGCCGCCCCCGCCGCCCCCGGCTGGCCCGCCCTCGCCCGGAGAGAACTTTGCCACGCCGGGCAATCGCTCTGGCAGCCTCCGCCCCATCGCAGGCCTCCAGGGCCTGCCCCCGATGCCCTCCACGCCCCCTCCTGGCAGCAGCAGCGGCACAGGACTCGGACGCTCAAACACCCGCGGTGCAAGCAACGCGCCACCCGCATTTGAGCTCACGTCGTTCCCCAACCCCCGCACACCCGCGGCCGGATCGGGCTCGGATCTCTACTAGAAAAAAAAAGTTTTGTTTGTTTGTTTGTTTGTTGGTGTCATCAAGTTTTCTCTCTCTTTCCTTCTCTCTTCCCCATGGAACATTGTACCATAACATGTTCAGTGCTTTTTTGGTTTTTTTCATCAGTGACTAGACTCCGGGTGAAAAAATAACTGGGAACAATTACAGGACGAGCAGCTTATTTTTACTCCCGAGCTCTTCTTTTATGTTACAGTTTTTTTTGGCCTTCGGCTTTCTTTATTGCAAGGTCGCCTTCCCCGCGGGCTTCTTTGTGCTGCGCGTGACTGGGGGTGTTCGACGCGAGACGAGGGTGCGCGGCGTCTTGGAAGGAGCAGGGGTCACGGGAGCTGCTGCTGCTGCTGCTGCTGCTGCTACTGGCGTGGATGGCTTTGCGGGCGACTTTGCGGGCGTGCTCTCCTGTGCTGCCTTTGTTGGCGTAGAGCTGGGCGGGGGCACAAAGTTGGGTCGCTTGGCGACCGGTGTGACTGGCTTCTCTGCTTGCTGCTGCTCCTCCTCGCCCACTTGGCTGTGGGGACGTTTGGAGCCGGACGTTGGTGTTGTCGACTTTTGCTGGAGAGGGACAATCTTGAGCGGCGTCGTGGTCTGCTTCTGGGGGGTGGGCTTGCTCTTCTTTGAGGGCTTGGCGTCGGCGTCGGCCGCTCGCTTCTGTCCAGAAACAGGTCGCTCCGTCGATTTCAATTTTTGTGAAACTACGCGAAACGCGTTTCAGTGAGTTGTTATTTTTCCGATTGAGAGGCGGTACCTGCTTCGGGGACAGGCTCCTTGCGCAGCTCGCGCATCTTCTTGGCGAGGAGCAGGGCGGCGGCGATCGTCGACTTCTCGAGGGTGCCCTTGGTGATGAGGGGGTCGAGCTCCTTCTTCACCGCGGCCTGGACCTCGGGGTTCTCGAGCAGGGCGAGGACAACGACAGACGCCCACGTGAGGGCGAGCTCGCCCCACGAGCCCTTGAGCTCTGCCTGGAGCAGTGCGGTGAAGCCGGACGAGGGCTTGCCCGCGGCCAGCAGCTCGGTGTCAATGTTGATCAGGCGCTTGACGATGCGGTTGGCGACAATGTTCTCAAACAGGTTGGCCTCGGCGTCGTCCTTGACGTCCTTGCACTGGACGAGGGCCTGAACGAGGGCCTGCTGGGCAGCCTCCTTGCCTAATACGCGGGGCAAGCATTAGTAAGAAGAAAACAATAGTTTATATTCTAGCGTACCGGCGGCATGGGTGAGGGTCTCCAGGACGACATGGGCGCCAAACTGGTCGCGGACGAGGGGAGCCGCCTCGTTCGTGACGAGCTCGACGAGGGCGGGCGAGAGGTAGTTGAGGAGCTCGGCGGAACGGTCGGCAGGGTCCTTTTTGGAGGTGGAGGCACGGATCTCGTCACCCGACGAGAGCAACTGCAGCGTGGCAGGGTCAAAGTACGACTTGGATCGACCGGCGAGGATGTAGAGCACGCACTTGCGGCCGTACTTGTGCTTGACCAGCGTGCTCAGGTTCTTCTTGACCTCCTGCAATGATAACAATAAATTGGGTTCCTTTCCATTGGTTTTTGTCCGTTACGTTGAGGATCGACTTTTCGACGAGGACCGTGTCGTCGACGACGTCAAACAGGCGCAGCAGGACCATGTGGCCGTGCTCCTCCTGGGCGATCTTGGCCACGAGGTCCTTGAACGACTTGACGATCTGCTTGCGGTTCTTGGCGTTGCCGTGGGCCAGAGCGAGCATGGCAACACGCGAGCCGCGCTGCGTGTGCAGGATCTCGGCCAAGTGGTCCTGGATGTCGACCACGAAGTCCTGCCCAGCCAATTGAGCTTCCCTGGCTGTACTTTAAAAAAAAGGTGCGGGGGGCGTACCTGGACTTGGGCGACCGGGGCGTGGGTCATAAACTCCATGATGGCGTGGTGGGCAATGTTGAAGCGGACGGTGCCCTTGTTGATCATGTCCTGGATGGTCTGCTGCAGGTTCTTGAGAATGGCCGGCATCTTCTCCGGGTGCGACTGCTTGATCTCGCCCAGCGTCTTGGGCTCAGAGTTCTCGGTCGTCTTGAACAGCGAGAACTCGGGGCCGTAAAACTCCTCGAGGAGGGACAGGCGCTCGTTCTGCTTGGCGTACTCCAGGAAGATCTCCTCGATCACGAGCGAGGCCTCCTTGTGCCGCAGCATCGGGATGACGTGGCCGTAGAACTCGCGGATGACGGCCTTGCGCATTGCCGGCCTGGACACACAGAGACGATTAAAGCAAAGGGCCCCCCATCCTCCTCCGTTGAACAAGAGAACGTACAGGTACAAAAGGACCTTGAGGACCGTGTTGCGCGCATATGCCGACTTGGCCAGGGCGACGTAGTGGCCCTTCATCTCCTCGGCAATGTTCTGGCGCACGCCCTGGGAGCCGACCTTGAGCAGCGTCTGGACAATGCGCGAGGCGTCGTGCTTGAAGATGAGCTGGCCACCCCCCGCCCCCCAAAAAGCAAGAGTCACTTACCCATCCCAGAAGACCAACTGAGCAAGGCATACCTCCATGACCTTGCCCTTGACCAGGCCCATGAGCGTGGCGATCTTGTCCTTGCGCTTGTCGTCGCTGGTGCTGTCGCTGCGCACGTCCTCCCACAGCCGCTTGGCCTGCTCCATCAGCTCGTAGTTGGGGCGCTTGCTCTTGCGGTCCAGCAGCGTCTGCTTGCTCTTGGCGTGCGACTCGGACGACTTGCTCTTCTTGCCGCCGCCGGACGAGTCGGTCTCGTTCTCGTTGTCGTCGTTGTGCTGCTCATCCCCGTCATCCCCATCCTCATCACCGCCGCCGTTCTGCTGATCTTCCTGCTCCTCGTGCTCCTCCTCCTCCTCCTCCTCCTCCTCGTGGACGACGCGGGGCACGACCGTCTTGGCCGGCGCAGCGCCCTTGCCCTTGCTGAACTTGAACGACATTTACTTCCACGTGGCGGAGACCATAAACCAAAGTGGTGGTCCCATGACGCGGAGCACAAAACAAAACTACAAACAAAACTCAAGCGATAGAGACAAGGATGTCGTCAAAGTCGGTCTCCTTTTGCTGGGCCGGCTGGACGACGCCGCGCGTGGCCAGGACGAGCACGTGGAAGAAGGCCTCGGCGGCGACCTCGCGCGGCTGCTGCGCCGGCGGGATCAGGTCGGTGAACCAGATCTCGGTCGTCTTGGGGCCGCCCATGACGGCCTGCATGAAGTCGAAGAAGCGGCTGGTGGCCTGGTCGTGGCGCAGCACGTCGCTCGCGATGCTGCTGCCGCGGTCACCGACCGAGCCGTCAAGGTCGTCGCCGTCGGGCGAGCCATCGGGCGAGAAGGTGGACATGGCAGGCAGGTCGTCGTCGCCCAGGCCCAGGCCGCCCCCGACGGTCGAGCGGCTGCGGCGCGATCCGGGCGTGTCCATGACGTACGGGTCCTTGCCGACAGGCGTGACGCCACGGGACGCCGAGAACTGGGTGCTCGGCGCAGGGCTCGTGGCCAGGATGGCGACGGCAGCAGAGGAGGACCAGGGCATCTCGGGGCGCACGATGGACGGGCGGGCACGGCCCATTTCGACCTCGGGCGTGCGGTCGTACTCGTAGCCACCGACTATTTTAGTTGTAGTTTTTAGTAGCTTTAAAGCGAGGGGATGACGGTACAGGGGACCACGTCGTCGTCGGGCTCGGAAGGGTGAAGCCCGGGCCGTTCACGCTTTGGCGACGGGGTCTTGTTGAGCTTGCCACGCACATCGTCCCCCTCGCCGCCCCCCTTGCCCTTCTTGGAAGCCGATGAGAGGACAAACAGGCCGGCCTTCTCGTTGGCCGCGACGATCTTGGCCTTGACGTCCATGTGGTACTTCATGCGGCGCTTCCAGGCCAGTTGGAGGGCGTGGTCGCGGATGGGCAGGGACGACTTGACCAGGAAGAGGTTGTTGCGCGCGTCGATCTGCTTGCTGGTCAGGTTGACAGAGAGGACGCTGGCATCCGTGGACGTCGACTAAAACAGCACAATAACTGAATTAATTTGGTGGGTTTATTGAACTAATTACCAGGTCGAGGCTGGACGA
>Ga0302232_10002324_pt1 | contig 13060 bp, 9 predicted proteins | sample II_Palsa_N2_3_FD_193575 | JGI IMG/M metagenome (GOLD analysis project Ga0302232, IMG submission 193575) | Peat permafrost microbial communities from Stordalen Mire near Abisko, Sweden - II_Palsa_N2_3 | ecosystem: Environmental > Terrestrial > Soil > Palsa > Peat permafrost | place: Sweden...
CCTCCGGCTGCTCCGGGTAGCCGGCCACAGCCTGCCGGATCTGCTCAGCGGTGAGGTAGCGCCGGGTGGACAGCAGGCAGACCACCAGGCTCAGCAGCCGCTCGGTCTTCCGCCGCGACATGGCACCTCTCTTCCCCAGTCCGCCTACATTCTCGCCTACCGCAGCGGGTGCGGTCGCCTATTCCCCGCACGGGTTTCTGCGGCTGCCCGGCAGGCTTCCCGCGCCGGTTTCTGTCGCCCGGCGTGTGACGCTACCCTGCCGAAGTGATCACGTGGCGGAACGGCACGGTCGTGCGGGTGCGCCGGGAATGGCCCGGGGCGGTGGAACTCGAGGTGACGGTCAGTGCGGTAGCTGGCCCGGCGGACGGGCAGGTGCCCGGACCGGCCCCGGAACAAGCCCCGGAACAAGCCCCGGAACTGGTACGCGCGCTGGCCTACCCGGCGCTGACCGGGCGCCCCGGGCCGGGCGACCGCGTGCTGCTCAACACGACCGCACTGGACCTGCGGCTGGGGACCGGCGGGTACGCTCTGGTGGCCGCGATACCGGACCGCCTGCCGCCGGACCGTTCCGGGCCCGGGCACCTGGTCAAGGCCAGGTACACCCCGCTGCAGGCGATCGTGCTCGGCGCCGATGAGCAAGGCTCGCCTTACCACGAGACGCTGCGCGACGCGGCCGACGTCGCCGGGATGCCGGTGGTGGTGGCCGACCTGCACTCCGCGCTGGCGCCGGTACTCGCTGGCCTCTATGACGCTGCTGACCAAGACCAGGCGGAGGACCCGCCCGCCCAGGGGGCTCCGCCGCCCGGGAGCGGCGGCGCAACTGCGGATGGGCCCGTCCAGAGCGGCGCGCGCCGGGCCTCTCCCGGCGGCCTCCGCGTGGTCTACGTGATGACCGACGGCGGGGCGCTGCCCGCATGGTTCTCCCGGACCTGTGCCACGCTGCGGGAAGCAGGCTGGCTGGCCGGGACGGTCACCGTGGGCCAGGCGTTCGGCGGGGACCTGGAGGCGGTGACACTGCACACCGGCCTGCTCGCGGCGCGGCACGTGCTGGGCGCGGACGTGGCCGTGGTGGCGCAGGGGCCGGGCAACCTCGGCACCGGGACCCGGTGGGGGTTCTCCGGCGTGGCCGCCGGGGAGGCCATCAACGCGGTGGCCGCGCTGGGGGGCCGACCGGTAGCCGCGCTGCGGGTCAGCGAGGCCGACCCGCGGGAGCGGCACCGGGGCGTTTCACACCACAGCCTGACCTCCTACGGGCGAGTGGCGCTGGCCCCGGCGGCCGTGGTAGTGCCGGAACTGCCGGGCGAGTTCGGGGCGCAGATCGCCGCGCAAGCCGAGCCGCTAGGGGCGCGGCACGCGCTGGTCCGGGTGCCCGTGGCCGGCCTGGACGAGGCCCTGGCCCGGTGCCCCGCGCCGCTGTCCACCATGGGCCGCGGCCTGGCCGAGGACCGGGCCTACTTCCTCACCGCCGCCGCGGCCGGGCGGTACGCAGCGTCACTACTGCAAGGTGCCACAATGAAGCCCTTCTCATAAACCTATCTGGGAGGGAAGGCATGGCACTTCCAGTCAAGCTCCGCCACCTGCCGCAGCGGATAGCGACGGGCGCGTTCATTCTGAACTCCGGCATCGGCAAGCTGAACGCCGACGAGGAGACCGCCGCTCAGCTGCACGGGTTCGCGGTCGGCACGTATCCGTTCCTGGCCAAACTGAAGCCGCAGGACTTCGTCAAGCTGCTGGGCGGCACCGAGATCGCGCTCGGCGCGGCGCTACTGCTGCCCGTGGTGCCGTCGGCGCTGGCCGGGGCGGGCCTGGCCGCGTTCTCCGGGGGACTGCTCGGGCTGTACGTCCGAACGCCTGGGATGAGGAAGGAAGGCAGCCCGCTGCCGACTCAGCAGGGCATCCCGATCGCCAAGGACGTGTGGATGCTGGGCATTGGGCTCGGCCTCGTCCTCGACGACCTGACGGACAGCGACTGACCTGGGTGACCGCGGCCGGGGGTGAGCCCACCCGCAGTGGGCTCACCCCCGGCTGAACGCAGGCATGAGCACGCCAAGCTGCCCGGCGATCGCAGCGCGGGTCCGGTACCCTGGCGGCGGCCAGGGTATCTTCAACAGCGGGCTCAGCCGACGCGGCACGCAGAGCTGGAGGCAACTGGTGGACGTGGCGTCAACCACAGCTGGTGACGCAGCCGGGCGGGATCGGCCCGATTCGGCAGGCACGCCCGAGACTCCAAGCCTCCCGGCGCCGGGCAAGACCCCGTGCCCCGCACCCGCCGACCCAGCGGCACCGCAGGCCGCACCAGCCGACCCGGCAGCCCAGGCGGGCAGCATCGGCCGGCCGGGCTGGCGGAGCCGGGTGCGGGCCGCGACGGACCGGGCGGGCGTTCCCGGGCTGATCGCCCTCGTGGCCGCGCTCGCCGCGATCGAAGGCCGGCTGATCCTGCTCGACCACGGCGACATCACCAAGCTGCTGCGGATCGGCACCGTATACGGCAACCCGGCCCGGATGCCGCACGGGGTATTCGTTTTCCGGCGCTCGACCGGCTACGACGGCCAGTTCTACTACCGCCTGGCGCTGGATCCGGCGAACCTGCACAAGACGGCGTTCGGCATCACCATGGACGCGCCGTACCGGTTCATGCGGATCGGCTACTCCGCGCTGGCCTGGCTGGTGTCGCTGGGCCATTACACCGCGGCGCCCTACGCGCTGGTTGCGATCAACGTCGCCGCGCTCGCCGCGCTCGGCTACCTCGGCGGCCTGCTGGCCCGGGAGGCCGGCCGGCACGCGATCTGGGGCCTGCTGCTGGTCGGCTACTTCGGCCTGATGGACAGCCTGTCCCGCGATCTGACCGAGCCGCTGGGGGCGCTGTGCCTGATCGCGGGGGTGCTGGCCTACCGCAAGAGGCATCCACTGCTGGCGGCGGCGGCATTCAGCTACGGCGTCCTGACCCGGGAGACCGTGCTGGTCGCCCCGGTCGCGCTCGGCATCGTCCGGGTCATCCAGATCGCCCGCCGCCGGGATCGGCCCGGCCCCGCGGACCTGGCCTGGCTGGTGCCGGCCGTGGTGTTCGCGGCCTGGGAAGTGGTGGTGAAGGTCGCCGTCGGCGTGTTCCCCATCCTGGCCGACGACGGCAAGAACGTCGGGCTGCCGATCACCGCGGCCGTGCACGCGGTGGTGCACAACTACGCGCATCCGACCACGCCAGTGCCGGGCGCCCCAGGTGCGGTGATCATCTGGGACATCGAGTTCGCCGTGCTCGTGCTGTTCGCGGCGGCCGCGCTGACGTCCCTGCGGGCCACCACGATCCCGGTGTACGAGCGGCTCGCCTTTGTGCTGTACATCGTCGAGATCTTCTGCCTGGCCGCCACGAACTGGGACGGCTACGCCGACCTGCGGTCGTTTGTCGAGGTGTACCTGTTCGCGGTGCTCGTCCTGTTCGGGGTGCCACGGCGGCGGCTGGCGGCCTTTGCCGCGTGCGCCGCGCCCTTGGTCATCCTGGTCGCCCTGTACCGGACCCAGATCTCGTAACCGGTGACGGCCGCCCCCGTGTGCGCGGCTCAGCGGTGCAGGGCCGGCATCAGGTTGTGCGTCCAGACCAGCACCGTGTAGGGCCCCAGCTGGTACGTGCGGGCCGGGGCGCCGAAGGTGGCGCTGACCTGGCTGGAGGGGTACCAATAGGTGAAGAAGCCGCGCTGGTTCTGCAGCACGACGAAGTTCGCGTACTGGCGGCCGGGGCTGTACCAGGTGCTCTTGGCTTCCCACCGGTAAGGCACGATCCCGCCGCCCAGATCGGCAACCGCGCGGATCGTGACCTTGCCGCCGCTGTCGATCGTCACCACGCTGGCCTGCCAGTACCCGCTCAGCCCGTGGTCGAGGTGGTGGTTCTGCAGCCAGGAGGCGAGCCGGGCGTTGGCCGGCGGGGGCACCGGCTGGGCCAGTTCGTAACCCAGGCAGGCCACGTAACCAGCCAGCACGGCCAGCAGCACCAGGGTGAGCCGGGCGGCCCGCGGGGCCGGGCGTGCCTGGGCCAGGACGGGACCGAGGTTGCGGCCGGCCAGGGCCGCCCCGAACGGCAGGATCAGCGCGATCTCCCGGCCGTTCAGCACGCCGGAGGAAAAGCTGCTGAACAGGTACACGGCGAGGTTGATGATGATGGCGACCGTGAGCAGCTGATCGACCAGGCCGGCCTTGGCGTACCGGCGGAGCACACGGGCCAGCGCCCAGGCCACGAGGGCCAGACCGGCCAGGTGCAGCACGGCGAACGCGACAGCCACGCCGGAGTGCAGACCGCCGAAGTTGGCGCCGAACAGTGCCAGCAGGCTGTCGCCCGTGGTCGCGGCGTGCACGCCCAGGTGGGCCGGGGTGACCAGGCTGAACGGGACCGCGTGCAGCGTGTACCCGCCGAGCGCGTGGATCGCCTTTTCGGCCAGCCAGGAGGCTCCCCAGGCGGCGGCCGCCGCGGCGGCCAGGGACAGCTCGTACCAGGCGGACCGCAGCCGCGGCGCCGTACCGCTACCGGGCCGGCCCGTGGCCAGCAGCGGCACCGCGCGGGACACGCCCACGATGACCAGCGGCGTGATCGCCACCACGAGCAGCAGCGAATCGGCGATCATCGCCCAGGCCAGCATGACCCCGGCGATGACCGGGATGTACCAGCGCCGGGGGCTCAGATCCAGCAGCAGCCACACGGCCAGGGCGGGCACGGCGGTGCCGATGTGACCGACCGACAGCAGCAGCACGAAGATGCCCACGCCCAGCTGCGGAGCCAGCATGATGCCGCCGGAAAGCAGGACACGGGCCAGGCCCTCGCGGGAGTTGGCCCGGCCTTTGGCCAGCAGCGCGGCGAGCACGACGGCCAGCGTGTAGGTCAGCGCGGCCGCGATGTGGGTCACGTCCGGGCTGAGCCCGCGGATCGCGTCGATCAGCATGTACTCGGGCAGCTCGGTCGTGTAGAAGGACACGTCCGACATCCACCAGTTGTGCAGCACCAGGTTGCCGTGCAGCATGTCCCAGGCCATCAGGACGATGTTCGCCCCGTCCGAGTTCACCGGGTAGGTGGCGGACAGCCGGATGTAGGCGGCGAACAGGGCGATCCCGGCGGCGGCGAAGCCCGCCCCCCAGGCCCAGCGCCGACGCCGGGCAGGACGCGGTGTGACCGCGCCTGCCCGGCCGGCGACGTCTGGCCCGGACGCTTCGGCGGCAGCTCCTGGCACCCCCCGCACGGGACCTGCCATGGTTACCTTTTCAGCTCAGCTCGCCGAGCTGGGACTCACGGCGCTGATGATGTCGACGACGAAAACGAGCGTGTCGGTGCCCTTGATGCCGGCCTGGGACTGCCCGGCGCTGCCGTAGGCATCCTTCGGCGGGATGACCAGCAGCACCCGGCTGCCCACGGTCTGGCCGACCAGGCCCTGGTCCCAGCCGGGGATGACCTGGCTAGGGCTGGCCCCGATCTTGAAGCTGTAGGGCAGGCTACGCTCCCAGGAGGAGTCGAAGACGCTGCCGGTGCGCCAGTTCACGCCGGTGTACTGGGCCACCAGATACTCGCCCTTGGTGACGACCGGCCCGGAGCCCTTGATCAGGGTCTTGGACACCAGCGTCGTCGGCGGCGTGACGCCCTTGGGGATCGTCACCTTGGGTGCGCTGCCCTGGGCCGCGCTCACGGTCGGCAGGTCGCCGCCGCCGCTGGACACCTTGGTGCCGGACGCCGATACCGTGCCAGATGAGTATTTCTGGATCAGATCCATGACAAACACGAGCGTGTCGCTGCCAGTCACACCGAGCTGGGAGTTCCCGCTCGTGCCGTAACCCTGCTTGGGCGGGACGACCACCAGGACCCGGCTGCCGACCTTTTTGCCCGTCACGGCGCTCTGGATGCCGGGCAGCAGCGAGGCCGGAAGGACCTGGGGCGAGCTGGAGTAGGTCGAATCAAGCAGCTTGTTCGTGGTGCCACTCCACACGTAGATGGTGAAGTTCGACAGGAACAAGTCCGATTTCGTGATCGTCGGGCCGGTGCCCTGAATCAGGGTTTTGACCGCGAGGGTGCCGGTCGGCTCCTGCTTCGGGATCGTGACCGACGGCGAGGAGCCGAAGGAGCCCTTGGCGGTAACCGAAGCATTCGGGGAAGGCGGGGCAGACGAGCTACAGGCAGCCAGAGCCAGCCCGGCGAATAGGGAAATGACGAAGAGCGCAACGACGCGTCGCATGTGTGAGGACCTCAGGATGGACAATGAGAGCGCCGCCAGCCTACTGGGACCGGGGCACTACCGAACGTCAGCCAGCAGATTCTTGTGCCATATCAGGACGATGTAGCCGACCGGGTGCAGGACCTGCGGCGGCGGCCCGAACGTCCGGACGGCGGCGGCCCGGACGCCGCTCCAGTCCCCTGGTTTCGCGTCGCTGGCCACGATGAAGTCGGCGTAGTTGTGAGCAGGGTCGTACCAGCTGGCCTTGGTCTCCCGGGGCGTTGGCCGGGCCAGCGCCCCGTTGCTCAGCGCGATCTGCCGGACCGTGATCCGGCCGCCGCTGTCCAGCGTGGTGCTGTTCGCCACCCCGTAATTCACGGACAGGCCACCGCTCAGGTGCCGGGCCGCCAGCCAGGCGGCGAGGGAGTGGTTCTGCGCGGGCTGGGCCGGCTGGGCGGCGCCGTACCCGAGCGCGGCGGCGAAGGCGAGCCCCAGGACCGCGAGCGCGGCGGTGAGCCGGAACCGCAGCAGCGGCCCGTCCAGCATGCGGTCGCCCAGCAGCCGTCCGGCCAGGACCGCGCCGAACGGCAGGACGGCCGAGATCTCCCGCGCGCTGCGCAGGTCCTGGACGAGCAGGGACGGCACGTAAGCCGCGATGTTTCCCGCGATGGCGACGGCCAGCCCCGGGACGACCAGTTCGTCGCCGCGGCCGAGGCGGCCCAGGGCGACCAGCAAGGCCACGGCCACGGCGGCCACCCCGATCAGGTGCAGCACGGCGAAGGCCAGCGCAGGGCGCGACAGCGGGCCGGAGAAGAAGTCGGCGCCGAAGATGGCCAGCAGCCCCTCGGCGGTGAGCTTCAGGTGGTCCGGCAGGGTGGCCAGGCCGGCGAACGTCGTCGCCACCGGCTTCAGCGCGAAGCCCCCGCCCAGGCGGATCAGGGCCGCGGCAGCCCGGGCGAGCCCGACGGACACGATCGCCGCGGCCGCCAGCGAGACCTCCGCCCACGGCAGGCCGCTCCCCCGCTCCCGGCCTGCGTTCCGCCACGCTTTCACGCCGGCCCGCAGGCCGCACACGATGACCATCGGGATTACGCCGGTGAGCAGAATCAGGCTGTCGGCGAGCTGGCCCCAGGCCAGCACCAGCGCCACGATGACCGGCGTGCCCCAGCGGGCCCAGCGCCGGCCACGCTCCGGCAGCCGGTCCACGGCCAGCCAGGCCAGCAGCACGGGCACCGCGCTGCCGAAGTGATCCGGGCTCAGCAGCAGCGTGGGCCCTGCACCGGGCGCCGGGGCCAGCATGATGACCACCGCGAGAGCGGCCCGGGTGAAGCCCTCCCGGCCGGTGGCCCCGCCCTTGGCCAGCCAGGCGGCCAGCAGAACCAGCAGCGTGTAGGTCATCGCCCCGGCGATGTGCACCACGTCCGGGCCGAGCCCGCGCACGGCCTCGACCAGGACGTACTGGACCAGCTCGGTCGGGTAGAACGAAACGTCCGAGGTGGTCCAGCCGTGCAGCAGCACGTTGCCGTGCAGCATGTCCCAGGCCTGCAGCGAGATCGACCCGCCGTCGGAGCCAACCGCTGTCCCCCGGGACACGCGCAGGTAGCACAGGAACGCCGTGGCGGCGGCCAGCACGATCCCCGCCGTCCACCCGGCCCCACGCAGGACTGACGTCCGGGAGCGGCGCCACCCGGTCGCTCCCGTAACCCGGTCGCTCCCCGTAACCCGGCCGCTCCCCATAACCCGGTCGCCCCCCGTAACCCGGCCGCGTGGCGTCACCCGGCCGCGTGGCGTCACCCGGTCAGTCAATGGTTCCCCGCGACGACGTCGGAGTGGCCGAAGCGCAGAATCACCGGCGTGGACGCAGGCGCTCGCGGGGAGTCGAAGCGGAACGGAACGCCATCCGCCGCCTGCTCCGGCGTGCAGATGAACTGGCTGGTCATCATGAACGTCCAGTAGGCCGAGTTCACGCAGGCCCGGACGTGGGTCCGTTCGGCCTGGACGAGGAAACCGGTGGTGTCGACCCAGGCCGGGTGGGTGATGGACAGCACGATCTCGCGGCCGTGGGCCCGGGCGGCGAGCGCGGCGACCGCGTGCGGCAGCCCGGCGTCGTCGTCCTGAGTGCTGGTGGGCATCCCGGGGGCCAGCGCGAACACGACGAGCGCGGCGACGGTCCCGGCCGCGACCAGCAGCCCGGCCGCGCGGAAGGTGAGCGCCTGGCTGATCCCGGCCGCGATGACGAGCAGCGCCAGCAGCGGAGCCGACCAGTAAAAGTAGGCGATGTAGTACTGGTTCAGGTTGTCGATACCGGCCGCGGTGTAGGCCAGGACCGCCACCGACGACACCGCGTTGACGCCGAGCAGCATGAGCAGGAATCGGCGCAGCCCGCCGCGGCTGAGCCCCAGGGCCACCGCGACAGCGGCCCCATTCACCAGCAACACCGCGAGCAGCAGCACCCCCACCCAGGCGTGCCGGTGCGGCCACCAGAACCACAGCGCGTAGCTCACGATCTGGCTGGCGCTGTGACCGCCGGCCTGCGACGAATTGCTGTAGGCGAAGTACTTGCCGAAGTCACCCGGCCAGTGCAGCACCAGGTTCACCACGATCGGCAGCGCGAACAGGGCGCTGATGGCGACCACCGGGACCCACGCCCCGCGCCGGCGGGCGAAGCGCCGCAGCGACGCCACCGGGGTACGCCGGTGCGCCCAGGCCAGCGCGAGCACGGCAGCCGCGGTGATGACCGGGACGATGAACAGGAAGCAGGCGTGCCCGTGGATGAGGAACCAGCCGGTGAGCGCGAAGATCCACAGGTCCCGGAGGTGGCCAGCCGCGACGGACGCGCCTGCGATCAGGAACACGCAGTACATGGGCACGTACAGGTACGGCATCCAGTCGGAGTTGACCGCGGGCGGGTGCACGGCGCCGAAGATGAGGATGACCGCGAAGCACGCGGCGGCGGCCCGCAGCGAACGCGCCCAGCCATAGACGATGAGCACGGCCAGGGCCAGGATCGCGCTGTTGAGCACGAAGACCGCGAGCAGGTGCGCGTTCCAGGCGGTCGGCACGAGATGCAGGCCGTAGAAGAAGATCCACTGCCCGAAGGCCTGCACGTACATGTAGGCCGGCCCCGGGTGGTTGAAGTGCTCCCGGGAGTAGTTGCCGACCAGCAGCGTGAAGTGCATCGCCTGCTGGATCAGGATCGAGTTCGCGCCGGCGTCACCCTGCTCGTAGAACTTCTGGCTGAACAGGAACCGGCTGCGCGCACAGAGCACGCCGAGCAGGACAGCGAACGGGACGGCCCAGATCCACCAGGGCCGGCGAGGCACCGGGGAGACCGCCGTAACCCCGGCCGCAGCCTCCGGGCTCTCAGCGCCCGGCGTCGCCGTCGTTTCCCGGTCCCCGCGGACGCTCACTGCGGGTTCCCCGGGATCTCGGGTAGCAGGTTCCGATTCCACACCATCACCGTGTAGGGGCCGAAGTTGTACGTGTGGGCCGGGTCGCCGAAGTATCTGTGCACCAGGGCCCGCGGCTCCCAGTGGTAGAAGAAGCCAGGCAGGCTCTCGAAGACGATGAAGTTGGCATACTGCCCGCGCGGCACGTACCAGGCGTACTTGGACTCCCACAGGTCGCGCTGCATGGTGAACTGCATCAGCGCGCGGACCTGGACGCGGCGGCCGGTGTCCACGGTGACGATGCTGCTCTCCCAGTAGCCGCCGAGCCCGTAGCTCAGGTGATGGTCAGCCAGCCAGGAAGCAAGCTGGGTGTTCTGCGCGGGCTCGGCCGGATGGCGGGCCTCCCGGGCCAGCCCGGTCAGGAACCCGGCCAGTACCGCCGCGCCCGCGAGGGCCGCCACGGCCTGGCCGGCTCGCACCGCCCGGGCCCGTTTCCCGGCCAGTTCCCGCCCCGTTTCCCGCACCAGCATCCGCCCGGCCAGGGCCGCCCCGCAGGACAGTACGACGGCCATCTCGTGCGGGTTCAGCGATGGCATGTTGCTGATCACGTACAGCACGACGTTGACGGCAATGGCGACGGCGAGCACCTGTTCGACCAGCGTCGCCGTGGTGAAGAAGCGCGCGGCCACCAGGATCAGCGCGACCGCGACCAGCGCCACCCCGGCCAGGTGCAGCAGGGCGAAGTCCCGGTCGTGGCCCGGCGGCAGGCCCTGGTAGTCCGCGCCGAACAGCAGCAGCAGCCCCCGCCAGGTGCCGGCCACCTGCCCCGCCCACTTGCTGGCCGGCTCGATCGTGAACGTGACCGTATGCAGGGTGTAACCGCCCAGGGCGTGGATCAGCCGCACGATGCCCTGGGATACGACCGCGGCCGCCACCGCGGCGGCGCCGAGGCAGAGCTCGAACTGGCGGAGGCTCCGGGACCGCAGCGCGTGCCGGACCCGGAGTCTCCGGAGTCTCCGGAGTCCCCGCTCGCTGCCGGTGTCGCCGGCCCGGGTGAACAGGCCCTGGATAAGGCGCAGCGCGCAGACGAGCGCGACCGGCACGCAGCCCAGGGCCAGGACCAGTGAGTCGGCGACCGCGCCCCAGGTGAGCAGGATCCCGGCCAGCACGGCCAGCTGCCACCGCGGGCGCGCCCGGTCCAGCACCAGCCAGGTCACCAGCAGCGGGACCGACGTGCCGATGTGCCCCACGGTCAGCAGCAGGATGAACACCCCGAACCCGAGCTGCGGGGCGAGCATGATCCCGCCGGCGATCAGCGCCCGGGCGACACCGCGGCGGCCGGTCGCCCGCCCGCGGGCCAGCATCGCGGCGAGCAGCAGGGTAAGGGTGTAGGTCATCGCCGCCGCGGCGTGGAACATGCCGGTGTTCAGGCCACCGATCAGCTCCAGCAGCATGTACTGCGGCAGTTCGGTGGTGTAGAACGACACGTCCGACAGCACCCAGCCGTGCAGCAGCAGGTTGCCGTGCAGCATGTCCCACGCCTGCAGGCCGAGGCTGGCCTGGTCGGAGTCTTCCGGGTAGGTGTTCGACAGCCGCAGGTAGGCGGCGAAGAGCAGCACCGCGGCGACGGCGAGCCCAGCGGCCCACAACCAGCGGCCCTGGGCGCTCCGCCGGCGCGCCGGGACCCCTGGCTCCCGTACGGCCTCCGGGCCCACCGGGGTGCCGACCGCTACCGCGGCCTCATCCTGGCCCGGAGTCTCCGCCACGCTCCCCGACGCCGACATGAGTCCCCACTCCGGTCCAGCTCAGAGAGTGCCGGCTTCAACCGCGCTCGTGATCCACGGGATGACCTCGTCCAGCATCTGGTCCAGGCTCGTCGTGGCCTCGTAGCCCAGGATGCGCTTGGCCTTCTCCACGTCGGGCACCCGCTTCTGCACGTCATAGGTGAAGGGGTCGTCGTTGACGATCCGCAGCGGCACCCCGCCGCCCTTGATCTTGCGCCAGATCACCTCGGCCAGCTGCAGCACAGACGTGCTCTCGGCGGTGGACAGGTTGAAATCCTCATTGCGCGCGTCCGGGTGCTCCATCGCGGTGACGATGCCGGCGGCGAGGTCCCCGCCGTAGGTGTAGTGCCGGACCTGGTCACCGGAGCCCAGGATGTGCAGCGGGTCCTGGCCCTTGAGCACCTTCTGCACCAGGTCCGGCACGACGTGGCTCATGGCCAGCCGCACGTTGCCGGACAGGATCTCCTCATCGCCCAGGGCCCGGCTCTCGCCGATCCCGACGCAGTTGAACGGCCGGAGGATCGTGAACGGCAGCTGGTACTGGTCCCAGGCGGCCTGCGCGAAGTACTCCACGGCCAGCTTCTGGAAGCCGTAGGACGACAGTGGCGGGGGGATCTCCCGCTGCTGGCCCTCCGGTGAGGGCCACTCGGTCGCGCTCTCGAAGACCATCGATGAGGACAGGTAGGTCATCTTGCGCAGCCGGCCGTCCCGGTTCGCCTTGATCGCGGCGTCGCAGGAGGAGGCGATGATCCGCTCGTTGGCCGCGAGCAGGTCGTAGGCGTAGGTGTGGAAGTAGGAGATGCCGCCGATCATCGCCGCACCGGCGATGACGTGGTCGCAGTCCGACAGCAGGCCCGTCATCAGCTCGACGTCGCGGGCGTCACCTTCGACCAGCCGGTAGTTCGGGTGATCGTCGTAGGACTTCTTCACCTTGCCGTACTTGGAGAAGTTGTCCACTCCCACCACGGCGTAACCCCGCCTGAGCAATTCCTCACAAACGTAACCGCCGATGAACCCGGCCGATCCGCTGACCAGAACTTTCTCCATCGGTCCGCTCTAGTTCCCTTCCGTGTCTTCTATGCTGCCGGACGCCGGGCCGGGCTGGCCTGGCTCGCTGATCGTGCCGGGCCCGGCGGTCGCGCGAGGCTCGGCGCTGGCGGCGTGCGTGCGTATCTGCTCGGCTGTCAGGCGCGACCCGAACGCGAACCGGTACCAGTGCAGGTAGCTGGGGATCCACTTCGCGACCCGGAAGTTGGACACGCCCGCCTGCCGGTCCAGCCAGATCGTCGGGATCTCGGCCACCGGCAGGCCGAGCCGCTTGGCCTTGGCGGTGAGCTCGATGCCGATCTCGAAGCCGTCCCGGGAGTCGATGCCCACCTCGCGCACGAACTCGGTCGAGTACGCCTTGAAGGAGTTGGTCGCGTCCCGCGTCCCGACGTGGGCCAGGACGCGCAGCGAACGGCCCGCCATCTTGGACAGGGTGCCCTTGAGGACCGGGCCGCCGACCTGCTGGCCGCCGGCCATGTAGCGGGAGGCGGCGGCGACCGCCACCCCGCGCTCCACCAGCCGGACCAGGTCGTCGATCTGCCGCGCGTCGTCGCAGCCGTCGGCCATGGTGACCACCGCGACCGGGGCCGCGGCGGCGTCGATGCCGAACCGGATCGCGTTGGCGGGCCCGCGGGCGTAGGTGTTGACCAGGCTGCGG
>Ga0302232_10002342_pt1 | contig 13006 bp, 10 predicted proteins | sample II_Palsa_N2_3_FD_193575 | JGI IMG/M metagenome (GOLD analysis project Ga0302232, IMG submission 193575) | Peat permafrost microbial communities from Stordalen Mire near Abisko, Sweden - II_Palsa_N2_3 | ecosystem: Environmental > Terrestrial > Soil > Palsa > Peat permafrost | place: Sweden...
CTGATCTTTCTTATCAACGTGCCGGTGGCAATTGCCGGCGTGTGGATGAACCGGCGCGACATGCCCGACTACCGGCTCGATCACGCCAATCGTTTCGATCTCTCCGGCTTCTTGATGTTTGCCGCTGCCTCGGCGTTGCTGCTCACGGCCTCCGAACTGGCTGGCAGCACGCCGGTGCCCTGGAGCCATATTGGCCTCTGCACGCTGCTGGCCGTGCTGTTCGGCGCGGTGTACGTGTGGCACAGCCGCCGTACCGAATTTCCGGTCGCTGACCTGACTTTGCTGCGCGTACGCAGTGTTTGGGTCGCGCTGGCCGGTGGCCTGTTTACCCGGCTCGGCATCTCCGGCATGTTTCTGCTGCTGGTGCTTTTTCTGCAGATCGGCTGCGGCTGGTCGCCGCTGATGGCCGGCCTGATGATGGTGCCGCAGGCGCTGGGGTCGATCTGCGCCAAATGGGCGATCAACCGCACGCTGATCCGTCTCGGCTATCGCCGCCTGCTGCTGGGCAATACCCTGATCGCATCAGTGCTGATGGCGATGTTCGCCCTGCTCGGCCCAACCACACCCATGTGGGCCATCGCCCTGCTGGTATTCCTCTACGGCAGTTGCACCGGCATGCAGTACACCGCGATGAACACGCTTATCTATAACGACCTCGACATCAAGCACGCCTCGATGGCTTCGTCGATGGCTTCGACCGCGCAGTATCTGGCGATGAGTTTTGGCATCGCCCTGGCAACACTCCTGATGGAAGCGCTGCTGCAGGGTCACGCGCACGAACAGTACATCGTCGCGTTCCGCTGGACCGTGGTGCTGCTTGGAGGCATCACCGCGATCGCCAGCCGCATCTTCAGCCGCCTGCCAAAAGAACGTCCGCTATCCAGCGCTGCCACGGTGCATTGATAACCTGCGAGGCGCCGCATGCCGGCGGCGTAAATACGCATGTAGGATGCTGTCTCACCCCGCAGCCTGAGCGCACCGCATGCACCATGCCAGCGACATCCTGTTTACCCTCTTTGTCGTGTTCATCGCCGCGCAGCTCGGCGGTGAGATCGCGCAGCGACTCAAACTTCCCAGCGTTGTCGGCGAGATCACCGCCGGTTGCGTCATCGGCCCATCATTGCTTGGCCTGATCACACCCGATCAGATCGCCGTTGGCACGCCACTGGATGTGCTGGCCGAGATCGGCGTGGTGCTGCTGCTGTTTTCCGTTGGCCTGGAAACGCGGCTGGAAGATCTGAAGAAAGTCGGCAAGGTGGCGTTTCTGGTTGGTGTGCTCGGCGTGGTTGTGCCATTCGGCATGGGTACGCTGTGGGCACACGGCAGCGGCTTCAGCTGGGACAAGTCGCTGTTCGTGGCGGCCGCCTTCGTGGCGACGTCGGCCGGCATCACCGCGCGCGTATTGCAGGAACTGCACGCGCTGCAGCGCATTGAGAGCAAGGTGATTCTGGGCGCCGCGGTGATCGACGATATTCTCGCGATGCTGCTGCTTGGTGTAGTCGTTTCGCTGCAGGGCGGTGGCGGATTTGATCCCACGCACCTGCTGATGGTGCTGGCGGGCGCCATCGGTTTTATCGCCGTGATCGGCTGGGGCGGCACGCGCGTGATGCGCTGGAATTCCACCTGGCTGGACAAGCCGCGCGATCCGCATTCGCCGTTGATGATCGTGCTGGCGATGTGTCTTGGGCTGGCTTATCTGTCCACTCTATTCGGTCTGGCCGCGATCATCGGTGCGTTCCTGGCCGGCATGATCGCCTCGGAAACGCAGCAGCGACATGCGCTGGAAAAACAGATGATGCCCCTGCTCGCACTGCTGACACCGTTCTTCTTTGTGGTGACCGGCAGCAAGATCGACCTGCACGAACTGGCCAATGCCGATGCGCTGATCACGCTCGCCGTGATTACCGTGATCGCGATTGTCTCCAAACTGGTCGGCGGCTGGCTTGGCTCGCTATCGCTGGGCAAGCGCAGTGCAATCATCATCGGCTTTGGCATGGTGCCACGTGGCGAAGTCGGTGTTGTCATCGCCAGCCTTGGTTTGGCCGCGGGCGTTTTCAACAACCGCATCTACGCCATCATTGTGGCGATGTCGCTGCTCACGGCAATGGTGACTCCGCCGGTGCTCGCGTGGCTATTGAAGCGCTCTGGCGGTGACAATCCAATATCGGATACCGATTCAATCGCTGCACCATGACTGCCGGCAAACGTTTGAAATAGCATGGTAGAAAACAAACGCCCCCGTCGGGGCGTTTGTTTGGGTAGCTTGAAAAAGCTCTGCTGCTTGCACATCAAACCACGATAATTTCAGGCTGCCTTGGGGGCCTTGAACGCTTCCAACGCGCGTCGCGTCAAAAGGTAAATGCCTATGTCGGTCGAGTCGGTGCTGTGAATAGCGCGTACTGCTTCAAGCAGCTCGCTGTCGGTGCATCGGAACCGCCGGCACCATAAGGCGCGGCTTGGTCGATTACGCAGTTGGATGTGTTCTGTCATCGGCTATACCCGCTTGAAAATACACATAGAGCTTGCCTGTCAGAAAATGAAATGCCTGTGGTCAACACGTTACGTAAGCGGCAAAAAGTACCCATCATCGTGTCGAGCCTGAACGACATGAAATAATTTCTAAGCGGATACGGGTATGTGCGATGCTCCACACCGCGCACGGAGTTCACTCGCGCAGGGGAACCCGGTCACATGGCAAGTCGCGCACACCTCATCAAGGGCAAACCGGGCATACCGGTGTGGCGTAATTTAAGCGCGGGCCTGATCACGGGTGCGGCGGATGACGATCCCAGCGGTATAGCCACCTATTCCCAGGTCGGCGCTGCATTTGGCTACGGCATGCTGTGGTGCATCCTGTTCACCATGCCGCTGATGATCGCGATCCAGGCCATCAGCGCAGGCATCGGCTGCGTGACCGGCCACGGCCTGATGGACGGCATTCGCACCTACTATCCGCGCAAGCTGGTGTACGCGCTGGTTGTGTCGATTTTTGCCGCCAACGTGATCAACCTTGCCGCCGATGTTGGCGCGATGGGTGCGGCGCTCAAGCTGCTGATTGGGGGGCCGGCGCTGCTGTATGCGGGGGGCTTCGCACTGCTGTCACTGGCACTGCAGGTATTCATTCCGTTCTCGCGTTATTCGCCGATCCTCAAGCTGCTTACGCTCAGCCTTTTCGCCTACGTGGCTACCGTGATGGTCATTCACGTGCAGTGGCTTCCCGTACTCAAAAGCATCGTCGTACCACCGGTGACGTGGAATGCCAAATATGCCGTGGGGCTTGTCGCTCTGCTGGGAACGACGATCAGCCCTTACCTGTTTTGCTGGCAGGCGGCACAGGAGGTCGAGGAGATTGAAGCCAACACGGATCGCAGCCCGCTGCTACTGGCGCCCTTGCAGGCACCGAGTACGCTTCGCCGGGTCGGCATCGACACGACGGTGGGAATGATTTTCTCCAACGTTATCGCTTTCTTCATCATCCTCACGGCGGCTGTTGTGCTGCACGCCCACGGCAAGATCGATATCCAGTCGTCATCCGAAGCGGCCGAAGCATTGCGGCCGTTGGCGGGAAACCTGGCATTTGCCTTGTTTGCTGCCGGCATCATCGGCACCGGCTTGCTGGCGGTGCCGGTGCTCGCTGGCGCCACCGCCTATGCAGCTGCCGGCGCATTTGGTGAGCTCAGCGGTCTTCAGCACAAAATGCGCGAAGCGAAATTTTTCTACGCGGTGCTCATCGTGGCCAGCGTGGCTGGTATCGCGCTCAACCTGACACCACTGGATCCGATCAAGGCGTTGTACTGGAGCGCGGTGATCAACGGCGTGGTGGCGGTGCCACTGATGATCGTGATGATGCTGATGGGATCACAATCGAAAGTCATGGGCGACTTCACCATGCCGCTGCCCTTGAAAATATTTGGCTGGCTGGCCACGGTAACCATGGCAGCCGCCGCGATCGTGATGTTTGTTACCTGGGGCAAGTAAAGCCAAACTTCAGCTCAGACGGTCGTTGATTCCGGCAACTCAAAACGATAGCCCGCGCCATATACCGAGTGCACGTACGGACCGCCCGGCACCAGATCCTCCAGCTTACGACGAAGGTTTCGGATGTGGCTATCCACAACGCGGTCGGTGACATCGCGCAAGTCGTCATGCATCAAATCCAGCAACTGATCGCGCGAGTACAGGCGACCCGGATGGGTGACCAGCGTTTGCAGCAGGCGGTACTCCATGGTCGTCAGCGGCAGCGGCCTGTCGCCGATCAGGATACGCTGGGCCTGCTCGTCAACGACGAAGGGATTGTTCAAAACAGGACCACTGCTCCGACGCAGTAGCGCGCGCACGCGCGCCACGACCTCGCGCGGGCTGAACGGCTTGCAGACGTAGTCATCGGCGCCGAACTCCAGGCCAAGCAGACGGTCGATTTCCTCCACCCGCGCGGTGAGCATGATCACCGGAAGCTCACTATCCTTGCGCAGTTCGCGCAGAATCTGCAGGCCATCCATACCGGGAAGCATGACGTCGAGCAGCAGCAGGTCGGGACGCTTTTCCGCGATCGCCTGTAGCACGCGATCACCTTCATCGACGATTGATGCAAGGTAACCCGAACCCTGCAGATATTCGCTAAGCAATGCGGCAATCTTCGGCTCATCTTCGGCAATCAGGATGTGTCTTGCGTTGCTCATCTCAGCGTTGCACCCAAGGTAGAATTAGTACGATGCGCAGGCCACCGAGCGGCGACGGCAGCGCACGCAGCTGGCCGCCATGCGCCAGCGCGATGCGCTGTGCAATGGCCAGACCCAGCCCGCTGCCGCCGTATTTGCGCCCACGCGATGCCTCACCGCGATAAAGCGGCTCGAATAGGCGCCCCAGTGATTCGCCATCCACGCCCGGCGGCGTGTCATCAAAAGAGATCTCGACCGTTTGCGCCTGTCTCGCCATGCTGACGTGCAACCGGCCACCGTGATCGCTGTAGCGCAAGCTGTTGCCGATCACGTTGTCGATCAGTTGGCGCAAGCGGTCGGGGTCAATCTGCACCATCGCCGGTGAAAGATCATGTTCAATCAGCATCTCCGCTTCGCGCGCGATGGGTTGAAAGCTCGAGCAGGCTGCGCTCACCACGTCCATGATATCGATCAGCTGCAAGCGATAGCTCAGCGTGCCGAGATCAGCCATCGATAGCTGGTGCAGATCGTCGACAAGACGATCGAGTCGCATCACTTCTTCATGCAGCGAACGCAGGCCAGCGGAGTCTGGTGTGCGTAGGCCATCCTGCATGGCCTCAACTTCACCACGCACGATCGATAACGGTGTGCGCAGCTCGTGCGACATGTCGGCAATCCAGCGTCGACGTGCGGTCTCGTTCGACTGCAGCGCACTGCTCAATCGATTAATGTGCCTGACGAGATCACCGAGCTCATCACGTCGCGAAGAATCCAGATGCAGGCCGTAATTTCCGTTGGCGAGTTGATCAGCGGACTGCTCGACTTCACGCAGCGGTGCCAACAGATGACGCGCAAAAATCCAGGCCACGCCGAGCGCCAACAACAGCAATAGTCCGGCCAGCAGTACCATGTCGCGGACCTGCGCGGAGAGGAAGCCTATGTCACGACTTTCGACCGGATGCGTGAGAGGCTGCAGCGCCAGCCAGCCTACCAGCGCACCGTTTTGCTGCACCGGTCGCAGCATGGCATTGGCGACTAGCGGTGCGCCAGCAATCCATTGATGTTGCGCGTCGAGCAGCGTCACTCGCGGAGGCAGTGGCAACATCAGCGACGGTGCGTCGTCGTTGCGCTCCGATCCGGGCGGCGGCGGAGGCGGATGTTTCGCCGCCAGATCAGGCGCGCCACGCGGTGGTTTGGGGTCCAGTATCCGGTGCAATAAGGCATCCCATATGGCGCGGTCGCGCAAACCTTCGAAGCCACGCACCGCGTCAGCGCGCTGATCAAGCTCCTGCGCGAGTGGCGACAATCGCGCTAGGTCTAGCGAGTTGACATAGGCAACAAAGCCACTACGCAAGTTAAGGAAGGTAATACTGCCCAGCGCTCCGAGCGCCAGCGCGATGGTCAGCGCTAGCAGCAGGAATAGTTTGTGCACCACCCGCAGACGCAGGCGCGGAAAATAGTTGATCGATGCTGGCGTCTGTGTATCCATGGGCGATGCAGGATAACCCGATGCCTGACAACACGCGTCCTCATTCCCTGCATAATTCCTGCGAAGTGGGAGGCCATCGTTGAGTGTGCCGGGTTGGCCGGCGGCACACAGGAATACCCCCATGCAAACTCGAATTCTCTGCGCACTGATCGCGATGTCCGTTGTCGGTACGGCTGTCGCGCAAGCTGTTCAACCTCCGCCGGCCGGTGCCGGAATGTCCCCCGCTCCACTGGCCGACACTTTACCTCCGCTGCCTCCTGGCTGCACCAGTGATAACGGCGCCATGCCGCCACCCCCGCGCCCAGCGACTTCGCTCAACGACAATGGTTTTAACAAAGGCCTGGGCATCAATAGCGCACAAGTGTCAAAGGTGAAGCAGGTGCTCGAATACCAGTTTGCGCAGGCAGAGCGCCTGAATCAGCAGCGTCGCCAAGTGGATGCGGATACCTGTCGCAGCTTGCGCAGCATCATTGGCGATCAGAGCATGGCTCGCTGGTCAGCCGCGACCGCACCCCCACCGCCACCGCCAACGGGTGGACCGGCTCCTGGCTTTGCTCCATTTGGGCCACACGGCATGACACCCCCGCCACTGCCGCCACCCCAAGGCAAGTAAAGGCAACGGCTATGCGTCGGCCCTCTTGGCCGGTAATGGGCCGGATTTGGTCTACAGATCGGGCATGTTGAAATCCGCATTAAAAAACGCCCCGTATGGGGCGTTTTTCTTTACACATGCGGTGGCAACAGTGATAACGGGGGTACTCGTTGAAGGATCAGTTATCAGGCAATGCCTCGGTCAAACCCAGCGACGCGAAAGCCTGCACACGCTCAATGGCCTCAACGAGTTCATTGCCGCCGAACGGCTTGCGCAGATAAACGCTGCGCTCCGGCACGCTCTCTTCATCGGTATTCGGATCCGCCGAGATGATGACCAGGCCGACATCAGGATGCTGACGCCTGGCCAGATTGCAGATATCGATGCCGGTGATCTCGCCAGCAAGGATCACATCGGCGATGAGCACATCCACCTGCTCCTGCGCCGACAGAAAATGGGAAGCACCGTTCGACCCCACAGCACAGTGAACACGAAAACCGCCCTTGCCTTCCAGCAAGATCCGCATCGTGTCCAGCACCGCGTGATCATCGTCAACAATGAGGACAACCTTGTCGGTGTCCATGATTACTTCCCCTGCGCCTGGTGGGCTATCCGGAATTTCTTGAACCACCATTCTACTCGACCGCGATGACCGCGCGAGATCCTTGGACAAGTCTCTTCCAAGGCATCCGCAGCACAGGATCATGCGGCGACAAGATCTCCGTAAATGTTGTCATAGCGCCACTTCAGCGCGCTGAGTCGCAACCAATCGCCAGATCCTGCGCTACCGAAGCACTATTGACGCTCTACCTTCGGCGTTGCCCGCATGGCCCGAACTTCATAAAGGCGTTTGTCAGCCTCGACCAGCATGTGTTCCAGCGGCTCACCGGTATGGCGATAAGCAGAGCCCATGGTGAAACTGATCGGCGCGGTTTGGCGGTCCTCGTCGATGCGACTGGCGACACTGTCAGTCACGGCGCCATCGGCGTGGCGCAGCAGCACCAGAAATTCGTCACCGCCCAGCCGCACTACCGCGTCTTCCGGCCGCAGATGGTTCGAAAGGAATGTCGCCATGGCGACCAGCACCTCATCGCCGCGCTGATGCCCGAACTGGTCGTTGATCTGTTTGAAGCGGTCCAGATCAAAGGTGATGCAGCCCCAACGATCCAGCGCGCTCATCGACACGGCCAGCTCGGTAATAAATCGACGATTGAAGCAACCGGTAAGCGGATCGCGTAGCGACCATTCTTCGAGCTTGCGCTGGTGTTGCCGCCGCTCGGTAACGTCTTGCGCGTGTCCGAGAACGTAGGGATCCTCGTCATCATCATCGAGCACGTTGTGGTATTCCCAGGTTCGAACGCTACCGTCTGCGGCAATGAGTTCGAGCACACCGGAGTCCGAGCCGGTGGTGAATATCCGGTCGAGATATTGCTGGAATCCCACGCGATGCTCTTCCCGCATGAAATCCGCCAGCGACCGACCAAGCAGATCAGCATATGAGTAATCGAGTGAGCGCGCGGCAGCCGGATTGACTGAAAGCAGGATGCCATCGGCATCATGGGTACAAATCAGGCCGAGGCTGTACTCAAACAGCTTGCGAAACCGGCGATTGCTGGCCTCCAGTGCATTGACTGCCCGCTTGCGCAGGGTAACGTCCTGAAAAGCACCCACCAGACGACACGGCTTGCCATTCTCAAGCTCGACGTTGCCGACCGCGCGAACCCAGATGTGGCGACCTTTTGCCGTGATCAGTGGCAATTCGAGGTCCCACCCACGCCCGTCTTCGAGTCCTTTCTGTACGGCGACATTGATCACTTCCCGCGCATCTGGCGCATAGAACTCCACCGCTTCCTTCATCGTCGGACAATGACCCGGCGGCAATTCATGGATTCGGCAGGTCTCGTCGGACCAGGTGATTTCATTGGTGTCCAGACGGATTTCCCAACCACCGACGCCTGCCGCGCTTCCGGTGCGATCAAGAAACGCCTCGCTGGCCCTCAACTTTTTTTCAAGCTGCTCGGCAATCGCGGCCTGCATGCTGGCCGTGTCAGCTTCACGCTCCAGAGCAGCATTTTTCTCCAGCAGTACGGCACGTTGATCCAGCGCTTCCGATGCAGCCCGTGCAAGCTCCTGCAGAGCAAGTCGCTGATTTTCACTCAGCGAGTTAGCCTGGCGATCGATCACGCAAAGCGCGCCCATGCGCAGCCCGTCATTCAGAGTGATCGGTGCGCCGGCGTAGAAGCGGATATCCGGCTGCCCGGTAACCAGCGGATTATTCTGAAAGCGCGCATCGACCAGGGCATCGGGAACTTCCAGTATTTGGTCGCCCTGGATCGTATCGGAACAGAACGCCATATCGCGCGGGGTTTCCTGCACACCCGACAAGCCGACATTGGACTTGAACCACTGTCGGTTCTCGTCGACAAGGGTAATCAACGCAATCGGCATGCCGGTAACCAGCGCCGCCGCCTTGGTGATCGCATCAAAAAGAGGCTCGGCTTGCGTGTCCAGAATATTCAACGACCGAAGCCTGGCGATTCGGGACTGCTCGCGAGCAGCAGCCCCGTCGGGTGGTTTGGTTGCGCTTTTCATGCTTCGCGTCAAAGAATCAAGCTCCGGATTCCACCAGCTTTGCGCTTTTAGACTACCCCAACAATGCCTTGAATCGGCTTAAGCAAGTGCTGGCACACATGACAGCGCGAAGCGGTTCACGTTGCAGCACCGGAAAAAGTAGTCCACCCGAACCCGGGCGCGCAGCAAATGACTTTTCCCATTGCCATCAGGCGCAGTGAATGGCCCAATAGCCGGATCGTGCCGCCTCTGGAAAACCTGTTTTGACTGCCGTCGAGAAAATCATCCTTTTTGCCGCCATGATTCTTTCCGTCATGGCCTGCCAGCAGTCGCCCGACCCGGTCACCCTGCGCAGCGCGCGCTATGACCCTGCCGAGTATTTCGACAACGACCGGTTGCGCGCCAACACTCTGATTGCCTGTCACGCGGGCAACCCGCAAAACCAGGCCACGTGGTCCAGCCTGTATGCCTGTCGGACCTCGGCGTCGACGGACCGCGCCAAGCACAACGGCTGGAAACCCGGCGTGGGCTCTTCACCACGCTAGGCGGGATGGCCCCGTTTGAACGGCTAGTGCTTGAACGGCCGGCAAGATGCGGCCAAGCGAACCTGACTTACCCAGCTTCGACCAGCTCCGGCAGCCGCGTTGCAAGCGAAAGCGCGCGCAGCTGATAGTCACGCTGGGTCGAAGACTGGACTGTGCTCGTACTCGTCACCACGCAGTCGATGGTCTTGCCCATATAAAGCGCGTGCTCGCGCGCCCCGGCTTCGGTACTGAAGTGCTGCGGTTTCAACTTGCGACCCTGGTGGAAGCCACACACAACAAATGTCGTCGTATTCATCGTCAGATCTCTTGAGGTCGCTCCAGCTTGCCGGGCGAATGTGTCAGGAGATAAGACAAGAGATTGTGAGCGTCGCCAGACCCCGATCGATCAGCTTGCAACGCGATCTGCCATGCCGAAGATCACGCGCTATTTCATGCGGGACAAACCCTGTCGGCAACACGACAGCGAAGCCACAAGCGGCCATGCAAGTATTTGCGCTGATGGCGCATCAGCATCGCCGTGAAAAAGGGCTTCTGCAGCGACGTAAAAGCTTCTCCAAAACCCTTTGAGAGCCTATCCTCGCCGGCTTGGCATCGTTGTTACTATGTATCAGACTAATGCTGAATCGGGCATACGCTCGATCGCAGCCCGATGCCTGACGGTTGGCGCGTATCACCTGGCTGTGAGGCCCATGGGCATCTCGAAGAAATTGAACCCTAGCGACCCGGTTACGACGACGAAGGCAAATTTGCCGCTCGTCCGTTCAACCTCGTTTGCCGTCACGTTGGCCTGCCTGGTGATGGCCGGTTGCGCCGTGGGACCCGACTTCAAGAAGCCGGCAGCACCCGATGTCGCCCGTTACACCGACCATGCGCTATCAAACACGGCCACCAGCGCCAACGTCAGTGGAGGTGAAGCACAGCGTTTCACCAATGGCGCCGATATTCCCGGCGACTGGTGGACGCTGTTTCATTCCGCCCCGCTGAATGCATTGATCGAGCAGTCGCTCAAGAGCAATGCCGACCTCAAGGCCGCACAGGCAGCCCTGCTGGTGGCCAGTGAAACAACCAAGGCCGGCCGCGGTGCGTTCTACCCCAGCGTCTCGGGAAGCTTTTCATCTTCGCGCGAGAAGGATCCGCCAGGATCGCTCGCGCCCGTACCAAGCAACAACGCCTATCGCTACGACCTGTTCACCCCGCAGCTCAGCATCTCGTATGCGCCGGATATTTTCGGACTGAACCGCCGGACGGTAGAGTCGCTGCAGGCACAGCAACAGGCGGTTCGCTTCCAGACCATCGCGACACAGGTCACGTTGAGTACCAACGTGGTGGCGGCCGTGGTGCAGGAGGCCTCACTGCAGGCGCAGGTCGACGCGACCCGCCAGCTGGTCGACATCAACACGCACATGCTGAAGATCCTGCAGTACCAGCTGAGCAAGGGCTATGTCGGTCGGCTGGATGTCGCCGCACAGGAATCACAGCTGGCGCAGGTGGTCACCACGTTGCCACCGCTGATCAAGCAGCTGGCCCAGCAAAAGGATCTGCTCGCCGTACTGGTCGGCCAGTTTCCGAATCAGGCACCCGCAGGCCAATTTGATCTGGCGACGCTGCAGCTGCCGCTGGACCTGCCGGTAAGCCTGCCATCCAAACTGGTGGCACAGCGCCCCGACGTGCTGCAGGCCGAGGCCAACATGCATGCGGCCAGCGCGCAGATCGGTGTGGCTACTGCCAACCGGCTGCCGAATATCGCGCTGACCGCCGATGTCGGCAGCACGGCGCTGGCGATGGGCCAGGTTTTCAAGTCGGGCACGGGATTCTGGAATATAGGCGCCGCCATCACCGCACCGATTTTTCAGGGTGGCACGCTGATGCACCAGGAGCGCGCTGCCAAGGCGGCCTACGTTGAAGCTGCCGAGCAATATCGCAGCACCGTGCTGACGGCGTTCCAGAATGTGGCCGATACCCTCACCGCGCTCGAGCAGGATGCCGATGGCCTCAAGGCCGCAGCTCACGCTGCCGATGCCGCCAAGGTCACCCTGGATCTGTCGCAACGGCAGTGGAAGGCTGGCTACGCCAACTACCTTTCGTTGCTGAGTGCGGAACAGGGCTATCAGCAGGCCCGCATCACCTTGGTGCAGGCGCAGGCCAATCGCTTTGCCGACACCGCCGCGCTGTTCCAGGCGCTGGGCGGCGGCTGGTGGAACCGCGCTGACTCGGCCGAAGCCGATTCGAATCAGCGCGGCATCCATCAAACCGGTGTGAATCAAATTAATTCGGGCAGTGCGAATTCCATGCAGGTAAAAAATGAAAAGTAATTCGTTGCAGGGGACGCATGTGAACCGGTCAAAAAATTTCCAATATCTGCTCACTGCCGTGTGGGTCGCCGCCAGCGTGCTGATCACCGGCTGCTCGTCCAAGACAGACGACGACACCAACCCGCCGCCGGCTTCGACCACGGCGCATAACGTCACCATGACGTCGGACCAGCGTCAGCACATCAAGCTGTACACCGTGGCGCAGTCAACATTTCACAAGACCGTCGAGACCACCGGTGCCGTCGATTTCGACAACGATCAGGCGACCAGCGTGCTGGCGCCCTTCTCCGGCCCGGTGTCGCGTCTGCTGGTGTCGCCCGGCGATCACGTCAAGAAAGGCCAGCCGCTGGCGATGGTCGACTCACCCGACTTTGCCGCCGCAGTCAGTGCATACAGCAAGGCGCTTGCCACCGCCAAAACCGATCGCCGCCTCGCGGAGGCCGACAAGGATCTGGATCAGCACGAAGGCGTGGCACGGCGCGAAAACGAACAGGCACAGACCGATGCCGTCAACGCCGAAGCCGACCGCGACGCGGCGCTGCAGGCGCTTGTTGCTCTGGATGTCGACCCGCAGGCGATCAAGAACATTCAACAAGGCCGCACAATGTCGCGCATCGAGGGCATCATCCGCTCGCCGATCACCGGCACCGTGGCGGAAAAGCTGATCACACCCGGTCTGCTGCTGCAGGCCGGCACCACGCCCTGCTTCACCATTGCCGATCTTTCGCGCGTGTGGGTCATGGCGCAGGTTTCCGGCGCCGACCTTGGCTCAATCAGCGTAGGCGACCCGGCGACCGTGGTGACCGGCATCGAGAACAAGAATTTTGCCGGCACCGTGG
>Ga0302232_10002377_pt1 | contig 12908 bp, 9 predicted proteins | sample II_Palsa_N2_3_FD_193575 | JGI IMG/M metagenome (GOLD analysis project Ga0302232, IMG submission 193575) | Peat permafrost microbial communities from Stordalen Mire near Abisko, Sweden - II_Palsa_N2_3 | ecosystem: Environmental > Terrestrial > Soil > Palsa > Peat permafrost | place: Sweden...
AGTCCCTGGACCGGGTGACGATCACGGTCTACCAGTCGGCGGCTGGCAATAACATCCTCACCTGGCTGCGGAACGCCGCGGACGGGCTGATCAGCGCGCTCGGCAACGCCATCTATTTCCCGTACCTCGCGCCGGTCGTCATCCTCGGCGCGATCTGGCTGGCCTGGCAGGGCCTGATCCGCAAGCGGGCCACCCGCACCATCGAGGGCACGCTGTGGATGGTGGTGGCCTGCGCGGCCGCGATCGCGCTGATCGGCAAGCCCGCGGACTTCACCGGGGTCGGGACGACCGTCTCCAACGGCGCCACCCAGGTGCTCAACACGGCGTTTTCCAAGCTGCCGACCCCGGCCGGCAGCAACTGCCTGCCGGTGCAGGCGGGCGACCCGCAGAGCGTCACCTCCAACTTTGCCTTCACCTCGGGCAACGGCCTGGTGGACGAGAACGCCAACGAGCTGTGGTCGGTCCTGGTGTGCAAGCCGTGGCTCTACGGGGAGTTCGGCACCACCGCGGCCACCAACAGCAACGGTACCCAGACCGTGGTCGGCCAATACGGCAGGCAGCTGCTCTGGGCCCAGGCGATCGCGGCCAACGAGACGCCCACCAGCGCGCTGATCCAGGCCAAGCAGGCCACCTACACCGGTATCGCGAACTCGCTCCAGCAGAACGATCCCGGTGTCTACCCCTTGTTCCAGGGGAACCAGTGGACCACCCGGCTGGAGATCGCCTTCGCCGCGGTGTTCGCCGCGCTGGTGGCCGGGATGCTCATCTTGCTGATCGCGCTCACGCTGATCGTGCTCAAGCTCGGCTTCCTGCTGCTCCTTGTGGCCGGGCCGTTCTTCCTGATCGTCGGCACGCATCCGGGGTTCGGCCGGGTCATCGCGATCCGCTGGTTCGAGATGCTCGTCGGCGTGCTGATGAAACAGGTCGCGATCGCGATCGTGCTGAGCGTCCTGCTCTACTGCTATTCGCTCATCATGGGGACCTCTGACGCGGTGCTGCCGTGGGCGCTGAAGATCCTGATGATCGCGCTGGTCACCGTGGCGGTGTTCATCTACCGCAAGCCCTTCCAGCATCTGTTCTCCGCCGTCGGCTACGGCACCATCGGCTCCACCGAACGGGCCGAGTACAGCCTGCGCGAAGCGGGCTCCACCTTCCGCCGGTCGACGCTGGACGCCGCGACGGTGGCGGTCCCAGGCGTGGCCGGCTACCGGGTCGCCCGGTGGGCGCGCCGCAATCCCGGCCAGGCCGCCGCGGTCGCCGCCGGGGTCGCCGCCGGCGCCGGTGCCGGAGTGGCGGCCGGGACGGCGGCCTCGGCCGATGTCGCCACCCGGGCGGGCACCGTGGGGAGCGCGTCAAGCGACGCCTACGCTTCGCGGCTGCGGCCCGACGCCCCGCCCCCGGCCGACGGTGAAGGCGAGGCCAGCTCGGGTAGCCGCCGGGTGGTCAGCGGGGTCAGCGCCGCCGGTACCGCGCGCAACAGGAACATGCCGGAAGCGGCCAGTAGCGGCCGGGTCGCCCCGCCGCTTGACCTGCCGCCCAGGTCCGACAGCGGGCCGGCCGGGGCGACCGGAGCCGCTAGGCCGGCGTCCGGCTGGTCTCGCGGCGCCGGGCGCTCGGCGGCTGTCGGCCAGGCTGGCCCGCGCACCCGGGCCGCGTCCTCAGGAGCTTCGGGCCCCTCCCGGCTCTCCGCCCGCTCAGGCTCCGCAAGGCCCGCGCCGCCCATCATCGGCGGCGGCGGAGGTAGCGGAAGCAGCGGAGGCAGCAGAAGCGGCGGAGGCAACGGAAGCAGCGGAAGCCAGCCCGGCCCGGCCTGGCCGTCGAGCGGATGGCCTGCCGTGAGCGCCCGACAGCGGTCCGGCGCCGGACCGAAGCCGAACCCGGCGACCCCAGCGCCGGCCGAGCCGGCCGACCGGGGCGGCAAGCCCGCCCGCGGACGGGGTCAGGACGACCAGCCCTCGGTGCCGTTCTGGCTGCGCCCGATACGGCGGGATAAGTAGCGGCGGCCTCGGTGGATCTCAGCCCGGCCCAGCAGAAGGCCGTATTCGTCCTCGTGGTGGTCGTGCTGGCCGCCCTCGGCTACTGGCTCATCCTGCCCAAGCTGTCCCACTCGGCCGGTCAGCCCGCCGCCGCCTCGACCAGCCCGGCCGCGAGCACGCCCGCGTCAGCCCCGGGCACAACGGGCACAACGGGCACAACAGGAACAACGGAAACCCCGGCCGTGACGGCGTCGCCGGCCGTAGCCGGGAACCTGAACATCTACTCCTGGCTGCCGTTCACCCAACAGGGCCTGGCCGATGCCGCCTCGGTGACGGTGAAGTTCGGCGTGGACTACAACACCTTCACCTACACCGAGAGCCCGGCCGCGTACGTGGCCAAGATGAGCGGGCTGATCACCGGGCAGCTGGCCACCACGCTGCAGGCGTCTTACTCCACCCCTGGCGTGGCCACCCTCCGGACCGATCAGAAACAGGTCTCCACCGGAACCGCGGTGATCAACTCGCTGCGCGCCTTCGGCCCGTCCAGCCTGACGTTCATCGTCACCACCGGGCAGCACCTGGTGAGCTCGAAAGGCACCACCGAGGGCAGCACGCAGTACGCGGTCACCGTCACAGGCTCCGGCAGCAGCTGGCAGGTGGACGACATCGAGCTGGCGTCGGCGGGCAATTCATGACGAACAGGCTCCTGGTCCGGTCCGAGACGAAACAGGTCAGGACCGGCCAAGGAGCGGTCCGCGGCGGTCCCCGGCTGCTCGTGCTCGGCATCCTCGGGCTGATGGGCCTCGCCGGCCTCGGCTTGCTGGCGGTGCCCCTCATGATCGGCAGCAATGAATTCTTCGCGGCCAGCGCCGGCTGTTCGGGCCAGCAGACCGGAACGACCGGGCAGCCCGCCCCCGGCACCAAGGCCAAGTCGATCCCGGCTGACTACCTGTCCTGGTACCAGAAGGTCGGGCAGCAGTACGGCGTGCCGTGGACAATCCTGGCCGGCATCGGGACGGTGGAAAGCGACAACGGCCAGACCACCCTGCCCGGCGTGCACAGCGGGGAGAATGCCTTCGGCGCGGCCGGGCCGATGCAGATCGGGATCGGCGGCGCGGCCGGGAACGTCTGGGGCGGCGCGCCGGTCCACCCGGCCAGCGAGGTGGTCGACGGCGTCGCGACCGACGAGGACGGCGGCCCGGACGCGAGCGTCTACGACCCCGCCGACGCGATCGCGGGCGCGGCCAAGTACCTGCTGGCGGCCGGCGTCACGACCAACCCGTCGGCGGCCATCTTCGCCTACAACCACCTGCAGTCCTACGTGGAAAGCGTGCTGTTCTACGCGGGCGCCTACGCGGGCGGCAACTTCTCTGTGGTGTCCGCGGACCTACCGTCGAGCAGCACGGTCGCCGGGTGCGCGATGACCACCGGGAGCATTTCGACCGTCGCCGCGCCGAACCAGGCCGTGGCCACCGCGATCGCGTACGCGCAGGACCAGATCGGCAAGCCGTACCTGTTCGGCGGCACCGGCCCGGACGCCTTCGACTGCTCCGGCCTGGTGATGATGGCCTACCGGGCCGCCGGGATCAACATCGCCCGGACCTCTGAGGAGCAGTGGGTGACCGAGCAGCAGGTCCCGGCCTCACAGGTGCAGCCGGGAGACCTGGTGTTCTTCGCCGGCGCGGACGGCACCACCACGTCTCCGGGGCACGTCGGCCTGGTGATCGGGAACGGCGAGATGGTCGAGGCCTATGCCACGGGCTTCCCGATCCGCATCTCGACCTACGGGAAACCCACCTCCGCACCCGGCGATCAGGACCCGATCGGCTTCACCCAGCCCTGGGCGCAGACCAGCACCGTCATCAACGCCGCCGGCCAGCCGTCGACCAGCCCCAGTGCGTCAACCAGCCCCAGTGCGTCAACCAGCCCCAGCGCCCAGCCCTCCGGCTGACCGGCACATCCGGTCCTCTCACCTTTCGTAGGTACTATCTCACCTTAAGTAGTTACCAGCACGAGAAGGTGTCGTTGCATGCGGAAAAGTCTCAGGCGCCTGGCGGGCACCACGCTGACCGCCGCCGCCATGCTGGTCCTGCTCCTGCCGGGAACGCCTCTCGGGGCAACAGGACTCCAGGCCGCTCCGGCGGGCCTGATCCGGCCGGGTGCAGGGCCGGACGCCAGGCCAGACGCCAGGCTGGATGCCGGGTCGGATGCCGGGCCGGTGCGCGGCCCCTTCGTCGCGCTGGGCGATTCTTACGCCGCGGGCAGCCTGATCCCGTCGAGCCCGTCCGGAAGGCCGGCCGGCTGCCTGCGGTCCAGCCACGATTACGGCGCGGACGCCGCGGCGGCGCTCAGGGTCTCCCGCTACGTCGACGCCACCTGCAGCGGCGCCAGCACCGCGAGCATGACGGCGCCGGAAAAGGTCGCGGGCGGCACCCACGCGCCGCAGTTCAGTTTCCTGGCGGCCGGTGACTCCGTGGTCACGCTGACCATCGGCGGCGACGACATCGGGTACCTCGGCATCATGGAGACCTGCGCCAAGCTGAGCCTGACGGACCTGTTCGGTGACCCGTGCGAGCGGCACTACCGGGCCGGCGGCACCGACCGGCTGGTCGCCGCCATCAACGCGGCGGCACCGAAGGTGGCCGCGGTGCTGCGGGGGATTCACGCCCGGGCGCCGCACGCCCGCGTGCTGCTTGTCGGTTATCCGGACATCCTGCCCACCACCGGCGACGGCTGCTGGCCCGAGGTGCCGTTGGCGTTCGGGGACGTGCCGTATCTGCGCGGTATCGAGGTCGACCTGAACCAGATGCTGGCCCGCGCGGCTGCCGCCCACGGCGCGACGTTCGTCGATACTTACCACGCGACGATCGGCCACGACGCCTGCCAGCGCCCCGGCGTCAAGGATGTCGAGGGCCTGATCCCGACCTCGCTCGCCGAGCCCTTCCACCCGAACAAGCGCGGCGAGCAGGTCATGGCCAACCGCGTGCTCGCCGCCCTGCGCGCATAAAGCGTCCGGTTACCTCACCGTCAGGTAGATGGCGCTGCCCAGGCCCGCGGCCAGGCAGTAGATCGCGAACGGCGTCAGCGTCCGGGAGGCGTCACTGAGGTAGCGCACCAGGAACCGCAGCGCGAGGTAGGCGCCTATGCCGGAAAGCACGCTGCCGAACAGCACCTGCTCCCGGATCCCGTGACCGAGCGGCCCGGTCAGGTCGTGCAGCTTGAACACGCCGGCCGCGAAGATGACGGGAGCGGAGAGCAGGAACGAGAACCGGGCCGCGTCCTGCCGGGACAGCCCGCGGAACATGCCGCTGACCATGACGATGCCGTCCCGGCTGATACCCGGCAGCAGCGCGAGTATCTGCATCGAACCGAGGACGAGGCCGCCGAGGAAGCCGACGCGGACCAGTCGCTGGTCCGATTCCAGCGCCACGCTGGCCTGCTGTTGTTTCGCCGCCCGCTGCCCGGACGAATGCCGTCCCCCGCCGCCCACAGCGACCCTGCCCCCAGAAGCTCCCCTGTCCGTCCCAGCCACGCCACCTGTCACAGCAGTCCCGGCCACCCCGGTCACCACCGCCGCCCGCTGCCGCTCGGCGGCCCTTTCGGCGTCCGCGGCCATCTGCTGCGACTCCTCCTCGGCGCCGCGCCGGCGCAGCCGCTCGCCGCCCAGCAGGATCAGCCCGTTCACGAACAAGAAGCTCGCGACCAGGACCGGCTTGCTGAAAACGTGGGTGAACAGGTGCTGGAGCAGGGCCCCCGCGATCCCGACCGGGATCGTGGCCAGGATGAGCATCCAGGCCAGCGTCTGGTCGGTGCCCTGCGGTTGCCATCGCCTGGTCCCCGGCTCGGGCCGGGCAAAGTGGCCGAGTGAGGCGAAGAAGGCCACGATGATCCGCACCCAGTCCCGCCAGAAATAGATGATCATGGCGATGGCCGTGGCGACATGCAGCCCGACGATGAACGCCAGGTACGGCGAGTCGGGCGCGGACACGTTCAGGTCCTTGGCCCACTGACCGCCGACGATGGCCGGGATGAGCACGCTGTGGCCCAGGCTGGACAGCGGGAATAGTTCGGTTATGCCCTGGATCAGGCCGACGATCCCGGCCTCTCCGTACGTCAGATGCGACATGCCAGCCCTTCGCTCCCACAGCAAACCCAGCTCAGTTCAAAAGCCCAATTATCCCGAACGGCGCGTGGCTCGCCTGCACGACCACGTCATCCGCATCCAGGCGGGAAAGCCTCAGCGGTGATTCCGCTCCGGCCACCAGTCATGGTATCCGGGCCGGTCCGGCCGCCGGGCCCGCACGCCCAGACCAGATTCGACGAATACGGCAGCGCACCCATTCAGGCTGGGCCGGGAATGGTGCGAGCATGCAGCCAGCTCGCGCAGCAACGACCCTGCATTCCGACTGCTGTTACGTATAGTAATATTGGTGCTACATTAGGTAATATCGGGGGGAGTCAGATGAGATCACGCGAGGCCGGTTCAGCGCCTCCGGGGGCGGTCCAGGCGCACGGGCTCCGGCGGTGGTGGCTCGACCTGTCCTTGCGGGGGAAGGGCCTGATCGTCGTCGCGGTGCCGCTGATCGCGCTGCTGGGCATCACCTCGGCGAACCTGGTGCTGCAGCGAGATGAAGCCAGTGAGCGGACCGTTAGCCTCGCCGCCCGTAACCTGGATGAAGCGGCCGCGCAGGTTCTCGCCGACGCGGTGAACGGGGAAACAGGTGTCCGCGGTTACGGCATGACCGACGACCCGACCTTCCTCGAACCGTACAATCTCATGCTGACGCGGATCGCCGCCGAGCGAGCATTGCTGCGGAAAGATGCCGTCGAAGCAGGGGTCGGCCGCCAGCAGCAGGCCGTGGACGTGACCACGGGCCAGGAGCTGGGCGAACTGTACCAGCTAAGTTCAGCCATCAGCTACGGTGGTACCTCAGCGCGGAACCTCCTTCCGGCGGTACTGGCCGGAAAGATCACCATGGACCGGCTGCGCCTCCAGGTCGCCGCTCTCGTCGTCGGTCCCACGGCCCTGGTCACCGTCGAGCACAACAAGATCACCGCGCTGCAGACGGGGATCGAGCGGTTCGACATCGCCAGCCTGGTGCTGGGGCTGCTCACGGGGCTGGCCGGCGTCGCCCTTGTCACCTCGGGCATCGCCCGTCGGCTGGGCGCGGTCGCGGACAACGCGCGCCGGCTGGGCGAAGGAAAGCCGCTCGAACCGGCGATCTATGCGACTGACGAGATCGGCCGCATGACCCAGTCACACTTCAGAGCCGAAGCGCTGCTGGCCAGACGGACCGCGGAGCTGATCGCGGCCAGGGACGCGGCCATGAAAGCGACCCAGGCGAAGAACTCGTTCCTCTCCAGCACGAGCCACGAGCTGCGAACCCCGCTCAACGCCGTCCTCGGCTTCGCGCAACTCCTCCAGCTGTCCGGACTCAGCGAAGAAGACACCGACGGCGTCGAGCGGATACTCGCTGCCGGGCGCCACCTGCTCGCGCTCATCAACGAGCTCATCGACATCGCCCGGATCGAATCGGGTGACCTGAGCATGTCCCTCGAACCGGTCCTGGTCCGCCCGCTCATCGAGGAGACCTGCCGGCTCATGACCCCGATCGCCGCCGAACGCTCGATCCGGATCATCACCGACTGCGCGCACCCGGCCCTGGCCGTCTTCGCCGACCGGCAGCGGCTCGCCCAGGTCCTGGTCAACCTGATCTCCAACGCCGTCAAGTACAACCACAGGAACGGCACCATCACGATCGCCTGCGCCGAAGACGGCACCAGCCAGGCCAGCATCGTCGTCACCGACACCGGGCCGGGCCTGGCGCCCGATGACCTGGAGCGCATCTTCATCCCGTTCGAGCGCCTCGGCGCCGAACGGACCGGGGTCGAGGGCACCGGGATCGGGCTGCCCCTAGCCAGGGCCCTCACCGAGGCCATGAAAGGCCAGCTGACCGTATCCAGCGTCCTAGGCCAGGGCGCGGTCTTCACCGCCAGCCTCACCCGGGCCCCGGACCTGATCCACGTCCCGGCCCCCAGCCCCCCGCCCCGGTCACCGGCGGCCGGGCCGCCCGTTCCGGCCGGAGCCGGCCTGAGCATTCTCAGCATTGACGACAACCCGGCGAACCTGGAGGTGATGGCCCGGTTCCTGCGGGGCAGGCCGGGTACCAGGCTGCTGTCCGTGGCATCTGGCCGGGCCGGCCTCGAATGCGCCATCCGGGAGGTGCCCGACGTGATCCTGCTCGACCTGCACCTGCCCGACCTGCAGGGAGATCAGGTACTCGACGAGCTCAAGGCTGACGCCACCACCGCCGCCATTCCGGTGATCGTCCTGTCCGCCGACGCCTCCCGCGGGGTCATCCACCGGCTGCTGGCCGCCGGCGCGTTCGCCTACCTGACCAAGCCCATCGAGCTCGCCGAGCTCGGCGGCCTGCTCGACACCTTCGCCGTCGCCCGGGCCCAGCAGCCGCAGCCGCGGCCAGCGAGCCGGATCGGACCCGCATGAGTGCCCAGGAGCCCGCCGGGGGAGGCCCGATGAACCATGCCATGCTGTACATCGAGGACGACGACAACAACATCAGCCTGGTCAAAGCGCAGCTCAAGCGCCGCCCCCAGATCGAGCTGCTGGTCGCCATGAACGGCCGAGACGGCATCCAGGCCGCCATCGACTCCCACCCGGCCCTCATCCTGCTCGACAACCGCCTCCCCGACGCCGCCGGCACCGAAATCCTGGCCGAGCTCGCCTCCGCGCCGGCCACCGCCGCGATCCCCGTCGTGATCCTCAGCAGCGACGCCAACGAGCTCATCGCCGAGCTGGTCGCCGCAGGAGGCGCCGAAGCGGTCCCGAAACCGTTCGACATCCACAAGTTCATCGCCATGATCGATCGCTACTTGCCCTGATCGCGCCGGCCCGGTTCACTGGATGGCGTTGGCGGCTCGCAAGGCGCTCCAGCCGAGCGCTCCGGTGACTCCTTCCAGCTTGTCGCCGATCTCTAGGCCTTGTTCCCCGATTTCGAACTGGTACAGGTTCTTAGCGTGGTTGCTGTTGCGCATCTTGACGATGTTCAGCGCGCGGCCGGTCGCGGAGTTCAGCTCGATGTAGCGCAGCTGGATCAGGTTATGGAACAGGAACGTGACTCCTCCTCCGGCCGGTTCCGGGGCGGGGCCGAGCGTGGTGGTCTCACTGGTGATCACCAGCGAGGCGCCCGCGGCGCGGATCAGCCCGGTCAGGCTGCGTGCGTAGGCCAGGAAACGTTCTGTCTCGCGGGCGGCGGAAACCAGCTCGGCGAGGCTGTCGATGACGACGCGGTGGACCGGGCCGTCTGCGAGGTTGCTGAAGATGCGTGACGTCAGCATGTCCAGGTCCAGTTCACCCAGCGGAACGTGGTGGACGACGAGCTGCCCGCTGGCCTGGGCTGCCGCCAGATCCCAGCCGAACCCGGCCGCCATCTTGATCAGCTGGTCGGTGGTGTCCTGGAAGGTGACGTACAGGCACCGCTCCCCGCGCAGGAGGCCTTCGCTGACAAAGCGCAGCCCGAAGATCGTCTTGCCGGCGCCGGAAGGTCCAAGGATGACCGTGGCTTCGCCGGCGCTGATCCCGCCGTTCATCAGGCTGTCCAGGCCGGGTATCCCGCTGTCGATCCGGCCGGCGACATTCGCCGCCTGGCCGGGGTCGAGGGTCTCGATGCGGGGGTAGACCTCGGCTCCGGAGGTGGTGATGCGGAAGGTGTGCTTGCCCTCCAGGTGGTGGGCTCCGCGCATTTTGATCACCCGGACCCAGCGCCGGTCGACCGGTTCGCGGGGTTCATACGCGAGCTGGATGATGGTGTCGGCCAGAGAGAACTCCACCCCGGAGGCCATCTCCTCGGGCGTGTACTCGCCGAGCAGGAGCAGGGCCGCGTCGGTATGGGACATCCGGCTGGTCAGGTCGTAGAACGCCAGGCGCAGCTCGCGGTACCCGGCGAAGTCGCGCAGCGCCTTGGCGCTGTCGATCACCACCAGGACCGGCTGCTCCTCCATCGTCTTGCGCACCACCTCGGTGACCAGCGGCTCCATCCGGCCGGGCTGGTCGGCGCGGATGAGATCACCGAGGTGGATGTATTCCACCTCCGGCCCCAGCTTCTCGGGGGCGAAGAAGCTGAACGGCGCCAGGTGCCTGACCAGCTTGGAATGCGGCTCCGAGAGGGTCGTGTAGTAGATGGCCCGGCGAGCTGTGGTGGCGTCGGCGAAGCAGATCTGCTGGGCCAGGATCGTCTTGCCGGTGCCGGGCGCCCCGGCCAGCACCGTTACCGAGCCAGGCTCAAGCCCCCCGCCGAGTACCACGTCGAGGCCGGGAACGCCGGTTAGCAGTCGATTCACGTTCCGCTCCTTAGCCCTGCCAGCAGGGTGTTCGCCGCGGCCAGGATCTGGCCTGACTGGCAGGTCTTGGGCAGCAGCGCATCGGCGGCGTCCGCGAGCTCGACGTTCCCGGTCACGGCGAGGATAGGGATCTGTGCGGTGACCGGGTCGGCGCGCAGGCGGCGGATCAGCTCGCGCCCGCCCATCACCGGCATCATCATGTCCGTCACCACCAGCTCGGGCCGCCATCCGCGCACGCACTCCAGGGCCTGTGCCCCGTGACCCGCTTCGGTCACCTCATGCCCGGCCTTCTCCAAGATCCTCCGGAGAATGAAGCGCTGGTCTGGCTCGTCATCGACCACCAAGATCCTGGACACGAATACCGCCCTCTCCCCGACCGGAGCACACCCCCCGCCATCGCAGTCGGCGCGGCCATCTACTCCCGTGCTGTCACCGGCTGTCCGGTCAGTTCCCCGCTCCGCCACCGGCTGTTTGGCAGTTTCCGCGCGCCGCTACCGGTCGGCCGACCCGCCTGGGCATTGCACCGCGAGCGATGAGGCCATCGCCCAGCGTAAGAAAAGAGGGAGCGAGGATCAACCAAGTTGCTCAAAGTTGCTTGAGGTATGTCCCTCGCAAGATCTGCGATGGCCTGGCCGATCAGGCCTCTTCCGGTGAAGGCCAGCTAGGGACGCAGCAAGACCCAGCCAGCCCGGCTGGACCACCTAGACCGTCTACACCCTTCTGCGCAGGTGCCACAGCACGGGTCTTCGAAGCGCGATCAGGCCTTGCCGGGGACCTTGGGGGTGTCTTTGGGCGTGCGGCGGCCGATCTTGTCGCCCAGCCAGACCAGGGGGTCGTACTTGCGGCCGACCACGCGTTCCTTCATCGGGATGATCGCGTTGTCGGTGATCTTGATGTGCTCCGGGCACACCTCGGTGCAGCACTTGGTGATGTTGCAGTAGCCGAGGCCGAAGTCGTCCTGGGCGATCTCGCGGCGGTCGGCGGTGTCGGCCGGGTGCATCTCGAGCTCGGCGATCCGCATCAGGAACCGGGGGCCGGAGAAGGAGTGCTCGTTCTCGGTGTGGTCCCGGATCACGTGGCAGGTGTTCTGGCACAGGAAGCATTCAATGCACTTGCGGAACTCCTGTGACCGGTTGACGTCCACCTGCTGCATCCGGAACTCGCCCAGCTTCACCTCGGGCGGCGGGGTGAACGACGGGATCTCCCGCGCCTTGGCGTAGTTGAACGACACGTCGGTGACCAGGTCTCTGATCACCGGGAAGGTCCGCATCGGCGTGATCGTCAGCGTCTCTTCCGGGGTGAAGGTCGACATCCGGGTCATGCAGGCCAGCCGCGGCCGCCCGTTGATCTCCATCGAGCAGGATCCGCACTTGCCGGCCTTGCAGTTCCACCGGATGGCCAGGTCGCTGACCTGCGTCGCCTGCAGCCGGTGCAGGACGTCGAGGATGACCTCGCCCTCGTTGACCTCGACATCGAAGTCCTCAAGCGCTCCGGCACCCGCGTCCCCGCGCCAGACCCGCAGCGCAGCCTTGTACCCCATCAGTGCTCCTGCCCGGAGGTCGCGGCTGCGCCCGGCAGCCCGACCAGTTCGTCCTCTGTCATGTACTTCTTCAGCTCGCCGATGTCGAAGAGCTCGAGCAGGTCGGTCCGCATCGGCACCATCGGCTGGTGCCGCAGTTCCACGTGGCCGTCGGCGTCGGCCAAGCAGATCAGGTTGACCTTGCGCCATTCCGGTGACATGGCCGGGTAGTCGTCCCGGGTGTGGCCGCCGCGTGATTCCTGCCGTTCCAGCGCGGACTGGGCCACGCTTTCCCCGACCACCAGCATGTTTCGCAGATCTAGGGCCAGGTGCCAGCCCGGGTTGTAGGCCCGGCCGCCCGGCGCGCCGACGTTGGCCACCCTGGCCCGCAGCTTGTCCAGGTCGACCAGCGCGGTCTTCAGCTCTGACTCGCGCCTGATCAGCCCGACCAGGTCGTTCATGATCGTCTGCAGCTCGGCGTGGATGGCGTAAGGATTCTCACCGTCGGCCCGCTCCAGCGGCTCGATCGCCGTCGCCGCGGCCGACGACAGGTCCGCCTGCGCCACGACCGGCCTGGACGGCAGCGCGGAGATGTACTCGGCGGCGCCGAGCCCGGCCCGGCGGCCGAACACCAGCAGGTCTGACAGCGAGTTGCCGCCGAGCCGGTTGGACCCGTGCATGCCGCCCGACACCTCGCCGACCGCGAACAGGCCGGGCACCGAGGCGGCCCCGGTGGCCGGGTCCACCTCTACCCCGCCCATCACGTAGTGGCAGGTCGGGCCGATCTCCATCGGCTCCTTGGTGATGTCGACGTCGGCCAGCTCCTTGAACTGGTGATACATGGACGGCAGCCGCTGCAAGATGTAGTCGGCCGGCCGCCGGGACGCGATGTCGAGGAAGACGCCGCCGTGCGGTGACCCGCGGCCCGCCTTGATTTCGGAGTTGATCGACCGGGCCACCTCGTCGCGCGGGAGCAGCTCGGGCGGGCGCCGGTTGTGGTCCGGGTCGTCGTACCAGCGGTCGGCCTCGTCCTCGGTCTCCGCGTACTGGGCCCG
>Ga0302232_10002382_pt1 | contig 12890 bp, 7 predicted proteins | sample II_Palsa_N2_3_FD_193575 | JGI IMG/M metagenome (GOLD analysis project Ga0302232, IMG submission 193575) | Peat permafrost microbial communities from Stordalen Mire near Abisko, Sweden - II_Palsa_N2_3 | ecosystem: Environmental > Terrestrial > Soil > Palsa > Peat permafrost | place: Sweden...
GCGGCTGCGGCTGCGGTAGCGCCCGTAGCCGCGGGTGGTGAACGCGCTGACCAGCAGGGCGGCCGCCACGAGCGCGACGATGAAGGTGATCACGGTGTGTCCGGCGCCGAGGATGGCCGTGGTGAGAATGCCGCCGACCAGCGCGGCCACGATGCCGATGAGGATCGTCAGCAGGATCCCGATGTGCTGGCGGCCAGGCACGAGCAGTCGTGCCAGCGCTCCTATCACCAGTCCGATGAGGAGCCACACGATGATGACAGAAACGGTGAGTGTCATGACCTCTCCTAAGGTTTTCACGGTTGGGTTCGCTTTTTCAGCTGCCGGGACGAGGCCCCCCTCCCGCGCCACCGTCTATGGCCGGTGCTTGCGGCGCCCGGCCTCACTCGTCATAGACGTCCTCGATGACCGTCTCGGCAGGCCGCGCATGCGGGGTAAGGTCACGCGTCGCGTCAATGTGGCTGGCGGCCTCAGGGCTGCCGAGGGCGCCGGGGGCGGGCAGGCTGGCCTGCACCCGGGTGTTCGCCGGATTCCCGTTGACGTTGTAATTCGGGTAGTTCACTTCTTCGACCCGCCGGCCCGGCCGCCAGCTCGTCTGCCGGACGAACATACGCCGGCCGACCCAGCCGTAGCCGCTGCGCGGGATCGCGATCCCGATAATGCCGATGATTATGAGCACGTAGCCGGCGGTGTGCAGGTTGAAGACGGACGTGTTCGTCGTTACGGCGAACGCGAGGATGGCGCCGATTGCGATCAGGGCCAGTCCCATACCGGTTTTCATAATGGTCCTTCCGCTGTCATGGCGTTCTGGCTTGTCAGGCCGTGGCAGCTGATTGGGGAATGTCGCTGGTCTCGGCGGGGTCGAGCAGTTTGTTCTTGAGGTGGCCCAGGGCCCGGGCGAGGAGCCTGGACACGTGCATCTGGGAGATGCCGAGCCGTTCGCCGATCTCGGTCTGGGTGAGGTTGCCGTAAAAACGCATGACCAGGATGCGCTGCTCACGCTCGGGCAGTTCCTCCCAGTGCGTGTTGACGGCTTCCATGTCGATGGTGTGGGCGACACCCGGGTCATCGTCGCCGAGCATGTCGGCAAGCAAGGCCGGGTCTTCCCGGTCCGACAGCGGAGCATCGAGGGAGTACGTGCTGAACACCAGGTCGGCCTGGCGGGCCTCCTGCATGTCGTCCTTGCTGACCCCGAGCCGGTGGGCTAGCTCCTCTTCGGTGGGCCCCCGGCCCAGCTGCTGGGTAAGTTCCTCGGTGGCTTTGCGCAGTTCGAGCAGCAGTTCCTGAGCGGACCGGCGGACGTGGATCTGCCAGCGCTTGTCCCGGAAGTGCCGCTTGATCTCGCCGCTGACGCACGGCTGAGCGTAGGCGGAGAGGCTGTCGCCGACCTCGGGGTCGTAGTTATTGATGGCCTTGAGCAAGCCGACGTATCCGACCTGCATGAGATCTTCGGTGGGTTCTGGACTGCCGCGGTATTGCCTGACGCAGGAGCGGACCAGCTTCTGGTAGCGGTCCACGATTATCTCGCAGGCAGCGGCGCGCAGCTCGTTATCTCGTGGCAGCGCGCGGACCTTGGCCAGCAGGGCGTTGTCGGAGAGCTCTCGCAGTTCGGCGCGCGACCCGGCCTGGATGGTGGCGTCAGGGTTAACGGCCTTGGCGGCGGTGTCAATGGTGCCTGACGCCGGCTGCTGGAGGGTTGCCTCGGTCAAGGTGGCCTCCTCGGGACCCTGGGAATGACGGACGAGTACGGTGTGCCCGATCCAAGGTGAATAAACTTCAAGCGATGTGATGCTGGTCACATCGCAAGTCCACGGTCGCGTCAGCCGCGCCGGTAACGCTCCGTATCTGCGCTGCGGAGCGCCATGCCGTGACCGGGGCGGTCCTGGTCGGGCCGCATCGAGCCCCCGGCAGGATCGAGAGTCCCGTCGAAGAACAGTCGTTCAATCCGCTGGTGATCGTGGAAGTACTCCACGTGCCGCAGGTTAGGGACCGCGGCCCCCACATGCGCGTGCAGGTTGGGCGCGCAGTGGCCGGACACCTGCAGGTTGTGCGCTGCGGCGAGGCCCGCGCCGCGCAGGAACTCGGTGATCCCGCCGCACCGGGTCACGTCCAGCTGCAGGCAGTCGACCGCGCCCGCGTCGATGAGCCGCGCGGAGTCGGCCAGCGACCAGCTGTACTCGCCGGCCGCGACATCGGGCCGGACTTGCCCCCGGACCACGGCCAGGCCCGCGAGATCCTGCGAGGAAACCGGCTCCTCGAACCAGGTCACGCCGATCGAACTGAGCTCATCGGCGACCCGTACCGCCTGGCCCGTGGTGTAGCCGCCGTTGGCGTCCACGTACAGTTCCGTGTGCTCGCCGATGATCTCCCGGGCGAGCTCGGCCCGGGCGATGTCGCGGCGCTCGTTCCCGCCCGACGACTCGCCGATCTTGATCTTGACCCGGGGGATGCGCTCCTTCTCCACCCATTCGCTGAGCTGCTGGCGGGTGCGCGTGTCGTCGTAGCTGGTGAAGCCGCCGCTTCCGTATACGGGCACATCCGCCAGGGCCCTCCCGAGCAGGCCGGCCAGCGACTGGCCCAGCAGCCGGGCCTTGAGATCCCACAGCGCGATGTCGACGGCCGAGATGGCCATCGCGGCGACGCCGGGACGGCCGATGTTGCGGACCTGGCGCGCCATCGCCTCGGCCGTTCCGGCCACGTCGAGGGCGCTTCGCCCGATCACCACGTCCGCGAGCATCTCGGTGATGACGCTTTGCGCCGCCGCGGAGGTATAGCTCCAGCCCAGTCCCTGCTTGTCGCCGCAGTGGACGGTCACCAGGACCATGGTGGTCTTGTCCCAGCTGAGCGTGCCGTCAGCCTCAGGTGCGTCAGTCGGTATGACGTAGCTGGCAGTATCGACCGCTGTGACTATGGATTCGGTCACGCTCGAGTCCCTCCTGATCGGCAGGAGAATCCGACTACCTTCTCGCTTCCCGATCAAACTCCTCGCTCCCGATCAAACTGGGTACTTCGGTAAATCCTTGCCATCAAAGGTGTAGGCGGACGGCCGGGGGGAAGCGGATAGCCGCTGCCAGTGCGAACTAACCGTGAAGGCACAACATAAGACCAGCTCAAACCCTCGTGAGGACACGTGATGACCGCGATCGGGAGTGCTATGAACTGGCGGGCGGCGGGCGCCTGCCTGACCGCCGACCCTGACTTGTTCTTTCCCATCGCCCCGGCCGGCCCGGGCGAGCGGCAGATTGAGCGAGCCAAAATAATCTGTGCGGGTTGCGGGGTCCGGCGGGAATGCCTGGAGTTTGCGATGGGTCACGACCAGGTTTATGGCATCTGGGGCGGAACTACTCCCGAGGACAGGCAGCGAGACCGGCGGCGCAGGCGGCGTGCGGCTGCCGCCGCAGGGCACAAGCCGGCCGTCGCGGTCTAGGTCCTCCGAGCCGCGGCCAGCAAAACGGGACACTGCACCAGGGAAGGGAAGTCGCGTGACTCAGACGGTTGCCATCACTGGAGCGAGCGCCGGCATCGGGCGGGCGGTGGCACGCATGTTCGCCGAGCGCGGGGCCCAGGTCGGGCTGATCGCGCGCGGTCAGGCCGGCCTGGACGGCGCCGTGCGTGACGTGGAGCGGGCAGGAGGGGCGGCCCTTGCCGTCCCGGCGGACGTGGCGGACTTCGCCCAGGTCGAAGCCGCCGCCAAGCAGATCGAAGAGACCCTGGGCCCGATCGACGTGTGGGTCAACGTGGCGTTCGCCTCCGTGTTCGCCCCCTTCGCGCAGACCACGCCCGAGGAGTTCCGGCGGGTGACCGAGGTCACCTACCTCGGGTTCGTGCACGGCACCATGGTGGCCTTGGCCCGGATGCGGCCGCGCGACCGCGGCGTCATCGTGCAGGTGGGCTCGGCGCTCGGGTCGCGCAGCATCCCGCTGCAGGCCGCTTACTGCGGAGGCAAGCACGCGATCAACGGATTCACCGAGTCGCTGCGCTGCGAGCTTATGCACGACAAGTCGAACGTCCACGTCACCGTGGTGCAGATGCCGGCGGTCAACACCCCCCAGTTCTCCTGGGTGCGATCCAAGCTGCCCAGGCACCCGCAGCCGGTGCCGCCGATATATCAGCCTGAGGTCGCGGCCCGCGGCGTGGTCTACGCCGCCGACCACCCGCGGCGCAAGCAGTACTTCGTCGGAGCCAGCACGACCGCGACGATCCTGGCCAACCGGGTGGTGCCGGCCCTGCTTGACCGATACCTGGCGAAAACGGGCTATCGCTCGCAGCAGACCGGCAGCCGGGAAAGCAGCGACCGGCCGGACAACCTGTGGGAACCGGTGGACAAGCCCCGCGGCGAGGACCATGGCGCGCACGGGGAGTTCGACGGTAAGTCGCACTCGCGCAGCGCGCAGCTGTTCTTGTCCCACCATCCCGTGGCCGCCACGGCGACGACCGCAGCGACCGCAGCGACCGCGGCGGTGGGCGTCGCGCTCGCCAGCCGGGCCCGCCGCCGGTAACGGTGGTCCCGGTCCGGCCTGGTTGCCGGGTCCCCGCCTTAACCGGCCACGCCGTAACCGGCGGGCGAGCCAGCGCTCCATGCAGGCAAGCAGCTCATCGGTATCGACCGGCTTGGTCACGTAGTCGCTGGCGCCGGCCGCGATGCTCTTCTCCCTGTCGCCGGGCATGGCCCGGGCGGTGACCGCGATGATGGGCAATGTGGAGAAGGCGGGCATCTGCCTGATCTTGTTCATCGTCGCGTAGCCGTCAAGCTCGGGCATCATCACGTCCATCAGGACGAGATCGGTGTCTTCGGCGCAGAGCAGGGCCTCGATGCCCTTGCGCCCGTTGGTTGCCTGGGTCACGGTCATGCCGTGCAACTCCAGCGTGCTCGTGATCGCGAAGACATTGCGGGGGTCATCGTCGATCACCAGCACCCGCTTGCCGCGCAGGACTTCGTGACCTTCAGCCTCCGATGGCTGCCGCGGCCCGGGCCCGGTGTCCTCGGCGCTCTGCAGGCCGCCGGCCGCCGGCTCGCTGATCAGGGCGGGCACGTGGTCCGGCTGAGCCGCTGAGAGGTGAAGGGTAATGCGCTCGCGCAGTTCGTCCAGAGATGGCAGCAGCTCAAGCGGCTGGGAGCCGAAGCGGAGCCGGGCCAGCCGCGCCTGCGCGCTGTCGATCGTGTCCCTGGTGTGGGCTAGCACCGGGACGTCCCGCAGCCTGGGATCTTCGGCGAGCTGCTCCAGGAACGCGAACGCGGACGCGTCCTCGAGGCCGAGGTCCAGGACGACGCACTGGTGCGGGGCGGCGGCCAGGGCCTTGATGCCCTGCTCGGGGCTGACCGCCGTGTCCACGTGCACCGGCCCGGGGATACCGGTGAGATCGGAGACCGCGCTATAGGCGAGCAAGGTGAGAAGGCCGCCGCGCGAGCCCTCGAGAACCAGCAGGCGCCGGCCGGCCGTGGCCTCGTCCTCCGTCAGGGTCGGCTGCAGACGCAGGGCCTCGGTCGCGTCCGCGTCCGCGTCGCCGTTCGCTGAGATGCTGACCCCCTCGCCCGGGCTGGCGGCGGCGGGATAAGTGTCCACCGCAGAGGCGGTGACTCCTGGCATCTCGCACGGCAAGTACAGCGTGAAGGTGCTGCCCTGGCCGAGCTCGCTTTCGGCGATGATCTCGCCGCCGAGCAGGGCGCCGACCTCGCGCGCGATCGACAGTCCCAGGCCGGTGCCGCCGTACCGGCGGCTGAGCGTGCCGTCGCCTTGCTGGAAGGCGCCGAAGATGGTGCTGATGTTCTCGGGTGCGATGCCGATTCCGGTATCGCCCACCGAGAAGGCCAGGACCTCGCCTCCGTCGGGCGTACGTCGTGCGGCCGGAGTTCTTGGGTCCCGGCCCACCCGGAGTATCACGTGGCCTGCTTCGGTGAACTTGACCGCGTTCGCCAGCAAGTTGCCGAGCACCTGGCGCAGTCGCTGCCGGTCGGTGAACAGCTCAGGCGGTGCTTCGGCGTCCGCCTCGACGGCGAATTCCAGTCCCTTCTCCGCGGTGAGCGGCTGGAACGTGGCCTGGACATCCTCTAGCAGCACGCTGAGACCGAACCGCTCCACGTGGATGTCCATCCGGCCCGCCTCGACCTTGGACAGGTCAAGGATGTCGTTGATGAGCTGCAGCAGGTCTGAGCCGGCCGAGTGGATGACGTTGGCGTACTCGACCTGCTTGGCGGACAGGTTCCGGCCCGGGTTCTGCGCCAGCAGCCGGGCCAGGATCAGCAGGCTGTTCAGCGGCGTGCGCAGCTCGTGTGACATGTTCGCGAGGAACTGCGACTTGTATTTCGACGCCAGCGCCAATTGCCTGGCCCGTTCCTCGATCTCCTGCCTGGCCTGCTCGATCTCGGCGTTTTTGGTCTCGATGTCGCGGTTCTGGGTGGCGAGCAGGGCGGCCTTGTCTTCCAGGTCGGCGTTGGACCGCTGCAGCTCCACCTGCTGATCCTGCAGCTCTTCCGAGCGCGCTTGCAGCTCGGTGGTCAGCCGCTGCGATTCCTCGAGCAGCGTGTCGGTGCGGGCGTTGGCGATGATCGTGTTGAAGTTGACCCCGAGGGTCTCGGTCAGCTGCTCGAGGAAGTCGGTCTGCACCGGGGTGAACGAGGTGAACGAGGCGAGCTCGATGACCCCGAGCACCTGATCCTCGAACAGGATCGGCAGCACCGCAAGGTTCGCCGGCGGCGCCTCGCCGAGTCCGGAGGAGATCTTGACGTACCCCTCGGGCAGGTTCCCGAGGATGATCGACCGCTTGCTCCGCGCCACCTGGCCGATCAGGGACTGGCCCAGCCGGTACTGGATCGGCGCCGTCTTGTCGGTGCGCAGGCCGTAGCCGGCGATGAGGCGGAGCTGGGTGTCGCCGTCGACGGATTCGGCCAGGAAGAAGGTGCCGTGCTGGGCGCCCACGAGCGGGGCGAGTTCGTCCATGATCAGCTCGGCCACGACCGCCAGGTCCCTGTGACCCTGCATCATGCCCGCGATCTGGGCCAGGTTGGTCTTGAGCCAGTCCTGCTGCTGGTTGGCCCGGATGGTCTCGCGCAGCGAGTGGACCATGGCGTTGATGTTGTCCTTGAGCTCGGCGACCTCGCCCTGGGCCTCCACCGAGATGGACCGGGTCAGGTCCCCCGAGGCGACCGCGCTGGTCACCTCGGCGATCGCGCGGACCTGCCTGGTCAGGTTCCCGGCCAGCTCGTTGACGTTCTCCGTCAGGCGCTTCCAGGTGCCTGACACGCCTTCGACCTCGGCCTGGCCGCCCAGGCGACCCTCGCTGCCGACCTCGCGGGCCACCCGGGTCACCTCGGCCGCGAACGAGGACAGCTGGTCGACCATGGTGTTGATGGTGGTCTTGAGCTCGAGGATCTCGCCGCGCGCGTCGACGTCGATCTTCTTGGACAGGTCGCCGTTGGCGACCGCGGTGGTGACCTGGGCAATGTTGCGAACCTGGCCGGTCAGGTTCTGCGCCATCGAGTTGACGTTGTCGGTGAGGTCCTTCCAGGTCCCCGAGACGCCCTTGACGTCGGCCTGCCCGCCGAGGCGTCCCTCGGTGCCCACCTCGCGGGCCACCCTGGTCACCTCGTCGGCGAACGCGGACAGCGTGCCGACCATCCGGTTGATCGTCCCGGCCAGCGCGGCGACCTCGCCCATCGCGTCCACGTCGATCTTCTGGCTCAGGTCGCCACGTTCCACCGCGGTCGCGACCTGGGCGATCGAGCGGACCTGGCCGGTCAGGTTGGAGGCCATCACGTTGACGTTGTCGGTGAGGTCCTTCCAGGTGCCCGACACGCCCCGCACGACGGCCTGCCCGCCGAGCTTGCCCTCGGTACCCACCTCGCGGGCCACCCGGGTTACCTCGTCGGCGAACGCGGAGAGCTGGTCGACCATCGTGTTGATGGTCTCCTTCAGCTCCATGATCTCGCCGCGGGCGTCGACCCGGATCTTCTGGCTCAGGTCGCCCTTGGCCACCGCGGTGGTCACCTCGGCGATAGAGCGCACCTGGTCGGTCAGGTTGGCCGCCATCACGTTCACGGACTCGGTCAGGTCCTTCCAGGTGCCCGAGACGCCCTTCACGTCGGCCTGGCCGCCGAGAAGCCCGTCGGTGCCGACCTCGCGGGCCACCCGGGTCACCTCGTCGGCGAACGAGGACAGCTGGTCGACCATGGTGTTGAGGGTGGACTTCAGCTCCAGGATCTCGCCCCGCGCGTCGACGTCGATCTTCTGGCTCAGGTCGCCCTTGGCCACCGCGGTCGCCACCTGGGCGATGTTGCGTACCTGCCCGGTGAGGTTGCCGGCCATCGCGTTGACCGACTCGGTCAGGTCCTTCCAGGTGCCTGACACTCCCGGCACATAGGCCTGGCCGCCGAGCTTGCCCTCGGTGCCGACCTCGCGGGCCACCCGGGTTACCTCGGAGGTGAACAGGTCGAGCTGGTCCGCCATCCCGTTGAATTCGGTGGCGATCTCATCCATGAGCGGGTCGCCGGTCTTGGCCAGGCGGGTACTGAAGTCGCCGCCTCGTACCGCCGTCAGCCCAGCGAGCAACTGCTCAAGCCCGGACTTGTCAAGCCTTGGGCCCGAGTGGACCGTATCCGTCACCAAGTGCTCCCATCAGCCGTACCGACACGGCGCGACGCGTGTCTGGCAACGTCGTGCGATCTATACCCGATGGTAGACCGGATGTAATTATCATGGGCCCAACGCACTTCTGTAAGAGTGCCCTAGGCTCGGAAAGCCCGCCCCCCGCGCGGGAACGCGGGTAGTGGCGAGAGGCGGGTGAGGCAGGGAGGGCGGGTGATCATGCCAGATAGCGATGACGACATCCATCGCCTGATTGCGGTTGTCGATCGTCAGCGGCGTGAGCTCGATCGCATCCGTGCCGCGGCCGCCGGTGAGTCCGTGGTCGCGATGGCCAGGGGCGCGCTGATGGAGCGGCTTGGCCTGTCCGCGGCGGAGGCCGCCCGCCAGCTAGCCGAGCTTTCCGCGGCGACCGGGATCCCCTCCGGTGAGATGGCCGCCGCGGTGCTGTCCGGGGCCCTGAGTGATTCCGAGCGGGCCGGAGCCGTCGGGCTCGGCAGCGGGGCCGGTGTCCCGGCGGCCATCGCGGGCGCCACCGCTTCCGCGGTCGCGGAGCAGGTCAGGCGGGACGGCAAGCCGGGACCTCGCTCACTGATGGCCGAGGCGGCCGCCGAGCTGGCCGCCGACGGCGCCGAGCTCGTCGCCATGCTGGCCGGGCAGGTGCTGATGCCGTTCGGGGCGGCCGCGGTCGCACTCTGGCTGCTCGAAGTGGACGGGACCTTGCAGTTGCTCGGCGAGGCAGGCCTGTCGGCCGGCGAGACCAGCCGCTGGCAGCGCATCCCGCCCCAGCTTGACTGCCCGGCCCAGCGGATCGTCCGCGGCGCGGCTGACCTGTGGTGGCCCGCCGGCCGGCCGGCCGGCGACCACGCGCCGGTGATCGGAACGCCCGCCGGGGCCAGGGTGGTCCTCGCCCTGCGCCAGCGGAACGGTGAGCTGCTCGGGGTGATGGAAGCTATCTGGCCGGGGCCGCTCACCGCGTTCACCACCGAGATCCGCCAGCATCTGCCGTCCCTGTCGGCAGGCTGCGCACGGGTGGTGGCGGCCCGGCTCGCCCACGGTGACCTGGCGGCCGCGCAACCTAAGGCGGCGGTATTCGCCCTGCTGGACGGCCTGGCCGACTCGGTGCTCGTGGTCCAGGCCATCAGGGACGACGCCGGGCAGGTGACCGACTTCAGCATTTCCCATGTCAGCGCTGGCTTCTGCGATCCGGCCGGCCGGGCGAGAGCGGACCTGGCCAGGCTGACCCTGCTGGAGGCCTACCCGGCGAGCACAGGGGGCTCGGGCCTGTTCGCCCGGGCGATGCGGGTGCTCGCCGACGGCGTGCCCGTCCACGTCCCCGGTCCGCTCCGCGAGTCCCTGGCCAGCGGGCTCGGAGTTATCGAGGCCGAATCCGAACAAGCTCCGCTGGCCGGCCTGCGGGTGGCCAGGTTCTTCGACGGCGTGATCTTCAGCTGGCACCGCGACGGCTCGGCGGGTTCGGCGGTTCGGCGGGCCGAGCTCCTCGATCACGCGCAGCGCCTCGGCCGTCTCGGCGGCTGGGAGGAGGACCTCGTCACCGGTACCGTGCGCTGGACCGACTCGGCGTTCGACCTGTTCGGACTGGCGCCTCGCCCGGGGGCGGAGATACCGCTGGCGGATCTGCATAGCTACGTGATGGCCGCCGATAAGCCTGTGGTCAAGCGCTTCAGGCAAACCCTGCCCCAGCAGCGCGAGGCGCTGACCGTGACGTTCCGGGTCGTCCACCCCGACGACCATGCCATCCGCCAGATCCGGGTGTTCGCCGAACCGGTCGTCGACGCGGCCGGCACCGTGGTGGCCCTGCGCGGGGCCTTCCAGGACGTCTCGGCGCACTACCACACGCAGGTCGCGCTGGCCGCCACCCGCGATCAGCTCGCGGACAGCGAGCAGCGCGTCGCGGAGGAGCATCTGCTGGCGCTCCGGCTGCAGCAGGCGATCATGCCGCCCGACGAGCATCCGATCGAGGCGGCTGGGATCGATGTCGCGGTCCGCTACCGGCCGGTCGGCGAGGGCCACCTAGTCGGCGGCGACTGGTACGACACGCTGGTACTGCCCGGCCGGGACGTGCTGCTTGTCGTGGGCGACGTGGCCGGGCACGGCATCGACGCGGTCACCGGGATGGTCGCGGCCCGGAACTCGCTGCGTGGTCTGGCCATCACCGGGGCGGGTCCGGCCGAGCTGCTGCGCATGCTCAACGGGGTGATGTGCAATCTCACCTCGGGTGTGGTCGGGACCGTCGTGTGCGGGCTCTACGACCCGGAGACACACGTGCTGCGGTGGGCCCGCGCGGGCCACCTGCCGCCGGTCCTGGTGCGCGGGCAGACCGCTGCCGAGCTTCCGCTGCCCGGCGGGGTCCTGCTCGGCATGGATCCGGACGCCGAGTACGAGGAAGCCATCCAGTCGCTGCGCTCTGGCGACACCTTGCTGCTGTTCACCGACGGGCTGATCGAACGGCGTGGTGAGTCCATCGGCGATGTGCTCGAGGAGTTCGTCGCGGCCGTGATCCCAGAAGCCCCAGGAGCCCCGGGCGGGCCAGCCGGAGCGGGGCTGTCCGCCGCCGCTCAAGCCGATCGGATACTCGCGAGCGCTGTCTCTGACACCGGCGACGACGCCTGCCTGGTGGCGGTGCGCATCCGCTAACCTGGCCCGCTGCCGCCAGGCGCGGTCTGTCACGCGCGAGCCCGAGGTCCGGGGAGAGGTTCCGGACGCCCGGGCCCGCACACCTGAAAGGTCCGGTCCCGCCGTTCGACTGTGCCCACCTGTCCAGCGCGGGCCTGGCCAAACCTTTCTGCGCGGGGTGCGTGGCGCGCGCTCAGCCACCGCGCGGCCAGCCAGAGCGGGCAAACTGAGGGCCCGGGCAGCCGAAGCTGCCCGGGCCCTCAGCCAGGAGACCTGCGGGGGATACGGGTTCCTTGGTTAAAAAGGTCTAAGCCGCCTGGGCCGTCGCGCGGTCGTAGACCGCGAGCGTCTCCCCGGCGATCCGGTCCCAGGAGTAACGGGACCGCGCCCGGTCGGCCGCCGCGACCCCGTAGGCCTCGAGCAGCATCGGATGGGCGAGCAGCTGCCGGATCCGCTGGGCCAGCAGGGCGGGCCTGGCCGGCGGGATCAAGATGCCCGTCGTCCCGTCCACTATGGCATCCACGTGACCGCCGACCGGGGGAGCGATGACGGGGGTCCCGCACGCCATGGCCTGCAGTGATGTCGTGGCGGCAGGCTCGTACTGGCACGTGGCGACCACCAGGTCGGCGGACCGCAGCAGGGCTGGCATCGCACGGTACTCGACCTGGCCGGTGAAGATCACCCGATCGGCGACGCCCAGCGTCGCCGCGACCTTGGCTAGCTTGACGTACGCGTCGTCACCGTCGAGTTCGGCCTCGGCCGGGCCCCCGACGACCACGAGTTCGGCCGCCGGGACCCGGGTTAGCGCCCGCAGCAGCGTCTCGAGCGGCTGGCGCTCCCTCAGGTCGGCCGCGGTGAGCAGCCGCGGCCGGTCGTTCCGCTTAGCGACCGGGCCCTCCGGGGTGAACAGGTCGGTGTCGACGCCCCAGGGCACCATCCGGATCGAGGACCGGTGCACGCCCAGGCCGGTAAGGTCGGCTACCTCGGCGGAGTTCGTCGCGACCACCGCCGTGGCACTGCGGCCGATGGCAGGCTCGAGCCTGATCCGCGCCGCCGACGCGCCGTCCGCCTTCATCCCGGCCCGATCGCGCCGGCCGGCCGCCCGTCGCTCGGTGACCCCGAGCGAGCTGAATTCCTGCACGATCGGGATGCCGAGGTCGCGCACGGCGGCCAGCGCCGCCAGGCCGCTCGTCCAGCGCAGCGCGTGCACAACATCGGGGCGGTCACGGTGCCACCGGCTTCGCAGCGGGCCGCTGAAGGCGGGGACCCGCTCGAGCAGTTCGGCGTCACCCTGCTGGCCGGGCGAACGGACCGGCCCGGTGTTAATGTGCTCGACCCGGACGCCGGCGAACAGTTCGGCATTATCGGGGAGGCTGGGGTCGTTCTTCTCGGCGTAGACGGTCACCTGGTGACCTTGCCCGGCGAGTTTGCGGGTGAGTTCGCTCAGGCCGATGTCATCGCTAGCCGGGCCGGAGCCGGTGCGGGGGTGCAGGGGCGTTGCGTTCTGAGCTACTAGGGCGATCTTCATCAGGGGGCCTCTCTCGCTACGAACCTCGATCACGGCGTTCGTTAGCGAGAGACGGAAAAGTGGTGCCCTGTCCGCGCGCTCTGCGAAACACCGTGTGTCGCATTGAGCGTGCCTGCGTCGTAGGCATCACTACGAAGAACAATATCCCA
>Ga0302232_10002392_pt1 | contig 12871 bp, 8 predicted proteins | sample II_Palsa_N2_3_FD_193575 | JGI IMG/M metagenome (GOLD analysis project Ga0302232, IMG submission 193575) | Peat permafrost microbial communities from Stordalen Mire near Abisko, Sweden - II_Palsa_N2_3 | ecosystem: Environmental > Terrestrial > Soil > Palsa > Peat permafrost | place: Sweden...
CTGACCGCCATCTCGATGGCGGGCACCAGGTCGGCCTTGGTGAACGGCTTGACCAGGTAGGCCATCGCGCCCGCGTCGCGGGCCCGCTCCACCAGCTCGCGCTGCGAGAACGCGGTCAGGATGACAACGGGCGCGATCCTCTCGGCGGCGATACGCTCGGCCGCGGAGATCCCATCCAGGACCGGCATCTTGACATCAAGGATGGCCAGATCCGGGCGCAGCGTCGTGACGTGCTCGACGGCCGACGCCCCGTCACCTGCCTCGGCGACGACCGAGTACCCTTCTTCTTCTAGCATTTCCTTGAGGTCGAGGCGGATCAGTGCTTCGTCCTCGGCGATAACAACACGCAACGGGTTCTGGCTCACGCAGACGAGCCTACCGTCACCAGGTACATTGTCTTTCGAGCGGCTCCCGTGCTGGGAGGCCGCCTTGGTACGCCCCGGTATGCCAATTGGTAGAGCACGCGGCCTCAAAAACCGTGCAGTGTGGGTTCGAGTCCCACCCGGGGTACCGATGATCTGGGTTTTTGCGGGCGGTCAGGGCGAGTCCGGGGCGTGGTAAGGGATCAGGACGGCGGTGATGTTATCGGCGCCGCCCGCGTCCACGGCGAACTTCACCATGTCCACGGCGGCGCCGAGCGGGTCGTCAAGCGCCTTCGGCAGCGCGAGCGCGGCCAGGTCCGCCGCTTCGGGCAGGTAATTCCACAGGCCGTCGGAACACACCAGCAGGGCCCCGGGACCGGGCGGCGTGTACCGCTCGACGTGCGGCGCGCGGTCGGGGTCACTGGCCAGGTCCCCGCCCAGCCAGCGAGTTAGCACGTGCGCGTGCGGCGAGGCCAGCGCCGCGGCCTGGTCGGCCAGCCCGGCGGCCACCATTCCCCCGGCCACCGAGTCGTCCTGGGTAAGCTGGCGGGACTCGGATTCCGGCTGCGCCAGCCAGTAGGCCCGGCTGTCGCCGAGCCAGCACAACGTCACCTCAGCGCCGGTCGCCACCGCGGAGACGAACGTGGTCGCCGACGTGTCGCCCGCGGGCTCGGCCATGTCCGCGATCGCCCGGCGCGCGGCTTTCACCGAGGCCAGCGAGGCCGCGGCCAGATCATCTCCCCCCTGCACCGCGGCCACAAGCACCGGCAACGCGGCCTGCACCGCGGCCTGGGACGCCTCGTCGGGCCGGGCCGAAGAGGAGACCCCATCGCACACCACGGCCACCACCACCGGGCCGGTCGGTGACTGGTCCTCCGCGGCCAGCGCCATCGCGTCCTCGTTACGGTGGTGCCGCAGGCCCCGGTCGCTGACGCCGGCCGCGGGACCGAGATTGACCTCTGAATGATCCCGCGGCGACGGATTGTTGATCATGTGCATACGTTAGTGCCTAGGCTGGTCACCGATATTGGCCGACGCCCAATACCTCGTCCGGTAAGCCAGAATTTTCCGGACACAATCGTTTGTGCGGGCATTGTCTTCCTCATCGGCCGACCCGGTAATCCGCTAGGTGATCGTCCCGGTGCACGGTGATCGCGGTCCAGGCGCCGAGATTCATTCGATCTCCGTCCTCCAGCCTGACCTGCTCCCCGATCGCTATCTCGGCCCCGTTGACCAGCGTGCCGTTGGCCGACCCCGGATCCAGCACGGCCCAGTGGCCGGCCGGCACCGCGATCAGGACGGCGTGCAGCCGGCTGATCCCAGGATCAGCGGGCGGCCCGGACAGGTCGATCTCCGGCGTGAGGCCACGGGCCGCGCTCCGCCGCCCGATCCGCATCTGGTTCCCCCGTAGCTGGAACCGCTGGCCGGCGCCGTAACCGGGGAACGCGACCGCGGCACCGCGGGTTCCGGTCACCTCTTGCACCCTTTCGTAGTAAGCGCGGTCCGCACCGATCACCGCGCTCCAGGTGGCCTGGGAGTAAGGGAACGAGGACGGCACCATCGGGGCCGAGCACACATCGCAGACGTCAGCGCTGGCCGAATCATGGCCACCTGGACATATCGCCATCGTCTGCTCCTCCCCCTCCCGCCGCACGTTATCCGTGCTCTGCGGAGTACTGGCCGACATCGGCGGTGCAGCCGGCCTCGGTCGTGGCCGAATCCTTCTCGGTCACCGTCGCGGGCCCAGCCAGCGGAAAAGGTGCCAGCGGAAAGGGCGCTAGCACCACGGTGATGTTGTCCATGCCGCCGGCCTCGAGGGCGAACGCCAGCAGGGCGCGGGCCGCGCCGAGCGGGTCGGTGAACGCAGCCGGGAGCGCGAGCTTGGCCAGGCCCGCCGCGTCGGGCCGGTAGTTCCACAGCCCGTCCGAGCAGACCAGCACGACACCGGGTCCCGGTGGCTCGAAACGCACGACATGCGCCTGCGGCTCGGCGACGTCCGCGCCGAGCCAGCGGGTGATCACGTGAGCCTGCGGCGACGCCATGGCGTCGGCCTCGGTCAGATCGCCCCTGGCGACCAGTTCCTCGGCGAGTGAGTCGTCGGCGGTCAGGCGCCTGGCGTCGGAGTCCGTCGCGAGCCAGTACGCGCGGCTGTCGCCGAGCCAGCACACCGTCACCGCCTCGCCGCTGATGGTCGCCGATATATACGTGGCCGACGGCGCCTGCGCTGACGAGCCCAGGCTGGTCAAGGCCAGGTGAGCCTGGCGCACCGCGGCGAGGGACGCCTCGGCGGGGTCATCACCGCGCCGCATCGACGTCAGCAGCATCCGCACCGCCGCCTGCGTCCCGGCCAGCGACGCCTCGTCCGACCGGGGCGAGGTGGACACGCCATCGCAGACCACCGCGACCGCGACGGGGCCCGCCGCGGTTTCGGCCGTGGCGAACGCCATCGCGTCCTCGTTACGGGAATGCCGCAGGCCGCGGTCGGTCACGCCGGCCAGCCAGCCGAGGTCGAGTTCGACATGGTCGCGGCCGGAGGGAACCTGCCGGCCGCACGATTCGCAGCAGCCATCCGCGCTGATCGCGCCCGGCGAAGCGGAGGGGTCCACCGAGCACACCGGGCACTGCGCCAGGTACCCCGACGGGCTCGGGTCGGTTTCGGGCAGGCCCGCACCGGCCCCGGCCAGGTCGGTCCCGCAGGACTCGCAGAAGCTGTCCGCGGCGCCGACCGGCTCGCCGCAGGACGGGCAGCTCACGCTCAGCGCGCCGCCCAGGGGTCCGGCCGTCATGGCCGCGTCCCGGTAATCCCCGTCACCGCGATACTCCTGGTCCCTGTGGTGTGCCCGTGGTTGCCCGCAATTCCGAACCGCTATGGGTAAGCGCCGGTCGTGGGGCAGCGAGTTCACACTAGCGGACGAGTGGTCGGCGAGATCACGGCCGGCAGGCCCGCGCCTTCCGGGGCTTCCGGGTTACCCGACAGGTAACGGTCCACCGCCGCGGCGGCACTTCGCCCCTCCGCGATGGCCCAGACGATCAGCGACTGGCCGCGGCCCATGTCACCCGCCGCGAACACGCCGGGGACTGACGTCGCGAAAGAGCCGTCGCGGCCGACGTTGCCCCGCGGGTCGAACTCGACGCCGAGGTCGGTGAGCAGACCGGGACGCTCGGAACCAGTGAAGCCCATGGCCATCAGCACCAGGTCGCACGGCAGCTCGCGCTCGGTACCTGGCACCGGGTTGAAGCCGTCGGCGTCGGCGAGGAGCAGCGCCCGCACCCGGCCCCCTTTACCGCCGGAATCACTGTCATCGCCAAGGAACTCAAGGGTGGACAGCGCGTAAGCGCGCTCGCCGCCCTCTTCGTGCGCGCTGGATACCCGGTAGATCATCGGGTACGTCGGCCAGGGCTGGTGGCCGGGCCGCAACTCGGGCGGGCGGGGCAGGATCTCAAGCTGCGTCACCGACGCCGCGCCCTGCCGGTGCGAGGTGCCCAGGCAGTCCGCGCCGGTGTCGCCTCCGCCGATGATGACCACGTGCCGTCCGCGGGCGCTGATGGCCGGATCGGCCGGCGCCGCGGGATCGGCTGCCACCGCGCGGTTGGACAGCGGCAGGTACTCCATCGCCTGGTGGATCCCGTCCAGTGACCGTCCGGGCAGCGGCAGGTCACGCGGCACTCGCGCGCCGCCGCACAACACGATCGCGTCGAAGGTGGCCCGCAGCTCGTCGGCGGTGATGTGAGTCCCGGCCTCGATTCCGCAGCGGAACTCGGTGCCTTCGGCCCGCATCTGGTCCAGCCGCCGGTCCAGGTGCCGCTTCTCCAGCTTGAACTCGGGGATGCCGTACCGCAGCAGGCCACCGGGCGCGTCGTCGCGCTCGAAGACCGTCACCGCGTGCCCGGCCCTGGTCAGCTGCTGGGCCGCCGCGAGCCCGGCCGGGCCGGAGCCGATCACCGCGACGCTGCGGCCGGTCAGCGCGGCCGGGCGAAGCGGCACGACCCAGCCGGAGGCGAAGGCCCGGTCGATGATCTCCACCTCGACCTGCTTGATCGTGACGGGATCGGCATTGATCCCGAGCACGCAGGCGGCTTCGCACGGCGCTGGGCAAAGCCGCCCGGTGAACTCGGGGAAGTTGTTGGTGGCGTGCAGCCGGTCGGCGGCGTCCTGCCAGTCGTGCCGCCAGACCAGGTCGTTCCACTCCGGGATGAGGTTGCCCAGCGGGCAGCCGTTGTGGCAGAACGGGATGCCGCAGTCCATGCACCGGCCGGCCTGCCGCTCCAGGCGCCCGGCGGCGAACGGTTCGTACACCTCGTGCCAGTCCCGCAGCCGCAGCTCGACCGGGCGCCGGGTCGGCGTCTCGCGCGGCGTGGACAGGAAGCCCTTCGGATCAGCCATAACCCCTCCCTACCCGTGCGCCGCGGCCATGACGGCCTCGTTGACGTCGCGGCCCTCGCGTTCGGCCTGCGAGGCGGCGGACAGCACCCGCTTGTAGTCCTTCGGCATGATCTTGGTGAACCGGCTGACGTCCCAGTCGGACAGCAGCCGCGCCGCGGCGGCGGAACCCGTTTCCGTGTAGTGGCGTTCCACCACGTCGCGCAGGAACTTGGCGTCTTCCTCCTGGATCGGATCCAGGTCAACCATCTCCATGTTCACCCGGCGCCGGTAAAGGTCGAGCACGTAAGCGATGCCGCCGGACATGCCGGCCGCGAAGTTCCGCCCGACCGGACCGAGGATCACGACCCGGCCCCCCGTCATGTACTCGCAGCCGTGGTCGCCGGTGCCTTCCGCGACCGCGAGCGCACCGGAGTTCCGCACGCAGAACCGCTCGCCCACCAGGCCGCGGAGGAAGATCTCGCCGCTGGTCGCGCCGTAGCCGATCACGTTGCCCGCGATGACCTGCTCGTCGGCGGCGAAGGTGGCGTGCGCGGAAGGCCTGACCACGACCCGCCCGCCGGACAGCCCTTTGCCCACGTAGTCGTTGGCGTCGCCTTCGAGCCGCAGCGTGATGCCGCGCGGCAGGAACGCGCCGAACGACTGGCCGGCTGACCCGCGGAACGAGATGTCGATCGTGTCGTCGGGCAGCCCCTCGCCGCCCCAGCGCCTGGTCACCTCGTAGCCGAGCATGGTGCCCACGGTCCGGTTCACGTTCCTTATCGGCAGCTCAAGCCGGACCGGACGGCCTTCTTCCAGGGCTCCCTCGGCGAGGGCGATGAGCGTATTGTCCAGGGCCTTGTCCAGCCCGTGGTCCTGGCTCTTGGTACAGAAAAGAGCGGCTCCCTCGGGCAGCTGGGGTGCGTAAAGCAATCGGGACAGGTCAAGCCCGGAGGCCTTCCAGTGGTCCACCGCCAGCGCCGCGTCGAGCAGGTCCACTCGCCCGATGATCTCCTCAAGCGAGGAGACCCCGAGCAGGGCCAGATACTGCCTGACCTCTTCGGCGATGAACTCGAAGAAAGTGACCACGAACTCGGGCTTGCCGCTGAACCTCGCCCGCAGCTGGGGGTTCTGGGTGGCCACGCCGACCGGGCAGGTATCCAGATGGCAGACGCGCATCATGATGCAGCCCGACACCACGAGCGGCGCGCTCGCGAACCCGAACTCCTCGGCCCCCAGCATCGCGGCGATGATCACGTCACGGCCGGTCTTCAGCTGGCCGTCGGCCTGCACGACGATCCGGTCCCGCAGCTTGTTGCGCAGCAGCGTCTGCTGCGTTTCGGCCAGGCCGAGCTCCCAGGGCGCGCCCGCGTGCTTGAGCGAAGTCAGCGGCGCCGCGCCGGTGCCGCCGTCGTGCCCGCTGATCAGCACCACGTCGGCGTGGGCCTTGGACACCCCGGCGGCCACGGTGCCGACTCCGACCTCGGACACCAGCTTGACGTGCACCCGCGCCGCCGGGTTGGCGTTCTTCAGGTCGTGAATGAGCTGCTTGAGGTCCTCGATCGAGTAGATGTCGTGGTGCGGTGGCGGCGAGATCAGGCCCACGCCGGGGGTGGAGTACCGCGTCTTGGCGATCCACGGGTAGATCTTGTTCCCCGGCAGCTGGCCGCCCTCCCCCGGCTTGGCGCCCTGCGCCATCTTGATCTGCAGGTCATCGGCGTTGACCAGGAACTCGCTGGTGACGCCGAACCGCCCGCTGGCCACCTGCTTGACCGCCGAGCGCCGCAGGTCGCCGTTAGCGTCGGGAATGAACCGGTCGGCGTCCTCGCCGCCCTCGCCGGTGTTCGACCGGCCGCCCAGCCGGTTCATCGCGATCGCGAGGGTCTGATGGGCCTCGGCCGAGATCGATCCGTACGACATGGCTCCGGTAGCGAATCGCCGCACGATGCTGGAAACAGATTCAACCTCATCGACCTGAACGGGCGGTGGTGCGTCAGCTTGATCGCCTTGCCCGGTCCCCTGGTCGACGCCGCGGATGCGCAGCAGCCCGCGCAGCGTCATCAGCCGCCGCGACTGATCGTCGACCAGCGCCGTGTACTCCTTGAAGATCTCATACTTACGGCTGCGGGTCGCGTGCTGCAGCTTGAAGACCGTCTCCGGGCTGAACAGGTGCGGCTCGCCGTCGCGCCGCCACTGGTACTCACCGCCGGTGGCCAGCCGCCGGTAGGCCATCCCCGCGCCGGGCGACAGGGCGCGGCGGGTCCGCAGGCGGGTCTCCTCGGCGAGGGCGCCGAAACCCACTCCGGACAGCCGCGAGGTAGTACCCACGAAGCAGGTGTCTATGACCTCGGCACCCAGGCCGATGGCCTCGAAGATCTGCGCGCCGGTGTAAGAGGCGACGGTGGATACGCCCATCTTGGACATGATCTTCAGCAGGCCCTTGCCGAGGGCCTTGAGCAGGTTGGCCTCGGCCTTGTTCTCGGTCAGCTGGGGCTGGACCCCGGCGATGACGCCACGCCGGACTAGGTCCCGGACCGACGCGATGGCGAGGTAGGGGTTGACGGCGGCGGCCCCGTAGCCGATGAGCAGCGCCACGTGGTGGCACTCGCGCACATCTCCCGCCTCCACGATCAGGCCGACCTGGGTGCGCGACTTCTGCTTGATCAGATGGTGGTGCACCGCGCCCGTCAGCAGCAGCGACGGGATCGGTATGAGCCCGGGGGGGCGACCCCCCGGAACCCCCCGGTGCGCTTCGCGCCCCGCTGCGGTGCTGACCGTAGTATCGCGCGCCCGGGAGGGCCGTTGGCCCTCCGCGGGGCGCGCGATCTCTGAGCTTTGCTCCTCGCTTTGCCCCTCGGGGGCCTTCCGCATCCGGTCGCTAAGGATGATGAGGCGGGCACCGGAGGCGATCGCGGTCGCGACCTCGGTACAGATCTCGGCCAGTCGTGCGCGCAGGGCCTCGCCGCCGCGGCGCGGGTCGTAGCGGCCGTCGACCACGTGCGACGCGAAACCGGGCAGGTTGCCCTCGTCGTTGCCGTGGACGATCTTGGCCAGGTCGTTGTCGCTGATCACCGGGAACGGCAGCACGATCTGACGGCAGGACGCCGGGACCGGCTCCAGCAGGTTCTGCTCGGGCCCGGTGCCGGTGCCGAGCGAGGTCACGAGCTCTTCCCTGATCGCGTCCAGCGGCGGGTTGGTCACCTGGGCGAACAGCTGGGTGAAGTAGTCGAACACCAGCCGCGGCCGGTCCGAAAGTACCGCCACCGGGGTGTCCGTGCCCATCGACCCGATCGGCTCCGCTCCAGATTTGGCCATCGGGGCCAAGATGAGCCGCAATTCCTCCTCGGTGTAGCCGTGCAGCCGCTGCAAGGTGATGAGGTCTGTGCTTTCCCCCGGTGAGCCCCCGATCGGAGGGACTACCCGTCCCCCCGAACCCCCCTGGGGGGGGTCGGGGAGGTCGTCTAGGTGGACGAGGCCGGCGTGCAGCCAGTCCTGGTAGGGATGCTCGGCGGCCAGGGCCTCCTTGACTTCCTCGTCCTCGACGATGCGGCCGGCCGCGGTATCGGCCAGGAAGATCCGGCCCGGCTGCAGCCGCCCCTTCCTGATCACGGTGGCGGGGTCGATGCCGAGCACGCCTACCTCGCTGGCCAGCACGACCAGGCCGTCGCTGGTCACCCAGTACCGGCCCGGCCGCAGGCCGTTGCGGTCCAGGACGGCGCCGATCACCGAGCCGTCGGTGAAGGCGATCAGCGCGGGACCGTCCCACGGCTCCATCAGCGCGGCGTGGAACTGATAGAACGCGCGGCGCTCCGCGGTCATCTCCTCATGGTTCTCCCACGGTTCGGGGATCATCATGAGTACCGCGTGCGGCAGCGACCGGCCGCCCATGTGCAGCAGCTCAAGGCACTCGTCGAAGCTGGCCGAGTCGCTGCCCTTCTCATTGAGCACGGGGAACAGCCGCTCGATGCCCTGGCCGTCCCGCGAGGCGGGGATGAGGTCGCTGGCCAGCATGGCCTCCCTGGCCCGCATCCAGTTGCGGTTGCCCTTGACCGTGTTGATCTCGCCGTTGTGGGCGACGTACCGGTAGGGGTGAGCCAGCGGCCAGGACGGGAACGTGTTGGTGGAGAACCGGGAGTGCACGAGGGCGAGCGCCGAGCTGTAGCCGGGATCGGACAGGTCAGGGAAGAACGGCTCGAGCTGCGGCGCGGACAGCATCCCCTTGTACACGATGGTCCGGGATGACAGGCTGGCGAAGTACACGCCGATCTCGTGCTCAGCCCGCTTGCGTAGGCAGAACGCCATCCGCTCGAGCTCTAGGCCGCACTGGCCCTCCGCGCCTGCGACGAACAGCTGGAGCACGTCAGGCAGCACCGCCCGCGCCCCATTCCCGCAGGCGGTGATGTCGAACGGGACCTCACGCCAGCCGAGTATCGTCAGCCCCTCGGCTGCGGCAAGCCGTTCGACGGCCGGTGTCACCAGCCATCGTTCTGCAGAAAAAAAGGCCATGCCCGCCGCGTAGGAACCGGCCTCCGGCAGCTCAAAGCCACACGAGGCGCGGAAGAACTCGTCAGGAATCTGGGTCAGGATCCCCGCCCCGTCCCCGGTACCCGGGTCGCCGCCCTGGGCACCCCGGTGTTCGAGATTGCATAGCACCCGCAGGGCCTTTGTCACCACATCGTGACCGCCGCGGCCGGACAGGTCCGCGACAAAACCGACGCCACACGCGTCATGCTCAAATTGGGGGTCGTAAAGGCCAGCAGCCGCCGCCATGCGCTCTCCCGTCGTCTCTCGAAAACGCCACTTCAGTGCGCCGGGACGACACTGGCCCTGTTACACAGACATTACATCACCGGACGAATCCTCTACCAGGGCTCGTTTCGGATATGCACGTGCCGGCGGTCTGCGCCGTGGTCTGGTCAGGTACATGCCCGCGACAGCCAGGACGAAAACTGCCATATCGCCGAGTGAACCGTAGCGTACGCCCAGCACATGCGGCAACGGACCGATGCGCGCCGATTCCACCCACAGACCGCCGACCGCGTACCCCGCGGCGCCGAGCATGAAGGTGCGCTCGCCGCTGAGCTTGAACTGTCGCGCGGCCCAGATCACCACGATGCCCAGCGCGACGTCCCACAACGACTGGTACAAGAACACGGGCTGGAATGTGGCGTAGTTCTCATACCCAGGCACCCGGTGCTCGGGCGAGATCTGCACCGCCCACCACCACGTCGAGGGCTCGCCGTAGAACTGCTGCGCCCACCAGTTGCCCAGGCCGCCGATGGCCAGGCCGAACGCGACCGCGGGCGCGGCCGCGCCGGCGACGGGTCCGAGCCGGATCCCGGCCCGCCGGGAGGCGACCCACGCCCCCACCGCGCCGAGCGCCACCGCGCCGGGAATGCCGATGGCGGCCACCCCCGCCGTCGCGGCGTGCCACAGCCGGTGCGCGTGGCTGAAGTCATGCCCGGCCTCGAGCAGCATAGCGTGCGCCAAGGGGCCCGCCAGGCCGAATGGAACGGCCCAGGCGGCCACGTCGAGGATGATCCCTTGCTGACCGCCGGATCGCCGGTACCTGCGGCTCGCCACCACGACGGCCACGATGATGCCCGCGATTACGCACAGCGCGTACGCCCTGACCGACAGCGGCCCTAGCCGCCAGGCCGCGTGGCCTGGGCTCGGAATCGACGCGAGCGGCATCTTCTGGACACTACTCTGTCTGTCCGGAGGACAGCTAAAGAAGCACTGCTCTGTCTGTCCGGAGGACAAAGAAGCGCCGTGTCGTAAAGAAGCGCCGTGTCGCGGGGCGCTTTTCAAGACGACGCTGTTCTGCGTACCCCCGCGGCAAGCTCGGCGGTGAGGTCCCGGATCCCCGGTATCCCCGCAGCGCCACCGTCGGCTTCGAGGAGGCGACGGACGAAGGCCGAACCCACTATCACTCCGTCGGCGAAGGTCGCGACCTGCGCCGCCTGGGCACCGTTGCTTACCCCGAGGCCGACCGCTACCGGCAGGCCGGTGTGCTCGCGGACCCGTTTGACCAGGCCGGCCGCATCGCCGCTGACCGCGTCCCTGGTACCGGTGATGCCCATCAACGAGGCCGCGTAGACGAATCCGCGACAGGCAGCGGCGATCTTAGCCGTCCGCTCGTCAGTGGAGCTCGGCGCGACCAGGAACACCCGGTCCAGATCGTAGGAGTCGGAAGCCGCGAGCCACGAGCCTGCCTCCTCCACGGTGAGGTCGGGAGTAATCAGGCCCGAGCCGCCCGCCGCGGCCAGGTCGCGGGCGAAGGCGCTTACCCCGTAGGCCTCGATCGGATTCCAGTAGGTCATGACCAGGACCGGGATGCCTTGCGCCGCGACCGCCTCGACCGTACGGAGCACATCGGCGACCCGCGTCCCGCCGGTCAGCGCCCGGTGCACCGCCTCGGCGATCACCGGGCCGTCCATCAGCGGGTCGGAATACGGCAGTCCGATCTCGATGATGTCTGCCCCGGCCTCACCCATGACCAGGGCGGCCTCGATGGCACCGTCGACGGTGGGAAACCCGGCGGGCAGATAACCGACCAGGGCGGCGCGGTTGTCCGCGCTCGCCTTGCCGAAGGCCCCCGTGACAGCGCTGACGGCGCTGGTCACGGCCGTCACACCCCGAACCATTTCGAGGCGGTGTCCACGTCCTTATCGCCCCGGCCGGACAGGTTGACCACGATGAGGCCGTCCGGGCCGAGTTCCCGGCCGACATCGAGCGCGCCGGCCAGCGCGTGCGCCGACTCGATAGCCGGGATGATGCCCTCGGTGCGGCACAGCACGGAGAACGCGTTCATGGCCTCGGCGTCGGTCACGGCACGGTACTCCGCTCGGCCCGTTTCCATCAGCCAGACGTGTTCCGGGCCGACGCCCGGATAATCCAGGCCGGCTGAGATGGAGTGGGTGCTCCGCGTCTGGCCTTCGTCATCTTGCAGCACGAAGGTGCGCATGCCGTGCAGCACGCCCGCCGATCCGCCGGTCAGGGTGGCGGCGTGGCGGCTGGTGTCAAGGCCGTCGCCGCCCGCCTCACAGCCGATCAGGCGGACGCCCGGGTCCGGGATGAAAGCGTGAAAGATGCCGATGGCATTGGACCCGCCGCCGACGCACGCAACCACCGCGTCCGGCAGCCTGCCGGTGGTCTCGAGCACCTGCTCCCGCGCCTCCAGGCCGATCACCCGCTGAAAGTCCCTGACCATCATCGGGAACGGATGCGGGCCGCCCACCGAGCCGATGCAGTAGTGGGTGGTTCCGACCGTCGTCACCCAATCGCGGAACGCCTCGTTCATGGCGTCCTTGAGCGTACGGGTGCCCGCCGTGACCGGGATGACCTCGGCGCCGAGCATGCGCATCCGGGACACGTTCAGCGCCTGCCTGCGGGTGTCCTCCTCGCCCATGTAGACGGCGCAGTCCAGGCCGAACAGCGCGCACGCGGTGGCGGTGGCCACACCATGCTGGCCGGCCCCGGTTTCCGCGATGATCCGCGTCTTGCCCATCCGCTTGGCCAGCAGCACCTGGCCGAGCACGTTATTGATCTTGTGCGACCCGGTGTGGGTGAGGTCCTCGCGCTTGAGCAGCACCGTGCAGCCGCCGGCCTGCTGACCGAACCGCTTGGCCTCGGTGAGCAGCGTGGGGCGTCCGGCGTAGCCGCGGAGCAACCCGTCGAGTTCGGCCCGGAAGATCTGGTCTTTACGCGCCTGCTCGTACGCCACGGCCAGTTCGTCCAGGGCGGCCATCAGAGCTTCGGGAGCGAACCGGCCGCCGTAGGCGACGCCAGGGGCGGCCGAGGTCGCCGGGGCGCCTGGATGCGCGCTACCGACCGCTTCGACCACACCGACGACGAAGTGCCCGGAAATATCGGGGACGGGGGCGATATCGGGCTCGGCCGGTCCGGCGTGCTCAGCGGGTCCGGCGTGCTCCGCGGGTCCGGCGTGCTCAGCGGGCGCGGACGAACTCGCCGGGGCGGCTTGGCCGACTGGCCCTTCCGTCACCGCGGTCGCGGTCTCGCTCATTCTTTTTCCCCTCGCAGCGCGGGGTGCGAGCCCGCGGTCACCAGGTCGGCGACAGCACACCGCGGGTCCTTCTCGGTGACCAGGCTCTCGCCGACCAGCACGGCGTCGGCGCCGCAGGCAGCG
>Ga0302232_10002395_pt1 | contig 12864 bp, 6 predicted proteins | sample II_Palsa_N2_3_FD_193575 | JGI IMG/M metagenome (GOLD analysis project Ga0302232, IMG submission 193575) | Peat permafrost microbial communities from Stordalen Mire near Abisko, Sweden - II_Palsa_N2_3 | ecosystem: Environmental > Terrestrial > Soil > Palsa > Peat permafrost | place: Sweden...
CAGCGACCCCTCGCTCTTTGTCCTCGGCAGCAACGGCCTGCCCCTCCTGTCGATCCAGAACGGTGCCCTCTACTACACGCTTGCCAGTGGCAAGTTTGGCTCGACCACGCTCACCGTCTCGACCCAGGACAACGGCGGCACGCTCAATGGCGGCCATGACACGTCTGCGCCTCAGTACGTCACCCTCAACGTTGCCTTTGTCAACACGCCGCCCACGTTCACGTGCGGCGCACCGACCGCGGCCTACTTTGAGATCAACGGCGCGGCCACCGTTCTGTCGCTCAACCAGTGGGCCACCAACATCCTGCCTGGCGACATTAGCGAAGTGGGCCTGCAGACGACCTCGTTCAGCGTCTCGGTGAGCGCCAACTCGGTCATCACCGATGTCGCCGTTTCCAACGTCACCGGCACCGTCTCGTTCACCCAGCAGCCGCTGTTCTACGGCTCGGCCACGATCACCATCTGGCTGGTCGATAGCCTCGGCCTGGCGTCGCTTTCGTCGTGCTCGCTCGTCGTCTCTGTCACCGAGGTGAACCAGCAGCCCTTCTTCTCGACCCTCCAGACGAGCGTGCTGGCGTACGAGAACTCGGGCACCAACGTCTTCGCCGGCGTCTTCACGGGCATGTCTGCCGGCAACGGCGAGGGCGAGTCTGCCCAGACGTACAACTTTGTCGTTACCGTTGCGTCGGTCAACCCCGCCAACCTCTTTGCCGTTGCTCCCTCTGCCGACGCCGCCTCTGGCAACCTCACCATTGTCCCCACGGCCAACCTCAACGGCACGGCCACGCTCTCGATTGTCCTCGTGGACAACGGCGGCACCGCCAACGGTGGTGTCGACACGAGCGCGTCCGCGACTGTGGCCGTCGCCGTCCAGTGGGTCAACCAGCAGCCGACCTTTACCGTCCTCCAGTCTGGCGTGACCGTGAACGAGTACTCTGGCGCCAACAGCATCAGCGGTCTCTTCACCGCCATCCAGGCCGGCCCCGCCAACGAGGCCTGGCAGACGGTCAACTTTGAGCTTGGCTCGCTGACCTATACCGGCGTGGTTGCCAAGTACTCGAACGGCGAGCTCTTTGCGGTCGCCCCTGCCGTCTCGGCCGCCGGTGTCCTGGCCTTCACCCTCAACAGCGGCGCGTACGGCGCAGTTTCCTTCCCGTACGTCCTCGTGGACAATGGCGGCACTGCCAACGGCGGTGTCGACACGAGCGCGCAGAACGTCTTCACCATCACCGTCAACCGCGTTGCCGTGCCCCCCGTGGCCAACGGCGACTTTGTCACTGTGAACGAGAACAGCATTTCGACGTTCGACATTGTCAGCAACGACTTTAGCGACTGGGACCTCGACATGGGCCCCCCGGCCACCCTGCGCATTGACCACCTCGTCTCGTCCACGACTGCCAACGGCGGCACGGTCTCGATCATCAACGCCACGAGCGTCACCTACACCGCGCCCCTGTACTTTGTCGGCAACGACACGTTCCAGTACGTCGACACGGACGGCTCGTGCGCCCAGTCGGCCTCGGCCTGCTACTCTAACGCCGCCACTGTGACGATCCAGGTGCTCCACCTGTACCTCCAGCCCTCTGTCGAGCCCGCCGAATTCACGGTGACCGAGAACGCCGTCTACTCTGTGCCCGCCGACAGCCTGCTCGTTGCCACTGACCCCAACAGTGGCGACGCGATCGCCTTCGAGACGTACTCGCTCCCCTCGCACGGCACTGTCTCCATCGTCGGCAACGTGTTCACGTACACCCCTGCGCCCTACTACTGTGGCCCCGACAGCCTGCAGTACACTGCCTCTGTCGGTGGCGGCGCCTCTGTGTCCAACCCCGCGCTGATCTCGATCTCGGTGACCTGCGTCGCGTACCCGCCCACTGCCTACAACATTAGCAAGACGATCAACGAGAACACGCTCACGTCGCAGACGTCGGTGTCGCTGCCCATCAACGCGACCACGCTCAACTCTTGGGACGTCGGCAAGCTCACGTACTCGTGCTCGACCGGCTTCAGCTTTGGCTCGTTCTCGCCTGCCCTGGGCGTGCTCACGAGCACCTCGATCCCGATCGTGTACAATCCCAACTTGTACAAGGACGGCGTGGACACGATGGCGTGCACCGTCTTCGACACGAACGGCCTCTCGGCCAACTTTTACGTTGCCGTGACCGTCCTGGGCCCGCTCCACCACCCCCCGATCATCCTCCAGCAGCTCCTGCAGCTCCAGGGCTTTGAGGATGTCCCCGGCTCTGCTGCGCTTTTGGCGATCGACTATGACGGCAACCCAATGACGTACATCATCACGGCCCCTGCCGACCCGACCATCTGCACGATCACACTCAACAACCAGACGGGCACCTTTGGCTATGTCTCGGCGCTGCACATGTTTGGCTTCTGCACGTTCAACTGGACCGTCTTTGACGCGTACAACTATGCCACGACCATCGGTGTCGTGCAGATCACGATCGCGCCCGTGGCCCACGCCCCGGTCGCCCTCAACAGCTCGTACCAGATTGCCGAGAACACCGTCGCGAGCAACTTTAAGCTGTTCTCCCTCAACATTGACGCCAACCAGGGCACCACCCTCGTCTACACCCTGTACGGGGGCCAGCCCGCCAACGGTGCCGTCCAGATCACCAACTCTGCCGTCGGCAACTTTGTGTTTACGCCCGCGCTCAACTGGTACGGCAACACGACCTTTGCCTTTATCGTCACGAGCTCTGCCGGCCTGCAGTCGGGCATTGGCTACATTTCCATGACGGTGACGTACGTCGACCAGCCGCCCCAGGCCATTCCCGCGACCCTGTACGTGCCCGAGAACTCTGTCGGCTCGATCACCCTCGGTTACACGGACGTCGACACGCCCCTCTCTGGCATGACCTTTGCCATCTCGACCCAGGCTCTCAACGGCCGTGCCCAGTTCACGAGCCAGCAGGTGGTCCAGTACACGCCCAACCAGAACTTCTTTGGCCTGGATGCGTTTGTCTTTGGCGCGTACGACGGCACGTACTGGTCGTACGCCACCGTGTCCGTCAACGTGAGCTTTGTCCCGTACCCCCCCGTGGCCAACAACGCCAGCTGGACCGTGACTGCGGGCACCAACTACACCAACTTGCTCCCGTACACGTCGCCCCAGTTCCCCATCTCGGCGCTGACCCTGGCCATCAAGCTCCAGCCGGCCCACGGCACGCTCCACACCGGCATCGACTTGAGCCAGGACAACAAGGTCATGTACTCGCCGTTTGCGCTCTCGGCCACCTCGGCCGTCGTGGAGGATTCGTTCACGTACCAGGTCAACGACGAGTACGGCGTCTTCTCGCAGATTGCCACGGTCCAGATCACGATCAACCCGCCGATCTACTTCCCGCCGATTGCCAACCCTGCCTCGTTCCTCCTGATTGAGCAGCAGAGTCTCCTGGCCTCGGTCACGGGCTCTGATCCCAACGGCTTTGCCATCTCGTTCCTGGTCGTGTCGTCGCCCACCAGCGGCCAGCTGACCTCGTTCAACCCCGCCACGGGCGCGTTTGTCTACGTCCCCAACTACAACTACTATGGCCCCGACTCGTTCACGTTTGTGACGCAGGACCAGTACGCGCAGTCCAACCTGGCCACGATCTCGTTCACCATCCAGTACGTCGCCAAGCTGCCCGTCGTGTCCAACTTTGCCTTCAACACGACCGAGAACACCAAGTACAACGGCCAGCTGCTCGGCTCGGACCAGGACCCCAAGCGCACGATTGCCAACTACGTCATCCTGAGCCCGCCCACGATGGGCCAGATCACGAGTGTGTCGGCCACGGGCGCGTTCACCTACGTGCCCAACACGGACGCGTACGGCACGGACCAGTTCACGTACCAGGCCTACGACACTGCCGCCGTGTACTCGAACCAGGCCACGGTCACGGTCTCGATCCTCCACGTCGACCAGCCGCCGGTGGCCAACCCGGGCACGTTCACGACCAACCGCAACACGGTGCTGTACGGCACGCTGACTGCCTCGGACCCCGACATCCCCGCGTTCCCCACCACGCTCACGTACTACGTGGTCAGCAGCGCGGCCGACCTCACCGGCACCGTCTACGTGGACGCCTACACGGGCGCCTTCACCTACACGCCGCCCAACCTGTTTTACGGCCCCACCATGTTTGAGTTTATCGCCAACGACGGGCAGCTCAACTCGCTCGTGCCCGCGCAGATCTCCATCACGGTCGTGTACACGCCGCTGCAGCCCTTTGCCAACGACGCCACGCTCTCGGCCACCGAGAACACGCCCCTCACCGCCACGCTGACTGGCTCGGACGTGGACGGCCTGCCGCTCACCTTCAACCTGCCCTCGGTCCAGACGGTCAGCGGCGGCAAGGTGTCGCTCTCGTACACGGGCAGCAGCACGTTCACGTACACGCCCCCGGCCTACTTTGTCGGCGCCGACTCGTTCACGTTTGTGGTCAACAACGGCTACTACTCGTCGGCCCCTGCCACGGTCCTGATCAACGTGGCGCGCCTGCCCATCCCGCCCGTCGTCTCGAACGGCTTCTACTCTGTCGTGAAGACGCACAGCATCATCGTGTCGGTCCAGGCCACGGACGCCGACCCATCGGCCAACCTGCAGCTGACCAACGTGTCTGCGCCCGCGCACGGCACGTGGCAGCTCCTGCCCGACCCGCCGCTGTCGTTCCTGTACACTGGCAAGTCGGACGGCACGGACGTGCTCACGGTGACCATCAGCAACGGCTTTGGCGACTCTGGCGACTCTGCCACGGGCGTCATCACCATCTTTGTGTCGGACGTGCCCGCGATCCCGCCCGTGGTCGGCCCGCTCCAGTTCTTTGGCACCGAGAACTCGCCCGTGTCTGGCCAGCTCAGCACGCTCGTGGCCGTCGCGCCCATTGCCGACTATGTCATCTTTGGCCTCTCGCCCGCCTTTGGCTCCTTCAACGCGACCGACCTCGCCACGGGCGCCTTCACGATCGTTCCCGCGCCGTACGTCTCGGGCACGTTCTCGTTCAGCTACCAGGCCGTGGACGTGAACAACGGCATCTCCAACGTGGCCACCGCCACGGTCACGCTCACCGCCGTCAACTACCCGCCTGTCGCCTACGCCCAGACCGCCACCACGCCCCAGGGCACGTCTGTGCAGTTCACCCTCGAGGCGTCGAGCGTCGAGGGCTACACCAGCTTCACCTTTGCCGTGTCGTCGTACGGCAACACGCCCGCGACCTCGATCGCCCTCACGAGCAGCAACGGCGTCGTCACGGTCACGCCCCAGGCCACCTTTGTGGGCTCGCTGTACTTTTACTTTACGGCCTTTGACGGCACGCTCACGTCCAACAGCGCGCTCGTGACGATCATCGTGCAGGCCGTGGACCACCCGCCGGTGGCCAAGAACGTGGCCATCTCTGGCCTGCAGTCTGCCTCGCTGATCTCTGGCCCGCTGGCCGGCTCGGACCCCGATGGCCAGCCCTTCACGTACTTTGTGCAGACGTCTGCCAGCAACCTGCCCGGCCAGTTCTCGTACGACAGCTCGAGCGGCCTCGTGTCGTTTGTGCCCAACAACCAGGGCTCGGGTGTGTTTGTGCTGAGCTACGTCACGGTCAACACGCTCACGTCGACGCCCGCCAACCTGACGCTGACCATCATCCAGGTCAACCAGCCGCCCGTGGCCAACAACATGTACGTCAACGTGCCCCAGAACAGCGTCAACAACGTGGGCAAGGCCTCGGCCTACGACCCGGCCATCGGCTTTTTGCTGTCGCTCGTGTCGTCCACCACCAGCGGCTCGCTCACCTTCTCCAACGACGGCTCGTTCATCTACACGCCCAACGTCAACTTTGTCGGCAACGACGCGTTCACGTTCATCGCCACCGACTTTAACGGCCTCCAGTCTGCGCCCGCCGTCGTGACCATTGTCGTGTACGCTGTCTTGACGCCGCCCACCGCCACGTCCATGTCGATCGTGCTCAACGAGGGCCAGGTGTACTCTGGCACGCTCATGGGCGCCTCCATCCACCCCAACAACCAGTCGTTTGTCATCAGCGTCGCGCCGCTCTATGGCTCGCTCGTGCTCGTGGATGCACACACGGGCGCGTTCAACTACACGCCCAACTACCTCTTCTTTGGCAGCGACTCGGCGCTCTTCCAGCTGCAGGACGACATTGCCTACTCGTCGGTGGCCGTCCTCTCGATCACGGTGCTGCACGTCAACCACGCCCCCACCGCGCTCAACATGTCGATCACGGTCAACGCCGGCGTGCCCTTCCAGGCCGTCTTTGACGCCTCTGACGTGGACACGGGCGACACGCTGACCGTTGCCGCCGGCGCCACCGCCCAGTCCAAGGGCTCGGTCACGGTCCAGGGCCTCGAGTTCACGTACCTGTACGACGGCAACGTGCCCGCGGGCTCGGCGTCCCTCTCCGACTCGTTCTCGTACCAGGCCACGGACAAGAACGGCCTGCTCTCTGAGCCGCTCGCCTACGTCACCGTGACAGTGCTGCCCTCGATCAACAATGGCCCTGGCTCGAGCTCGCACTACTCGGACAACGTGGGTGGCGCAAACATCACGGGAGCAGCCATCGGCGCCGTCTTTGCCGTGCTCGTCCTGTTTGCCCTGGCCTTTGCCGCGTACAAGTACTACTTCTGGCACCAGGCCCGCAAGTTTGACGACTCGGTGCGCGGCACCCAGTTTGCCACCGAGACCAACCCGCTGTACGTCAGCAAGTTCACCGAGATGTACAACCCGCTGTTCCAGGAGGCCACCGAGCAGCAGGCCTACGCAGACATCAGCGAGACCTTTACGCCCTTTGAGGTCGACACGTACCACAACCCCGCCAGCGAGGCATAAATAATTTTCTTTTTTTCGAAAAACAACCGCCACTACTACTTTTTTTCCTTTTCTTGTTCAATTACTGGCTATCACACTAAGTCTTTCTTTTCAAGTCTGATGTTTAAACTGAAGAAATATTGCCAAAAAAAAATAAAAAAATAAAATAAAAATTACACAAAAGAACGATATTTTTGTCTCGTCGTCTTCCCTTCCTTCGTTCGTTCCATTTCCACTCGGGAGCAGGGAATGTCGTCGTCGTCTGGCCAGCCACGCCGCTCCAACATCCCTCTTCCTGCGTCGTCGTCGTCGGCGTCGTCCACGTCCTCTGCTGCGGGTGTGGGTCCCTATGGCGGTGGCGGTGGCGGTGGCTTTGGTGCATCCCCTGTGCCTGCCACCCCCGTGCAGCCACAGGTGCACATGGGCACGGGCACAGGCACCCCCGGTGGTGGCCGTGCACGCTCTGTCACGAGCAGCAGCGTTGGCAGCACCAGCGCCGCCACGGGCGCCGCCAGCAACAACAAGGAGGCACACGTGGCCAGCAGCAACGCATCCCTGCTGGGCAGCAGCACCGCCACGGCCGAGGCGCGCAAGCGAGCGGCCAAGCGCGACGCGGCTCTGCGCGCCCGGTTCGAGCGCGGCAGCAGCAAGGGCGGCAACAAGGGCGGCAACGTAGCCGTGCCGACCAGCAGCCCCAGCGCCGTGACGGGCCTCAAGCCCAACCCGGCGGTGATTGTGCGCGAGACCCAGACCGTGACCGAGGCGGCGCGCATCATGGTCAGCCACCGCGCAGACGCGGTGCTCGTGGTCGACGGCGGCGAGCTGCTCGTGGGCATCCTCACCGACAAGGACATCTCGTTCCGCGTCATTGCCGACAACAAGGACCCGGACAAGCTGGCCGTGCTTAACGTCATGACGCCCAACCCGTCGTACGGAACTATCTGGTTGGGCACAGGGGGAGGGGGCACTCAACGTTTGTTTGGAAACTAGGTGCGTCAACCCAGAGACATCGGCCACCGAGGCGCTGCGCAAGATGCTGGATGGCCACTTCCGGTACACGTTGTAGCAATGAGAAAGGTTCTTATTGTTGCCCTTAGCCACCTCCCCGTCGTCGACAACCTCAACGGCGTCGTGGGCGTGCTCGACATCACGCGCTGCCTGTACGATGCGATGGAGAAGATGGAACGCGCGTACCAGTCGTCCAAGGTGCTGATGGACGCGATGGAGCACGTCGAGAAGGAGTGGGCGTCGTCCATCAATACGGGCTACTTTGAGTCGCTGCGAGAGCAGATGTTTTGCCCGCCGCTCAGCTCGGCGCTGGCCGGCGAGGACACCCCCGTCGAGGCGTCGCTCAAGACCAACGTCCGCGAGTGCGCAAAGCAGATGAAGGCAAAGAAGCAGACGGCAACCATCGTCTTTGACGACGGCAAGATTGCGGGCATCTTCACCACCAAGGACCTTGTCCTCCGTGTCGTCGCTGCGGGGCTGGTACCATTTTATTTATTTTAGTAAAAAAAAAAAAAAGACAGTTAAAATTTCAAAATAAAAGGACTCGGGCTCGACCGCCGTCATCCGCGTCATGACGCCCAATCCCGACGCCGCCCGACCCGACATGACCATCCTCGAGGCCCTCAAGAAAATGAACGGTATGCAACTATCTTTCTAACTCATTTATTTATATTTTTCTATTTAAAAAGCGGGCCACTACCTCCACCTGCCCGTTGTCGACCCGTCGTCTGGCGCACTCGTGGGCGTGGCCGATGTCCTGCACCTGACGTACTCGACCATGTCGCAGCTGGCGCGCATGGGCGAGAAGAGCGCTCAGCAGCAGCTGCAGCAGCAGAACGGCGGGCTCGGAGGCGCCAACGGCGTCACCAACAACGACGTCTTTAGCGCGTTCTGGGACGCCACGGCCGAAGACGACCGCGTCTCGCTCAGCAACGGCGGAAACAACTTTGACCTGCAGTCGGAGGACGGCATGGGCGAGCCGGATGACGACGATCGCGTCAGCGTGAGCCAGCTCAGCGGGGTAAAAACCAGCACGATCCGAACGATTATTGAAATGCAACCATGATAGAACTCTGAGGCAGTCAGCTCGACCGACGTGTTTGTGTACAAGCTGACCGACCACAAGGGGACCGTGCACCGGTTCAGCTCGCCCACCAACTTTGCGCTCCTGCTGGAGACGATCCGCCGCAAGTCGGTGCTCGCGACGGGCGTCCTGGGCGGCGACAGCAAGGACGACTGGCACGTCGTGTACGTGGACGACGAGGAGGACCGCGTCCAGCTCAGCACCAACAACGACCTGGCCGAGGCCGTGGCTCTGGCCAAGCGCAAGGGCTGGACGTCGCTCAAAGTCTTTATCCGCGGTAACGTCGAGATGGTCGCGAAAGAGAAGGCAGAGGCCGCCGCCGCCGCCGCCGCCGCCGCCGCTGCTGCTGCTACTGTCGCCGAGGTGCCCAAGACTGTTACCGCTCCCGCTGTGACCAAGCCCTTGGCGAGCACGTTCTTTGGCAAGCTGATGGACCCGTCGTACCACGCCGAGAACCCGGCAGTGATCGTGTCACTCGTAGTTCTGGCGGCTGCCGTGGCCACGACCGTGTTTGCGCGCCAGCCCCTGGCATCGTCGTCGTCCTCTTCCTCCTCCTCCAAATAGCGCACCCATAGGCGAGCACCGATGTTTTCGTTTTTCGCCAAGACAAAACAAAAAAAAAAAACTGTATTTCTCGTTAGTAGACCTTGAACAGGTCGCCGTGCTGCGCCTTGATCATGTCGGCGCCCTTCTCGGCCACCATGTAGACCGAGTTCTGGATGCGGCAGCCGGGGATGACGGGGATGACGGAGGCGTCGATCACGCGCAGGTTCTTGATGCCGTGGACCTTGAGCTGGGGGTCGACCACGCCCTGGTCGATGCTCTTGGACAGGCGCGCGGTGCCGGTGGGGTGGAAGGCGGTCTGGCTGCGCTCGAGCACGACGCGCTTCATCTCGTCGTCCGAGGAGAGCGGCATGTCCCACGGGTACTGGTCCACGACAATGTCCTTGAAGCCCTCGCCGTTGAGCAGGAGGTCGTAGGTCCAGCGGATGCCCTCGCGCATGGCGATGATGTCGAGGTCGTTGGCGAAAAAGTTGAGGTTGATCTTGGGCTGCTCGAGCGGGTCGGCGCTGTTGAGCGTGACCTCGCCGGGCTCGGAGACGGTGCGGACGAGGTCGACGACGACGGTCGTGTAGTTGCCCTCCTTGGGCACGGGGAAGTGCCACTGGAACGCGCTGCCAAACATGCACACAAAGTCGAGCTCAAAGTGGGGCCGGCCGCCGGGCTGGAACGGGTCCACGCCGCCGTTGCTGGCCTTGGCCTGGCGGTAGATGGGGTCGCGCATCAGGTACTCGTCGATGCGGGGGAAGCCGACCATCTCCAGCAGACCGGACGCCATCGGGCCCGAGCGCGCGGTGCGGTACTCGTTGACGGCGGCATCGTGCGCGGGGCCGGTGCGCAGGAGGGCGTCGTCCACGCCAAAGCCGTCCTTGACGCGCAGGACAAAGGGCACGGCGGGGTGGTCGACCAGGTTCTGGCCGACGTGGCGCGACTCGAGGACGAGGTCGATCTTGTGCCTGGCCAGCTCGTCGGCGGGGCCGATGCCGCTGAGCATGAGCAGCTTGGGGCTCTCGAACACGCCCTGGGAGAGGATGACCTCGCGGGTGGCGTGGTAGGTGAGCTCGTCGCCCGAGGGCGCGATGACGACGACGCCGGTGCAGGTGCGGCTGGCCTTGTCGATGAGCAGGCGCTTTGAACGGACGGACGAGACGATGGTGATGTTGGGCTTGTTGCGGAGGAAGAGGTAGCTGCCCGAGCGCTGGCCGTTGTAGATGGTGTCGATGCACTTGGTGAGCCCGTTCATCGTGCCGTTGTAGATGTCCTCCGTCAGCGGCTCGCCCTTGGAGACCCACGCCTTGGTGAGGGCCTCGCGGAAGTGCTTCATCTCCGGGATCAGCTTGGAGTGGGCGATCGGGATGGGGCCGCCGCCGCCGATCTTGTGCAGCTCCTGCGGGTACAGCTGCTCGTCGTCGTGGTAGGTCACGCTCTTGCGCAGGTACGGCAGCAGCGGCGTCCACGTCCACTCCGCGCCGCCAAACTGCTCCCAGTCGTCGTAGGTGTGGCGGGCGCCGGGGACCCACGTAAAGTAGTTGAGCGCCGAGCTGCCGCCGAGGACCTTGCCGCGCGTGTTGGGCTTCTCGATGCGCTCGTAGTCGTCGCGCTTGATCACCGTCGTCTTGTACGCCCAGTCGTGCTTGCTGCTGCGCAGGTCCATCGCCCGGGACGGCGTCGTAATTTCCTCGAGCTCGGTCGGGTTGGCCACGCCGGCCTCCACGATCAGCACGCGCACGTCGGGATGCTCCGCGAGACGGCCCGCGACCGTGTTGCCGGCGGTGCCGCCGCCCACGACGATAAAGTCAAAGTAGGTTGCCATTTGGGGGGCGGTGCTTGTTGAGACGCAAAGAAACTGGGCACACAGCAGCGGGAGAGTGTTGCGGCTGAAGCATCGTCACCATGCCCTCACTGTCGACTGCTCTTCCATCCGTTTGGGCACAGGCGATGTGGGCGCGAGGTTGCAAAATGGCTGCCGATGTCACCCCTACACTTTATGTCCTCTCCTCACGAAAGTGTTGGCGTGCTTGTGCACACCAAGGACTGCCGCTGCGAGTGGCGTGTGTGTGGGGTGGGGTGTGTGGGGGTGGGGTGGGGAGGCGGGGGAGGTGGTGGGGGAGGCGAGGGGGACATGGACGCTTTGCGAAATTTAAACGGCGGGCGTTATATGTAATCGTTGTTACGTTGACTGGACGTTCGTTAAGCATTTCTGCAAATGTTGATGCGCTCGATCGCAACAGTTCCAAAAAGGTGACCTGGAACTGTGCGACGATTATGGCTGCCGCTTGAGGACCTTGGTTCGCATTATATAGTACTGAAATTCTCTCGACAAAAACTCGTTGGTTGACTATCAACGTCGCTTGCAGTCCTCGAAGTGGAAACTTTAGGTCCTGAGCGATGTTTGCGGTCGGGGAGGAGGAGGAGAGTGTGTGTGTGTGTGGGGGGGGGTGGGGAGTGGGGTTTGAAAAGTAGGCCACGTGGATATGGAAAAAAAGTTAAAAAAAAAAAAGATTCTCCATCGCGTGCTTGACGCCAGAGAGTGGTTTTAAGAGCCACTTCACAACACGCTCGAGGGCCGTGTTGTTGCGAACTAAAAATGTGGCTGTGCTTGCGGCGGATGATGCAACCCACTTTCGCAAGTGCCCTGGGGCAAGGCCGAGCTGTGCGGCGATGACGATGCGGCCGATGAGGGCGGCTTGGCCATCGTTGCCGAGGACGACATCTAACTGGCCTGGGGCGTCAACGATACCCGCCTCGACCAGGAGGACTTGCAAGAGGGGTAAGTAGTCGCCCAAACTTAGAACCCGACAGAAAAAAAAGAGGTAAGGCTACCACATGCCACGTGGCGTTCTAATTTATATCTAGCAAAATGTTTTCTTTTTCGTGGTCGTCGCCTGCTCATGGACAACGGCCAGCTCAGTTCGAGGATCCAAGAGGTTTCAGCCAAAGTTCTGCCAGGATCTGCTAGGATCTGAGCTTTTTTTTTTAAGAAACGTTGTTGACATAGCAACACGGTGACCGAGCCATCATTAGGACGTTAGGATCCTATAGACGCCAGGGCTAAAGCAGATGCCAGCAGACTCCCTACAGACTGATGTCCATCGCGAGATTGTGAGGCGAGCGTTCAAGGCGGGCTCGAATGAGAAGCGCATTCTTGCAGAACGAAGCCGATGAGATGCTTGAGAGCCAGGATGCCGACGGGCATCGTGAAAGGTAAAGTCTTGCCCAAGACTCAGTTGATCAGACCTGACCAAAGGCATGATCTTACATTAAAACCTTAAGATAGACAGATGCCACACCAAACGACGCGGCTTGACCAGCAGAATCTGAAAACCGCGCCAAAAAAATCTTAAGACAAAGAGAACATTTGCAGCGACAAGAAAAGCCTCTTCTGACCAATCAATTGAAT
>Ga0302232_10002401_pt1 | contig 12842 bp, 10 predicted proteins | sample II_Palsa_N2_3_FD_193575 | JGI IMG/M metagenome (GOLD analysis project Ga0302232, IMG submission 193575) | Peat permafrost microbial communities from Stordalen Mire near Abisko, Sweden - II_Palsa_N2_3 | ecosystem: Environmental > Terrestrial > Soil > Palsa > Peat permafrost | place: Sweden...
GGTCAGCCCGAGCAGCACATCCTCGATCGCCCCGAAGCCGGTGGACGCCTGCCCGGCCGACGACGCGGCGATCCAGCCGCCGACCGTCGAAATGGCGATCGACTGCGGGTAGAGGCCGGTCGTCAGCCCGTGTTCGGCCAGGGCCTGCTCGAGCTGGTCGCCGCGCACGCCGGCCTCGACGTGGACGACCTGCGACACCAGGTCGACCGCGATCACCTTGTCCATCCGGGACAGGTCCAGGACCACCGACCCCGCCTGGGCCTGCGCTCCGCCGCAGACGCCGGAGCCGCCGCCGCGAGGGATCACCGCCGTGGACGTCTGCGACGCCCAGGCCAGCACCGTGGCCACCTCCTGCGTGCTGGCCGGGAAGATCACCGCGGCGGGGAGGGCAAGCGCATCGCCCCGGACGCGCCGCAGCAGCGACAGCGCCCAGGAGTCGATGGCGCGCTCGCGCAGGGTCGCCGCGTCGGTCCGCACGGTGCCGCCGGGCAGGCGGCTCACCAGAATTTCCAGGGGACTCACGACGCGGATCGTAACCCACACGTCAGGCCAGGGCGTAAGCCAGGGCGCGGCCGACCGCCCCGGACGGCGACCGTAGTGGAAGCGGCATTGTGCCCATAACATCGGGTGACGCGGAGAGCAACCCGGCGCTCCTGCTCCCGAGGAGACGCGATGATCATCGACTGCCACGGCCACTACACCACGGCGCCGCGGTCTCATACCGAGTGGCGGGCGGCGCAGCAGGCCGCCTTCACGGCCGGCCTGCTGCCGCCGCCCTACCCGGACATCTCCGACGACGATATCCGCGCGTCGATCGAAGGCAGCCAGCTGAAGCTCATGACCGAGCGGGGCATCGACCTGACGATCTTCTCACCGCGCGCGTCGGCGATGGAGCATCACTTCGGCGACGAGGCGGTCAGCGCCCGGTGGGCGCAGGTCAGCAACGACCTCATCGCTCGGGTGGTCCAGCTGTACCCGCGCCGGTTCGCGGGGGTCTGCCAGCTGCCGCAGTCCCCTGGCGTTCCGATCGCGCGCGCTGTCGCGGAGCTGCGTCGCTGCGTTCTCGGGCTCGGCTTCGTGGGCTGCAACCTCAACCCCGATCCGAGCGGGGGCCACTGGACTTCCCCGCCGCTGACCGACCGGTCCTGGTACCCGTTCTACGAGGCGATGGCCGAGCTTGACGTGCCGGCCATGGTGCACGTGTCCGCGGTGACCAACCCGGCTTTCCACGCCACCGGATCGCACTACCTCAACGCCGACACCACCGCGTTCATGCAGCTGCTGCAGGCAGACCTGTTCAAAGACTTCCCGGAGCTGCGGTTGATCATCCCGCACGGCGGCGGCGCGGTCCCTTATCACTGGGGACGCTTCCGCGGGCTGGCCGACATGCTGGGCCGGCCCCCGCTGGAGGAGTCGGTGCTGGGAAACGTCTTCTTCGACACCTGCGTCTACCACCAGCCCGGCATTGACCTGCTGTTCAAGGTCATCGACACCGGCAACATCGTGTTCGGCTCGGAGATGATCGGAGCGGTCCGCGGTATCGACCCGCAGACCGGGCATCATTTCGACGACACCCGGCGGTACGTCGACGCGCTCGACCTGGCGCCCGGCGACCGGGACAGGGTCTACGAGCTCAACGCCCGCCGGATATACCCGCGCCTCGCCGCGCCCTGAAGCGCCAGGCGTGCGTGGCCGCCCGCTCTCCCGGGGGGAAACATTCCCCCTCACAGATCTGCCAGCAGGGTCGACTGGGCTGGTGGGGGTCGGTAACTTAGGTCCTGGTGATGAGCATGCCGGTACCCTTCTGCGGCCGAGACGGTCAGCTGGCTGCGCTGAGTGAGCAGCTCGATCGGACCCGCGGCGGTGCCGGCACGGTGGTCCTCGTCGAGGGGGACGCCGGGATGGGCAAAAGCCGGCTCCTCGACGAAGCGGTGGCGGTGGCGCGGCGCCGCGGTTTCCGGATCGGGATCGGCGTGGCTGATCCCGGTGACGGCATGGTAGAGCTAGCGACCCTGATGGCGGCGCTGTTCGACGGACCCGACCCGATCCTGGACCGGGCTGAGCTCCCGGACTCGCGTACCCTGCCCGAGCAGAGGTACTGGGTACTGCAGGATCTTCAGGATTTGCTCGAGCGCGCAGCGCGCCAGGCGCCCCTGCTGATCTGTCTTGACGACTTGCAGTGGACAGACGGCGGCACGGCGGCTGCGCTGCGAGGTCTCCCGAACCGCCTGGCGAAGGTCCGGCTGGCCTGGATTCTGGCGTTCCGGCCCAGCCCCCGATCTCGCCCGCTTAAGAGCGCCCTCGGTTACCTGGAGCACAACGGGGCCCAGAAGATGGTTCTCGACCCCCTTGACGAGGGGGCCGTCAGACAGCTGACGGCCAGTATCGTGCAGGCGGAACCCGACACCGGCCTGCTCAAGATGGCCGAACGGGCCGGCGGTAACCCGTTCTTCCTCGTGGAAATGCTCTCCGGCCTGAAAGAAGAGCAGCTCGTCCGAATCGAATCCGGACGGGCCGAGTTGGCGGAGACCCGGCTTCCGCGCCGGGCGGGGGAAACCATGCGGTGGCGATTGGACCAGATGTCCGAGCTAGCGCATCAGGTAGCGGCCGTGGCCACGGCACTCGGCCGGCGGTTCCCATTTGACGACCTGGCCGCGATGCTCGAGCGCCCGCCATCGGCGTTGCTGGGCCCGGTGGAAGAGATGCTTCAGGCCGGCCTGTTCGCCCAGAGCGATAACATGCTCACCTTCCGCCACGACCTGATCCTGGAGGCGGTCCGGGCCAGCTTGCCCCGGCCGGTGAGCCGGGCCCTCGATCGGCAGGCGGCCACCGTCCTGATGGCCCGTGGCGCAGTACCGCTTGAGGTGGCGGCCCGGCTCGCAGCGAGCGCCGAGCCGGGCGACGAAGTCGCGATCGCGACCCTGGAGAAGGCCGCCGACACACTGGAAACAACCGACCCGGGAGCTGCCGCCGACTTGAGCAGGCGGGCCCTGGACCTCGCCCCGCGCGATCATCGGTTGCGCCGGGCGATGGTCGCCAAAACCGCCGTTCGCCTGCACGCCGCCGCGCGCGGGGACGAAGCGAAAGCGTTCGCCGACACCGTCTTGCGCCAGGCCCTGTCACCCGAGGAAGAAGCCGACTTCCGGCTCATCATCGCCGCTATGTTCACGCTGTCCCCCGACCTGCGCGCCGACTCCTGCCACAAGGGCCTGGCCCTGCCGGATATCTCGGCCTACCTCCGCTCCCTCTTGTTCGCCAACCTGCTGCACAATCTGGTGACCGCGGGCCGAGTGGACGAGGCGCGTGCCGTGCTCCCGGACGCGAAGGAGGCCGCAGGCAGATCCGGCGATGCGTGCAGCCGATTCGTCCTAGAGCTGGCCGAATCCGGCCTGGAGTACGCCGACGGCCGCTTCGCGCAAGCGCTTGAACTCGTGGAACGCGCTCAGCGGAGCGGTCGCGTAGCTGCCGACGAAGCAGGGTTGTCGCCTCAGTACTGGCGTATCGGGCAAGCCCGACGGCAAATCACCACCCAGTGGCTCTGCGACGCACTCACCGTGGTCGACCGGCTCGACGAGTCGCTCGAGATATCGATCGGGAGCATCACGGCCGCCCGCCGCGAGCGGCAGGCCTGGGCTCTGAACATCTTCGAGACCGGGCGGGCCAGGCAGTGGCTCCAGATGGGCCGGCTCACCGAGGCTGGCGCGGCCCTGTCAAAACTGTTCACCTCCGACCTCGCGCACCAGGTCGTCAGCGTCCTGGATGCCGCCGGCGTCGTCGCTCTGGGGCGCGTGGCGATTCATACCGGTGACCGGAACCTGGCCAGGCAGGCCGAAGATATTGCCCAGGTGATGCTCGGCCGGGACATTCCCAGCGTCCGCCGTCACGCGGCCTGGCTGCTCGCCATGCAGGCCATGGCGGACGGCGACCCGCTCCGCGCCCGCCAGTACGCGTGCGTCCTCGGCGAGGACGCGCGCACCTCGGTACTTCCCTTGTTTCCGATGGACATTACCGATGAGGTCCAGCTGATTCGGATCGCGCTCGCCGCGGACGACAAGGCGCTCGCCGGACACGCCGCCGACACCGTTCGGCGCCGCTGCGAGCTCAACCCCGATGTCAGGTCCTCCGAAGCCGCCGCGGCGCAGGCCACCGGCCTGCTGAATCACAGCGAGAAGGACCTTGCTGAGGCGGTGGAGTTGTACGAGACGGGCCCGCGACCGCTGGCGCTTGCCTCGGCGCTGGAGGATCTGGGCTGCGTCGCCCTGGATGACGGCGGAACGGACCGCGGCGTGGATGCGTTCAGCCGCGCCCTGGTGTTGTACTCCGGAGCAGGAGCTCGCTGGGATGCCGGCCGGGTGCGGCGGCGGCTGTGGTCCGTGGGGGTACGCCGTCGCCTGGTCCTGGCCCGGCGCCCTGATAGTGGCTGGGCTGCTTTGACGGACTCCGAGCTGGCCGTGGCGCGGCTGGTAGCCCAGGGCCTGAGCAACCGGGAGGTGGCCGAGCACCTGTTCCTGTCGCCGCACACGGTGAGCGGCCATCTGCGCCATGTCTTTGCCAAGCTCGGCGTCAATTCGCGAGTCGACCTGGCCCGGATCGCCGCCGGTCAGGAAGCAGAACGCTGAACCCGCTCGGTTCGGGTCGAGGCTTGCCCCGGCAGGCTAGCTCGCCGGCACGGCGGCGGCCGCCGTCTCGATGAGCTGGGTCACCTCGTCCGGATGGGAGACCATGGCCACGTGGCTGGACGGGACCTCGACCGTGGTCGCGCCCATCCGGCTGGCGAAAAGACGCTCGGCGTCGGGCGGGATGGCCTGGTCTTCGGTGGCGACCAGGTACCAGGATGGCAGCGATTTCCAGGCCGGGACGCCCATCACGTCGGTGAAGGCGGATCCGGCCAGCGCCTGCTGCACGGCATACATCGCCCTGGCCTTGACCGGATCGACGTCGGCCGCGAAGTGATGCACGAAGTCGTCTTCCGACAGCCAGCCGAAGCCCTGCTTATCCGTGAACAAGTGGGCCAGGGCCGGGGTCACCGGACCCTGCGACAGCAGCGCGCCGAGCGATTCACCCTGGTCAATCCCGAACGCGGCGATGTAGACGAGGCCGACGACGTTGGGCGCGTCGGTCCCCAGGGAGGTCATGATCTGGCCGCCGTAGGAGTGTCCGGCCACGATCGTCGGGCCATCCTGGAAGTCCAGCACCTGGCGCAGCCGGGCGACGTCATCGGCTATCGAGGTCATCGGGAACTGGGGTGCCGTGACGTGGTAGCCGCTGGCCTGCAGGCGCTCGATGACAGCGCTCCAGCTAGAGCCATCAGCCCACGCGCCGTGGACAAGAACGATGTTGGGTTGTGCCGTCATGTCAGCGGTTCCTTCCTGGTGACGCCGATACGGCCATGGTGCTCGGCCGGGCCACAGCACTGGTATCCGCATCTTGACTGCACTTCAGGCAGGCGCGGGCCGGCCCGGAGTGCCTTATACGCTGTGTTGTCTTGACATCCTCCCTCGCCTGAAGGCGAGGGATTCCAGCTACTACGCCGAGTGGAGCAGCAGGTGAGGTTCGCGGTTCACAGGCCGGGTAACCCCGTCGCCTCCCCGCGCAGTCACGGCGTGCCCCGCCGCGATGTTGATGGCCGCGTTCACATCCGCGCTACCGGTGAAACCGCAGGCAGTGCACCGGAACACGGCTTGGCTCTCACGCGAGTCCCGGTCCACCTGCCCGCACGCCGAGCACCGCTGGCTCGTGAACGCGGGACTGATCTTCTCCACCTGGCCCGGGGCCTTGTCCTCCAGCCGGCGCACCAGCAAGCCCCACCCCGAGGCCAGGATCCCCCGGTTCAGCCCGGCTTTCTACGGGACGTTGCGGCCCGGGTTCTCCCGGGTGCCTTTCGCGGACCGGGTCATGTTCGTGATCTGCAGGTCTTCGACCCGGATCAGGTCGAACCTGCGCGCGATGCTGGTGCTGGTCTTCTCGGCCCAGTCCTTGCGCCGGTCCGTCTCCCGGACCTTCAGCCGGGCGATCGCGTGCCTGGCCGCGGAGACCGCCACTCCCCGGTCGATGCCCACCGTCTGGCCGTTACCGGGGGCGGGAACCGGCGCGGGGATCACGGCGAAGGCGACATGCCAGCGGCCCGCGCGGTCCATCGTCACCCGGTAAGACTTCGCGTCCGGGGGTACCGTCCGGGACCACAGGTAGCCCGGCGCGCTCTTGCGGCCCGGGCGCCAGTGGGAGTGCTGCTCGACGGCCAGGTTCCAGGTGTACCGGGCGTGGCCGCAGTGGTCCCGCAGCACCGCTTCCTGCGCGGGTGTGGGGCTGAGCCGGTACCGGGACATGCGAACACGCTATCGGATGGTGCTGACATTTCCGGGGAGGTGAAGCGGCGTCTCCTTCCCGGCCTGAAGGCCGGGGTCTCCACGCCGCGATTCCGATGAGCCTGGACGTATCGGCGGCGGCCGCGGTTCCCGGGCTGGTGCGCAGCGATCTGCGTAGTCCGGGCATCACCCGGTCAAGGACCAGCGAGGGTTTCCGGTACTTCGACCCGTCCGGCACGGAGCTCACGGACGCCGAGACGCTGTTGCGCGTCGCCGCGCTGACGATCCCGCCCGCCTGGACGAGCGTGTGGGTCTCGCCGGACCCGCTGGGGCACATCCAGGCCACCGGCGTGGACAGCCGGGGCCGGACCCAGTACCGCTACCACCAGCTGTGGCGAGAGCAGCGAGATGCCCAGAAGTTTGCTCATATGCTGCGGTTCGCCGGGGCGCTGCCGGCGCTGCGGACGGCCGCCTTGCAGGACCTCAAGCGCCGAGTGCTCGACCGGGACCGGGTGGTGGCCAGCGCCGTCCGGCTGATCGACCTCGGCCTGTTCCGCATCGGCGGCGAGAAGTACGCCGAGCTGGACCATCATTACGGCGCGACCACGCTGGAGAAGCGGCATGTCCGGGTGACGCGGGACGCCGTGACGTTCGACTACACCGCCAAGGAGGGAAAGCACCGGGCGGTCACCGTCACCGATGCGGCCATCTTGCCAACGGTGCGGGCGCTGGCCCGCAGCGGCAACGGCCTCGACACGCTGTTCTGCTGGGAGCACGGCGGCGCTTGGCAGCCCCTGCGCTCGCACGACGTGAGCAGCTACATTGCCGCGCGGGCCGGCGGCCACTTCACGGCGAAGGAGTTCCGCACCTGGAATGCCACCGTGCTGATGGCGCTGGTGCTGGCGAACGCGGGACCCTCGCCGGCCGCCCGGACCCGCCAAAGGGTCATCGCCGCCGGCGTTCGGGAGGTGGCGGGCTGGCTCGGAGACACCCCGACGGTGACCCGCGCGTCCTACATCGATCCACGGCTGATCGGCCGCTACGAATCCGACGGCCAGCTTCCCGCCATCCCCGCACTCCCGGCCGTTCTCCCGGCCGCCTCGGAGGCCGAGATCGCGGTCGCCGCGCTGCTCACGGCGAGTCCTTAAGCTCCTGTCGGCCGGGGATCTGCGGCCGGCCAGGATCTGCTGTCGGGCGGGGCTCCGGCCCGGGTGATCAGGTCGCGTAGCTGATGGCGGCCGGCGACGCCTAGCTTGGGATAGGAGCGGTACAGGTGCGAACTGACCGTTCGCGGGGAAAGGTAGAGCCGGTCGGCGATCTCGCGGTTGGTGAGGCCATCGCTCGCCAGGTGGATGATCTGGCGTTGCTGCGGAGTGAGCTCGGCCAGGGCGCCGGGCGGATCGGGCGGATCGGGGATGGCGACCCCGCACGCTCGCAGTTCGGTTTCCGCGCGCTGCGCCCAGGACCTGGCCCGGAGTCGCTGGAAGGTGTCCACGGCGGCGATGAGCAGGGGCTTGGCGTCGTTGATCCGGCGGCGGCGCCGCATCCATTCGGCGTAGTCGAGCTGGAGCTGGGCTCGCTCGAATGGCCAGCGTTGCCCGGTCTGGTCGGATAGGGCCTTGTCGAAGTGGGGTTCGGCGCTGGCCGGGTCGGCGAGTAGGCCGCAGGCCCGGGCCAGCAGCTGGTCCAGCCGGGGCGATGGTGTCCCGTCCAGGTGGCGCAGCGCGCGGTCCAGGACGTCGCGGCCTTCCAGCTGGCGGCCGGCCCGGACCGCGGCGGCGGCGAGGTCGGCGGCGCCGAGGTAGGAGACGTGGTAGTGCAGCGGGCTGCCGTCGGGGTAGAACAGTTGGCGGAGCTGACCGTAGGCCATCAGGTGATCGCCGGCGGCGAGGGCGGCGATACCGAGCGCATGCCAGGCCCGGGCGGTGACGCCCCGGCTTTGCGCCGGATCGATGCGGGCCAGGGCGCTAGCCGCGTGGGCGCGGGCCGCGGCCGGATCGGCGCGCGCCGCGGCCGGATCGGCGCGGGCGGCCAGGACGGTGGCTACGGTCACGTCGGCGGCCGCCGCCACGAGATCCATCTGGTAGGCCTCGGCCAGGTCGCTGGCCTGGGCGCAGACGGCCAGGGCGTCGTCCCAGCGGCCGATGTCGACGTAGGTCCAGCCGAGCGCGGACAGCGCAGCGCCGCTGGCGCCGCGGACGCCGGAGGCCTGTAGCCGGTGCACGGCTTCGTGGAGCAGTTCGGCCGCCAGCTCGGGCTCGTCCAGGAGCCACGCGGCGGCTCCAGGCACGGACGGGTCGTCGAGCGCCGCGCCGGTGAGGCGGTGCAGGCGCGGGACGAGCTGGCTTCGGCCGGCGAACGGATTGATGCTGGCCTTGATCCAGATCTGCCGCGCGTCGAAGTCCGCGGATGGCACGGCGCCAGCAGGTGGTGGCTGCCGTGCTCGCTGGAGATGTTCCAGGGTGCGGGCGACGGCCTGGCGACTGGCCGGGGTGCCGGACTGGTAGGCAACGGCCGCTGCCGTCCCGAGGGCGCCCCAGGCCAGGGCCGGGCGGGCAGCCGAGGCCTGTTCCGCGACGGCGATCAGGACCGACAGCGCAGCGACATGCTGCCTGGTCCAGGCCAGGGCCCAGCCGACCGCCCGGCGGGCAGCGATCTGCCGGTCCGGGTCCGCGGTGATGGCCAGGGCCCGGCCGGCCAGATCTTCGACCCAGTCCGCCTGGCCGGTGGCCACGGCGACCGAGGCGGCCGATATCAGCCGCCTGGCCTGCTCCTCAGGGTCCGGGCTCAGCTGGGCGGCGCGCTCCAGCGCCAGCGCCGCCGCTGCCGCGCCGCCTCGGCGCTGCGCCTGGGCGGCGGTGGCCTCAAGGAGCGACGCGACCTGTTCGTCGGGTTGGAGTGCGGCGGCGGCCAGGTGCCACGCCTGCCGGTCGGGCTGGTCCTGGTGTACGTCGGCCAGCCGGCGGTGCGCGGCAGCGCGCTCTGCGAACGGCGCGGTGTGGTAGATGGCCGAGCGGACCAGGGGATGGGAAAACTGCAGCCCTGACCGGTTCACCGTGACCAGGCCCAGCCGCTCGGCCGGGGCCAGCACGTCAACCACGAGCCCGGACGTGCCCCCTGCGTCCGCGCTGGAACCTGGGCCGTCGGCGATGGCGGCCAGCAGCAGCGCGGCCCGCGTCGGCCCGGGAAGGCCCGCGAATCGGGTGGCGAATACGGTCGCGAGCTGGCGGCTCAGGGGTAGCGGCTCGGCGCCCCAGCGACGTCCCAGCCAGGGATCGGCGGCGATCACCTTGGCTAGCTCGATCAGGGCCAAGGGGTTGCCAGCCGCCTGGGCGAGGACCTGGGCGCGGGCGCGTCCGCGCGGCGGATGCGGCTGGAAGTCCAGCAGCCGGTTCGCGTCTGCGGCCAGCAGCGCCTCAAGCCGCAGCTCGGGAAAGCCTGAGTTCAGGCCGGCCAGTGGTGCCGGGCCTCGCCCACTCAGGACCAGCACCACGCGCTCAGCGCCGAGGCGGCGGCCGACGAAGGAAAGCACGTCCAGGGAGCTGCGATCAAGCAAGTGCGCGTCGTCAACGATCACGAGTAGCGGGGAGGTTTCCGAGATCCCGGACAGCAGGGTGAGCGCCGCGATTCCGGTCAGCAGCCGGTCGGCGGGGACAGCCTCCGCGGTAAGGCCGAGAGCACCGCGTAGTGCCTTGCTCTGCCGCGCTGGCAGGTCGACCGCGCTGTCCACGACCGGCCGAAGAAGCTGATGCAGGGCGGCGAAAGCCAGGTCCGTTTCGGATTCCCGGCCTGTGACCTCCAGCACTCGCAGCCCCGCCGACCGGGCTCGCTGCGCCATGTCCGCCAGGAGCACGCTCTTGCCTACGCCGGCGTCACCGATGACGACCAGTACGCGGCTTGCCGCCGGGCTGGGGTCAACCAGGCCACGCAGCAGGGACAGCTCCGCGTCCCTGCCGACCAGCGGACCGCGGGCCAGGTCGCCCGGCCACGCCCCCGCGCCGGGGTGCGACTCAAGCGTGTGGCTCATTCGGCGCTCCCTCCCGGCTATGGGCAGGCGGGGCTGTGGTGCTGGCCGGCCAGTCGGCCCGCCGGCCGGCCAGTCGGCCCCCGCGGATCCTCGCGGGTCTGCGGTACTCGCCCCGGTGCACCCAATGTCTCTGATGATCGCGCCCGCGCACACCGCATGGTCGTGTCATATCTACGGTGCTGACCGGTCCGTGTGGGGCGTGCTACTGACGCCGACGGCGCCCGCCCCCGTGGGGCTGGGCGCCGTCGGCCGGTCGGCGTGGGTTAACTGGTGGCGTGGATGGCCTGCAGGATGACACTGGTGACGGCGCCGGGGTCGGAGATCATGGACAGGTGAGGGGCGTTGATCTCGGTGATGTGAGCGTGCGCGTGCTTGGCCATGGCCAGCTGCAGCGCCGGGGGGATGGCGTGGTCGGCGGTGCCGACCACGGCCCAGGACGGGATGGTCTCCCAGGTCGGGACGCCGGTCGGCTGGGTCAGCGCGATGGTGGCCAGTGGCCGCTGGGTGGCGGCCAGGACCTGGGCCTCGGCGGCGGGCAGGCCGTTGGCCATGCAGGACGGGAAGACGCTCTGCTCGATGTAGGCATCCCCGACGCCGGCCGGGGCGTCCGGGAACGGCACCACCGTCAGGTTGGCTGGAGCGGCGCACGAGCCAGGGTAGGCGGCCAGCAGCTGGGCGATGGTCTGGCCCTGCGCGGGCGCGAAGGCATCAGACGTAGACCAGGGCCAGGACCTGGGGATCGCCGGTGGCGGCGTTGGTGATGACCGCTCCGCCGTAGGAGTGGCTGACCAAGATGATGGGTCCGGAGATGCTGTGCAGGAAGTCGGTCAGGAACGCGGAGTCGTAGGGCAGGCCCTGCAGCGGGTTGGGCGGGACATCGACGGTGTACCCATCGGCTTGCAGCCGTGCCGTGACGGCATCCCAGCTGCCGCTGTCGGCCCAGGCGCCGTGCTCCAGCACGATAGTCGGCTTAGGGCCGCCGGCCGGGGCGGTCCGGGCGTCGGTGTGGGCGTCGGTGTGGGCGTCGGTGTGGGCGGAGGCGATCGGGCTGAAGGAGATGAGCAAGCCGGCGATGGCCACGGTCATCCCCGGGATAATCAGGCGCAGCTTGCCGCACCGCGCGGCTCGGGTGATGTTCACGGTGATCTGCTTTTCCGTGAGCGCCCATCCGGGCGCATCGGGGCGTTGTCCGGCAACTCCCCCGCCTTGAGGGTGCGGCCCGGAGCCCGCCTCGGGGTATCGGCACGGTGACTGCACTTTCCCCAGCCCCGGCCAGCCTCGGCGCAGCTGGCTAAACGCCCCTCTGCGGCGGTGACGATTCGAACTGCAGTCACGTTGCGGATACCGCCCCGGCCGGCCCAGCCGGCATAGTCAGACCGTGCCGGCTGACCGCCGCACGCGATCACCTGGCCATGCCGACGAGGTCAACCAGTCCTTCCTGGAGTTCATCCACAGGCACCGTCAACATTTAGCCACTTTTGGAAAGGCGGAATAGCTATGCCGGATACGTACTCGGAGCTTCCAAACAAGCTGGTCAGTGCGGCGAACGGCATCGACTATGCGTATCGCGACGCGGGCGACGGCGCGGTACCGTTGGTCCTGCTTCAGCACTTCCGCGGGAATCTCGACAGCTGGGATCCTGCGCTGATCGACGCGCTAGCCTCGACCCGCCGGGTCGTGACCTTCGATAACGTCGGAGTCGGCGGCTCAACCGGAACCACGCCGAGCGTAATCCAGCAGATGGCACAAGATGCTTCATCGCGCAAGAAATCGCGCTGGCCAGGCCCGCGATCGTCCGGAGACTGATACTGGCGTCCTCAGCCCCGCAGGGCGCGGCCGGCCTGCACGGCTGGGCCCCCGATGTCATCGGGGCCATCGGCACGCCCGAAACCAGCCCCGAGGAATACCTCGACGTGTTCTTCGCGCCATCACCGGCAAGCCGACAAGCTGGCAAAGAGGCGCTGCAGCGCATGTACGCCAGAACCCAGGACCGAGACGCAGCAACAACCTGGGCGACGCGCGAGGCGCAGTATGACGCGGTCTGCACCTGGGGCATTCCGAATCACTCACTACTGCAGAGAGTGAGCGCTATCGACGTGCCGGTGTTCGTCGCGAACGGCGATGCCGATCCGATGATCTTGCCGCACTATTCGTACCTGCTAGCGGGCCTGATTCCACAGGCCCGCGTCAAGGTCTACCCGGACGCAGCCCACGGGTTCCTGTTCCAGCATTACGCCGAGTTCGCTAGTGACGTCGCCACATTCCTGGGCGGGCCGGTCTAATTTGCCGGCCCGCTTGCCGTTTTGGCGGCGGCGAGTTCGGCGATCTGGGCGCGCGCCGCGGCGATGAGCTCGGCGTTGGTGCTGGCATGCCCGGCCAGCCCCCAGCCGCCGTCCGGAGCCTCGGTGAGCAGCACCCAGGTCCGGTCCGCCAGCGTCGGGTCGCCCGCGGCCGCGGCGACGATGTCGGTGAACTGCCGCACCACCTGGAGCTGCTTGTCCCGGTCCAGC
>Ga0302232_10002404_pt1 | contig 12835 bp, 10 predicted proteins | sample II_Palsa_N2_3_FD_193575 | JGI IMG/M metagenome (GOLD analysis project Ga0302232, IMG submission 193575) | Peat permafrost microbial communities from Stordalen Mire near Abisko, Sweden - II_Palsa_N2_3 | ecosystem: Environmental > Terrestrial > Soil > Palsa > Peat permafrost | place: Sweden...
GAACGATCCGCGTCGTAACTCGGGACTCGCGCTCGGCTATTGATTTGATGCTTGGGAAGCCGTGCCGGCGGAGGTTGGGTATCGCCGGCACGGGTCAAGCTTCAAGGCGTCGCGGCTACCGGCCGCGACGCGTTTCACCCCACGTATTCCCCTCTTACTTCACTCGCTGCTGGTCCATTCCACGTCGGCTCCGACCGAGCGCAGGTTTTCCACGAAGCGCGGATGTGCACGGCGGATCGGCAGTGCATTGATGATCTCCGAACGCCCCTTGATACTCGCCGCGACCATCAGCAACGCAATCGCTACGCGAATGATGTACGGGCTTTCCACTTTCGCAGGACTCAAGGGCAGGCCGCCGAACGTGATCAGCCGATGCGGGTCTGACAGGAACACATGCGCGCCGAACTTCGATAGTTCGGTCGACCACCCCATGGCGCCGTCGTAGACCTTGTTCCAGAACATGGCGCTGCCTTCGGCTTTCACGCCGAGCGCAATGAAGATGGGCAGCAGGTCGACCGGCAGATACGGCCAGGGCGCGGCTTCCACCTTCGTGAGAATGTTCTGCGTGAACGGCCGGCGCACGCGCAATGGACCGTCCTGGAACGCGCGCGACCAGCCGTCTTTATGCTCCACGTTCACACCGAACTTCGCGAAGGTCCGATCGATCAGCGGAAACTGATCCGGCGCGGTATTTCTCACCGCGATGTCGCCGCCGGTGATCGCGCCGAGCGCGAGGAAGGTCGCGATTTCGTGAAAGTCCTCACTGAAACGAAACTCGCCGCCACTGAGTTTGCGGCCACCCGTGACGCTCAAACGCGACGTGCCAATTCCATCGATCGGTACGCCGAGCAGCGCCAAAAAGCGGCAAAACTCCTGCACGTGCGGTTCCGATGCCGCGTTGACCAGCGTTGACGTGCCGTCTGCCGTCGCCGCGCAGAGTGCGAAGTTTTCGGTGGTGGTGACCGAGGCATAGTCCAGCCAGTGATGATTCGCGGTCATCCGCTTGGCAGTCGATGGGGTCCGCACGATGAGCGAGTCGGTCGTGCGTTCGACCTGTGCGCCAAAACGTTCGAATACCTCTACGTGCGGATCGATTTCGCGAACCCCCAGCGTGCAGCCCTTGACGTCGTTTTCCAGTCGCGCCACGCCGAAACGCGCGAGCAAAGGCGGCACCAGCATGATGGAAGAGCGCATCTCCTCGGGCAAATGATGCGCGACGGGGTCGAAGGTCGTTGCGTGATGATGCAGGTCGAGGATGCCGGTGGAAAAGTCCATCGACACGTTGCTGCCGAGCGTACGGAAAATATCGAGGATCTTTTTGACGTCGGTGATTTCAGGTACACCGATGAGACGCAGCGGCTGATCGGTCAACAGCGTGGCGCAAAGGATGGGGAGGACAGCATTTTTATTGGCAGACGGCGTGATCTCCCCGCGTAGGGGGACGCCGCCATGCACGATCAGATTCGACATGTTCGCAAGAGGCTCGTGGAAGAAGCGAGGGGACAATGATGCCACTGTGTGATGTGCACGGGCGAGATGTTGGGGCTAAATTTGCGCGGTGGCAGAGGGTCGTATCAGCTACGCAACGTAGGATGCATGAGTCGAACCGAGGCAAGCGTACGCGAACGCAGTTGGCGGCGGACCAGGCGTCGAGTTATGGCTCAGCGAGACTTTTTCGTTCTAGTCGATTACGCAGCAGGCCGGCGCCCACGGCGCCGATGACGAGCGCGGCGTAGAGCATCAGGAGATCGCGACGCCAGTCATCCAGCGCGACCCGGTGCGCGAGGAGTGTCGGATCAGGGGCGGGGAGGTGGGCGCCAGCCGCCTCCACTATCCGCGTCATGTGCATGAAGCCGGCCGCCGACAGCAGCGGCAGGCCAACGAGCAAGGCGATCAACGCGGGCTTCGCGCGACGCATGAAATCGTGGTGGCGAAAACGTAGCCAGAGTCCAAGGCAACCATGCACCCAGCCCGGCGCGAGCAGCGCAAGTTGCAGACCCTGTGTGCCGCTCGAAATCAGGGAAATCACTATTTTTTCGTAGTCCGGTTCGAAGCCGTAGAGCGAGGCGGCGAGGCGGGTTCCCACTGCATGGCGGATCAGCAGCAGAGGCAGGCTGAGTCCTGCCCAGAGGCGGATCCATTCGGTGGCGGGCAGCACCCAGTGGCGACGCCCGTAGAGTGTGCGCAAGGCCAGCGAAAAATGGAGCGCGGCCGAACCGTAGAGCAGGATCGTACCGGGGGTGCTGTGCCAGAGCCTTATGGCAAGCATCAGACCGTGTCCCGCCAGGTCCAGCGACCAGATGCCGAGCGCATGATTGACCAGATGGAGGAACAAATAGGTCAGCAGCACCACGCCTGACGCAAGCTGCAGATGACGCGAAATCGGTTGCATCTCCATTCCTCTTGACGTCAAATGCAGGCGGGTAGGTTGTACCCAATCGTCGTTCCGTGCGCGACGGCGTCCGCGAGACCTCACAACAAGACCGGCGGCTTGGCGGATTTATTCCCCGTCGACGGCTCTCTGGAATTAAATCGCGCTCGCCCGTAGCCTTATAAGTGCGCGCCTGAGTGAGTTTATCCGGGACTTCAAGTTTGCCCCACGCTCTCCGGTACGACCATTCCATGTATGAAAATCCACGAATTATGGTCGGCATGCCTAAGCAGATATTTGTAGCGAAATGCCTGGCGCCGGTAGCCGTGAAACCCGGAGGCGTGCTCCTCACGGCGCTTACCGCCCCGGGTCCAGCAACATTGCCATGCGGCTGCGAGCAAATGCCGGGTCGATCGGGGCATCGTCGAAGAGCAGGCGATAGATGAGCGGAGCGACGACGTTATCCATCACGATATTGATATCGGGCGGTGTTTCGCCTCGCTCTACCGCCCGGTCCAGGATCATCTGGATCTGCGAGCGCGTGATGGCCGCGCACTGGCAGGCGGGGCTGCGGGCGTCGTTGCTTGCCAGTACGTCGCGCGTCATGGCGCGGCCGGGCGCCGACGACATCTCTTCCTGATATCCCTGCGCCCACGTTTGCAGATCGCTGCGCAGCGATCCCATGTCGGCCGGGCCGTTATCCGGATGAAACCGCTGCAGGGCGACATCGGCGAGAAGGGCCGGTAAATCGCCCCAGCGGCGGTAGATCGTGGACGGCGTTACTCCGGCGCGTGCCGCGACTTGCGGCACCGTCAGTTCCTCGCGCGGCATTTCCTCCAGCAACGTCCTGACTGCGTGATGCACGGACTCCTGCACCCGCGCGCTACGTCCGCCGGGTCGCAACCCTTCCCTTGCTGCCATTGCCTGTCCCTCTCGACCTTGCTCAATTGTATCGATAACGTCTGTTAAAGCTAAAAATTTGCATTAACGAATAACATCGCGCACAATTCACTAAAGCAATTATTTTGCGTTTATTTTGCGGAGTGTGCAATGGCCTTCGATGCCGCCCCTCGTTTTACCCGTGACCGGACGCGTTATGCGCTGCCGCTTTATGCGTTCAGCGCGGCAATGTTCTTTGCCGCGTCGAGTGCGCCGACGCCGCTTTACCGGCTGTATCAGGAGGCATGGGGATTCTCGTCGGCGACGCTGACGCTGGTGTTCGGCGTCTATGCGTTCAGCCTGTTGGTCGCGCTGCTGACGACCGGGTCACTCTCCGATCACATTGGAAGGCGTCCGGCGATTATCGGTAGCGTAGTGCTCGAGGTCGTGGCAATGCTGATTTTCGCCGATGCCCACAGCGTCCGGATGCTGATCCTGGCGCGTGTCCTACAGGGCTTTGCAACCGGTACGGCCACGAGCGCGCTGGGCGCGGCGATTCTCGATGCAAGCCGTACACACGGTTCGCTGGTCAATACGCTTGCGCCGCTGCTTGGCATGGGAGTGGGCGCGCTTGGCACGAGCTTGCTGGTCGACTATGCGCCCGCGCCCATGCGGAGCGTCTACTTTTTGCTGATCGCGGTGTTCGTGCTTCAGGCGGTGGGCGTGTGGATGCTGCCGGAGACAGTGAGCCGCAGCCCGGGTACGCTGGCTTCGCTGGTGCCGCGCGTGCGTGTGCCCCGGGCGGCGCGGGCGGCAATGTTGCGCATCGCTCCGGTCAACGTCGCGGTATGGGCGTTGGGCGGGTTTTATCTGTCGTTGGGGCCGACGCTTGCGCGCGCTGTGACGGGCGACAACGATGTCATGACCGGCGGTTGGGTCGTGTTTGCTTTGACCGGTGGCGGACTGGTCGCCGTGCTGTTGCTGCGCGCGATCAGCACGCCCCGGTTGCTGATGACGGGTGCGATGGTGCTTGCGGCCGGGCTGCTGGTGACGCTGGCGGGGGTGCACGCGGGCCATGCCGAAACCTTGTTCGTCGGCACTGTCCTCGCGGGCATGGGCTTTGGCTCGGCGTTCCAAGGCGCATTGCGCTCGGTCTTGCCGCTGGCTGAAGCGCACGAACGCGCGGGGCTGATGGCAGCGTTCTACGTGCTGAGTTATCTGGCGTTCAGCGTGCCGGCGATTATTGCAGGGACCATGGCCCATGTTGTCGGGTTGCGTCTGACCACCGATGTGTACGGCATGACGCTGGTGGCGCTGGCGGGGATGACCGTTGTTGCCAGCGGTTGGGAAAGGGGAAGGGGACGGCGCATGGTTGGCGGGTGAGGGCGCATTTGCTGGCAGACCTTCGCTGCAAAATCCCGGGCCAAAGAACGAAACCCGGCCTCCGAACGCGTCACTTGCGCGCGCCTGCGGGGCTGAACCAATAAGCGAGTGCGCCGACGGCGAGCGGCACCGCCGTCACGACAAACAACCTTGAGTAGAGGTCCGCGCTCGACATTCCTGTCATCCGTGTTTCTTCTGCTATCAAGCCGAAAATGCCGCTCGCCAGCGCCACGCCCAAAAATACGAGGCTGTTCAGCAAGCCCAATCCAAGTCCCAACTTGCCTGGTGCAATGATCGCACGTGCCTGCGACATGACCAGCGGATGAATGCAGCCCACCGACAACAGCAGGCAGATCGCGGCAACGCTTACGACCGGGCTTCGCTGCGGCATTGCCGCGAGCAAGAGTGCCGCCAGAATGCCGCCCGCCTGCCAGAAGAGAGACAACGACTTGGGAGACCATCGCCGTACCAGAAACGGAATGCAGAACGATGCGCCTATGCCCGCGACACTCGTGACGGTCATCGCATTGCCGCGCGCCATGACGTCGAAGCCGAATACATCGGCCAGATAAGGCCCGCCCCAGGAAGTGCGAAACGTCCCGCCCACCGACATCGCCAGGCAAACCGGCATCAGTGTCCACAAGCCGCTCGTGCGGGCTGGAGTCATCGTCTTTGAAGGCGACGCTTGCGATTGCGGGGCGCTAGTCGACCGTTCTTCGTTTCGCCGGCGCACGAAAAAAACGACGCCGAGCGTCGCCATCAGCATCAGCATGGCGGATAACGCCATGACCGGACGCCAGCCATAACTTGCTGTTGCCCAACTTAGCGGGAACGCCGCGAGCAGCCCTCCGGACATGCCGATAGCGCTGGCGGTGGTGATCGAGCGAACATCACGCGGCCCCGCGCCATGACGCAAAACGTAGTTAAGCAGTCCCATGAAGACCGGAGCGCAACCGATTCCAATTCCCGCCTGCGCGATGATGGCGAGACGCGGGTCGGTCGTGACCGACACAATCCCGGCGCTCAGTGTGCCCACGCTCATCAGGACTGCCGTGGGATAACGCACGCCATACCGGTCGAACATGAATCCGACTGGAATTTGTGCTGCGGCAAAGACGAGAAAAAACGCGCCGGAGAACCAGCCGAACATCTGCGGCGTGAAATGAAAATCGCCGATGAGCTGCGTGGAAATGACGGCCACATAGCTGCGGAAAAACTGGCTTAGTACATAGCTGAATGTCAGTGCCCACAAACCGTAATCGGTCGATCGCCCGGACGCAGGGATAAACGAAGTTCCTGAAATATCGGTCATCGACTCAGCGCGAAAGCGGTTTCTTATGGGGTGTATGCGCTGTACTTGCCAGAGTGGGGCTAGCGAGGTGGCCCGTCTTCCCGCTGTCTTTCACGATCTCGCGCGGCGTCAGTCCAAGCAGCCGGTTCATCCAGTGCGCCATGTGGCTTTGATGAGAAAAGCCCGTTTCCAGCGCTACCTGGCTGGTACTGAGCTTGCCTTGCAACAGCAACGCCTTCGCGCGTTCGACGCGGCGCTGCACGACGTATCGATGCACCGGCACACCAAGCGTCTCGCGAAACAGCACCTTGAAATGCGGCGCGCTAAGTTGAGCCAGCGCGGCGAGTTCGTCAAGTGTCAGGCGCTGATCTAGATTGCTTTCGATGAAGTCGATCACGCTTGTAGCCGTTCGCGGCGCCAACGTACGCCGACGGCCTTCGAGCGTGGCGATGCCGCCGCCATTGTGGGCCAGCCTGACTACCATCGCCGTGCAAAGGCTTTCTGCAAAGAGCGGATCGGACGCGTCGCCCGCGTCGAGCTCCGCCTGCAGCGCCCACGCAAGATGCTGGAAACGCGGATCGCGCATCTGGAGCTGCGGACGAAATTCGGCATCGCCTGATTTCAGTTCAAGCTGCTCGAGCGTCTTGCGCGTGAACGACTCGCTGATCCAGATGCTGAGGATCGTACAGTCCGATTCGTCGGTCCATTGACCTTCGAGTCCCGCGGGTATCACGTCGGCGTCACCATGCGCCTGAATGCGCGAGTAACGACGTTGTTCGCACATGCAGCGCGCCATCACTGGCGGCCCGACGTGCACACCGACGCGATGATGCGGCATGGCCGGAATCCGGTGCGTGCCCGCCGAAATGCCAAGCAGCGCCGCACCGAAGCCGTTCCAGCCCCGACCGCTGCTGGAGCGCAAATTGACGCGGGAGCCCGAAAGCGGCATGGGCAATGGTGACACTGCATTCATGACAGGTCCTCGCAGAGCTCGGCAAACGAGCATTGTGCGGGGTTTTCCGCCAATTTGCTCGATGTCGTTACGCACGACAGGCTGAACCCGGCACTCTTGCGGCGGTGCCGCAAAACAATCATCCGTATCTGCGCAAGTTGATCCTTCCCTGCGCGCCCGCAACGTTCAACCTCCTTACGATGACCCCATCCAGGCCAACAAGGGGTTGAATGTGTTCGTGATATTCGGAGCATCGGGCAAAGTAGGGCGCGTGAGCGCCGCATCGCTTCGCAATGCGGGTCATGCGGTCAGGGCTGTGGTACGAAACGAGTCTCAGGGTGAGCGTCTTGCGCGGATGGGCTGTGAGGTCGTGCTCGCCGATCTTTTGGACCCGGCATCGGTCGCAAGAGCAATAGAGGGTGCGGACGCAGTACAGATCCTGTGCCCGGTCCCAGTCGGTGACGCAGATCCCGGCGGCACGATGCATCGCATGATTGCCATTGCGGCCGATGCATTGCGCGCCAATCCGCCACCTCGCGTACTCGCGCTGTCCGACTATGGCGCGGAACTGGACCACGGCACGGGCATCACCTTGCTCTTTCACGCTCTTGAAAAGCAGCTGCAAACAGCGGTTCAACACCTGACAGTGTTGCGCGCGGCGGAGCACATGCAGAACTGGGCACGCGTGATACCTGCCGCGCTGGCAACGGGCAAGTTGCCGAGCCTGCATCATCCGTTGAGCAAGCGCTTTCCAACGGTGGCGGCACAGGACGTGGGCCTGCTAGCGGCAGAACTGCTGTTGGACGAGTCGCGCAGGAGTGGGTCACGTGTAGTCAGCATGGAAGGTCCGCGGCGAATCTCTGCGCTCGATGTCGCCCGCGCACTGAGCGATGCGAGCAGGCGTGAAATCATCGCGCATGAAGTGCCGCGCAACGATTGGACGGCCATGTTGTTGCGGGCCGGCCTTGGCGCGAACCATGCACAGCTCATTATCGATCTCTACCACACGCACAACGCGGGCCGCATCGACGTAGAAGAGGGAATAGGTGAGCGGCGTTTCGGGACGACCGAATTTACCGAGGTCCTGGCTTCGATGCTGCCTGGCGCTGCAGCGGTGGCTAGCTAAATGCGCCGCCCGACACAGAAGAACGCGATGCACTCCCTGCGTTCGCCGACGGTATCCGAAATTCGTGCACGGCGGACCAGGCGTGCGTGGCTTGCGGTCATCATCGGCCTTGCCGGGGTGGTTGGCGGCTGTCAGTTTCTGCGTGTATTAAGCGCTCTGCCCGACAGCAACGACGACTTCATATTCTTCTGACCGACTGACACTGCTACGCCGCCCTCACAGGTCCAGTACGACCGCCGATTCCTCGCCCGAACCCATCCTCGCGGGTATTGCGCTGCATATCAACGCATGTCCCGCCGGGATATCGCCCTCGCACGGCACGGGGTAGGTCACGTCCCCCGACAACACGCGCGTCGCACACGTGCCGCATACGCCCGACCGACAATTCGATGCAACAGGCACTCCGTTCGCCTCTGCAAAATCCAGCAGACTTCCATCCTCAGGCGACCACTGCGCATCGCGATGCGTACGCATGAAAACGACCTTCGATGACCGCTCCGGGTCGCGGGGAGCAACAGGCTGCGCCACCGTCACTGCTTGCACAGCGCTTTGTGTGCGCTTGACACTCGCTGGTCCGAACGCCTCGAAGCGAATCCGGTCGTCGGCAACGTTGAGTGAACGCAAGCCGCTGTACATGTCCTGCATGAATGCGCCGGGGCCGCAGAGGTAGAAGTCGTAATCTCCGAACGGCAACACACTCTTGAGATACGCAATATCAACCCGTCCAGCGGATGACTTCGCTGCGTCAACCACATCAGCCTGGCTCTCGCGCAGATGCACCGAGAGATGTGAGTGCGCTTGTTCAGCAGCCTTGAGTTCTTCAGCGAACGGGTGTTCTTCGGACCGGCGAGCACCATGGATAAAATGAATGTGCTCAGGCTGCGCCCGCCCGCTCGTGTCTGCGAGCAAGCTGTTCAGCATCGCGATCATCGGCGTAATGCCAATACCGGCAGACAGCAAGACCACCGCGCGGCCACTGGTGCGCTCAAGTACGAACGCCCCGCCCGGCGCCCTCGCTTCGATCTCCATTCCTGCCTTGGCATTTTCATGCAACCATGTCGACGCAGCACCCTCGCGCTTGACCGTGATCCGATAGTGGCGCCCATCATGGGCATTGGAGAGCGTATAGGTTCTGATCAAGGGTGCTGCGAGCCCTGGAACGTGCAACCGGATCGGCAGGAACTGGCCGGGTTCGTATACGGGAAGCGTCGAACCGTCAGCGGCTTGAAAATAGAACGACCGCACACCAGGGGCCTCGTCGCTAACCTTGGAGACCTTCAGCTTGCGCCACGTATTCGCGACTACTTGCTTAGTCTCCGGCGCTTTCCAGCTACCGGTCTTCGCAAGTTGCGGGGCGTACTGCACGCCCGACCAGCGCATGGGCAATGCACGTTGAGTGCGACGCACCTCACGCACATGCCAGCGGATCAGCCGCTCGGCGCCATCGAAGGACTCAACTTCCGGGCCTTCCCAAATGATCTCGGCATCCACGGCCAGATACAGCAGATCGCCGCTGTCGAAGTCGACCACCAACAACCCCGCGCGCGGATCGTGCATCAGGTTGCCGATGGTATTGAAGAATAGATTGCCGCTGAAATCGGGTGTGGTCAGTGTGTTGTCATCGTCGATGCGAATAAACCCCGGCTTGCCGCCACGATGGGACACATCGGCACCACGTCCCATCCCTGCTTCGCTCGAGGTATTCGCGCTGGCGACGAAAAACGTATCCGCCCGCCCGAGCAGCGCCCGGTCGGCATCGTTCAGACGATTTGAAACAATCGGCAGATCAGAGCCTTCTTCCTCGCTAAATCCGACAGGCGTACGGCTCTGGATGTACTTCGCACAGTTGCCAAAGCTCTGGCTGACGGCAATGGTGATGGCCTGATCGTCGATGGCGGTAATGACACCGTTCACCCGGTTGCGCCGCCGAGCAGCGGGCTGAATGCCTAATCCGCCCAGAACCGATCCGACGTGCCAGGTACTGGCAAGCGGATCGCCTGCCAGACTTCGCCCGGCCAGACGCAACGTGTGTTCATCCGGCGTCGAGATGAAACCCGGTGCGCCGACTCGCAGCGTGGCCCACGGCTGCCCGGTTTCATCGACTCCACCGAGCACCATGAACGGCTGTTCCGCAAAAAAACGGCGATGCTGCTCGGGCATGTAGTCGCGAATCCCGTGACGCGCGTCAACATCCATTCGCTCGCGCACCCCCGCACGTTCCTGCGCGGCGAGTTCACCGGCATGGAACGGCGATTCCACGGCACGCCAGCCCGAAGGCGGCGTGGCAACAGGAGCGGGTGCGAAAGTGGACATGATGTTCTCGGTATCGAAGAGATGTTGCCCGTAGGAAGCGTTACGTGGCTTCGGCGAGCAGCCCGGCCTTGGTCGCGGGCATCGGCACGAAACGCGGCAACGCCTCGACGCGCTTCAGCCACGCGCGCAAATGCGGGAACGGTTCGAGCGAGATGCCGCCTTCGGGCGCATGCGCAATGTACGAATAGGCGGCGATATCCGCGATAGTCGGTGTCTGTCCGATTGCGAACGGCTTGTCGCGAAACTCGGGATCGATGATCGCGAAAAGATCCTCCGCCATCTTCTTTGCTGTCGCGTAGTCCTTCGGAGCGCCGAATACCGTGACCAGCCGCGCGGCACAAGGGCCATACGCAATCTTGCCCGCTGCCAGCGACAGCCAGCGTTGCACCGCCGCCGCGCCCACGGGATCCTGCGGCAGCCAGGACGGGTCACCGTATTTGCGCGCGAGATAGACCAGGATCGCATTGGAATCGGTCAGGACAATATCTCCGTCTTCTATCACCGGTACTTCGCCGAACGGATTGAGTGCCAGATGCGCCGGCTTGCGGTTGTCTCCGGCTTTCATGTCGAGTTCGATCGTTGTGAAAGGCAGATCGAGCAACGTCAGGAAAAGCTTCGCCCGATGACCGTGTCCGGACAGCAGGGTGGTATGGAGGCGTATGGGCTGGAGGGGTTTGGGCAGCGTGGGCATGATGGACTCTGAAAGGGTTTGAACCGCTGTTTCGATAGAGTCAGGATAGTGCGAGGCGCAGCGCATGAGAAGACGGATAATGATGGTTAGACAATCCTCTTAAAGTGGACAATCCATGACTAGCCTGAGTGCTGTTAACCTTAACCGGCTGGTGGTTTTCGCGGCGGTAGTCGAGGCGGGTTCGCTGACGGCCGCGGCCGACCGTCTCGGGGTCGCGAAGACCATGGTCAGTACGCACATGCAGCGTCTGGAGGCCGAGGTCGGGGCGACCCTGCTCGTGCGGACCACACGCCGGGTGAGTGTGACGGAGGCGGGCAGGACGTTCTACGAAGCGAGCCGGCAGATCCTCAGCGCGACCGAACAGGCAATTTCTGCATTGGCGCAGGAGTCGGGCGTGCTGCGGGGAACGCTGCGCATTGCGACGCCTATCGACTATGGAGCGAGTGTGGTGGCGCCCATGCTGGTCGCGCTGCAGCAACGCCATCCGGAACTCAAGGTTGAGCTCGTGTCAGCCGACCGTCAGGTCGATCTGGTCGCAGAAGCGGTCGATGTTGCGATCCGGCTCGGGCGGCTGGCGGATTCGAGTCATCGCGCGGTGAAGATCGGGGGTTTCGTCAAATGGCTCGTTGCGAGTCCTGCGTTTGTCGCCCGCTGGGGCAAGCCGACCACACTCGAGGCGGTCGCGAAATTGCCGTTCGTCGGCATGTCCGCTTTACAGAAGCCGCTGGTTGCGCCGCTTGAAAGCACGCGCGGCGGGAAGCGGACTGTGCGTTTCAGTTCAGGATTTCTCGCCGACACCGCGCCTACCTGTCGCGCAGCAACATTGGCCGGCGGCGGCGTGGCTTACCTGACGAATTTCTCGATCGGAGAGGACGTTGAAGCGGGACGGCTGGTGCGCTTATTGCCGGCTTGGTCATCGCCGCCCGCGGGCATTCACGCCATCTTTCCGTCGGCACGTTATCCGGTGCCGAAGGTGCGTGTGTTTATCGATGCGCTCAAGGCGCATCTCGAGGCGAACGGTGGATAAGCCGACACGCCGTGTGCCGGTTGTGCTCACTCGCACGCGTACCCGTAGTCGTTCGCTCGTTGCCCGCTACTCGTTCAAGCTGAACCGCTCGACCAGGAACTCCGCCATGTCGTCCTCGCCTCGCCTGAAAGCGCGCTCTCGCGCCTGAGAGTTTATGGACTGAGTGCTTACGTGGGTGCGGGTCCTGCTCCGGGTCCTGCGCCGATCTGCCAGACGTAGATGGGTTCTTTCTGGTTGATCGACCAGTCGCCAACGAGTTTGGCCTTGTACACGATCGGGTTATGCGACGAGACCGCGCGTGCATTGCGCCAATGGCGATCAAGCGCCTTGCCGCCGCCAATGGCCGACGCACCCAGCGCATCGAAAAGATGGGTCGAGGCGCGTAACGCAAGTTCGGTCGCAACGATCTGTCCTTTCGCCGACTCTATCTCGGCCTCGATATTGAAGTGTTTTTCGGCTTCGACGTCATCGGCAAAACGCGCTTCGTATGCCCGCTGCGCCGGCTCCGCCGCGCGCAACGCGATCGCCTCCGCGGCATACGCCCACGCCGCAATTTCTCCAACCACTTGTTGAATCTGAACGTCCTGGCTGACATGCGGCGCATTGCCGTGGCTATAGATGCGCTTGCGCGCACGCACTTGCGCTGCCGCGTCGAGTTCAGCCGCCCGCGCGATGCCGGCTAGCGTCGCAAGATGGAACAATTGGTAGAACGCGGTCTGATATTTGAAGCGCCGTGCGAAGTCGACAATATGGCCCGGTTCGACCACCGCGTCCTTGAACACCGTGGTGCCGCTGCCCGTAG
>Ga0302232_10002406_pt1 | contig 12834 bp, 9 predicted proteins | sample II_Palsa_N2_3_FD_193575 | JGI IMG/M metagenome (GOLD analysis project Ga0302232, IMG submission 193575) | Peat permafrost microbial communities from Stordalen Mire near Abisko, Sweden - II_Palsa_N2_3 | ecosystem: Environmental > Terrestrial > Soil > Palsa > Peat permafrost | place: Sweden...
CGACGTGGCGCTTCCAGCTCGACGGGGAGGTGGTACTGATCGCCGAGGTGTTCGTTGCGAAGGCGAGCTGCGAGACGGTCTTGCGTTGGCGTCTTGCGCCGGGCAGTGCGAGCGCTGAAGCCGCGAGTCGTTATACGTTGAAGGTGCGGCCGCTTTTATCGGGCCGCGACTATCACGCACTGCATCACGAGAACGCCGCGTTCAATTTCAATGCGCAGACGGATGATGCACGGGCCAAGGTGAGCTGGCAGCCATACGGTGACCTGCCGGCGATTCACGCGTCGACCAACGGGACGTACGCCCATGCGCCGGACTGGTATCGAAACTTCTGCTATGTGCGAGAGCGCGAACGCGGCCTCGATTTCAGCGAAGATCTTGCGACGCCGGGTGTGTTCACCTTCTCGCTCGCCGACGGCGCAGCACTGATGATTCTGCGCGCGGGCCCGCAAGCCGATGCCACGCCGACTGTCGAACGCGCGCAGGCGCTGGCCGACGCCGAATTTGCGCGTCGCAGCGCATTCGCGTCGCCACTGCATCGCTCAGCGGACGCTTACCTTGTTGCGCGCGAGAAAGGCAGCACGCTGGTCGCGGGCTTCCCATGGTTCACCGACTGGGGCCGCGATACGTTTATCGCGATGCGTGGTTTGTTGCTGGCGTCGGGCCGTCACGAAGCGGCGGAGTCGATCTTGCTCGAGTGGGCCAGCACGATCTCCGAAGGCATGTTGCCCAATCTCTTTCCCGACTATGGCAGCACGCCGGAATACAACGCCGTCGATGCGTCGCTATGGTTTGTGGTTGCCGTGCACGACTACCTAGCCGCAGAGCAAGCCTGCGATGGCACACGCAAGCGTCTGCAGCAGGCGGTCGAGGCGATCCTAACAGGCTACAGCCGCGGCACCCGCTTCGGCATCCGCGCCGATGACGACGGCTTGCTGCGCGCCGGGGTGCCAGGTGTGCAACTGACGTGGATGGATGCGAAGGTGGGCGACTGGGTCGTGACGCCGCGCATCGGCAAGCCCGTAGAAGTTCAGGCGTTGTGGATCAACGCGTTGCGCATTGCGGCGAAGTGGAATCCACAGTGGCAGGAGCCCGCGGCGCGTGCCTCGCAAGCATTTACGCAGCGCTTCACGGATCCGGCGAGCGGCGCTTTGTTCGACAACGTCGACGCGGACCACGTGCCTGGCAAAATCGATCGCTCGATCCGGCCGAACCAGATTTTCGCGGTGGGAGGCTTGCCGTTTCCGCTGCTCGAAGGCGCCGCGGCGCGCGCAGTGGTCGAACAGGTCGAGACGCATCTGTTGACGCCGCTTGGCTTGCGCACCCTGGCGCCGTCCGATCCTGCCTATCGTGAACGCTATGCGGGCGGTCAGGTCGAGCGTGACAGCGCTTATCACCAGGGGACGGTGTGGCCGTGGCTGATCGGCCCGTTCGTCGAGGCATGGCTGCGCGTGAATCAACCGGCTGAAGGTGCGCGGGCGCAGGCGCGCACGCGCTTTCTTGCGCCGCTGATCGAGTATCTCGACCGCGACGGCCTCGATCACCTCTGCGAGGTCGCCGACGGTGATGCACCGCATCATCCGGGCGGCACGCCGTTCCAGGCCTGGTCGCTGGGGGAATTGCTGCGGGTTAAGCGGATGCTGGCGAATGGGTGAATCGCACGGTGGGCTGCGGAGCAGGCACGGGGCAAGCCCCGGATAAGCCCACGCCGCCGCACCCCTTGAGCAAAACGCGCTAGGATGTGAGTCCCACCGCCAAGCTCGAAAAGCAAGGAACCGCTCCATGCCGCCGCTGCGTGCCGCCAATCTGCTCGCAACCATCGAAGGCACCCGCCTGCACTCCAGGGAATGCGCCCGCTGGCAGCGCTGGGGTCCCTATCTGAGCGAGCGCCAGTGGGGCACCGTGCGCGAGGACTACAGTCCGAACGGCACCGCATGGGACTACTTTCCCCACGACCATGCCCGCAGCCGCGCCTATCGTTGGGGCGAGGACGGCATTGCCGGCTTCGGCGACGACAAGCTGAACTGGTGCGTCTCGCTCGCGCTCTGGAATCGCCAGGACCCGATCATCAAGGAGCGCCTGTTCGGCCTCACCAACTCGCAGGGCAATCACGGCGAGGACGTCAAGGAACTGTATTTCTACCTCGACGGCACGCCCACCCATTCTTATATGCGGATGCTGTACAAGTATCCGCATGCCGCGTATCCGTATGACGATCTGGTGCAGGAGAACGCGCGGCGCGGCGCCGATATGCCCGAATACGAAGTGCTCGATACCGGCGTGTTCGACGACAACTGCTATTTCGACGTACAGGTCGAATACGCCAAGCACACGCCCGAAGACATCGTGATGCGTGTCACGGTCGAAAACCGTGCGGACAAGTCTGCCTCGCTCGATGTGCTGCCGCAGATCTGGGCCCGCAATACGTGGTCGTGGAAAGAGACGAAAGACCGCCCCTCGCTCACTAAACAAGCGGCACGCGGCGAAACGTCTCTGCTTGGGCGCCAGCAAGGACATGATTCGTTTGTGGTGACCGCGTGGTCGAAAGACACGCCCGAACTGACCTGGCTGTTCTGCGAAAACGACACCAATGTCAAACGCCTCTTCAATATGGACGGGGCGGGTCCGTTCAAGGACGGCATCAACGAGTACCTCCTGCACGGTGATACGCAAGCGGTACGGTCCGACAGCGGCACCAAGGCGGCGGCCCACGTGCCGCTTGAGCTCGCGCCCTACGGCCGCGCGGTGATTTATATGCGCTGGCGTCCCGAGTCCGCGCCGGATGACGTGCCGCTCGATGTCGACGCGCTGTTTGCCCGCCGCCTTGCCGAAGCCGACGGGTTTTATGCGGCATTGCAGCACGAGATTCACGATCCCGACGCGCGGCTCGTGCAGCGGCAAGCGCTGGCCGGCATGCTGTGGTCGAAGCAGTACTACCAGTTCGACGTCCAGCGCTGGCTGGATGGCGATCCGGCGCAACCCACGCCTGATGCAAATCGCAAGCGCGGCCGCAACGCCGACTGGCGTCACCTGTGCAACGCGGACATCGTCTCGATGCCCGACAAGTGGGAATACCCGTGGTACGCATCATGGGATCTCGCCTTCCATGCTGCAGCCTTTGCGCTGATCGACCCGGAGTTCGCCAAGCGGCAGTTGCTGTTGCTGGTCAAGGACCGCTATCAGCATCCCAACGGTCAGTTGCCGGCCTACGAGTGGGCCCTGGGCGACGCCAACCCGCCGGTGCACGCGTGGGCCGCGTGGCGCGTCTATGAAATCGACCGGGCGCTCATGGGCAAAGGCGATCGCGATTTCCTCGAACTGGTGTTTCACAAACTGCTGCTGAATTTTTCGTGGTGGGTGAACCGCAAGGACGCCGACGGCCACAATATTTTCCAGGGCGGCTTTCTTGGGCTGGACAACATCGGCATCTTCGACCGCTCGTCGCCCCTGCCGACCGGCGGTCACATCGATCAGGCCGACGGCACCGCATGGATGGCGGCGTACGCGCTCGATCTGATGCGCATCGCACTGGAACTGGCATTTGCCAATCACGTGTTCGTCGATATCGGCGTGAAGTTCTTCGAACACTTCCTGTACATTGCCGAGGCGGTCAGTTGCGACGACGACTGCGAGACCGGCTTGTGGGACAGCGCTGACGAATTCTTCTACGACAAGCTGAGACTGCCCGACGGCACCAGCGAGCCGATGCGGGTGCGTTCGATGGTCGGCTTGATCCCGCTGTTTGCGGTGCATGTGCTCGAAGAGCGTCTGCACGCCCTGCCGGGTCTGCGTGACCGGCTGTTCTGGTTCCTCGAGCACCGTCCCGATCTTGCCAAACTGGTCTCGCGCTGGGATGAACCTGGCAAGGGCAACGCCCTGCTGCTGTCGCTGTTGCGCGGACACCGGATGAAGGCGTTGTTGCGCCGTGCCCTCGATGAATCAGAATTCCTTTCCGATCACGGCGTACGGGCACTCTCGCGGGTGCATCGCGACGAGCCGTTCGTCTTCAGACACAACGGCGACAGCTTTTGCGTCAAGTATCTGCCGGCCGAATCGGACTCGCGTGTATTTGGCGGCAATTCGAACTGGCGTGGGCCGATCTGGATGCCGGTCAACTATCTGCTGATCGAGTCGCTGTACGAGTTTCACCGCTACTACGGCGACGATTTCCGCGTGGAGTTTCCAACCGGTTCCGGCCAGAAGTTCTCGTTGCGCGAAATCGCCGACCAGCTCGCACGGCGCGCCACTACGCTATTTCTCAAGGACAGCAACGGCGAGCGCCCGGTGATGGGCGCGTATCCGCTGCTGCAAGCCGACCCGCGTTCGAGCGATCTCGTGCTGTTCCACGAATACTTTCACGGTGACAATGGCCGTGGCGTCGGCGCTTCGCACCAGACCGGCTGGAGCGGGCTCGTTGCGTTGTTACTGCAGCCGCGCGCGACGGGCGAGAGCGGCGATGTGCCGGCGCCAGCAGAGGCTGAGCCGGCCTTGGCCACCAAGTAGGCGCAGCGACAAAATGAAGGGGGAGGGCAGGGTCAGGCGTATTACAGTCGCCCTGCAGGCAGACGATTCGTAACTGATTTTGAACTGTGCGGCGGCGGCCCTGGTCTTTCTTCTATTGCCACGTCTGTTCCACTGGCTTACTTCGATCAAGTGAACCCTATGTCGACTCCTTCGAACGCACCTGATTCAAGTTCCTCCTCTGCCGGCGCGCAGTCTTCCACTCCTGTCGTACCGGCAGGCAAACACCCGGCGCCGCCGTGCACCCTCGTGATCTTCGGCGCGGGCGGCGATCTCACCAAACGCCTCCTGATGCCCGCGCTGTACAACCTGACCGTCGACGGTCTGCTGGATCCGCAGATGAAGATCATCGGCGTGAACCACGGCCAGGTCGAAACCAGCGCGTGGCGCGACGATCTGTACAAGGCCCTGCAACAGTTTGCGGCCGACAAGGCCAGCACCTTCCACACCTCGAAGCTCGACGACAAGGCGTGGAGTTCGCTCGCGCAGCGCCTCGAATATATGGCGGGGGAATTCGAAAGCGACGACACGTTTTCCGCCCTGAAACAGAAGCTCGAAAACACGCCCGGCGGCAACGTCGTGTTTTACCTCGCCGTCAGTTCGCGCTTCTTCAAGCCGATTGTCGAGCATCTAGGCAAGGCCGGCCTGCTCAAGGAAGGCGACGACGGCAAAGGTTTCCGCCGCATCGTGATCGAGAAGCCGTTCGGTACGGATCTTGCCTCCGCTCGCGATCTGAACGAACATATTCTGAGTAATGCGAAGGAAGAGCAGGTCTATCGTATCGACCACTTTCTCGGCAAGGATACGGTGCAGAGCATCATGGCCGTGCGCTTTGCGAATGCCTTGTTCGAGCCGATCTGGCGGCGCGAGTACATCGACTGCGTACAGATTACGGCGTCCGAGACGATCGGCGTGGAAGGGCGTGGCTCGTTTTACGAACAGACCGGCGCGTTTCGCGACATGCTGCCGAACCACCTGTTCCAGTTGCTCGGCATGGTCGCCATGGAACCGCCTAATTCCTTCGATGCCGAAGCGGTACGCGACAAGAAAGCCGATATCTTCGACGCTATCCAGCCGGTAAAACCGGATGACGTGGTATTCGGACAGTACGAGAAGGGACCGGCAGGGCCGGGTTATCGGCAGGAGCCCGACGTGGCGCCCGACAGCCAGACGGAGACGTATGCCGCGGCGCGCGTGCTCGTCGAAAACTGGCGCTGGTCCGGCGTGCCGTTCTATCTGCGCACCGGCAAGCGGCTTGCGGCGCGTCGCACGGAGATCTCGGTGCAACTGAAAACGGTGCCGTTCCGGCTGTTTCGCGACACCCCCGTCAATGCGCTGACGCCTAACGTGCTGACCTTGCGCATCGATCCCACGCACGGCACGAGTTTCGATTTCAACGTGAAGGCGCCGGGGCCAATCATGCAGATGGGCGCTGTGCAGTCGTCCTTTAACTATGGCGACTTCTTCGATGAACAGCCGAACGTCGGCTATGAAACACTGCTGTACGACTGCATGCTCGGCGACGAGACGCTGTTTCAGCGTGCCGACAGCATCGAAACGAGCTGGGCCGCAGTGGACGACGTGTTGCATCCGAAGGGCAGTCCGCTGCCGGTGCACGGCTACCCGGCGGGCAGCCAGGGTCCGGCTGAGGCGGATGCACTGCTGGCCCGCAACGGTCATGCATGGCGGCCTTTAAGCAAGGACAAGGACGCGGACGCGAAGAAGTAAGGCTAAACACCACACTACCAGGGGACCACCGTGGCGACACGTAAGACCAACGTCAAAGGTAACGTCAAGAGCAGTGCTAGCAGCACCGTTAAAACCACTGCTAAACATGCGGCGAAGAAGCCTGCGGTGAAAGCCGCGGCCAAGCCTGCGGCCCGGACTGCAGCCAAACCCGCGGCTAAAAGCACCGTCAGGCACAGCGCGGGGTACATCCTCTCCATCGATGTGGGCGGCACCGGTCTGAAGGCCGCGATCATCGACACGCACGGCAAGATGGTCACCGAGCGTCTGCGCGTGGCGACACCGCATCCGTGCACGCCCGAGCAACTCGTCGATACGCTGGTGAAGCTGGTCGAGCCGCTGATTGCAGAGCATGCGCCTGCGCGCATCTCGATTGGCTTTCCGGGTTTCGTGCGCAACAACCGCGTGCTCACGGCACCGCATTTCGGCGACGAAGGCTGGCATGACATTCCGCTTGCCGATTCGCTAGCCAAACGGCTCGGTGGCTTGCCGGTGCGCATGATCAACGACGCCGAAGTACAGGGCTTTGCGGCGATCCAAGGTCATGGCATTGAGTTCGTGCTGACGCTTGGCACGGGAGCGGGTACGGCACTGTTTCGCGACGGCGAGCTGATGCCGCATCTGGAGCTGGCGCATCACCCGGTCAGCAAGAACCGCGCGTACGACGAATATATCGGCGACGCGGCGCGCATGCAGGCGGGCAACAAGCGCTGGAACCACCGCGTCGAGAAAGTGATCGGGATTCTGGCTTCGCTCGTGAACTACGACAAGCTGTGGATAGGTGGCGGCAACGCCGCGCGCCTGAACTTCAAGCTGCCCGCTAATGTTGCGGTCGTGTCGAACGATGCGGGCATTGAAGGCGGGGCGAAGCTCTGGCATCCGCGTTCATTGCGTGACACCCGGCAGTTGCCGGAAGCGACCCAGCGTACGGGCATTTTCGAGTAATCGACGTGAGAGATGCGATTGCCGGTTGGTAATCGCATCTCCGCTTTGGCCGTTTAGCGTGCCGCGTCACCCCAACGATATTCGTGCGTCACATCGTCGAGTTGCGCTTTCAATTCGGCGTTCAGTGTGAGATCGATCGCGCTGAGCGTGTCCGTCAATTGATCAGGATTGCTTGCGCCGATGATCGCCGATGTGATGTGCGGATTCGCGAGCACCCAGGCGAGTGACGTTTTCGTCAGCGATACGCCAGCGTCCGCTGCGATGCCCTTCAGCTTTTCGATGGTGTCGAATTCGCGCTTATGCCAATAGCGCTCCTGATACGTCGCGCCGGCTTTGCCAACCGTTTCGGTGAAGCGGCCAGCCTCCGGTTGAGCGTCGTGGCGGTGTTTGCCGGTCAGCAGGCCGCCTGCCAGCGGGTTATATGGAATCACCGCCAGGTGTTCCTCTCCGCAGAGCGGTAGCAACTCGCGTTCGATCTGCCGGAACAGCAGGTTGTAACGCGGCTGAACGGAGACGAAGCGCGTCACACGCAGCACATCCGCGCGCCCCAATGCGCGCGCTAGCCGGTAAGCCAGAAAGTTCGATACGCCCACATAGCGTGCCTTGCCCGAGCGCACGATGATGTCGAGTGCTTCCAATGTTTCGTCGAGCGGCGTTTCGTGATCGTCGGAGTGCAACTGGTACAGGTCGACATAGTCGGTGCCGAGGCGTCGAAGAGACGTGTCGATGGCATCGAGCAGGTGCTTGCGCGACGCGCCTTGATCCCATGACGACGGCCCAACCTTGCCCACTGCTTTAGTGGCAAGGATGAAGCGGTCGCGCTTGCCCCTCAACCACCGGCCGACGATTTCTTCGGTGCGTCCCGCGAGGTCTTCCCCACCGCCCAGCGGATAGACGTCCGCGGTATCGATGAAGTTGACGCCGGCTTCCGCGGCCTTGTCGAGGATGCGGTGCGAGACCGCCTCTTCGGTTTGCAAGCCGAATGTCATCGTGCCGAGACATAGACGTGAAACGCTCAGGCCAGTGCGGCCGAATTTACGGTATTGCATGGTGGACTCCGCGAGAGGAACAGGTTGCCGGTTGCGTGAAACAAAAAGCATAGCGCTTATCGACAATCTGTGTCGGCGGCGACGGCAAGCCCGGCAACCTGCGGCTGCTTGCTAAAACGTAAGGCTACAGCCGCGAGGCAAGCCGCCGCGACGCAGCCAAGCACCATGAAGACATCGCTGGTAGACAGCAGGCTCGTCAGTACAGCACCCACGCACGGCGCGATGAACTGCACGAACATCCCCGCGGATTGCAGGGCTGCACTCGCGCCCGCCACCTGATCTGCGAGACGCCGGGCGATAAACAGTCGGCACTCGACCCTGAAGCGTGCACCCATGAGACCGGTCACGAAGAACGCGAGCGCGAGCAGCCACTCGGCCGGACGCAACGGCAACCGGAAGATGCCGCCAATGGCGATGAACACGGCACACGACACGAACGCCGGCGCAAGCAGTGGTCCGAGGCCTGCCCTCTCGGCATTGCGTCCCATGGGGAGCAGACTGCCAAGCACGCCGCCTAGCGCAGCACAAGAAACCACAATGCCAAGCACCGACTTGTCGAAACCCTGGTTTCTCAGCATGAGCGGAAACTGATTGTTGACGGCCGCCGCCAGCGCGAAGTAAATGCCGGTGCACAGCAGCAGCGGCAGGATGGCGCCGGTCAAGTGTGTACGCGACGCAACGTGCCCATCGGGTGCAGCGGCGGCAGGTAGCACGGCCTTAGCGGCCGGCCCGGCCAGTAGCATCATCACGACGGCCGCGGCGATGAACACGATCGAGACGAGCATCGTGTGATTGTCGCCGGCCCATGCGCCGACGATTCCACCGGCAGCGGGCGCGCAGATTTTCGACATGCTTTGGGCCAGGCTGAGTAAGCGGAATGCACGGCTTTGTTGAGCCTCGTCGACGCTGGTGGTGACATACACGGTTTCTGCAGGATCGGTGAAACCGAGGGCCGCCGACTTCAGCGCGACCACCAGCAGGAAGGCAATGAAGTGGCCGACCCAAAGCAGGGCTGCCGTGGTGCCGAGTGTGATCGCCAATGCACCGACAAGGATCCGTGTGCTGGCATAGCGGTCGCAGACCTGGCTGATGATCCGCGTGAGCAGAATGGGTGGCACCAGCAACGCAGCACTCAGGATCACCAGATCGAATGGTGTCGCGTTGAATCGATACGTTGCGATGTTCAGTATCGCGAGAAAGTTAATCCATCCACCGAAGCTGGCAAAGAAACTGCCGATCAGAAACATATGGAAGCGGCGATTACCGGACATGTTAACCCTCAATGCGTTTTGGTTCTGGAGGTCGTAGCGTTTCGGTCGGCACAAGAGGACGTAACAACGCCTTCGAAGCGAGTCGAACAGTTAAATAAGGAATACTAAAAAGTCAGGACGAAACAATGCGAACCTTCGATGATTCAAAGGTTCAACACTTGCCAACAGGTATGACGGCTAACGCGGATGTTACCGATCGTCGATGCGCCGGTGCCTAGAACAACGCCGGCTGTTGAGCGTTCACCATGGGTACGACGTTGAGTTCGTCGAGCCGCAGGCGCGCCTTCGCGAGATCGTGAAGCACTTGCCTTTGCAACCAGGTTTCTGCGCCGCCGCCGAACGCCTTGTCGAGGCGCAAGGCCATCTCCGGTGAGATACCGGCTTTGCCGCTCAACAGATTCGTTAAAGCCTGGCGACTGACGCCCAGAACCAGCGCACCTTCGGTGACGGTCAAATTGAACCGCTCGAGGCAGTTCTGCCGGACAGTGACGCCGGGATGGATGAATTCTGAATCGGCCATGGACCGAACAATATCGACGAATTGATTACTCGTCAACTGACAAGCGCTTCTTGTCATTGAAGTCTTTGGGCGTTCGACCTGCTTGCAGGGGTAGTCGCTCCCGCCGATGAAAAATCTGCGGCACGCCGCTTGCTGAAACCGGGACTCAGACATCCCGCATGGCGAAGCGCCGGAAGTGCACATATCGCTTTCCGGTCTAGCTGCTACAATCCACGCATTTTCCTCGTCGTAGACTGCATCATGGGCTTTGAACAACTCGCGGCACTGAAAGAACAGCTGGCGAAACAGGCTGAAGAGAAACGCGCAGCCAGGCACGTAAAGCACGCCAGGCCGGCGAGGCCAGCGAAGCCGGCTGAAGCAGCAAAGCAAGCCGCGGTGGCGAAGCACGCCAACGGGGGCCGTAACGCGTCCGACGCGGCGCGCACCGCGCCTGAGCAAAAAGCGGCTGCGCATAGGTCCTCCGCACATAAGTCGTCCGCGCAGAAATCGCCGGCGCAAAAGTCGAAGCCGGTAGATCCGGTGGTGCTCTCTATCGGCAAGCTTCAGAAACGATTCCCGAAGGCGTTCCCCAAAAATCCGGCTCCGAAAGTGCCACTCAAGGTGGGCATCTTCAAGGATCTGCTCGAGCACTCCGAAGAACTCGGCTTAAACGAAGCGGCCTTGCGCGACGCCATCAAGGTGTGGTGCTGGGGTAGCCGATATTGGGCATGCGTCACCGAAAACGCCATGCGCGTCGACCTGAACGGTCAGGACGCCGGTCAGGTGCTGCCGGCGGAAGCCGCGCGTGCGCGCGGCTTGCAGGCCAAGCGGCAAAAGGCCAGGAACGCTGCGCAAAATGCCAACGCCCAGCAAGGTGCGGCGGTTGCGCCAGAAAGCGCGGTTCAGCAAGACGGCGGCGCGTCGGAACAAGGCGCGGTTCCGCAAGAGGCTGCGGTTCATCAAGAAGCTGCGGCTCCGCAAGAAGCTGCGGTTCCGCAAGAGGCCGCGGTTCATCAAGAAGCTGTGGCTCCGCAAGAAGCTGTGGCTCCGCAAGAATCTACGGCTCAGCAGGAAAACCAGGCTGAGCAAAACGTCTCTGCTCAACCGGATCACACCGCCGCTCAGGAAGACAGCGCAGCCCCGCAAGGCAGCGCCGTCGAATAAGCCTCATGTCGCCGTCGCTACCGTGTCGCGCCTTCTATCTGGCCGGCAACGGTGGTGATGCGGACAAGATGAGCGCCATCGGCGTACTCGTACCGAACCCAGTCTTGTCGTCCACCGGCGCGAAGCCCATCGCACTGTAAAACTCCACCGCGTTAGGCGCTGCATTGACCCTCACATAGGGCCGCTCGTTGCGTGCCGCGCACTGTCTGATCGCTTCCTCAATCAGGCTTCGACCGATGCCGCGTCGATGGTCGCTCGGCTCGACAAACAGACTGCACAGATTCCAGAAATTCTTGACCAGCACCGCGCCGGCAATGCGCCCGTCCACGGCGCATTTCAGGTGTACGCACTGTTGCGCATGATCGAACGCCCAGTGCATATTCGCGAGAACGTTGGTGATCACGGCGGCCATTTCCGCCGCTTCAATCCGCACACTCGTCCGGATGGTTCTCAGCATCATCGACGCGAGCGCGGTTTCGTCGCTGGACTGGACTGTTTCTATTTTCATTCGGTGTCCATTGAAAACCTGTTGACCGCGACGTTAGCGGTTAGCGGGTAGCGGTGCGCGCCGGCTTCCAGCCGCTGCCGCTGAATGGCGATGTGGTTCGGCGTCCCCACCATAACCAGATCGACGCCGCTGTGATAACGAGCATCGCCAAGATCAGCAGGCTGCCTTCCGGACCTGTTTTGCCACCGCTCAACAGGACGTTGCCGAGCGGATGCGCGGTAAAGAGCCGGGTGTCTACCAGCGTGCCGCTGTCGGACGTACCGTAGAAGTACGACTCACCCCAGTCCCACGCTGCATGAAAGCCGATTGCCCAGAATAGCGATCCCGTGTACCAGAGACTCAGGCAGATCACGATCCCGAAGCCGCCAGCGGAGATCAATCCTATGGGCGTTTCTCCTGGATTGGAGCCGTGCAAACCGCCGAACAGGATCGAGAGCAGAAGCGCGCCCCACCAGAAGCCGATACCTCGCGTCAGCGTGTATTGCAGATATCCCCGCAACAACGATTCTTCGAAGATCCCGACAAGCAAAAAGAAGCCGGCCCATGCGACCGCATGCGTCCAGACCGTTACGCCATGGGCCGAGGGCGCGTCGAGCACCAGCAGATGCATCTGCATGAGGGTGAATACCATCAGACTGACCGCGCCGAATCCGCACAGGATGCCGCTTCCGAAGCGCGTCCAGCCGGCGGAATCCCGCAAGCCAAACGACAGCATCGGGCGTCGCTCGATGGCTGCCACCACGGCCAATGCAGTTATCAGGCCGGCAAGCTGAAATGCCTCGCCGAGATAGGCAACCGGCAGAGTAAACAGTGTGATGGGGTGGTGATGGTGCCCGAAGTGCGCTCGCACGGCGGCGATGCAGAAGACGACCGCCACAAACGTCGCAATAAAAACCGCGACACCCCAGCCGGCCCGCATTCCATTACGACCGGTGAATACCCAGCGCATCCTTCGTTTGAAGCGGGCTCCACGTGTTTCGCTTTTTGTTTGTTGTTCAGGCTGCGTGAGTGAGTCGTCCAAGGAGGCCTCCGTTCGAATGACGACGAGGGAATGCGCGAACCGTGCTTTCCGTTGTTATGCTTTTTCGATAGCACGACGGCCTCAAAGATGCGTGGCGTATAACGGTCGTCGAG
>Ga0302232_10002412_pt1 | contig 12830 bp, 10 predicted proteins | sample II_Palsa_N2_3_FD_193575 | JGI IMG/M metagenome (GOLD analysis project Ga0302232, IMG submission 193575) | Peat permafrost microbial communities from Stordalen Mire near Abisko, Sweden - II_Palsa_N2_3 | ecosystem: Environmental > Terrestrial > Soil > Palsa > Peat permafrost | place: Sweden...
TCGATCGCAGTCATGAACCCGGTGAGCTTGCAGCTCTGCCCGCGGACCCAGCGGCGGCCGGTACCACCGCCTCAGATGCTACCCCTCCGCGGCGCGGGGTGGGGCCCGGGGTCGGGCGCGCCGGGTGGGGCGCTGGGTGGGCGCGGGAGGGGTTGCTACTTTGCGCGCAGGAGGTATCACTATGCGTGGCATAGACTAGTGATGTAAGTTACGCCAGAGGCTTGGGGGGTTATGGGTGCTTCTCGGGGGTCTAGGGTCGGTCCGGCACTCGTGCCGAATCAGGTGCGCCCCGCCGGGTCAGCGACCGCGGTCCTCGACTTCGCCGTGGCGCAAATCCTGCGGGACGACACCGCGCTGGCCGCGCTACCCGCGGTGCTGGAGCGGCTGGTGGCGACGTTCGGCCTCCGCGCCGCGCTGGCCTTCCAGCCGACCTCGGGACAGCCCGCCACGGTGCTCGCGGCGTACCCGGCGGACGCCGCCGGTCCGGCGCTGCTGGCCAAGCTCGGCGCGCTGTCGCTGGCCCAGCGCACTCCGGTCCAGCTGACCCTCGAACCCGGCGAGGGTGCGGACGGCACGCGGGCGGCCAGCGCGCTGCTGGCCTACTCGGTGCCAGTCGGCGGCCAGTGCCTATGCACGCTGGCCCTGATCGGGGACGCGGCGAACTGGGACGAGGAGGTCCGCTCCACGGCGCACGCGGTGGCCACCATCGTGGCGACCCAGATCCGGCACACCAACGACCTGGCCGAGCTGGCCGAGCGGCAGGCGCTGAACCGGGCGCTGGTCACGGGCGCGCCCATCGCCATCATCGCCTTCGACTCCAGCGGCAGCGTCATGGAGTTCAACCCGGCGGCCGAGAAGCTGTCCGGCTTCCGCCAGGACGACGTGCTGGGCCGGTCACTGGCCGACTTCCTGATCCCGGAGCGGTACCGGCAGCGATTCCTCGAGCACATCCGGACTTACGTCGAGACCGGTGACCCGGGGGAATTCACCGGCCAGATGAACATCGCCGCGCTGCGTGCCGACGGCACCGAACGCACCGTGGAGCTGACCCCGGTGCAGATCACGCTGGGCGGGGCGACGTTCTTCACCGGTTTCATGCGGGACCTGACCGAAATCGAGCGCTCCTACGCCGCGCTGGCCGACCAGACCGAACGGCTCAACTGCGTGATCGCCGTGGCTATCCCGGGCATACTCATCACCGACGAGCAGGGCCAGATCACGCACGTCAGCCAGAGCTTCGGCACCATGTTCGGCCTCGACGACCCGCCCGCCCTGGTGGGGACCTCCGCGCTCGCGGTCATCCGTCGGATCTACGACGTGTTCGCCGACCCGGTCCGGTTCGGCCGGCGGGTCGCGGAGGTGCTCCGGGCCCGGCAGCCGCTGTCCGGGGAGCAGATCGAGTTGGCGGACGGCCGAACCTTCGAGGGCGACTACTGGCCGATCCTGGTCGACGGCCGTTACCGGGGCGACCTGTGGCTGGCCTGGGACATGTCAGAGCGGACGGAACTGGAGCGGCAGCGGATGGCGGCGCTGGAGGCCGAGCTCGCCGCCCAGCGGACGGCCGAGCAGGCCCAGCGGCAGCTAACCGAGCTGCACGAGCGGCAACTGACCGAGCAGAACGAGCGGCTGCAGCGCATCGACGAGGCCCGGAACCAGTTCCTGGCCATCGTGTCGCACGAGCTGCGCACCCCGCTGACCTCGATCGTCTCCTTCATCGAGCTGATCAGGGGGGAAGCGGACGGGCTGACCGCCGAGGGCCTGAGCTTCCTGGGCATCATCGAGCGGAACGCCGACCGGCTGCACCGGCTGATCGGCGACCTGCTCATGCTGGATCGGCTGGAGGCGGGGGCGCTGCCACTGGACCTGGCGGCGGTCTCCGTCACCGACCTGGTGACCGAGGCGATCCGGGCCGCGACTCCGGGCGCGGCCAAGCAGGGCGTCAAGCTGGAGGTGAGGGCGACCACGGGACCGCCGGTCCAGGGTGACTCGCGACGGCTGATGCAGGTGCTGGAGAACCTGATCGCCAACGCGGTCAAGTTCTCACACCGCGACGGGCTGGTCCGGGTCACCGCCACGTGGCGGAAGGGGACCTGGCGGATCGACGTGGCGGACTCGGGCATCGGCATCCCCGCGAACGAGGTCGGTCACTTGTTCAGCCGGTTCGTCCGAGCCTCCAACGCGCGGACCGCCGGGCTGCCCGGCACCGGTCTGGGCCTGTCCATCGTCAAGGTCCTGGTCGAGATGCACGGCGGGCACGTCGACGTGCGCAGCTCGCTCGATCGGGGCAGCACGTTCAGCGTCTTCCTGCCGGCGGCGTCATGAGTCCCCGCGCTACTAGTTCCGTTGGTTCCGGGTCCGGGTCCGGCTTTGCTTCCGGCTTCGGTTCCGGCTTTGGCGGCTCGGCGAAGGGCCGGGTGCTGGTCATCGAGGACGACCGGGACATCGCGCTCGGTATCCGCACCGTGCTGACCAGGAACGGATTCGACGTGGCCAACTCGATGGACGGGAAGCAAGGCCTGCGGGTCTTCCACACCGCGCGGCCCGACCTGGTGGTCCTGGACATCGGACTGCCGACGCTGGACGGATGGCAGGTCCTGGAGCGCATCCGCGACCTGAGCGACGTCCCGGTCCTCATCTTGACCGCGCACGCGCAGGAGGCGGAGAAGGTCCGCGGGCTGCACGGCGGGGCCGACGACTACCTCACCAAGCCGTTCGGCAACGGGGAGCTGGCCGCCCGGGTCGAGGCGCTAATGCGGCGGCCGCGGGCCGGCGTGCCGCCGCCCGAGGTGTACGACGACGGCCGCCTGCTGGTACGGCTCGACTCGCGCGAGGTCAGCGTGAACGGGACCCAGATCGCGCTGACCCCGATCGAGTTCCGCTTGCTGGCCGCGCTGGTCCGGCACGCCGGCCGGACCCTGAACCCCGACCAGTTGCTCGAGATGGCCTGGAACGACCCGCTCGGCATCGGCCCGGAACGGGTCAAGTTCGCCGTCATGCGGCTGCGGCGCAAGCTCGACCAGCAGGGCGGGCCGGGCTCGGCGATCGAGGCGGTCCGGGGATTCGGCTACCGGTACGTGGCCCCTTTGGCGGCCAGAGCGCCGCTGCCCCGGAAGGGCGAGCCCGGCTGACGGGACGGCGCAACCGTCCTGCATCGTGCTCGCAACGAGGCCGGATACCCACGGGGTCCACAGTGGGCCCATGAACGTCAATTTGCTAGGAACACGAGGGCGGATCCTCCTGGTCGAGGACGATCCCGAGGCGGCCCTGTTCGCGGTCACCGTGCTGGCCAAGCGGGGGCAGTTCACGGTCACGCACACCGCCGACCCCGCGGTCGCGCTCCAGCTGGTGGCCGCCGGGCAGTGGGACCTGGTGTTCACCGACGTGGAGATGCCCGGCATGAACGGCCTGGAGTTGCTCGACGCGCTGCGCCGGATCGCGCCCACCCTGCCGGTCGTCGTGGTCAGCTCCCACGCGGACCTGCGGACCGCCGCGCTGCTGCGCCACGCGGATGAGTTCCTGGCCAAGCCGGTCCGGATCGACCAGCTCCTGGCCACCGCGGCGGGCCTGATCGACCGGGCTGCCCGTCGGCAGGAGCAGGCTACCGACCAGTAGGGCCGGGCCGCCGCCGCGGCGGCGGCCGCGATACCCTGCCAGGGACGCCCGGGGCTGATCAGCCCTGATTGACGCTGATGGTGGGTGCGCGGATGACGATCGTCGAGGGATCGGGAGTAGTCATCACCGGCGGCGGCGCCGGGATCGGCCGGGCCATGGCCCGCAGGCTCGCCGCGGGCGGCGGCCGGGTGGTGGTCAACGACCTGGACGCCGAGGCGGCGGCCGCGGTGGCCGAGGAGATCGGCGGGTACGCGGTGCCCGGGGACGTCGCTACTGAGCAGGGCGTCCGCGAGCTCATCGCCGCGGCCCGCGACCACCTTGGCGAGATCGACATCTTCTGCTCCAACGCCGGGATAGCCGACGGCACCGGCCCGGACGCGCCCGAGGCATCCTGGCAGCGGTCCTGGGAGCTCAACGTCATGGCCCACGTCCGCGCGTCACGGGAACTGCTGCCCGGCTGGCTAAGCCGGGGCCAGGGTTGTTTCGTCGTGACCGCGTCGGCGGCCGGGCTGCTCACCATGCTGGGGGCCGCGCCGTACTCGGTGACCAAGCACGGCGCCGAGGCCTACGCGGAATGGCTGGCCGCGACGTACCGCCACCGCGGGCTGACCGTGCACTGCATCTGCCCGCAGGGGGTTCGGACCAGCATGCTGGCCGCCTCCGGTCAGGCCGGGGAGGTCGTGCTGCGGGAGGCGGCGATCGAGCCCGAGGAGGTCGGCGAGGCGCTGTGGGAGGGCCTGGCCGACGGCCGGTTCCTGATCCTGCCGCATCCGCAGGTGCACGACTACTACGGGCTGCGGGCCGCCGACCCCGACAAGTGGCTGCGCGGGATGAACCGGCTGCAGCAGCGGATCGAGGAGGCGGGACTGTGAAGGCCTGGCTGGTTCGTGAGCTGGGTGAGCCGCGGGAGGTGCTGGAGCTAGCCGAGGTGCCGGAGCCCGAGCCGGGGCCGGGGCAGGTGCTGGTCCGGGTGCGCGGCGCGGCGGCCAACTTCCCCGACGTGCTCATGTGCCGGGGCCTGTACCAGGTCCGCCCGCCGCTGCCGTTTACCCCCGGCGTCGAGTTGTGCGGCGAGGTCGTCGCGGTCGGCGCGGATGTGGAACAGCTGGCCGTCGGCGACCGGGTGCTCGGCGGGTCCTCGCTGCCGTCGGGCGCCTTCGCCGAGTTCGCGGTCATGAACGCCGACAGCGTCTTCCCCGCCCCGGAGGGCCTGGACGACGCCGAGGCCGCGGCCTTCTTCATTACCTACCAGACCGGCTGGTTCGCGCTGCACCGGCGGACCCGGCTGGCCGCCGGGGAGACGCTGCTGGTGCACGCCGCGGCGGGCGGGGTGGGCAGCGGCGCCGTCCAGCTCGGCAAGGCGGCCGGAGCGCGGGTCATCGGCGTGGTCGGCGGCGAGCGCAAGGCCGAGGTGGCCCGAGCGCTCGGCGCGGACGTCGTGGTGGACCGGCTGAGCCAGGACTTCGTCGAGGTGGTCAAGGAGGTCACCGACGGCCGCGGCGCCGACGTGATCTACGACCCGGTGGGCGGGGAGACGTACACCCGGTCGACCAAGTGCATCGCGTTCGAGGGCCGGATCTTGATCATCGGCTTCGCGGGCGGGGAGATTTCGTCCGCACCGCTGAACCACGTGCTGATCAAGAACTACTCGGTGGTGGGACTGCACTGGGGCCTGTACCAGATCAAGGACCCGCGGCTCGTCCGGGACTGCCACGTCGAGCTGACCAAGCTGGTGGCCGACGGCCAGATCCGGCCGCTGATCGGCGAGCGGCTCGGCCTGGCCGAGGTCGCCGACGGGCTCCAGCGGCTGGCCGACGGCAGCACCGTCGGCCGCCTGGTGTTCGTGCCCTGAACCGCGACGAGACGCGCTCTGCCCTGCCTGCCCTGAACGGCTACGAGGCGCTCTGCGCCCAGGTGTCCGGGTAGGTGTAGTTGGCGGTGGACCCGTTCCGGGTCTCGGTCATCTGGGTGAAATGTCCGTTGACCGGAGTGGAGAGGGTAATGGTGGTGCTGACGTTATCGGGCGAGGCGGCCGCGCAGGACGGGACGCAGCTATCGATGTCCGACGTGCCGGTGCCGGTCGCGCCGGTGGCCGCCCACGAGCTCCAGGTGATGCCGGTCACCACGTTCGTCCCGTCGCCGCTGTAGGCGATCTCGGTCGGCTGCATGCCGGAGTAGCTGCCGACGACCAGGACAGGAAGGGCGGCGGAGCTGGACGAGGTGGCCTGGCTCGGGCTGGTCGAGCTGGTCGCGGTGCTTGTGCTGCTCGACGACACAGCGGGTGAGGATGCGGCGGCCGAGGTGTTCGTGACGGCCGAGGTAGCGGGCGCGGTCGGGCTGTGGCTCGCGGCACCGCCGGAAGCGGTGTTGTGGCCGTTCGAGGGGTGCCCGGACAGCGCGAAGGCGAGGGCCGCGCCGCCGGCGCCGAGCAAGATGGCGACCGCTAGCACCAGGGTGAGCAGGACCGGGCGCCGCAGGCCGGTGCGCTGCGGGGCGGCGGGACGGGCAGCCGGTGGCGGAGCGGGCCCGGACGGCGTGACCGGCGGGAGGGCGGCGGGCCGCCAGGTCTGGGCGAGCACGGTCTGGGTGGGGTTGTCGTAGCCGGCGGAGGGGATGGCGGCGGTGTGAGTCAGCTGGCTCAGCAGCTCGGGCGCGGTGGGGCGGTCGTGCGGTTCCTTGGCCAGGGCGGCGGCAACCTGGGCGTGCAGCGCGGCCGGGACCGCGGCGATATCCGGCGTCTCATGCACGATCCGGTACAAGATGGCGTCGGGGGTTCCGGCGCCGAACGGCGACTGCCCACTGGCCGCGTAGGCGACGGTCACAGCCCAGCTGAAGATGTCGGCCGCGGTGCCCGCCCGGCCCATGATCTGCTCGGGGGCCATGAAGCCGGCCGAGCCGACCGTCATGCCGACCCGGGTGACGGCGGTCGCGCCGAGCACCTGCGCGATCCCGAAGTCGATGACCTTCGGGCCGCCCGCGGTGAGCAGCACGTTCGAGGGCTTGAGGTCGCGGTGCACGATGCCGGCCGCGTGGATCGCGGTCAGCGCCTCGGCCAGCCCCGTAGCCAGGCCGTACAGCATCTGCGGGTCCATCGGGCCGCGGGAGTCGATGTACTCCGACAGCGTGGGTCCCTCGGCGTACTCGGTGACCAGGAACGGCCGGGCCGAGGTGGTGTCCGCATCGATCACCCGCACCGTGCACACGCCCCTGACCCGGGTGAGCGCGGTCACCTCGCGGCTGAACCGGGTCCGGAACTCGGGGTCGCTGGACAGTTCGGGCCGCAGCACCTTCAGCGCTACCGGGTGGCCGTCCTGGCCCGCGGCGAGGTACACGACACCCATCCCGCCCGCGCCGAGCCGGGCCAGCAACTGGTACCGACCGACCCGCGGCGGGTCAGTCTCCCGCAGGGGTGTACGAGCCAACCCAGTCCCCTTCCGCCAAGCGTCAATCGTCGCGCATCGCGCCATCCGGCGCGACCTGCTCGGCGGGTAAGCTCCTGCCGCGGATGGCGATCCAGGCCAGGGCCAGCGCGACGAGGTAGCCGCCGGCCGCGGCGGCCAGCGGGACGTGCAGGCTCAGCGCGCGGCCGGAGCCGAGGAGCGAGCCGAGCAGGGCCACGCCGAGGGCTCCGCCGGACTGCCGCGCGGCGTTCAGGATGCCGCTGGCCACGCCCGCGTGCTCGGGCCCCGCTGCGCCCACCACGACGGCGGTCATGGCCGGCATGGCCAGCGAGACGAGGCCGAGCAGGACCGAACCGCCGACGACGATCGCCAGGCTGGTGTCGGTACCCGCCGTGGCCAGGACGGCCGCGCCGACGGCGGCCAGCGTGAGCCCGGCCAGCATCGGCGGGCGCGGCCCGAAGCGCGCGGTCAGCCTGCCGCTAGCCAGCGAGCCGACCCCGACGACCAGGCTCATCGGCAGCAACAGCAGGCCGGTAGCCAGGGCCGACTGATGACGCGACTGCTGGAGGAACAGCGAGAGGCAGAGTAGCGACCCGTACAGGACCAGGTTGAAGATCACCCCGACCCCGGTAGCACCACTGAGGCTCCGGGAACGGAACAGGGCCAGCGGCAGCATCGGGGACGCCCCGCGCCGCTCGGCCCGGAGGAAGAACCACCCGGCGATCAGGCCGACCGCGAACAGGGCGGCGGGTCCGGGAGACAGCCAGCCTCGCTGGCCCGCAGTGATGAAGCCCGCGGTCAGCCCGGCCAGCGAGACGACCCCGAGCAGGAGCCCTGGGAGGTCTGGCCGGCGCTCCGGGTTGAGCGGCGACTCGGTGACGTACGGCCGCAGCAGGAACGCGGTGAGCACGCAGATGGGCACGTTGACCAGGAAGATCGACCGCCAGCCGGCCAGCGCCACCAGCGCGCCGCCGAACACCGGGCCGAGCGCCACGCCCAGCGAGCCCATGCCGCCCCACACACCGAGCGCACGCGCCCGCGCCCGCGGATCGGGGAACTGATGCACCAGCAAGGCGAGCGAGCACGGCAGCAGAGCCGACGCACCCAGGCCCTGCACCGCGCGGGCCGCGATCAGGACGGCCAGCGACGGTGCCGCGGCGCAGGCGGCCGAGCCGGCCGCGAACGCGGTCAGCCCGAGCACGAACACCTTCCTGGCCCCGATCCGGTCCGCGGTCGACCCCGCGGTGAGCATGATCGAGGCCAGGGCCATCCTCGGGGTCTTTGAGATCGGCGTGGTCGCGGCGGGTGGCCACCGATTCGGTCGCGCTGCGTGGCTGACTGCCGCGCGTCACCTTGGTTGCCCCTTCCGGACGACTAGCGGATCTGGTCCGGGTACCCGCAGGGCCCGGTCTCATCCCACCAGCATTACCCGCCGACGTTTAAAGCCAGCCCGAAGCGTGCCGGCCTGCCGGCCGACGTACAGGGCCGCGGTTCACGGGATCTGCCCGGTAGACATCCCGAAACAACCCGAGTTTCCGGCGCGTCGCGGCACGAGTCCGTTTTATTACGAATAATCCTCTTGGTCATCTTGGAGCTGCCTGGCCGAGCATGGTTGATGGACCGCTGTACCAGCAAGAACAGGTAGAACGGACCATCAACCAGGTAGCCGGGTCGTGAGCACACGGGAGGAAAGCCGTATAAGAGACAAATACCATTCAATGGCAGGCCGATGGAGGGTAGCGGGCCATCTAGCACATCGCTGCGCCCCGCATTATTGGCTCCGCAGCCTCCATTTTGGGGCGCCCGGACTGGTGTTTATTTCCGCCCGGGCCCGGCAGCGGATGCGAAAGGCCAGCGAACGATCAGAAGGAGAACAACGTGACCACCGTCGTACACAAGCCTGGTCGCCAGCTCGGCGACCCGAAAGAACTGCTGCTGGGCTTCCTGGACTATTACCGGTCGGTCATCATCCGCAAGATCGAGGGCCTTACCGATGCGGAGCTACGCGCCAGCCGTCTGCCATCCGGCTGGACTCCCCTGGAGCTGCTCAAGCACCTCATTTACATGGAGCGGCGGTGGCTGCGCTGGGGATTCTGCGCCGAGCAGATCACTGATCCGCGTGGCGACGAAGACCAGGCCGGGCGCTGGCAGGCTGGGCCCGGCGATACTGCCGTCGGCCTCATCGCCGCACTCCACGTCGCCGGCGAGCAAACCCGCGCCATCGCTTCCGCAGCCGAACTGACCGACGTCAGCACCCCCGGCGGCAGGTTCAGTGACAACGACCCAGGACCCCGGCCGACGCTGGCGTGGATCCTCACTTACGTGCTGCAGGAGTACGCACGCCACGCCGGGCACCTCGACATCGCGCGGGAGCTGATAGACGGCACAACCGGAGAGTAACCAGCGCGGTATCCGCGGGAGTCTCAGCCGGGAAGCGGTCCGCCGACTAGGGCGACGATCAGGCCGACGGCACCGGCGCCGAGCAGGGTGAGGACCACGCCGCGCCGCACAGCGAGCATCAGCACGGCCGCGCCAGCGAGGACAGCGTATTGCCAGGGCTCGGTCAGCGCGCGGGCCAAGGTGACCGCGGAGCCGAGGATGGCGCCGATCGCGGCCGGGCCGGCGCCGTCGAGGAAGGCCTGGGCGCGGCGGTTGCCGCGCAGGGCGCCGAAGTACTTGCCGCCGATCAGGATGAAGGCGAAGGACGGGGTGAACGCGACTAGGGCGGCCAGCAGCCCGCCGCCCAGGCCGGCGGCGGCGTAGCCGACGGTGGCGACGGTCAGCACGACCGGGCCCGGGGTGATCTGGCCGAGGGCGACGCCGTTGAGGAACTGGTCGCTGGTCATCCAGTGGTGGCCCACGGCGTCGGCCTGCATAAGCGGGATGATGACGAAGCCGCCGCCGAAGGACAGCGCCCCCACCTTGAACGCCACCCAGGCCACCGCGAGCAGCCCGCCGCCGCCGACGGCGACTGCGGCGGTCTGGGCGGCGGTCTTGGCCGCCGCGGCGGGTCCTGCCGTCCGGATCGCCCGCACGGCGAGTAGGGGCCAGGCGGCGACCGCGCGAGCGGGGCGGGGCCGGGGTTTGCGGCGGATGGCCAGTTCGGTGAGACCGCAGCCGAGCAGGACGAACACCAGCCACGGGCCGATGAGGGGGGCGGCGGCTGCGCCCGCTAGCAGGTAGGCGATCCAGCGCAGCCGGCGCGAACCGGCGGCGCGGCGCCAGCTCGGGACCAGCAGCAGCCAGCCGGCCTGGACCGCGACCGCGGCGACCGCGGCGTCCGCGCCCGCGCCTATCCCGCGCACCCACGGCGGCGGGGTCCCGGCCAGGAACAGCACCGACAGGGCCAGGATGACGATCAGCCCGGGCACGATGAACGCCGCGCCGCCGACCAGCGCGCCGAGCCGGCCGCGGACCCGCCACGCACAGAAGATGGCCAGTTCGGTGGAGGCCGGCCCGGGTAGCAGGTTGCAGGCGGCAATCGCGTCCTCGAACTCGGTCGAATCCAGCCAGCCCCGCTGGTCCACGCACAGCTTGCGCAGCAGCGCGATGTGCGCGGGCGGCCCGCCGAACCCGATACAGCCGATCCGGCCCCATTCCCGCAGCACCGTGGCCAGACTGGCCTGATGGCCGTCCGGGACGGGGGCGGGGACAGCTTGCGTAGTTACGTCGCCTCCTGGGCGTGGGCGAGGGCGGCGAGGAGGAATTGGATCCGGGTCTTTAGCGTGTCGGCTACGGCGCGGAACGCCGGGTAGGTCTCCGTGTCGGTGCCGCCGGAGGCGGCGGGGTCGGGGATGCTCCAGTGGATGACCTGGGGGTGGCCGGGGAATTCCGGGCACACCTCGCGGACCCGGTCGCACAGGCTGATCACGTAGTCAAACCGCTGCCCGGCGAAGGTGTCCAGGTGCTTGGACGCGCGGCCGGCGATGTCGACGCCGTGCTCGCGCATGACCCGGACCGCGTTGGGATGCAGCGGCTTGGGACGACTGCCCGCGCTGGCCGCCTCGACCGCGCCGGCCGCTAGGCGCTCGGCAAAGGCCTCGGCCAGCTGGGAACGGGCGCTGTTCCCGGTGCACAAGAACAGCACCCGAGTGACGGCGGGGAATTCGCCTGCGGGCGGCGGGACCAGGCGCAGGCCGGGATGCAGGGCCGCCCCGGCCGCGGTGAGCAGCTCGCCGCAGCGGGCCAGGTCGATGCTGTAGTAGGCGTCACGCCGGTCGGCCGAGCTGCGCCGCGTCGTCACCAGGCCGCCGGACCGCAGCTGCCCCAGATGATAGGACACCAGGCTCTGCGGCTGCCCGAGGAGGGCCTTCAGCTCACGGACCTGCCGGTCGCTGTGCGCCAGCTCACGCAGCAGCCGCCAGCGCAGCGGATGAGCGGCCAGCCGCAAGAACCCGGGCGGGACGGTGTCCCGCTGAACGGTCACGTGGCTAAAAGTACATCAAACTAGCTTGATCGATCAATACGTATTGATCGGTTATCGTCTGCTTCGCGGGCCGCGGATGGCCAGGGCCGTTCGGCGTCATGATGATTTTGACCGAACGGCCGTGGTTCGTGCCTGCAGTGACCGGTGGGGCGTGCCCTAGGCTGCCAGACGTGGACCCACTACGCATCGGAGTGCTCGGCACCGCGCGGATTACCACCGCGGCGCTGCTCGAACCGGCCGCGAGCGTGCCCGAGGTGACCGTGGCCGCGGTCGGGGCCCGGAGCCAGGCCCGCGCCCTGGCCTACGCGGAGCGGCACGGGATCCCGGTGGCCCACGGCAGCTACCACGAGCTGGTCGAGGACCCGGACATCGACGCCATCTACAATCCGCTGCCCAACTCACTGCACGGCCCGTGGACGCTCACCGCGATCGACGCCGGGAAGCACGTGCTGTGCGAGAAGCCGTTCGCCTGCAACGCGCGGGAGGCGGCGCGGGTCGCGGACGCGGCGGCGGCCTCCGGCCTGGTGGTCATGGAGGCCATGCACTACCGGTATCACCCGCTGATCCGGCGGCTGGCAGAGCTGGTCGGCGAGCTGGGGCCGGTGCGCCACATCCAGGGTTGGACGAGCTTCGCGGTCGCCGACCCGGGCGACATCCGGTACGACTACGCGCTGGGCGGCGGGGCGCTGATGGACGGCGGCTGCTACGTGATCGACTGCCTGCGGCTGATCGGCCCGGGCGAGCCCGCGGTGACCGCGGCGCTGGCCGATCCGGTCGATGCGCTGGGCGGCGGGCGTTCCGGGGCGGTGGCGGACGGACGTTCCCGGGCGGTGGCGGACCGCGCGACGGCGGTCCGGCTGGCCTTCCCCGGCGGCGCCACGGCCTGGTTCGAGTCCGCGTTTACCCGGGACGGGCAGGACCGGGACGAGGTCCACGTGAGCTGCGAGCGCGGGACCGTGTACGTGCAGGGCTTCATCCGGGCGCACTCGGGGCACCTGGTCGCGGTCAGGGACGGGTCGGTGCTGGCCGACGAGCGGGGCTCCGGGGACACGACCTACACCGAGCAGCTTCGCGCGTTCGCCGCGGCGGTCGCTGGCCGGAGCGACGCCCCGACCTCGGCGGCGCACGCGGTGGGGACTATGCGGCTGATCGACGACGCGTACCGGGCGGCTGGGCTGCTCCCCCGGGGCGACTGATCTTATGACTTTGGCCGGAACCGAGGTCGCCCGGTTCGCCGCCGACCTGATCAGGATCGACACGACCAACCGGGGCGGCGGGGACGGGCGGGAGCGCCCGGCCGCGGAGTACGTGGCGGCCCGGCTGGCCGAGGCCGGGGTCGAGCCGGCGCTGCTGGAGTCCGCCCCGGGGCGCGCGACCGTGGTGGCGCGGAT
>Ga0302232_10002425_pt1 | contig 12801 bp, 9 predicted proteins | sample II_Palsa_N2_3_FD_193575 | JGI IMG/M metagenome (GOLD analysis project Ga0302232, IMG submission 193575) | Peat permafrost microbial communities from Stordalen Mire near Abisko, Sweden - II_Palsa_N2_3 | ecosystem: Environmental > Terrestrial > Soil > Palsa > Peat permafrost | place: Sweden...
CCTCCAGGACGTGCAAGGTGCCGATGGAGTTGTTGTCCACGAAGGACCTCGGCGCACTGTAGGAGTAGGGCACCGATCCGATCGCGGCCAGGTGATACACGATTTCCGCGCCCTCAACGAGCTCACGGGCCGACGCGGGATCCCGCACATCGCCGAACACCACGTCGACGTGGTCCATGACGTCCCGGTCGAGGGTGTCGAGCCAGGCACATGAGCTCCACATGTTGTAAAGCACCATTGCCCGTACCCGGCATCCGCGTTGCACTAGTGCCTCCACCAAATGGGATCCGATGAATCCCTCGGCACCGGTGACGGCTACGACATCCGTCATGGTCGATCCTCCTATATGTGACGCGCTGTTTCGCGCGAATCCGAACGGTCCTTTTTTGGGCTGGCCGCTAGCCATGACGTACCGCTCCAAGGGACATCACGGCAAAGCAGCCGATCACGATGAGCAGGGCGGCAGGCGTCACCACCTGCACGATCATGCCCTCGTTGTGGAGAATGAGCTCGGCGGCCAAAGCAGCCGAGGCGGCGAGAAGCGGGATAGCGCGGACCCCCATGGTCTGCATCAGGAGCGCGAGGAACATGGCCGACCCCAGCATCAGGTACGCCGCCATCTCCGGCAGGTCGGCCCAGCCCGGGTGAGCGAAGCCGGTCGCGCCCGCGATCGCCGCCCCGGCGGCCATCAGCGCGGCCGTGCCGCACAGATACTGCAGCAATGCGACGAACAGCGAAAGGCGCGAACGGAGCCGGAAGCCGCCCAATCCGCTCATCGTGCCGAGCAACCGCCGGGTCCGCCGCCGGTACCACAGCAGGCTCCACTCCGCCGCGCCCATGCTCAGCGAGAGCGGTAGCGAGGCGAGCAACGCGCCGGCATTGAGGCCGCCATGGCCCTGCGGGCCTGCTATCACAGGGAACGAGAGCAAACCGGCCGCCACCACGCCGAAGGCGATGGCCGGCACCGCGGCCCGCAGTTCCGGCGCCACCAGCAGGCGGCCGGCCCGGAAGCCTTGCTTTCGCGTGCACGCCAGCGCGATCAGGCAGGCGAGCAGGGGCGTGGCGCCGAGGGCGCCCCAGGCCAGATGCTCGAGCCCGGGCGGACGGCCGAGGTAAAGGAAGACGCCGCTGCCCACCACGCCGGGGGCGAGCGCCAACGGAAGCCACGTTTCCGCGCCCACCACCATCAGCACGCACGCACCGAGCATGTAGACGCCCTCACCCGCGCCGAAGAAGAGCACCAGCGGGTGGGAATGCAGGTCGAGCCGGGCGGCGAGCATGGCCAGGGCCACCAGCACCAACCCGGCGCCGAGTCCGGCCCGCAGCACCCGCTGCACCTGCTCCTCGTCGGCTGTGCCGGCCCGGCGCAGGTATCCGATACAGGCCAGACCCTGGCTGAGCCCCCACGCGACGAGCAGCGCCACCACCAGCGTGGGCAGCACGCCCGGGCCGCCGAGCAGGCCCCCGGCCGCGGGAAAGCAAACGGCAGGCAGCGCGTAGAGCAGACCATGCAGCAGCGGCCTGAGCCGGTTCATCTGCCATGGGTCGCTGGCCGGCGCCGGGGCGGCCGGCCGCCGCGATACGCGCCGGTACATCGCGCGCGCCAGGGCGAACACGTCCTTGACGCCGTACTCTTCCTGGACAGCCCGGTCGTTGAAGCCCTCAAACTCCAGCGCGCTGGCCACTTCCAGCGAATCTACGGCCGACTCGCACACGGCGCTGAACTTTTCGCACAGGGCGGCCACCGTAAGCGTGTCGATGCCGTAGGGGTCCAGGTCCTGAAGCCACTGCGGGGTCTTCCCGTTGATCGTCGGCACCACCGGGCGCGCGTCTTCCACGCTTTCTGTACTCACCTCATCGCCTCCGTCAGCTGGGGCGCCGCCGTGGTCCGGTCCTCATCGCCCCGATCCGTGGACTGCTCCGGCTCGTCCTCGTGCCCGTGGTTCGCCTCAGACCGCTCGGGCTCGGACAGCTCAGGCTCGGACAGCTCAGGCTCGGACAGCTCAGGCTCGGACAGCTCGGGGGGCCTCTCGGCCGGCACCGGGAGGATCATCGTCTGCTCGGCTTCGGGCTCGGCCGTGTCCTCCTGCGGCACCGCCGGGTCCGCACCTGGCATGCCCGGCCACGTCGCGCGCAGCACGGACAGCGGCTGGGTCCGGTCCAGATCGAGCGTCTCGGAGAACACAGCGTCCCGCACGGTGGGCCCAGGATCGGGCACCGGCCAGCCTGCGCCCAGTACCGGCAAGATCTGGGTCACCTCTTCACCGATGCCAGCGCGCGGCCGATCGGCCTCGGCCTGGCTGACCGTAACCGGCCTGGGCCCGACCACGGTACTTTCTTCCTCGGCAGGCAGCGCGATCCAGTGACCGGACCGGGACGAGGCCACGGAATCCTGCTGGCCTGCCGCCGCAGCCTGATCGGGACGGCTCCCGAGTTTGGTGTACATCTCGTCGAACGCGCTGATCGCCCGGTCCACGGTGAAGTGCTCGATGGCCCGCGCCCGGGCAGCGGCGCCCATCTTCCGCCGCATGCCGTCATCGCGCAGCAACTTCAGGCAGGCGTCCGCCAGGGCCGCAGGACTGCGAGGCGGCACCACGAGGCCGGCGTCGTCGCCAAGGGCCTCGGTAACCCCGCCGACGTTGGTGGCCACGCAGGGCCGTCCGCACGCCATGGCCTCGATGAGCGTGTAGGGGAAACCTTCGGTGATGCTGCAGAGCACCACGACATGGCCTGCGGCGTAGGCGTCCCGGATCTGGGGCACCCGGCCTTCGAACGTCGCCTGCTTGCTGATGCCCAGGTCATACGCTTCGGCCCGGCAGTGCTCCAGATAGGCTTCCCCGCCCTGCGGCGGTGAGCCGAAGATGCGCAGCCGCGCCTCCGGTATCTCTCGCAGGACCAGGGAGAACGCACGCAGGAGGGTGATGAGGTCCTTGAACGGGTCGATACGTCCCGCCCACGAGATCGTCGGAACCTCGGGTTCGGAGTCCACGACGGGAAAGACAGCCGGATCCACGCCGTTGTACACGGTGCGGACGCGCGCCTCGTCCGCACCGAGCTCCGCTTCCCAGCGCTTGTTATAGATGTTGCCGGGAGTGATGATGTCCGCTTCGTGGTAACCCAAGGTGCACAGCCGACGCAGGAAACGCAGGTACAGATCTTTCACCGGCCAGCCGAACTCCGGGCGGCGCAGGTGCAGGTACTGCTCGCGCATGTAGACGCCGTGCTCGGTGACGATCATCGGCAGCCCATACCGCCACTTGGCCGCGAAAGCGGGCAGGGCACCAAGCCCGTTGGTCACCGTGTGCACCACGTCTGCCTGCACGGGCGGATGGGAAAACGGCCGCAGCGCATGCTCGAGAAGCTGCATCGCGGTGACCGCGTCGCCGACACTCGGCACCATCCGGCTGAGCCCACCCTGCTCGCCCAGGCCTGGCAGGCCGTTAACGTGGTCGCCGGCGCCGGCGGCCAGGCCGTCTGTCAGGTCGGCGGCAGCGCTCTCGGGCAAGATGTCTGGCCACCGCTGCCGCCACCCGCCGCTGAGCAACTTCACCGCGGTCTCGCTGACCAGGGCGGCCCGCAGGTTCTTGGTCTGCGCGAAGGTGAACAGCTCGTGCATGACGTCGGAGAACCTGTCCTGCGCCTGGTCAGGCGGGGTGAGCAGCACATCGACCAGTTCGCCCAGCATGGAGTCGGCGCGCCCCGGGGACAGCCGTGCGCGCAGCGGCACCGCCGGCGGCCGGCCCCAGAGCGGGATCGTCACGACCGACTTCACGTTGCCTGGAAGCTCCCACCGCATCGGCTCGTTTCCCGTGGCGACCAGCGGGATCAGGGTGAAGTCATACTGAGGCAACCCGCGGACAAGCTGGTCGCACCAGACGCTGACGCCACCGAACTGATGCGGATAGGTACCTTCTCCTACCAGGGCCACCTTCATGTCAGGCCGTGTCACCTTGGTTGCAGACCGGTATCTTTTGCGGTCCGGGCGGGGGATTCCTCACCCGGTCTCCCGCCGGCCGGAACCCGGCCGCGACGCATCCCTGCGGCGGCGAGCCGCCAGCCGCCTGGCCGGTCGCCTGCGGGACGCGGCGATCTGCTCGTAGAGGTCATCGATCTTCTTGACCACCGACTCCATGCCGTAGCTTGCGAAGACCGTCTCGTCGGATTCGCGCGGTTGCGGTCCGGCCTCAACCGCCTTGCGGATCTCCGCGCCCAGACCCTCGACCGTTCCCGGCACCTGCCGGGCCTGGCTGGTCGGGAGACCGTCCAGGGCCGGGCAGACCGTGTAGAGCACGGGCAGGCCGCTGGCCATGGCCTCAAGGACCGACAGCCCGAACGTCTCCTGGACCGAGGCGGCGACGTAGAGGTCGAAGGAGGCCATCATGGCGGCCGTATCGGACTGGAAGCCGCCGAAGATCACGTGCTCTCGCGCCCCGAGCCGGTCCACCGCGGCCTCTACCCGCGCCTGGTCCTCGCCGCGGCCGATGACCAGGATCTTGCACCGCTCGCCGAGCATGGGCAGCGCCGCCTCGACCACCAGGTCGATGCGCTTGTTCGGGTCTAGCCGGCCGAGCGCGCCGATCACGTAGGTGTCCGGCGAGATGCCGAACTGCTCGCGCACCCGCTGGCGCGCCGCGGGGTCGAAGGCGAGTGCGGGCACATCAAGCCCGTTGGGGATAACGGTGATCTTCCGGCCGGACACACCCCATTTGATGAGCCGTTCCTTGACGACATCAGCGACGGCGATGGTGGCGTCGGAGAACAGTTCCGAGGCGAGGTAGAGCCCGCGCACCGCCGAGGTCATCTTGCGGCGCTCGATGTGCGTCTCGCCGATCGAGTGCTCCGTGGTCAGTACCACCGGCGCGCCGGCCAGCCACGCCGCCGGGCGGCCGTAGATCTGGGTCCGGAACAGGTGCGTGTGCACGACGTCGTAGCGGCCCTCCGCGATGAGTGCACGCAGCCTCAGCAGGGCGCTTATCTCGGTATTGCGTCGCATGCCGATGTCGCGCACGCTGGTACCTCCGGTCCGGATCAGGTCAGCCACCGGGCCCGGGTTGTACAGCGTCACCACGTCGGTCTCATGCCTGGTGTACTTCAGGATCAAGGCCAGCTGGATCTCGGCGCCGCCGGCATCCAGGCCGGTGATAACGTGCAGGACCTTCATGGGCGTATCCCCTTAAGTGCTACGTAACCCCGGTAGAGAAATCTTTTGGCGGTCATCCGAACGGCGCCATCCTGCTGACCGACGTAAACCCTGGGCAGGGCCATCAACCCGAGGTCGGCCATGGGAGTCTGCACGGCGCACGCGTAGCCGTAGCCCGCGTCGTGCACCGCACGGCGGGCGGCCGCGTCCATCGAGCCGTACGGGTAGGCGAAGCCGCGGACGGGGGCGCCGGTGAGCTCGCTCAGGCTGGCCCTGCTCCCGCTGACCTCGGTTTCCAGCTGCCCGGCCGCCAGTCCGGCCAGCCGGACATGGGTGGCGCTGTGCGAGCCGATCTCCATCCCGGCGGCCGCGAGCTCACCTACCTGGGAAGCGGAAAGCAGCGGCCAGGCGAGCCCTTCGTCCCACTCGTTAGTGCCGCCGAGCCGGCCTGAGATGATGTAGACGCTCGCCGTAAACCCGTGCCGCTTCAGCTCGGGCAGCGCGGCCTCGAGCACATTGACGTACCCGTCGTCGAACGTGATGCCGACCAGCCCGCGCTCTCGGCCCGCGCGCATCGCGTCGACGAGCGAACAGATCCCGACGCCGCGCAGGCCGAGCCGGTGCAGCGACGCCATCTGCTCCGCGAAGCGGGCCGGCGTCACGCACAGGTGGTAGGGGTCCTCGGCCACGTTCGCCACACCGTGGTACATCAGGATCATCGGCACCCGGCTCAGGCTGAGCCGGCTCATGTCAGGGGCGGTCCTGCCGTTACGCCCGAGAGCGGTCATGACCTCACCCGCCGGCCACCGCGGACCACGGTCGCCAGCGTCCTAGCCAGGATGACCAGATCCAGCCAGACCGACCAGTACTCCACGTAGTAGTTGTCGAAGCGGGCCCGCTCGAAGATCGACGTGTCGCCGTTGAGCCCGTTGACCTGCGCCCAGCCCGTAATGCCCGCGGGCATCCGGGTTCGGCCCGCATACCGCGGGATCTCGCGGCTGAACCGCTCGGCGAAGTGGGGCCGTTCTGGCCGCGGCCCGACCAGTGACATGTCACCGCGCATCACGTTGACCAGCTGAGGCAACTCGTCCATGTGGGTGGCGCGCAGCCACCGGCCGAACGGGCTGAGGTGCTCGGCCGCGGTCCAGCGCGTGTCGTGGTCAGCATGAACGGCCAGCGTGCGCAGCTTCAAGATCGGGGCGACCCGCCCCTCGCCGGTCACCCTGGCCTGGCGGAACAGTGCCGTCTGGCCCGAGCGCAGCCGGATCGCGACCGCCAGCGCGAGCATCAGCGGCGCGGCCACCGCGAACAGCACAACAGAGAAAACAACATCAAAGGAACGCTTCAGCGCGAGCGCGGCCCGCGAATGACCAGATCTCCGCAGCGGAATCAGCGGGATGCCCCAGATCTCGTCCAGGCAGCCGCGCGGCACGGCCATGCCCAGTTCGTAGAGCCGGGGGACCACGTACACGTCCGCCCCGAGCGGACGGCTGGCGCGCATCACCGTGACGATGTCCTCGTCGCGGCTGTCCGACGAGAAACACACGATGACCCGGCGGATGCCGAGCCGCTGGACGACATCCGCCAGGTTGGACGGGCTGCCCAGGGAGGGCACCGAGAGGTCCCGGCGGGGCGGGCCGTCGTCGAGCAGGCCCATCGGCCGCAGCCCGAACTCGGGGTGCGTGCGCATCAGGTCGGCGACGTAGGCGCCGAACGTGCCCGAGCCGATCACCACGGCGGGCTCGGTGAGCAGTCCGCGGCGGTGCGCCTCCCGCAGCGCGACGCAGAGCACCATGCGGCAGCCGAGGACGAGCCCGCCCGCCCACAGCGCGAGCGCGAGCACGCGGGTGCCAGGCAGCCAGGCGAGCAAGGCGAGCACCGGCGCGGTCGTGGCGATCAGGACCCGCCCGGCCTGGTCGGAGACGCGAAGGCAGATACGCAGCCGGTGCTGGCGGCCGGCCGCCAGGACGACGAGCACGGAGACGACGTAGAGCGCGCAGAGCAGGCTGTCCGCCGCCCTGCGGCCAGCCCCCTGCCCGGTGCTGGCTCCGCTCAGGGCCACCGCCACCGCCAGAGCGACGGTGTCCGCGGCCGGCAGCGCCAGCCGCAGGACCGCCGCTGGCGCCCGGCGCCCGGAGCCGGCCGAGGGCCCGCTGGCGGGATGAGCGCCGAGGGAGCCGCGAAGCCTGGCTCGCGGGCCGGCCCGCGATATCGCCAGGGCGTGCTCATGGTCGCGGGGCATCACCGGCCTGCAGTCACAGCCGCTGAAGACTTCCGGCCGGAAATGCCCGCCAGCGCGCGGCCCACGGTGGTCGCGGCGTGCTCCGAGCCGAAAACGAACCTCATGACCGGCCCCATGCTGGGGGCCACGGACGGTCCGATGAAGTAGAGCCCATGGACGGAGGACTGGTAGTCGCCGCCGACCGCCGCGCTCCCGCCCACGGTCCGCAGTGAGGACCGTATCGCCTCCGGCAGGAACTCCAGCCGCTTCAGGTTGATGCGATAGCCGGTCGCGGCGATCACGTGGTCGGCGATCACGTCGGGTCCGCCGCCTGCGATCCGCAGCTGCACCTTCTCGTCGCCCGTCTTGGCTGATATCACGGTCTGGCCGGTCCGGACCGGGAACTGGCCCTCCACCCGCGGCCGGAGCCAGCTGGCCCCGGCCGGGCCAAGCGCGGTGCGCGCGCGGTACACCCTGGTGCTGGCAGGCAGGCGCCGGAAGAGCTCCGGATGGTTGGAGTAGAACCAGGTGGACCAGCCCGAGCCGAGCCCGGCCTCAGGCTCCCGCAGCCGCTGCAGCAGCGGCCGGACCGGGTTCAGGGGCTGGCCGTTCCACCGGATGACGGGCCTGCGGGCCAGGATCTGAACTCCCGCGCCGTTCTCGTGCAGCAGCGCCGCCGTCTCCAGGGCGGACTGGCCGGAACCGAGGATGACGACCTCCTGGCCGCTGAAAGCCGCCAGGTCCGTGTGGGCCGAGCTGTGCGTGCAGGCCGAGGCGGGCAGTTCGGCGAGCGAGGAGGGCACGTAGGCGAAATGCTCCACGCCGATCGCGACGACCACCCTGCGCGCGGTGAACTGCTCACCGTCGGCGAGGCTGAGCTCGAACACCTCACCCCGCCGGACCAGGCCGGCGACGAGAACCTCTTCGACCTTCAGGTCGAGCTGGGAGGCGAACCACTGGCCGTAGTTGACGAAATTCTCCAGCGATACCGGCAGCCCGTAGCTCTTATAGGGATGGCTCGTCGCCTGGCAGAAGGCCTCCAGCGTGTGGGTGCCGCCAGGGTCGGAAAGATTGGAGGCGAAGCCCTGGGACTTGAGGTACATCCCCTGCGGCATGGCCGAGCGCCAGAGCCGCATCGGCACGCCGAAATGACGGTAGCTGACGCCGGCCGCGCTCAGGTGCGCGGCCAGCGAAAGCCCGTAAGGACCGGCTCCGATAATGACAACATCGACGACATCGCTCATATTCGTGTTTCCTCCTTTTGCGGCTGCGGCGCTATGGGCCGGCCGGTAGACACCTGGCCGCGGGCAGACGCGGCGCGGCCAGGTCGGTATCGGATGCGGGCCGGGGCCGGATGGCCCCGGTCTGTGCCGAACGGGCGGCTAGCCAGGCGCCAGCCCATCCGAAGGCACATGAGGCCGAACGGCCTCAGGTCATCTCGCGCGAACCATGCGGCTTCGTCCACCGTTCGCAGCGAGGCCACCCAGGCCCGCGGCGTCAGGCGACCGCCGCGGATATGAGCGAGGGCGCTGATCGGGTCGTAGTTTTCCACCACAAACCCACGCCCGTTGACCTGCTCGCCTGGTGGAATCTGTTGATTGGTCAGGTCCAGGTAGGCAGCAAGCGCCACATCGGTACCTGCAGTGTCACGGAACAGCCGGAACTGCGCGCCGAGCCTCGGATTGAAGTCGAGCAGGTTGTACTCGCCGTTACGCTCATCGAGGCGGATATCGAGATCGAGGAGTCCCCGGTATCCGAGCTTGACCAGCAGCGCAGTGATCTGCTCACACAGATCTTCGTTTGCTACCGAACGGCCAAGGCTGGTCAGCCCGGCCTCGGCTGGATAAGACCGTTCCTTGACGCCGGTAAAGGCTGGCCGGCAGGTCGAGTTGATGTCGCAGTAGCCGTGGAAGAACCAGTCTTGGCCCGGCCCGCCGGGGATGAACTCCTGCAGCATCAGCCCGGCACCGGACGCCGCGCAGGTCTCGTAGGCCGCATCAAGCTCTTCCCGGCTGGCTACGACCGACGTGCTCCGAAGCCCGCTGCCCTTGGTCCACGGCGTGGTCAGCTTGGCGATCAGCGGGTAACCAGCCTCCGACGCGAATGCTCGCGCCGCCTCGCGCGAGCTGGGTATGACCGTCCGCGGGGAGGACACGCCGAACTCGTGGCAGACCTCGAACAGCGAGTACTTACCCGCGAGCCGCCGGGGCAGATCCTGGGGAGGATCCGGGAAAAGGAACAAATGACGCAGGTCACGACCATGTTCCGCGAGAAAGATGGCCCCCGCGTCGTCGGTCGTGAGCAAGACGCTCGGCTGCCCGATGTGCTCCGCGAGCCGTTGCAGGCCCAGCAGCACACGGTCCACGTCAGCCGGGCTCGGCTGCCAGAAGAAGCGCCCAGACAGGTACCTGGACGTGGCGGCTGGAGCCCACGGTCCCTCATGCACGCCGTAGACGGGCACGCCCGCCCGGCCCAGGCTACGGATTACGCCCAGCCCGCCGTGGTGCATGACGTTGGGATCGAACTTGAGTACGACCGCCGGCGTGCTGGTGTCGATTGGGTACTTAACGCTAGTCATCGTGACGCGCTAAACAAAACTAAGTACTGACATGAGTTCTCCCCCTTGAGAAAACCTCAGTAAGACGCCGCAGGAACCCCCGTCACAGCGAGATCGTCAGTCGTCTCGCGCAGGCAGTAGCTGTGGGCTCGCGCCTGGGCCGAGCCCAGCTCACCGCAGGTGGACAGCCTGGAAACAACATAAGTACTTCCCCCACTCCTAGGTCCCACTGCTGCGGAACCGTATCACTACACACTGCCACATACTACCCAACACTGCACATTGGCGAAAGGTCTATTTTTGTGCGGATTATGCCTGAAAGATCAAATTTTTTCGGCAAAAAAGCCCATGCTTAAAAGGATCTTCGGCGCACCCGAAGACCTGCAGAACGGCAGAACCCAGGCACCAGCCGCGTAGCGGCCGACGGTCCCGGCGCCTTCCCAGTCCTCCGGCAGGTGGGGGACGGCGGTGTTTTGCCCTCATATAACCAGACGCGCGACGGGCTCGGTTGGTTTACGCACTGTTGTCAGAAGTGTTCACAACAGTAACTAATGAGGCTTTTGTTACCAGAGTGTTACGGGAGAATCCCGGAATCTGCCGAGGCGGAAGGTGCCAGAAAATGCCGGCCGGCGTTGTCATGATGCTGGACCGCTCATGCCCCAGGGCGTCAGGCGGTCTTTAGGGGTTCGTGGCGCCGCGTTCCCAGCGGTGCACCAGGTCCAGATAGCGGCGCGCCGCCGCACGCAGTTCCATCTCGGGGTCACGGTCCGCGGCCCGGGCCGCGGCCACCAGCCGGAAGAGCTCGCCGCCGATGTCATCTCCGGAGCCGATGTCAGCTCCGGAGCGGGCCGGTTCACCGGGAGCGGCCTCGGCCAGGCGGGCCAGTTCATCGGGCACCCCGGCCCGCGCCGCCCGGCGCTGCAACTGCGCGGCCAGCGCCAGGGCAGGCTGCCCGAACGGAACGCCATCGAGCGCGGACGGAGCAGTCTGGCCGGACACGTCGCGGCCGTGCCGTTCGGCCAAAGATCTTTTCTCTTCCCGCTTGATCTCGTCCCAGTTGCGCTTGACCTCATCGGCACCGGAGACCGTCACGTCCGCGAACACGTGCGGATGCCGCCGTACCAGCTTGGCGACGATCCCGTCCGCGACGTCATCGATCGTGAACGAGCTGCCATCGTCGCGCTCGGCCGCGATGCGGGCGTGGAACACGACCTGCAGCAGCACGTCACCGAGTTCCTCGCAGAATGCCTGCTCATCGCCGGACTCAAAGGCCTCCAGGGCCTCGTACGGTTCTTCCAGCAGGTGCGGTGCGAGCGACGCATGGGTCTGACGCGCATCCCAGGGACACTCCACCCGCAGCCTGTCCATGGTCGCCACCAGGTCCATCAGGTGCGCGCCCGGCAGGTCAGCTGAGCCATGCAGCAGCTCGGCACCCGGCGGGACCGGTGGTTCGGCTCCCGGCTCAGGCAGCCAGACCACCACCGCGTCCGCGTCCGCGGCGCGCGGCGGGGCGTCGGGCTCGTCCGCCACCTGGTAGGAGATGCCCGCCTCGTCCAGCGCGGGCAGCTGCGGATGGCCCGCGGCGGCAAGCACGGCGTCAGCCGACCGCAGGGCCTGCCAGGCCGGCCAGCTGAGCAGGCCGGGCGCCACTCGCGGGCTGGTCGCCAGGACGATCAGCAAGCCGGCGTCAGCCCGGATGTCGATGCCGCCTTGGCCGGCCCCTGCGCCCGCGACACCGTCCCTGGCGCGGACACGACTTCGTACTGGCTGTAATTCAGCCGGCCGAACTGCGGATTGATCTGTATCTGCAGGGCCTTGGCCGCCACGCACTGGGCCCGATCGAGCTTGGCCGTCGTGGCCGTCTGCGCCGCCGCCGCGGTGGGAATCTTGCCGCCGTTGACCTGCTCGACGAACTGGGTCTCGATGGCCTGGTACCGGCCGACCTCGGCCGCCAGGTTCGGCGGGATGCCGTTGGCGGCCAGGATGAGGTTGAGGGTGACGTTCGACAGGCCTTCGGACGCGGCCTGCGACTTCGACGCCGCGTAGATCTGCGCGAGCGCCGTCTGCGCCTGCGCGGTCGAGATCGTGATGCCTTGCGAGCGGGCCAGCTGCTCGTTGATCTGGAACCTGACCAGCCAGCTCAGCGTATCCTGCGTCTGGGCGGCCGCGCTCAGCTGAACGGTGTCCGGATACAGCTTGGCGGTCCGGCTGAGGTTGGTCACCTCGGTATCGAGGGTGGCGATCGTGATCCGGTGGTTGCCGACGATCGCCGCGGCGCCCATCTTGACCGGTGAGCACGCGGTCACCACCAGGCCTACGCCGAGCACGGCGGCGGACACCGCGACAAGCCTCCGAAGCACCGGACTGCTCCCCTTCATCTGAATAACACTCCTACCGCCAGGTCAGCAAGCACCGAGCGGATCACTTCGCCGCACCAGGCCAGCAGCTCGGTATCCCGCAACGGCTGCCCGCCAATCGAGGCGGTCTTCGGCACTGGTACGAGCATCGTACGCACCGCCGGTTTCAGCACTGTCTTCGGGTACAGCCGCTGCACCCGGACCTGCCGCGAATCAGGCAGGTCGACCGGCGCGAACCTGATGTGGTTGCCGGCCGCGGTGATGTCGGTGAGCCCGGCCCGCCGGGCCGCGGTACGCAGCCGCGCCACCTCAAGCAGGTTCAGGACCGGCTCGGGCGGCTCCCCGTACCGGTCGGAAAGCTCGTCGGAGATGGCGAGGACATCGGTCTCGGCGTCGATGGCCGCGATCTGCGTGTACGCCTCCAGCCTGAGCCGTTCGCCGGGCACGTAGTCGTGCGGGATGTGCGCGTTGACCGGCAGCTCCACCCGGACCTCGGGCTTCTCGGCCGGCCCGTCACCCTTCAGCT
>Ga0302232_10002434_pt1 | contig 12765 bp, 18 predicted proteins | sample II_Palsa_N2_3_FD_193575 | JGI IMG/M metagenome (GOLD analysis project Ga0302232, IMG submission 193575) | Peat permafrost microbial communities from Stordalen Mire near Abisko, Sweden - II_Palsa_N2_3 | ecosystem: Environmental > Terrestrial > Soil > Palsa > Peat permafrost | place: Sweden...
GTTAAAAGCGTAATACGGTTTAAAAGGTGCCATGGAAGAACTCGAAGAAGGGCTCAAAGACCTCGAAGTTGCCGACGGCGAAGACGACCGTACGTTTTTGTGTGTCGTGACCATCCCCGTCTCACTCTTTTTAAAGTCGTGCGCGTGCGCGCTTTCAACGACGCCCCCGAGGGCCCCATCGTAATCATCAACGCAGCAGGCAAAACAAGCGTGGCGGAGGTACTCGCCGAGTTTGCCACCAAAATTGGTCTTCCGGAGTACACTGGATCTATGAAAGTTTATCGGGGCGAGTCACGAGACGTCGACACGAAGACCTTGGACGACCACGATGAGAAGGTCCGCATCAAGGACACCAGCATCTCCGTCCCCGGCCACCTCATTGTCAAGCGCAAGGACGTCGCATCAGCTATTGCGGCGATCCTCGTCGATGTCACAGCAGCCAAGAGCGAAGCCAAGGGCAAAGCCGAGGGCGAAGCCAGAAAGGAGAAGGAGATCGATGCGAAGATGCGTCGTACGTTTTCAATTTTTTCTTCTTTTTCTGCGTGTGCATCTCTCATTGTGTCACGTACAGGAATCTATCAAGGCCCACTGCCCCCGCTCGGCGCGTACAGACCAGGCGGAGTGTCGGCGTCGTCGATAAATCCTTACCCTCATGTGAACCCCGTCGTGAAAACTCTCGGACAGTCGCCAATCACATGGGTCCATGATTTTTCGACACTTTCGTCAATTCGCCAACCCAGGGACATGACCTACAGCAACGAGGCGGATGTCGAGGCTCTCGTTTTGCTCGCATTGACCGACTTCATGACGGCCGTGGCCGAGGTGGCCGATAACTCGAAGCCCACCCTCGTCATCGGTGAGTGGAACGGCCACAAAATCTTGTTGGCGATAAACAAGGAAAAGGAGAACGACATGATCAAGTCACTGCATGACCTCGGCATCGCAGTAAAGTCGCAAGAAAGTATACTTGGTGGCCTGCGCCCGGACATCTATGTCGTCGTCACAATCGACGAGAACGGCCAGGCGGTCCCTGTTGGTGTCTGTGTAGTCAAGATGCCCGACGCCGACAGCGTCCATGCAGACCTCAGGGACGTCAACAACCCCGCTGTCCTCGGTCAACTCTACGCCTACCTGATGGTCCTCAAGACGTCATATGGCGTCAGGCACCCGTTCGGCATCGTTACAACATACAGGCGATGGCGATTCGGCTGGCTGTCCGACAGCGACGAGATTGCCGCATCAACCGCCAACTTCAAGGTCAACAAGAGCCAAGCCAAGCCGCCAACCGATCTGAGAATCTTGCAGCAGTCTCAGATGCTCGCCACGGCGAGAACGACTAGCAACGCGACCCCTGTTGCCGTCGCTAGCAACCTTCAACTGCATGTGTCCAAAATCTACACCGAGAGGGACTATGACCTGGTGGCCATGATTGCGTCTGTCGTCCTCAAGATGTGCTCCTCTGAACGTCAAACTGTCGAGATCCTCAGCAAGCCCGATCGTCTCGTCGTTTCAAAGGCTGTGGACAACATGTTCTTTGAGTCGCTCCCGTTTAAAAGTGACGACTTTCGTCTGGGACCCGTCGAGAACAACTCGAAAAAAATCTTCCTGCTCTACGACCTCGGCCGGGGCCGAGACGGGCGGGTGTGGCTAGGAGCGACATCTGGCGGCTTTGCACGAGTTGTCAAGTTTCTAAAGTACAGGTCGAGAGACCCCAAGGAGACTGAGCATGCGGTGTCGGCTGGTAAGAACGAAGCAAGTCGCTGGCTCTTGATTTGGCGATTGCATGCGTTCTCGGATATCTTTGCACGTAAGGTCGCCGTCGTCATGCCGTACATACAACCCATCGCGAAGGAGACCTGGCAACAGATCAAGGCCTCCCAATGGAAAGAGTATGTAATACGTGGTGTTGTTGCAGGAAATGGAAAATTGAATTATGATTTTTTTAACAGGTCTCCTCTTACCACACTCATCGAGGAAGCCGCAATCCAGATGGCTCGGAGTGGTTACCGCCATAATGACCTCAAGTATCAGCACGTCGGTACTTACCTCCTTGGCAAAGGTCAGCGCGTTGCCTTCATGGACCTCACCGATGTCAGTATTGTCGATGAGCATGATTCCACGGCCGTCTCTGCAGCAGCTGCTCAAATGATTGCAGACATCAAGGCCAGCCTTTAGACTGTTGAATTGTGAATGTTTTTGCACTATGGCTTATGCTTCCGCCTGAACAAAATTCAAAAACATTTTTTTTTTTCAATTCAGTTTTGTTTGATGTCGCAGCACATTGTTTGTTTGTCCGATTTTGTATAAATTTCAGTCGAAAAGAGAAGTGCTTACAAACAACAAAAAGTATTATGTTTTACTTGCTTTTCCTTGCACGGGCCCCGCACACATGGAGGCGGTAAATGTGGCCTCCGCCACGCTGGACCCTAAGAAGGCCGAGACGTACAACGGGCTGGTGGTCCTGCTGGGCGCCGAGGCCGGCAGGGCGCGCGACGTACGTTGACCGCTTTCGGGCCTAGCTGAGATAACCACCACCACCCAAAAAACGACAGGGCAACACGGCCGAGATCACGTTCAAGGCCCTGCAAGCCGCCAACCGCTTCTTCTTGCCTCTGGTCAAGCAGGGCGCGTTCAGGCGCATGCCCGAGGACCCCGTACGGAAGCCGACACCTCTCGTTCTAATCCCCCCACTCCAGGTACAACTCAAACTGAGGCATTGGCTCAAGGAAAAGTACGCCGGCTACGTCGACCTGCTGCTGACCCAGCTGTCGCACCCCGAGCCGGGCGTGCAGGTGCCCGTGCTTGGCTGGCTGATGGACGTGATCGTGGCCGAGTCAGAGTACGCGTGCAAGCAGGCCAAGGCTTTTTCCGTCGCAACCGAGGTCCTTGAGCGGCTGGTCGCGGCGCTGACGCAGCTGCCCAGCAAGCTTCTCAACGACCAGCTCGTGGGCGCCCTGGCCGACAAGCACGTCAACGCCCACAGCGATGTCCGCTACTACTACCTCAAGGGTCTCGCCAAGGTGCTCGAGACGGCCCAGGACGAGAGGGTGCTCGAGAACGCGTTTGTACTGCTGCGCGATGTCGTCGAGATGCCCACCGGGGAACAAGGAACCGAGCAGCGCCCAGCCCGCATCTCCTATGCTTCCGCCTCCGCCACCACAGCAAAGGACGCCAAGCACACGAAGCTGAGCAGCTTGAAAAAGGCCTTTGAAGACGCATGGCTCGTTTTCCTCCGGCGGCCCTTGACCCAGGCGCTGTACAAGCGCGTCCTCGTCATCCTCTACAAGGAGATCTACCCGCACCTCGTCACGCCTGCCCTCCTCATGGACTTTCTCGCCGACTCGTTCAACGCCGGCGGCGTGGCGAGCCTGCTCTCGCTCAACTGCCTCTACATGCTCATCACAAAGCACAACCTGTACGCCCTTTCTCTCATTTGTAATGCAACTAAAATCTTCTTGCCAGAGACTACCCCCAATTTTACGACAAGCTCTACAGCCTCTTTGACGAGTCGGTCATGACGGTCAAGTACAGGGCGCGCTTTTTCCGCATGGCCGATGTCTTCCTCAGCTCGTCCCTGCTCCCCGCCTATCTCGTCGCCGCCTTTGTGAAGCGGCTCGCCCGACTCTCCCTCGTGGCTCCTCCGCAGGCAATTCTGGTCAACCTCGTTTTTCTGTACAACCTGCTGCTCCGTCACCCCCAGTGCCTCGTCATGATCCATCGGTCGGCCACACAGGTCGAAAAGGTACGATTGCATTTGTTTTTCTTCTGCGTTTGAAATATAATTTTTTTTTGTTTGTTAACACAGGCCGTCAAAGACACGGACCCGTACGACAGCAACGAAAAGGCGCCGGTCAAGAGCAGGGCGCTCGAGTCGTCGCTGTGGGAGCTGCTCGTGCTCAAGGACCACTACGACCCCTCGGTGGCCCGACTGGCGGCCACGTTCGAGCAGCCCCTCCGCAAAGTCGAGTACGACCTGGACGAGTACCTCGACAAGGCCCTCTTTGCGAGCGAGATGAAGAAGACTGTGCGGGAGCGGCCGGCGATGGCCTTTCTCGTCACCGCAGTCACGGCCGACGCGCCCACCCTCTTCTCCCTGCCCTCCAAACGACGCAGGATCGAGGACGACACCAACGGCGCCAGCATCGCCAGCAACACCAGCGATGCGGCCGCTGCTCATAGCCTGTACAGTGAGTTGTTTGATTTGTAAAAGAAAGAGAGCGTCGGATATGGTATGGCCACTTTCGTAATGGCTTCCGTGCTGCGAGCGAGGGTGCTGCGGTCGGCGGCTGTCGCTCCGCAGGCCAGCAAGGCAGCAGTAGCGGCAACACCAGCACCAGCAGGGACCCCACACGAAGGGGCGTTGACCATTGAGCAGATAAATGACCCTGTACGTTTTTTTTTTCTTTCGCTTGCACGTCTTTTTTTTTTTTTCCTCATCAACGAGAGGTAAAAAGGTACGAAGGACGGGCGTGATTGCGGTCAAGAAGGGCATGATGGCCATGTGGGACCAGTGGGGCGTGCGGCACCCGCTGACGGTCCTCCAGGTGTGTGAGCACGAGCCAGCCATTTCACTCAAAACATGGTCCTTTCTTTCCTCCTAGCTGGAGGATGTGCAGGTCGTGCAGGTCAAGACCGCGGCCAAGGAGGGCTACGACGCCGTGCAGGTCGGCGCGACCAACAAGCGCGCCGACAAGGTCACGCACCCGCTGCGCATGCACTTTGCCAAGCACAAGGTCAAGGCCAAGCGTGTGCTGATGGAGTTCCGCGTCACGCCCAACGCCCTCCTGCCCACGGGCACCTGGCTCAACGCCGCACACTTCACCCCCGGCCAGTATGTCGACGCGTGCGCAACCTCGATCGGCAAGGGTTTCCAGGGCCCCATGAAGCGCTGGAACTTTGGCGGTTTGCCGGCCTCCCACGGTGTCTCGGTCTCCCACCGCTCGCACGGCGCAACAGGTCAGCGCCAGGACCCTGGCAGGGTCTTCAAGGGCAAAAAGATGGCCGGACACCTGGGCAACGAGCGCTGCACCGTCCAGAGTCTCCAAGTCTTCAAGGTACGCTCCCACCAAAAAATAACCCAGACCTCTTAACGCAGCGAAAACCAGGTCGACACGCTCCTCAACCTTGTCTTTGTGCGCGGCTCCGTGCCCGGACACGACGGCGCGTACGTTCGCCTCACGGATGCTCTCAAGAAGCCGCTCCCCAGCAAGGGCTTTTTCCCCACCTACCTTCGCGACGTCCACCCCAAAGTGCCTCGCGAGATTGTCATGCCCGGCCCGTCGTTTGACCCTCTCACTCTCAAGCCTCAATAAAGAAACAAAAACACACACACTTACTCCTGGTTTAGTGTTCATCTTTGCACTGTTTTCGGGCTCACATTCACACATTCACTTTCGGTTCTAGCCATTTTTTACGAGCCATCGAGTAGTGCCTTGGCAAGGCCGTGGTCGGTGCGGAGGGGGTAGTCGGGCAGGTTGTCGATGGCGTCGAGGACGCGGGTGCGCAGGGCGAGGTACTCGCGGTCCTTGGAGAAATCGCGACTGGAAACCTTGAGAGCGGACCGTTTGGTCGGCGGCTCCGAGGCGGGACCCTCGTCGGCCTTGTGGTTGAAGGACGAGGTCGGGATCGTCGCTGTGGAGGACGCAGAGGGGCCCAGCAGCACCGGCGGCGTCACGAAAAGGGACTGCGACTTGCGGTGGTTATTTGTACTCGTGCCATTGAGCGAGTCGGTCGACGTCCGAATTGCTGCCGAGTCGGTCGATGCGCTGAGGGATGTCAGGTCTTCCCTGCTGCTGCTGCCGCCGCCGTCGTCAAAGAGCGGGTTGCTGACGATGCCGCCAAACTCGTCGTCCTCGACCTCGTTGTCGACCATGAACCGCAGCGCCTCGTCCGCGTTGGGGACCCCGTTGTCGTGCTCCCCGACGGAACTGTGGCTGCGGCTGTTGGGGAAGTGCTGGTCGGCCGAGGGGCTGTTGGGCGCAAAGGCGTCCTCGGCACGCTTCTTCCGTCCCGGCAGCCAGCTGAGGAACGTGTACGGCTTGCCGCCGTTGCCGTCCTTGCCGCTGCCACTCGACTTGCGGCGCGTCATGTCGTGCGCCGGCGACGGCTGTGGGCTCGTGCTGTTGGCCTTGTCCTTGACGGCGTAGTAGGACCCGGGGGCTGCCGAGGAGGTGGTGGGTGATGAAGTGGCAGAGGTGACGCCGACGCCTCCACCGCCCCCGCTGCTCGCTATGGCACGCACGGCGGTAATGTCCAGCGCGTCCAGGGACATGTCGCTCTTGGCCTTGGGGCGGAACAGGTTGACCAGCGACGCACGCTGCACAGCCAGAGGCACAGGGGGATGTTATTTTTAGTTCTTGCTCGTCGTGCCTCCCTGTTACCTTTATTGGCGAGTGGTGCTGCGGCTGCTGCTGCTGCTGCTGCTGTGGCGGCGGCGGTGGTGGTGGTGGCGACCGGGTCGGGCTGGAGCTGCGCGGGCTGCTGGGGCTGCCGCTGCTGCTCATTTCACGCGGCGAATTGTGACACACGTCAAATTGGGAAACGTGCGCTTCCTTGGTTTTTTTTTTATTGATTGTTTTGGTTTGCTGATTGTTATGGTTGCTACCCCTTGCTATTCTCTCCAATCCAGGCCTTTCTTTATGTAGTGTACACGTTCATTCATTTGAACAAGAGCATCTTCCCGCTGCGCCCAGACTTGTGTCGCCGCGAGCCGCCCTTGCCGTTGAGACTGGCCTCCTTCTTGGCCGACTGGGCGCGCTTGCGCTTGCTGCTCATGTTGACATCGAGGGTCATGGTCACGTCCTCCCCGTCGCTCTTGTCCTCCTCCTCGTCGTCGTCGTCGTCGCCGGCCGCATCGGCCGATAGTTTGCCCGCAGCGGTGGCAGCAACCTCCATCCCGTTCTCGTCGTCGCCGGCCGCCGCCGCCGCCACAGCAGCAGCAGCCTTCTCCTCGGCGGCCTTGCGCTCGTCGTTGAGGAACAGCAGCGTGGCAGCATCGGACGGCAGAGCGTTGGGGTCGTTCAGGCTCTGCACAAACGAGTTGAACGAGAACTTGACGGGCTCCTCCGGGACCGTCTCGGTGGTCGTGCCCAGCCTAGACGACCACTGTTTAAGAAAACACGGCGGTGCAGTCAGTGAACGTACTTGCTGGCAATGCGGATCAACCGCGCGTGCTCGAGCGGCTTGTACTTTTCTGCCTTGATGCGCTTGAACTTTTGTAGTCGCTTGGAGCGGATCGACTTGCCCATGGTTGCTGCTGCTGTGCTGCTGCGTTGGGGGTAGGGGGGTGCGTGTGTGTGAGAGTGTGCGACGAGAGAGAGCAGCGAGAGCAGAAGAGGACAAGGAACAGAACGCCACGTGGCGACACGGTGGAGAAATTGATTGGTCGCCCCGTTTTGTCACCATTGGACGCACTCGCTTTCCTTCCCTTCTTCCTGTTCGCCCTGACCGTCGCTTCCTCTCCCTCTCTCTCTTTAGACGGGACGCAATGGACCTCGCGTTTACCACGGCCAGCCAGCTCCTGGCCAGCACCGGATCGAGCATGACAGACAGCACGACGCAAACAACCACCCCAACGACGACGCCCACCAAGCTCACCCCCGCACAGCGAAGGGCCGAGCTGGGCTTGCTGTCGTCGTCGCCGTCGTCGTCCACACAGCCACTGCCGGGCTCGTCGTCGTCGTCGTCGCCGTCGCCGTCGTCATCCCGCCATCATCCCGTTACACTGGTGGCGCGACCAAGGCCGTACGACCCGCCCACGGGCTCGTCCCTGCCGCCGCTGCAGCTCACGTCCTCTCCGCGCCTGCGCACGTCGCCCTCTTTCCGCCGGACCAGCAGCCCGACCAAGGGCCCGCCGCCTGACGCAGAGACGGTGGCGCTGACGATGCAGCGATCCGCGCTGCAGACACAGGTCAACACGGCGCGCGAGCAGCTGCGGCGCGAGCGACTGTCGGAGCGCTACTCGGACAAGGCCCAGGTGGCAAAGCTCGAGGCACTCGTCGTCAAGTGGCGCGATGCAACGCAGCTGGCCGCCCGCGAGCTTCTGCAACGAGTACGTGCGTCCTGACCCAATAATGCCTGACCCAAAAAAAACAAAAGGCGCAGGACCAGTCCGGCGACCAGCTCCGCCTGGGCGACGTCATCGAGGGCCTCCAGCTGGACAAAAAGCTGCTGTGCTACAACGACGAAGCAGATGACTTCCACTGATAAACTACACTTGTACAATAAATGCGCAAACTAAACTGCTCAAAGATTTTTAAAGATCGTCGTCGTCGCCGTCGAGGGCAAAGGGATCCTCGTCCAGGGACACTTGGCGGTACGCTCTGCTGCCGCGTGTGCTCTTGTCGCTCCCCTTGCGGCCGTGTAAGAGCGCGGCGGGACTTGCGCCTAGATGGGCGGCCCCGATGACGCCGATGACGGCCGGCGCGTCCCCCGAGGCGGCAGTCGCCAGCGTGGACGAGCCGAGGGTCGCAGACGAGGCAGCTGCTTCCGCGGCCACTTGGGCGGCGGCACGGCGCTTGAGCCACTGGGAGAACAGGAGCACGAGATGGGTTGCGGCGGCCACACATGCAAATATCCGGAACGACGCCCGCCCGCCCACGGCCTGGTACACAAAGCCGCCGATGAGGGCGCCGGCGCCTGTGCCCGCTCCCCTGCAATGATAGGCTTAGTTTTTTCGTATCGTGCCATGGAGCCCCATCCCGATACCAGTGGATGCCAGAGAGGAAGCCCTGCATGGACGCCTCGAGGCCTGGCGGGGCGATGGACGCGGCATAGTCTGTGCTCGCGGCCCAGGAGGCGGCGTAGGTGAGGCCGTGGAGGGCCTCGGCGGGCAGGACGAGCCAGGCGTCCTCCAGGTACGAGTAGTAGACGAAGCGGAGGATGTAGGTGAGCAGGCCGAGGTGGAGGACGACGTCGTTGCCCAGGCGTTTGATGAGGTGGCCCGAGAAGAAGAAGAAGGGCACCTCTGTGACGCACATCACGGCCAGGCACACGCCAAAGAGCGACGGCGGCGCGTCCAGCTCGTCCGCCAGGTACACAAACAGGAACGCCGTGATCTGGCCCATGAGGATGCCCATGAGGAACATGACGAGGAAGAACGTGACGACCTCGGGCCGGCGCAGGAGGCTGCCCACGGCCGCGAGCACCGGCGGCGTCTTCTCGCCCGTGCGCCGCCGCTGAAAGGGCAGCCGGTAGAAGGGGTACAGCGAGCACGCCATCGCGCCCACCTGCACGACAAAGTAGGCGCGGTTGTCCTCGGTGGCCGTCACGACAAAGCCCACCAGCAGCGCCGCGATGCCCCAGCTGACGGCGCCCCACAGGCGCTGCTTGCCGTAGTCGGTGCGCCGGCCCTGCAGGTGCTGCAGCGTGGAGAAGTCGAGCAGGGGCGTGATGCCGGCGTTGACAAAGTCGGCGATCCTGCATTACACGTGGGACGGTCAGTACGCAGGGTTAACGTGCGTGCATGCGCACGACGTACAGGACGACAATCGCCTTGGTCCAGAACGAGGGCGCCACGGTGAGGGTCGCGCGGACCAGCACCGACACGACCATGCAGCACACGAGCACCCACCGGTGGATCCCAAAGTAGTCGGCCACGAAGGCAAACAGCGGCGAGCCCAGCGCGCCCGCAAACGGCTGCAGCGCGCCGATGATCCCGATCTCGTCGGGCGGCAGGCCACGCTCCTTCAGGTACACCGTCAGGATGGGGCTGACGCACGCAAACGTGAAGAAGGCGGCAAAGTACGCGACCTGGTCGTGGTGGGGGAGGGGGGTTTAGCTACCAGTGAGGCGGGTCCCTTGCCTTGTTGGGCACGAGGGGCCAGTCCACGGCCAGCGCCCGCCGCAGTGACGCCGGCACAAGGCCGTCCAGCAGGAAGTCGCGGTGCCGGGCTGCTCTCCCGTCAGCGTGCCCTGGCCCCTCGTGGTCGTGGTCGTGGTCGTGGTCGTGGTCGTGGTCGTGGTCGTCGACCTCGTGGCCCCCTGCCGCGAGCAAAAGCACCTCGTCCGAGTCTTCCCCCATCGTAAAATGCCCCTCCTCTTTTTTACAATGGTCTACCAGTGGTTGCGCGCAATGCCGTCCTGGATGATGTCCAGCGGGTCGTCCAGGGTCAGGGACATGGGCCCAAACAGCTCGTAGCCGTCGTCGGTCGCACAGACAATGTCCTCGATGCGCACGCCGCCGATGCCCGGCAGGTACACGCCCGGCTCGACCGAGAAGCACAGGCCGGCCGTCATGGGGTAGCTGTTGCCGCGCACCATGTACACCTCCTCGTGGCCCTGCATGCCGATGCCGTGGCCCAGACGGTGCGTGAAGTTGCCGTAGTCGGACCCGAAGCCACGCTGCTCCACGATGGCGCGCGCGGCCGCGTCGACGTCGCCCGCGGGCACGCCGGGCTGGATGGCTGCCAGGGCCGCCTCCTGGGCGAGGTGCACGGTGTCCCACCAGTAGAGCTGGTCCGGGCTGTACACGCCGTAGGGCCACGAGAACGTGCGGCTGATGTCGCTCTGGTAGCCGTCCAGCTCGCCGCCCGTGTCGATCAGCACGAGCAGGCCGTCGGCCAGCGGGATGCGGTTGACCGTGCCGTGCGGGTACGCCGCGTTGGGCCCGATCAGCACGAGCGACCAGATGGCCGCCAGCCCCGCGGCCTCCTGCGCCTTGACCAGCTCGGCATGGACGGCGTCCTCCGACACGCCCGTGGCGACGTACTGCGCCACGACCTGCTGCACGGCGGCCTTGGTGGCCTCGTTGGCGCACCGCAGGATGGCGATCTCGGCGGGCGACTTGACTGCCCGGACGGCCTGGATGAGGCTGAGCCCGACCGTCTCTGGAGCGTGGGGTTAGCACAAACAACACGGCAGGAGAACTCACGGTTGTTGCCCACGGGAAAGGCAGCGCGCAGGCCCGCGCTGATAAACGTGCGCATCTCCGGCTCGACCACGACGGTGTAGCCCGCCAGGGGCGCGCCCACGGTCTGGTACAGCAGCGCGTACGGGCTCTGGTCCTCCTGCCACAGCACGATGTCGGCCTGTGCGCCCACGTCCTCGCGCGCAGAGCCCTCCTCGAACTTGGGCGCGACCCAGAACACGCCGCCGGTCCGGTTGACGGCCAGCAGGAACGGCCGCTCGCTCGTCTTCCACGCGACCGCCGTGGCCCACAGCATCGTCGCGCCCGGCTCGGCCACAAACAGGTCGGCGCCCGTCGCGGCCAGGTACGCCGCGATCCCCGCCTGGCGCGACGCGTACTCGCCCGCCGTGATCGCAGGCACGTCCGCACAGAACCCGTTGAGCATGCTGTAGTCGGTGCCCGTGGCCGTGTCGTCGTCGCTGGACGCAGGGGGAGGGGTCCAGGTCGACGCGCCCACGGCGAGCAGCACGGCAAGGACGGCGGTCGTCACGAGCAGCACGCCCGTCGACACCTTCCACCACTTGCTGCCTGTCTCGTTAGTGCTGCTGCTGCTGTTGCTGTTGCTGTTGTCACCCGGCACGCTCTGGTACCCGCCGGTCCGGCCCTTTTCCACGTCGCCCGAGAGGAGCAGCGTGTTGATGCTCATTTCCGTGAGTTTGTATTTCGTTCCCGGAACTGAACGCTGAGATGCAAGGAAGAAACAACAGCAATAGCGACTGAATAAAGAGAGAGAGAGAGAGAACTGAGCTGAACTGGACGATTGGGTAGTTTTTTCTTGATGGTGGGCGTCTACTTGCCAGCCGCACCGCCGCCAGCCTGGTTGCCCCACTTCTTGGCAGCGGGCTTCTCGGCCTGTGCGGCCGCGCCCTTCTCGGCACCGCCGCCGTTGCTGCTTGCGGCCGGCGCTGCGCCCTTGGCCGGCGATGCACCCTTGTTGCCGCCCTTGGATTTCTTGTCGTGCGGCTTGGGCTGCGGCAGATCGGGCAGGGGCGACGTGTTCTTCATCGCGGCGTACGCGACCACAATGTCGTGGTGCGTCTTGCTCACCTCGGCAAACTTGTAGTAGTTTTCCTCGCTGATCTTCTTGCCGATCTCGGTCAGGTTCTCGATGTCCTTCTTGCGATCCTGTTGGCATAGAGAAAAAAAGAGAGTTGCATATTAAGACTAAATGATTACATAAAAAAAAAGATAACGTACCTCGTACTCGAGGTTGAACATGCTGAGCTTGGCCACCTCGGACTTGGCCGCACCACGCTTCTCGATGCTCTGGTGGCTCTTGTCCGACAGGAACGTGTCCTTCTCCTTGATCCACTCGATGATTTCCTCGGCCTCGTGCTTGAAGTGCTGCACGAGGTTCTCGAGCGCGAGCAGGCGGCGGATCTCGTCCTTGAGGTCGTCCTCATAGTCGAGCACGACCTCGGTCAGGTCGTCCCACTTCTCCTCAAACGTGGCCTCGGCAGAGCCCTTCTCGGGCACGAAGGGGGCGCGCTTGCGCTGCTCGTTCGAGTAGTTGATGGCCTCGCGAGTCGCGATGATCACCTTGCGCTCCTTTTCCTTCGGGGGCTTCTCGGTCGTGCGGAACTTGCGCAGCTCCTCGTATTGCTTGAGCGTGTCCTCGAGGATGTTGGTGAGCTCGAGGGCAACAAACTTGGGCTTGGTGGCCTCGATCCACTTGACCAGCTCGTCGGCCTGTAAAAAGCGCAGTGTTAAATTTGCACGCCATTTAAAAAAGCGGGTCACCTTGAACTTGAGGTTGTCGAGGTTCTTGTCGTCCTCGTCGCCCTGCGCGAGGTAGGTCTCCACGTAGATGACGGTGGGGTCGTGGTGGCCAGTCTTGAGCTCGGTCAGCGTTACCTTGG
>Ga0302232_10002443_pt1 | contig 12742 bp, 11 predicted proteins | sample II_Palsa_N2_3_FD_193575 | JGI IMG/M metagenome (GOLD analysis project Ga0302232, IMG submission 193575) | Peat permafrost microbial communities from Stordalen Mire near Abisko, Sweden - II_Palsa_N2_3 | ecosystem: Environmental > Terrestrial > Soil > Palsa > Peat permafrost | place: Sweden...
GAACAGCACTCCCACTGGCACCCCGGGCGCAACAGCGCCCCGGGCTACCTGGAACAGTGCCGGCAGCTCACCGCCGCGCGGGCCGAGCACCCGTGGCTGGCCGCCGGCTCCCAGACGGTCCAGCAGCAGGCACTGCGCGACTTCACCCAGGCCATGGCCGCGTTCTACGACCCGCAGAACCCGGCCGGGCGGCCGTCGTGGCGCAAAGCCGGGCGCGATGACGGGTTCCGGATCAGCGGGCGGTGCGGGCGGCAGTGGGACGTGCGTCGGCTCAGCCGGAAAACCGGCGAGGTCTGGGTGCCCAAAGCCGGGTGGGTGCGATTCCGCTGGTCCCGCGCGGTACCGCCGGGCGCGAAGTCCTACCGGGTGACCCAGGACCGCGCGGGCCGCTGGCATGTCGCCTTCGCCGTGATCCCCGCGCCGGTTCCCGCCCCCGGTAACGGCCAGGTGGTGGGCATCGACCGGGGCGTGGCGGTCTCCGCGGCCCTGTCCACCGGCCAGATGCTGCACGCCCCCGGCCTGACCGCGCGGGAGCGGACCAGGCTGCGGCGCCTGCAGCGTAAGCTCGCCCGCGCGACGCGGGGCTCGAACCACCGCGGCCGGGTCAAGCATGCGATCGCCCGGCTGCGGGCCCGGGAGACGGACCGGCGCAAAGACTGGGCCGAGAAGACCAGCACGAACATCGCGCGGCGGTTCGACCTGATCCGGGTCGAGGATCTGCAGATCGCGAACATGACCCGGTCCGGGAAAGGCACCCGGGAAAACCCGGGCCGCAACGTCCGGGCCAAGGCCGGGCTGAACCGGGGGATCTTGGGGTCGGGGTGGGGGCTGCTGGTGCGCCGGCTGGAGGACAAGGCCCCGGGCCGGGTGGAGAAGGTCAGTCCCGCGTTGACGAGCCAGCGGTGCTCGGCGTGCGGGCAGGTGGACCGGGGCTCGCGTGAGAGCCAAGCCGTGTTCCGGTGCACTGCCTGCGGTTTCGCCGGTAACGCGGATGTGAACGCGGCCATCAACATCGCGGCGGGGCACGCCGTGACTGCGCGGGGAGGCGACGGGATTACCCGGCCAGTGAACCGCGAACCTCACCTGCTGCTCCCATCGGCGTAGTAGCTGGAATCCCCCGCCCTTGAGGCGGGGGAGGATGTCAAGCGCTGGCCTTGCGCGCTCCGGCCTTGCCGCGTGAGCGGGTCTTGGGGGCTTTGGCGTCGTCGTCGGTGTCCTTGGCGGGCTTGGCGCGGCTGGCGGGCTTGGCGCGGGCAGCCGGCTTGGCCGCGATGGCGGGCTGGGCGCGCTGGTCCTTCAGGGCGGCGACGCTGGCGCGCAGGATCTCGGTCAGGTCGGCAGGCTGCTTCCTAGGCTCCGGGGCCTCGACCCCCGCGGGGCGGACCACGTCGTTGCCCTCGACCTTGGCCTGGACCACGGCTTCGAGCGCTTCGCGGTAGGTGTCGTGGTACTGCTCGGGGTCGAAGTCCTCCGTCATCGTCTCGATCAGCGACGCGGCCATCTTCAGCTCCTGCGACCGGACCTCGATGTCCTCGTCGAGGAACGCGAAATCAGGCTTGCGCACCTCATCGGGCCACAGCAGGGTCTCCAGGGTGATGACTCCATCCCTGACCCGCAGCGCGGCCAGCGCCTCGCGCTGCCGCAGCGCGACCTTGGCCACGGCCACCTTCCCCGACTTCTCCAGCGCGTCGCGGAACAGCACGTAGGCCCGGGCGCCGGTTGGCTCGGGTTCTGTGTAGTAGCTCTTGGCCGCGAGGATCGGCTCTACCTGGGCACTCGGCGCGAAGTGCAGCACCTCGATCCGGTGAGCGGTCACCAGCGGGAGCTCGGCGAGATCCTCGTCGGTCAGCACTACCATGTCACCGGTGGGCAGCTCGTAGCCCTTGGCGATGTCGGAGTACGGGACTTCCTCCCCGTCCAGCGTGCACACCCGGCGGAACTGGATCCTGGCCCCGTCTTTGCGGTGCACCTGCCGGAACGTGATGTCACGCTGCTCTGTCGCCGCGTAGAGCTTGACCGGGATCACGACCAGGCCGAACGAGATCGCACCGGCCCATATGCTGCGCATGGTCTTCACCTACCCCGGTTGGCATGCCACTCATACCTGCAGTCCCGCCCGAATTCAGGGTGGCCTTATTCTCGTAATCGACAATAAATTCGAGCAGACGCGGGACTATCATAGGTCGATTTAGCCCAACTCTACTAGCGAGCTTAGCCGCGGCTGAGATGATGGGGGTGCCCGGAGGTGGCCGGTCGCACCTGGTTAGGGCCGGGCAACGGGCTCGAGGCTCGAGGGGGCTGCGGAGATGGGCGCTTTCGATGTGGTGGTGTTCGGCGCTGGCACCGCGGGCGTGCACGTCGCCACCGAAGCCGCCGACGGCGGCAAGTCCGTGGCGATCGTGGAGGCAGGGCTGATCGGAGGCGAGTCCCCCTACCTGGCCTGCCTGCCGTCCAACTCGCTATTGCTCTCGGCGGCCCGGGGACAGACATGGGAAGACGCGGTCGCCCGCCGGAACGAGGTGACCGGCGGTCTTGACGATTCCGGCCCGGCGCGGCGACTGGCCGACGCGGGCGTGACGGTGATCCGCGGGACTGGCCGGATCACCAGGCCGGGGACGGTCGAGGTCGGGCTGGCTCCTGGCCAGGATCAGAGTGGCCAGGATCAGGGAGGCGTGGGGCAGGACGGCCTGGGGCAGGACGGCCAGGATCACGGCCCCGTGACGGCGACCACCGTGACGCTGACCTACGCGGACCTGGTTATCGCGACGGGATGCGAGCCGGTCGCGCCGCCGATCGAGGGCCTGGCCGATATCCCGGCCTGGACCACCGCCGAGAGCCTATGCTCGCCCGACCTGCCGCGCCGCCTCATCGTGCTCGGCGGCGGGGCCGCCGGATGCGAGCTCACCCAGATCTACGCCGCCTTCGGTTCCCACGTCACGCTGGTGGAAGCCGAACCCGCGCTACTGCCATCCGAACCTGCCTTCGCCGGGGAGATCCTGGCCGCGGCCCTGCGGCGGGCCGGCGCCGAGATCTGTCTCGGCGCAGCGGCCACCAAGGCCGAACGCACCAATGACGGCCTGACCCTCGCCTTGGCCGACGGCACGCGGATCGACGCGGACCGGCTACTGCTCGCCTCGGGCCGACGCCCCAGGCTCAGCGGCCTCGGCCTAGACGCGCTTGGCATCAACCTCACCCCGGGGATGGCCCTGCCCACCACTACGACCTGCCGGGTGGCCGGCACCACCGACCAGGGAGACCGATCCGGCCGGGTGTGGGCGGCGGGAGACGTCACCGGCATCACGCACACCCACGCCAGTCACTACCAGGCCCGGGTGGTCGCCGCCAATATCCTGGGCCAGCACCGCGAAGCCGATTACAGCGCCATCCCGCGCTGCGCCTTCACCACGCCGTCGGTCTTCGCGGTCGGGATCGTGCCCCAGGCTCACGACGGGCTGACGACGGTACGAGCCGACCTGGGCGACACGGTTCGGGCCCACCTGAACGCCGATGACGTCGGCGCGGTGGAACTCTACGCCGACGACGGAGTGCTGGTCGGCGCGGTGGCGGTGGGGCCGGACGCGTCCACCTGGATGAGCGAGGTTACCCTCGCGATCAGGGCCAAGGTTCCGGCGACAGTCCTCGCCGATGTGGTGCATGCGTTTCCCACCTACGGGGAAGCACTGGAGACAGCACTCCGAGAGCTGGCGGAGACCAGGCACATCCCGGTAGCTGCCGATCAAGAGGAAAAGGGGTCTGGACAGGTGAGCGAGTTGGACATCGAGATACCCGAGGACGACTCCATCGAGCAGCAGCAGGAAGTCGTCGCGGACGAGAACGAGACCGGCACACGCCGCGAGGTGCCGTTCGAGGTCAATGAGGCCGATGCGGCCGAACAGGAGGTTGCCGTCGGCTTTGACGATGACGATTACCGCTGACGGCGACCTAGTATGAGGGTGAGCGAGGGAAAAATAGCCGCGCAACCACTCGGAGACCGAACTTTGACGGCAGCGTCTGACACGAGGCCACGTGGTAACCGGCTGCCACGGCATGAACGGCGGCGGCAGCTTCTGGACGCGGCCCTCGAGGTGTTCGTGACCCGCGGGTACCACGCCGCCGCCATGGACGAGATCGCCGAGCGCGCAGGCGTCAGCAAGCCCGTGCTCTACCAGCATTTCCCCGGCAAGCTCGAGCTGTACCTGGCCTTGCTCGACGAAAGCGTGGACACGCTGGTGGCAGCGGTCCGTGACGCGCTCCGGTCCAACCCGGACAACAAGCAGCGGGTCGCCGCCACCTTTGGCGCCTACTTCGAGTACGTGGGCGGGCAGGGCCAGGCGTACCGGCTGGTGTTCGAGTCGGACCTGGGCAACGAGCCGGCCGTCCGCGCTCGGCTGGACCGGGGCCAGCGCGAGTGCGCCGCGATGGTCAGCCAGGTGGTCCGGGAAGACGCCGGGATCTCCGGCGACGAGGCGCACCTGCTGAGCGTGGGGATGGTCGGCATGGCCCAGGTCACCGCGCGGTACTGGCTCACCTCGCGTGATCGCATCCCGCGGGAGGCGGCCGAGCAGCTCGTGGCCAGGCTCGCCTGGCGCGGCATCAGTGGCTGGCCGCGCAGCGACCACTGACCACTGAGCACTGAGCACTGAGCACTGAGCACTGAGCACTGAGCACTCCAGCTAGCACCGAGGAGCACCGTGGAAGTCAAGATCGGTATTCAATCCGTTCCGCGTGAACTGGTGGTGGAGACTGACACCCCAGCGGATGAGCTTGAGCGCAGCCTGTCCGAGGCGCTGGGAATCGGGGCACCCGCGGTCTTCACGCTCTCGATGGCCAAGGGCGGCAAGGTCCTAGTGCCTGCCGACAAAATCGCCTACGTGGAATTCGGCGCGCCCGAGGCGCGCCGGGTGGGTTTCGGCAATATCGGTTGAGCCGGGGGGCAGGCTGGCCTGCCCGTGAGCTGGAGCCCAGGCTCGTTTTGGTATCGTCCTAAGTGAGACGAGGTGGGCTTGTTCTAACTGAGGCCGCCTGATCACACTGATCTGCTCGGTGTATACTGGGTTGCGACTAGCAAATGGAATGACGTAACCGATGGCCGTGTTACATAGTCAGCTGCTGTTTACGCTGGGCCCTAGTGCCTAACGTCCGGGGGCGCCCGCGAGGCGAACCCAGAGAAACGGTAGTGTTCCGGCGGTGATGGCGGGCTCCCAGGCAGCGCGCGGCGGGTGGGGTTTCAGACGCCGTGCGGCCAGGTAGCAGCTCGCATCGAGCGGGCCACTGCGGGCAGCTTGCAGGCACGACCGGGCCGGACCCGTATGCGATGGGGAAGGCCACGATAAAGGATGGAACCCCTGACAACTCAAACTTTTAGCGGGGATAAGACGGAAGATCCGCAGTCCGCGCCGCCGGCGTCCGGCACTGTCGAGTCCGGCACTGTCGAGTCCGGCGCCGCCGGCGACACCCTCGCGGTCCCGTTCCGGGATTTTCCGATCAGCGATGAGATCTGCCGGGGCCTCGAGGCGGCGGGTATCTTCACTACCTTCCCCATTCAGGCTCTGACGCTGCCGCTTGCGCTGCGCGGGCAGGACATCATCGGGCAGGCCAGGACCGGTACCGGCAAGACGCTCGCGTTCGGCATCCCGCTGCTGCAGATGCTCGGCGATGGTCCCTCGGGTGCCCCGAAGGCCCTGGTCGTGGTGCCCACCAGGGAGCTGGCGATCCAGGTCGCCGACGACCTGCGCATCGCCGCGGTCAACCTGCGCGCCCGCGTCCTCACCGTCTATGGCGGCCGGGCCTACGAGCCGCAGATCGACGCGCTGACGGCTGGCGTGGACATCGTCGTCGGCACCCCCGGGCGGCTGCTTGACCTGGTCGAGCGCCGTCACCTTAACCTGGGTTCGGTCGAGGCCCTGGTGCTCGACGAGGCCGACAAGATGCTCGACCTCGGCTTCCTGCCGGACGTCGAGCGGATCGTCAGCCGCACCCCGGAGAGCCGGCAGACGATGCTGTTCTCCGCGACCATGCCCGGCGACGTCGTCACGCTCGCGCGCCGTCACATGCGGCGCCCGACCAACATCCGAGCCGAAGGGCACGACGCGCCCGCACCGGCCCCGAACACGCGCCAGCATGTGTTCCGGGCGCACCAGATGGACAAGATCGAGGTGCTGGCCCGGGTGCTGCAAGCCAGGGACCGGGGCCTGACCATGGTCTTCTGCCAGACCAAGCGAGCCGCGGATCAGGTCGCTACGGCGCTGGAGACCCGGGGTTTCGCGGTGGCGACCGTGCACGGCGACCTGGGCCAGGGCCAGCGGGAGCGAGCGTTGCGGGCGTTCCGCAGTGGCAAGGTGGATGTGCTCACCGCGACTGAGGTCGCGGCCCGCGGGCTGGACGTAGACGACGTCACCCACGTGGTGAACTACGAATGCCCCGATGACGACATGACGTACGTGCACCGCATCGGCCGTACCGGGCGAGCCGGGAAAGCTGGTGTCGCGGTCACGTTTGTCGACTGGCGGGACATGCACCGCTGGAAGACCATCAACGACGCCCTGAAGCTGGGCAAGCCCGAGCCGGAAGAGACGTACTCCACCTCCGAGCACCTCTACAGCCAGCTGGACATTCCGCGCGAGGCGACGGGAACACTCCCCCGCGCCATGCGAGCGCGGGCCGGCCTGGAGGCTGAGGCCCTGGAGGACATCGGCGAAACCGGCAAGATACGCTCCGCCGCGTCTGGGCGCGGGGAGAGTCCGGCTCCTCGGAGCGGTTCCGGGCGGAGTTCCGAGCGGGGCTCCGGACGGAGTTCCGGGCGGGGCGGGCGCAGCGAGCGGGTGGAGCGGGGTCAGCGGGTCGGTGCCGGCGGACAGACACGCGGCGGCCCCGGCCAGCCCCGGAGGGCCACGGGGTCCCCGGACGCGGCGGCCCGCGACACGGGCGACGGCACCGGTCAGCCAGCCGGCGGGGCGACCAGGTCCAGGCGGCGTCGCCGGACCCGGGCAGGCCGCGACCTCAGCGCCCGGGAAAACCAGCCCGGGGAGACCCAGCGCAAGGCCTCGTGAACAGCGTATTCTCTGCGCGCTTTACCCGTTCGTGGAGATAGCGTCGAGGTTTTGTTCAACGTAACCGGGTAGGTTCGCCACTGTGAGCACACCAAACTCCCTGGATCTGCCTGACGGGGTCCGGCGTACCACCATTCACACCAGCCGCGGGGCGTTCGCGGCGCTTGAGGCGGTTCCAGGGTCCGGGGTGTGTGACCGGGATGCCGCTCTGCTCGTCCCCGGCTACACCGGCAGCAAAGAGGACTTCATCGCTGTCCTCGACCTGCTGGCCGACGGCAGCCGCCGGGTGATCGCGATCGACATGCGCGGGCAGTTCGAGACGCCAGGCGCGCAGGAAGGCGACGCCTACCTCGCGCCCGCCCTTGGGGCCGACGTCGCGGCCATCATCCACGCGACGGGCGCGAAGCACCTGCTTGGACACTCCTACGGCGGGCTGGTGGCCCGCGAGACCGTCCTGGCCGGCGTCCGAGGAACCTCTTTCACGCTGATGAGTTCGGGTCCGGGCGCGCTCACGGGCGCACGGGCGAAGGAAGTGCGCGCGATGCTGACCGCCCTCGGTGTCCGGGACGGCACCATGCCGGACCGGGCCGCGCTCGCGGCCGGGATCGCCAAGCTCTGGCAAGCACACCTGGAACCGCAGGCGGTCACGGCCGGAGTCCCCGCCCCGATCGTCGCGTTCCTGGCCGAGCGGATGCTGGGCAACGACCCGTACGGGCTTGTCCTGATGGCCAAGCACATGCTCGCCGCACCGGACCGGACGGCCGAACTGGCCCGGCTCAGCCAGCTCCCGATGCTTGTGATCTACGGTGAGAACGACAATGCCTGGCCACCGGCCGCGCAGGAGACCATGGCCAGGCAGCTGGGCGCCTGCCGGGTGTGCATCCCCGGGGCCGTGCACTCGCCCGCCGTCGAAGCTCCCGCCACGACGGCCAGCGCGCTCACGAACTTCTGGGACGAGGCCGAGACGATCGTCGCGAAGCACGCCGCCAACACCACCGGAATGCCGTAAGCCCACGCTGAGTCTGGCCGCCGGCCCGGTTACCTCTGCGCGCTGTGAGCCGTAAGCGTGCCCGTAGTGCTTCTGCCTCCCGAAGATCGTGGTGGATCCGGGCTCCGTGGCGGATTGGGTGTATCCGCGTACACCGGATCCACCATCAAGCCCGGATCCACCACGCAAATACGTGCTTGGGGGAAGATCGGGAGCTATCGGGGTGAGTGGGACTGGTGAGAGTAGGGCCCGTCAGGTGAGGCTGAGGGTGGTGAGAGTTTAGTGGCGCTTGCGGGGTCAGGTGGTGGAGAGGCCGTCCCAGGGGCGGCGGGGGACGGCGGCTGCGGCGCCCTCTGGGCAGTGCCTGAGGTAGTCGCACCAGCCGCACGACGGGCTGGGGCGGGGCGGGAACACCTCGTCGCGGGCGTCGGCGGACAGGCCGTCGCGCATCCGCTCATCCGCAGCCGCGCACTCCTGCGCGATATCTTCGGCCCGGCTCAGGTGCCTGGCCAGCGATTCGGCGGTGTGCGGCCAGGTGATAATCTCGCCGGTCGGCAGATGGTGCAGTTCCACCCGGTGGCACGGCTGCCTGAGCACCCGCCCGGCGGCGAGCGCGTAAAGCGCCAGCGCCAGCGAGCTGCGCGCGTCGTCCGCGGTGAGCAGGTGCCGGCCGGTCTTGTAGTCGACGACCACGAGTTCGGTGCCCGCGTCGGCGGGCCGGGCATCGAGCCGGTCGATCCGCCCGGAGACCGCGATCTTGTCGGTGCGGGTCGCCACCGTCCGTTCGACTCCCAACGGCTCGTCGGCCGGGTCGAGCCGGGCGACATAAGCCTCCACCATCGCGATTGCGCGTTCGCGTTGCCGTACCGACTGGGTTTCGTCCGCGAAGCCCTGGTCAATCCAGCCGCGGTCGACCAGCGTGCCCGCGGCCGCGACGGTCCGCCGCGCCAGTGGCAGCCGCCACCATCCGGCGAGCGCGTTGTGGACGGCGGCGCCGAGGCTGTTATGCGCCCAGGGCGGTCCCTTGGGCGGAGCGGGCCGGTCCAGGTAGCTCATCCGGTACCGGCGGGGGCAGTCGAGCCAGGCGGAAAGGCGCGTCGGCGTGCACGCGTACAGCCGCCGCGGCATCCCCTCGAATCCCAGTTGCTCCACCGCAGGCCTACTCGGCGAGGCTGGCCGCCTGCGACGGGTCGGAGCCCGCGGAGACCCAGGAGTCGAACCTCTTCTCGGCCACCGCGATCGTGGTTTCCCTGCCGCGGCCAGGCAGGACCCGGGTGTCCCGCGGCAGCGCCAGCAGGTTCTCGCCGATCGCGGTCAGCTGCCCGGGGAAATCGGGAAACTCCCCCTCGTGCGGGACCGGGCCCTCGGCCCGCAGCACGTCCCCGGCGAAGACCACGCCGAGTTCCGGGGAGTACAGGCAGACCGAGCCGTCCGTGTGACCCGGCGCGTGGATTACCTCGAGCGTGGCGTCGGCGACCTCGAAGACGCCGCCGTCCTCCATGTCGATATCGGGGTCGTCCTCGCCATGGGCTTCGCGCCACAGCCACCGGTCCTTGCGGTGCAGCGCCACCTCGGCCTCGTCCCGCTCGGCCACCTCGATGGCCGCGGCGACGTAGTCGCCATGGCCGTGCGTGCAGATGACCGCGAGCACCTCACGCTCGCCCACCACGTCGAGCACGGCCGCCGCGTCGCTGCCCGGATCGATGACGATGACCTTGTCGTCGTCACCGACGATCCAGACGTTGATCTCCGCGGCGCCGGGACCGCCGTCCGCCGCCGGCGACGACACCTGATCAATCCGTGCGCTCATCCGGGCGTTTCCTTTCTCGGTTCGCCTGACTCGCCGCCCTTCCTACCACAGCCGCCTGACCGCTGGGGCCGGGACGGCCAGGCCCCGCTCCGAGGGCACGCCTGCGGCCAGGGCGGTTACCGTTTCCGGCGGCGCAGGGCGCGCAGCAGGGGCAGCGCGGCGAAGTAGGTCCCGGCGAGGGAACTGCCGCCGACACCCAGGTCGACCGATATCCGGCCCTGCTTCGCCCAGTAGACGTCCTTGAGGTCCAGGAGCAGCGCGAACTCATCGACGATGAGCGCGAGCCCGACGCCGTAGGACAGAGCTACCAGCGGGTGCTTGCGGTGGGCGTCCTCGCCGTGGACGGCGACGCCGCCGACCCCGCTGATCAGGCCGATGCCCCACATGTAGTGGTGCAGGTGCTCACCTCCGACGCTGAGATTGCCGAACGGGCCCTTGCCGTTCTTGATGCTGTAGGTAATGCCCCGGACCGCGCCGAAGGTGGCCGTGAAGGCGAGCCAGCTGAGCAAGGCGGCCCGCTGCCCGGCGTCCAGGTCCTCGCGGAAGGCGTGGCGGATATCCCTAGGGAGCGACGACGTGAAGGCCATGGTCGTACAATACTCACGCGCTGTTCCTGTCACACAGCGCTATGACATAACGGTGGCGCCGACCCTGAAACAGGACCGGCGCCACCGGGGTTACTGGTTACTGACGAGCGGTAAGGCCCTTACGTCGGGACGATGCCAGTCCACTCCTCGTTGTTGTACACGGTGGGGGGAGCGCCGGCGTACTGCTGCAGCGTGTAGGTGTTGAGCTGCGGACGCGGCGAGTTCGTCGGGTATGCGCTGCCCGGGTAGTGCAGGACGAACGGGTGGGAGAAGTTGGTGTCCGAGCCGTTGATTAGCGGGTCGTAGGCACCGCTAGCATTGGCGGTGTCCACCACCCAGACGGTCTTGGAAGAAGCCCCGCACGGCTCGAGCGCGACCGGCGTACCGTCGCCTGCGGTGCTGCCGACGCCCACGCACAGTCCGCTGTCCACGCCGTACGGCGCGTACGCGAGCTCATACGCTGTGTCAGTCCCGTATGTCTTGGCCAGCCCGGCGGAGACCAGTCCGTAGGTCGTGTAGAAGGTGTTCACCGTGCCCTCGTCGGCGATGGTGAAATCCTCGGCCGGGTCGCTGTTGCTGGTGCGGAACAAGATGACGGGCTGGCCGGCCTTTTCCCCCTGCCGGAGGACGTCGAGGACGAAGGGGGCGCCGTACTCCTGGCCGTACGCAAAGATGCGGCCAACGGGCGGCGGCGGCCCCCCGGTGGCCGCATCGGCGGGCAGCAGGCCGGCGGCACTGACGCCGCCCACCATGGCCATCGTCGCTGCTGCGGCGAGGACCTTGCTCTTGATCGACATGGGCTACTTCCTCTTTCGACAGGTCGGCCGCACCTGCGCGGCTGCCGTACTGCGCTCATTGCGCATGGAAATTAGACGGCAACAATGAGTCACATCCATGAAGACGCGAAAAACGCCCGCTTTGGTTGCCCCAAACCACGCAGTAAGTTAATTACAATTCAGTAGGGGCCCATTCAGGCAGGAAAGCGATATCTTACCGGATAATAATCGATAAGCCTCATTTACCACGCAAAGGCCCTGCGGCAGATACCGCGACAGGACCGGGCAGGGCAGGGCAGCGACGGTACCGCGAGACCGTGACGTGCCGCGACAAGACGGTGGCGCCGGCCCTGGGACAGGACCGGCGCCACCGGGGTTACTGGTTACTGACGAGCGGGAAAGCCCTTGCTACCCAAGACTGATACTGGGAGTGGGAGTGGGAGTGGGAGTGGGAGTGGGAGTGGGAGTGGGAGTGGGAATTGGAATGGGAATGGGAGTCGTGGGGGCGATGCCAGTCCACTCCTCGTTGTTGAACACCGCGCCGCTTGAGTACTTCTGCAGCGTGTAGGTGTTGAGCTGCGGACGCGGCATGTCCGTCGGGTATGCGTTGCCCGGGTAGTGCAGGACGAACGGGTGGGAGAAGTTGGTATCCGACCCGTTGATCAGCGGATAGTAGGCACCGCTAGCGTCGGCCCCGGCGTCCGCCACCCAGAGGGTCTTGGACGAAGCGCCGCACGGTTCGAGCGCGACCGGCGTGCCGTTGCCGACGGTGCTGGCGACGCCCGCGCACAGGTTACTGTCCACGCCGTATGGCGCGTACTCGAGCTCATAGGCTGTGTCGCCCCCGTATGTCTTATCCAGCCCGGAGGAGACCAGGCCGCCGTCTGCGTAGAAAGTGGACACGAGCCCCTCGTCGGAGATGGTGAAATCCTCGGCCGGGTCGCTGGTGCTGGCGCGGAACAAGATGACGGGCTGGCCGACCTTTTCCCCCTGGCGGAGGACGTCGAGGACGAAGGGGGCGCCGTACTCCTGGCCGTACGCATTGATGCAGCTGCCGCAGCCCGGGCGGGCCGAACCGGGGGGCCCGGGGGCCGCAGCGGCGGGCAGCAGGCCGACGGCACCGATGCCGCCCACCATGGCCATCATCGCCGCGGCGGCGAGGACCTTGCTCTTGATCGACATGTGTTACTTCCTTCTTCGACAGGTCAGCCGCACCCTGCGCGCGGCTGCCGCACGCGACTCATTACGCATAGTTGGATGGAAAGCACAATGAGTCACATTTATGAAGACGCGAAGCACGCCCGCTTTGGTTGCCCCCAAACCACGCAGCAAGTTAATTACAATTCGATTGAGTCCCATTCAGGCAGGAAAGCGATATCTTGCCGGATAATTATCGATAAGCCTCATTACCACGCAAAGGCCCTGCGGCAGATACCGCGACAGGGCGGGGCGGGGTCGGGCAGGGACGGGACCGCGAGACCGTGACGTGCGGCGACAAGACGGTGGCGCCGGGCCTGGGACAGGGCCGGCGC
>Ga0302232_10002451_pt1 | contig 12709 bp, 9 predicted proteins | sample II_Palsa_N2_3_FD_193575 | JGI IMG/M metagenome (GOLD analysis project Ga0302232, IMG submission 193575) | Peat permafrost microbial communities from Stordalen Mire near Abisko, Sweden - II_Palsa_N2_3 | ecosystem: Environmental > Terrestrial > Soil > Palsa > Peat permafrost | place: Sweden...
CTCATAGGCCAGGTAGAACTGATCCCGGAACACGGTGGGGAGGATCTCACCGATCACGCGGTGATCCTGGTGCGCGTCGGCCGCGGACGGCGCCAGGATGACATCGGGCGAGCACGACCGGGCCACCTCCTCCAGGATCTCCTTGACCTGCGTCCAGGCCGCGGGCAGCCGGCCCTCCGGCAGCTGGAACTCATCCACGGTCAGGTCCGCTCCGGGCAGGAAGGCGCGGGCCGCGGCGCGGGCCTCGGCCTGCCGCTCGGCCGTGCCGGTGAGCAGGACGTAACGGACCTGCAGCGGGCCGGCGGCCAGCTGGAGCAGCAGCCCGCCCGCGCCGATCTCCACATCGTCGGGGTGCGCGCCGACGGCGAGCACGGACAGCGGCCGGCCGGGCGGCGGCTCTAGGCGCAGCGGCAGCATGGACCACTCACCTGGCCTGGCCGGAACGCTCTGGGTCCCAGATCATCCAGGGGCAGTTGCCGCGCTGGTACATCTCCTCCAGCTGCGCTCGCTCTTTTACCGTGTCGGCCGGGGACCAGTAGCCCTTGTAGGGGTGCGCCAGCACGAGGCGCTGCGAGACCAGGCGCACGATCGCGTCCTCGACCAGGTCCTCACCCTCGTGCAGGTAATCGAAGATCTCCCGCCGGAACACGAAGTAGCCGCCGTTCTCCCACTGGCGCAGGTCCCGCATCGGGGTGACCTGCGTGATGAGACCGTCCGCGCCGATGTCCACCACGTGGTGCGATGACTGCGGCGGCACCGCGAGCAGGCTGGCCACCGCGGTGCTGGCCTCGAACCGGCTGATCATCTCGGGCAGCGGGGCGTTGGTCAGCACGTCCGCGTAGTTGGCCAGGAACATCGGCTCGTCGCAGACGAAGCGCCGGACCCGGCGCAGCCGCTCGCCGATCGGGGAGTGCAGGCCGGTATCGACGAACGTGATCCGCCAGTCAGAGATGTCGGTCCGGAACAGCTTCGCGGCCCGGTCACCTCGCTCGAGCACGAAATCGTTGGACCTGGTCTCGTCGTAGTTCAGGAAGAAGTCCTTGACGGACGAGGCGCCGTAGCCCAGGCAGAGCACGAAATCACTGTGGCCGAAGTGCGCGTAGTAGCGCATGACGTGCCAGAGCATCGGGCGCTCTCCGATCATGGCCATCGGCTTGGGACTGCTGCCGACGCCATCGCGCATCCGCATCCCTAGGCCACCGCAGAACAGAACGACCTTCACGAATCACACCTCCTTAGACGATGTCGAGCTCGGGAATTCCGAAGACGAGTTTCCCGCCCCAGCCGCGTACGTAATCCAGCTGCCCGCTGATCTCCTCCCGGAGGTTCCACGGCAGGACGAGGATGTAGTCGGGCCGGGTTTGCGCCAGGCGTTCCGGCGGGTAGATGGGGATGTGCGTGCCGGGCAGGAACTGCCCTTGCTTGACCGGACTGCGGTCGACCGTGTAGGAGAGCAGGTCGGACCGGATGCCGCAGTGGTTGAGCAGGGTGTTCCCCTTGCCGGGGGCGCCGTAGCCGGCCACCGAGCGGCCCTGGGCGGCGGCCGTGAGCAGGAACCCGAGCAGGTCACTCTTGATCTTCAGCACCGCAGCCGCGAAACCCTCGTGGCCCGCCACGGTATGCAGGCCCGCGGCTTCTTCCGCGGCCAGCACCGCTTTCACGCGTCCGGTCGGCTCTCCGGCGGCGTCCGCGGGCCGGGCGTACACGCGCAGCGAGCCGCCGTGGGTGGCCAGCTCGTCGACGTCGACCACCCGCAGCCCGGCCGTGCCCAGGGCCGCGGACGAGGTCAGCAGGGACAGGTAAGAGAAGTGCTCGTGGTAGATGGTGTCGAACTGCCGCCGCTCGATCAGCCGGAGCAGGTGCGGGAACTCCAGCGTGACCAGGCCGTCGTCCTTGACCAGCGCGCGCAGCCCGGCGGCAAAGCCGCGGATGTCCGGCACGTGGGCGAAGACGTTGTTGGCGGCCACCAGATCGGCCCGGCCCCGGCGCCCGGCGATCTGCCGGCCGGTTTCGGCGCCCAGGAACAGCACTTCGGTCGGGATGCCCTTGGCCTGGGCCGCCGCCGCCACGTTACCCGCGGGCTCCACGCCGAGGACTCCGATGCCCGCGGCGCCGAAGTGCTGCAGCAGGTAGCCGTCGTTGCTGGCCACCTCGGTGACGAGGCTGTCCGGGGTCAGGGCCAGGCGGTCTATCATGGCCTCGGCGTACCGCTTCGCGTGGGCCACCCACGAGTCCGAATAAGAGGAGAAGTAGGCGTACTCGGAAAATATCTGCTCGCCGGGCACATACGCGGGCAGCTGGACCAGCAGGCACGCGTCACACAGGCGGACGTGCAACGGGTAGAAGACCTCGGGCTCGTCGAGCCCGGCCGCCGGGATGTAGCTCTCGCACAACGGCGACATCCCCAGGTCGACGAACGTGCGGGTGAGCGGCGTGCCGCACAGGCGGCAATCGTGCGATGTGGACATGACCATTAACCCCAAGCCGACCAGCTGATCATCGGTCGAGCTGACATCGGAATCCTGCTAGGAATCCTGCTAGGTGGAACATCGGGTGGATATGAACAGCCGGGCGTGCCGGGCGTGCCGTGGATCAGACGGCGAGGTGGTGCTGGACCTGGGCCAGCAGCCCGCCTGCGACTACTTCCCGCGCTGGGACGATCCGGGTCCGGATCCGGTGTATCCGCTGCAGATGTGGCTGTGTTCATCGTGCGGCCTGGCCCAGCTGCTGGCCGACCCCACGGTACCCGAAGAGGCGAAGGGAACCGAGCCCGCCGCCCTCGCGGCGCAGGCCGCCGACGCCGTGATGCGAGTCAGCGCGGCCGGGTGGCTGCCAGCACGAGGCGCGGTCGCCGAGTACGGCAGTCCGCACGGCGGGTCGTGGCTGGGACTGCTCGCCGCTGCCGGGCTGGTGCCCGCCGGCGACGGCGAGCAGGCCAGCGTGGTCCTGGATTGCTTCGGCCTCATGCACGCCGCGGATCAGCAGTCGGCCCTGGCCGAGCGGGCCGCCCGGGTGAGGCCCGGCGGAGTGCTGTTGCTGCAGTATCACGCCCTGAGCGCGATCATCGGCGGCCGGCAATGGAACGCGCTCAGGCACGGGCACTACGCGTACTACTCGACGACCGCGCTCACCGCCATGCTGGCCGCGGTCGGCTTCAGCCCGCGCGCCGCCTGGCCGTTCGACCTGTACGGCGGGACCGCGCTGCTGGCCGCCAGCAGGGACAGCGACGGACCGGGCGGGCCGGACGAGGTCGGCGGGTCGGTCGCGGCGCTGCTCGCCGGCGATACGCGCACCGGCGTCCGCGACCCCGGTGCGTTCCTTGGCCTGCAGCGGAGCGTTCAAGTCCATGCTAAGAACCTGCATGACTGGCTGGCCGCGCAGCGGTCGGCCGGAAGGACGGTCCTCGGCTACGGCGCCGCGTCCCGGGCGGTCGCACTACTGTGCCACGCCCAAGTAGATCGCCTCCTGTTGCCCGCCGTGGTCGACGCCTCGCCGGCCAAGCAGGGCCTGCGGATGCCGGGAAGCGGCATTCCGGTGGCCGGCCCGGCGCAACTCGCGGTCCGCCGGCCGGATGCGGTACTGCTGTTCGTTCCTGACCTGCTGGCCGAGGTCCGGAACGCCTTCCCGCAGGTGGAAGCCGCGGGAGGCCGGTGGGTGGATGCTGAGAAACTCGGCTCATGATGCCCGCGGCCATGCCCGTAGCTGAGCTAGGCGGCGCTCCGGACGGAACGCGAAGCACGGCATGGTCAGACATCCGAACCTACCCCCCACGGGCAGCACCAAAGTAGAAACGGGGCTTCCCACGCTCCCGCTCAAGAATCCCGCTCAAGAATCCCGCTTAGGAGACGCGCGGGAGAATACACCGGTTTACGGATACAGCTCGTAACTTATCGTTACACACAAGTTCACCCGTGAGCAACATACATCACGTAGAGTAAGTACCGGTCCGGAAGAGACAGCTCTGCACCCAGACTGCTACGGACGTTCGCCTGGGGAGGGCGACGGCGGACGGCAGCGGCTCCGAGGCCGGGCAGCCCGGGCGCCGCCCGCGGGCTAGTGGCCAGGAGGACCCGCGCCACCCTACTTAGAGGTTATCCAGAAGATCTCTGGAGGTTATCCAGAAGATCATCATGATAATCTTCCTATTCACATTTGCATGGCCCGGTCACAGGATTCATTTAAAAAGCCGACCGCCTGGAGACGATAATGACTGACGATGGGGTTTATGCCGCCGTGAAGCGTGAGACAGCCGGATGACCAGGGCGGGCAGGTTCCTGATCATTAGCTGGGACGGCGGCGGAAACGTACCGCCAGCGCTCAACCTGGGCGCACGACTTGTCCGCCTAGGGCACCGTGTCCGGGTCCTCGGCTGGGAATCCATGGAGTCACGTGCGGCCGGCGCCGGGCTTGAGTTTACCGCCTACCCCTCAATGCCACCCTGGCCATCAGGGGTTTCTCTTCAGCAAGCTTGGAAAGAACGCGTAATACCGGCCTTGCTCGGCCCGGGGACGCGAGATGACATTGGCACCGAAATCGAGGATTTCTCACCTGACGTCGTCGTGGTCGACTGCATGATAGGTGCAGGCCTTGAGGTCGCGGAGACGCTCGATCTGCCTCGTGCCATTCTCATGCATGTCCTGCATTCTACGTTCACGGACACGTGGGGCGGCAAGGCCACCCGCGCGAAGAACGCGGCTTACCTTGACCATGCGGGCCAGGTGCTTGTGCTGGCCCCACCTGGCTTCGATACCGCCTACCGGCTTCCACCCAATACCTCGGACGTCGGCCCGATCACTGATCCGGAACCCAGCCCGCAGCTCAGTACCCGCATGACTGAATTGCTGGCCGAACCCGGTAAACCGTGGGTACTACTTAGCCTGGGTACGACATTGGAAGACCAGGCTACGACGCTGCCGGGAATTCTCGAGGCGGTGGCCGAGCTACCGATCCGGGTGCTGCTAACCCTCGGCGGCGTATTGCAACCCAGCGCCATTGATTCGCCACCGAATGTGACGGTATGCGGATACATTCCTCATGATTCACTCATGCCACACATGGCGGCTGTCGTCTCCCACGGCGGGCTTGGCACCATCACCGCGGCCCTAGCCGCGGGTGTGCCGCTGGTATGCATCCCGCAAAGCCGCGATCAGCCGGACAACGCGAAGCGCGTCGTGGCCTCGGGTGCCGGGCTCGCCGTCGACAAAAACGCGCCACCGGCTGAAATTGCCGCAGCCATAGAGGGAGTGCTGGCGGATCCCGCTATGGCGGACAAAGCCCGCCATTTTGCCAATGTCATTGCCGAACTCGGCCGCGGCGACGTCGCCGCACGGAAAGTCGCCGGACTGATCGGCCCTTAGGTCTGGCGTTCGAGCCAGGCCGAAAGCCGCCGGATACGGCGGCTGCGGACCGCGGCCGCCAGGCCATCCAGTACGTCGGCGGTGGTACCGATATCTATGCAAGCGTCGGTGACGCTCTGGCCGTAGGTGAGCGTGGCCGGATTGCCTGGTTCCTGCCTGCCCTCACGCAGGAAGCTCTCCAGCATCACTCCGGTCAGGCCTCGTTCTCCGGCCGCGATCTGATCCGCGAGGGCCGCCGCGACCAGGGGCTGGCGGCGGTGATTCTTCCAGCTGTTCCCGTGGCTGGTGTCGACCATCAGCCGGCGCGGCAGCCCGGCGCGCTCGACCATATCGAGCGCCTTCGAGACATGGCTCGGCTCGTAGTTCGGGCCGGTCCGGCCGCCGCGCAGAACCACATGGGTGTCGGGGTTGCCGGGGGTCTTCACCAGTGCGACCGTCCCGAGCGGGGTAGCGCCGAAGAACGTGTGGCGGACCGCGGAGGCGTGGCACGCGTCCACCGCCACCTGGATGTCGCCGTCGGTTCCGTTCTTGAACCCGACCGGCATGGACAGGCCCGAGGCGAGCTGCCGGTGGATCTGGCTCTCCGTGGTCCGCGCGCCGATCGCGCCCCAGGTCACGGTGTCGCTGATGTACTGAGGCGTGACCGGATCAAGCCACTCGCAGCCGACCGGCAAGCCGAGGGTTACGATCTCGACCAGTAGCTGCCGCGCGACGCGCAGGCCGTGGTGCACGTCGTGGGTGCCATCCATCCCCGGGTCGTTGATCAGGCCCTTCCAGCCCGTCACGGTCCGCGGCTTCTCGAAGTACACCCGCATCACGACCAGCAGATCATCGTAATGCTGGTCCCGCAGGGCGGCCAGGCGGCTCGCATAGTCCAGGGCGGCCGCCGGGTCGTGCACGGAACAGGGCCCGGCGACCACGAGGAGGCGGTCGTCGTCCCCGTCGAGCACGGCGCGGACCTCGTCCCGGGAACGCTTTACCCGCGCCGCCAACGCCTCGCTGAGCGGCAGCTCGTCATGGAGAGCCGCTGGTGAGATCAGCGGCTCGCAGCCGAGCAGACCGGTGTCCGCATCGGCAAGACCGGTGTCTGCATCGGCAAGACCGGTGTCTGCATCAGGCAGCTCCTTCAGCACGGACATGACGCCCCCCAAGGGCAAGTTCTGGCCGCCTCGGGTGTATCAAGGCCAGCGGTCGCGACTCTATGTATGGATAGGATCATGCAATACGCCCGCTTGATACGTCCGCGTCCACCTTCTCGCTGACGCGCTAGAAAGATCCATGAGGCCTGCGGCGACACCAAGGAAGCCGGGATCGAGAGGGAAGGAAGGAAATGGCATACCTGCACAGGGCGGAGCGGCTGCTGCGCAACGCGGAGAGCGTGGCCTACTGGCTGGCCGTGGCGCCGCTGGCATCGCGCCTGCCCGCCCGCCTCGCCTACCGTGCCGCCTGCTGGCGGGGGGACTGGGGTTTCCGGCACCGGGCCGGGCAGCGCGCCGAGATCGTGCGTAACCTGCGCCAGGTGCTCGGTGACGAGGTCAGCCCGGAAGAGGCCGAGCGCCTGGCCCGGGAATTCTTCCGGATGAGGTCCTGTGAGGTCATCGACGTGATGCTGCTCCGGGGCCGGGCCGGGTCCCTGGGCAAACTCGTCGAGATCCGCGGCCGCGAGCATCTGGAGGCCGCCCTGGCCGGGGGGAAGGGGGCGATACTCTGCAGCGCCCACTTCGGCTCCTACAACAGTGCCTTTTCCCTGATCCATGCCAGCGGGTTCCCGCTCACCTCCACCGGGCGCGCGTTGTCCACCCAGATGCCTGGTATGTCTTCCGCGGAGCGGCGGCTCCTGGAGTTCGCCTACATCAAGCGGCTGCAACGCCACCGGCAGCGGCCGGGCATCGAGTTCCAGCCGGGCCGGGTTCAGGTCGCGGCGCAGATCGCGGTCGCGCTGCGCGCCAATGAGGTGGTGACGTTCTCCAGCGACGCCCCGCCGCTAGAGGCTGACCGGGCCCGCGCGGTCGAGGTGACCTTCCTCGGAGGGCAGGTCAGGCTCTTGCCCGGGGTCGTGACCCTCGCCAAGCTCACCGGTGCCCCCGTCCTCATGGTTTTCATGCACCGGCTGGCCGACTACCGCCACCAGGTGCTGGACATCTCGGCGCCGGTGCCGGTGGAAGGCGACACGGCGACGGCGTTCGGGCGCTGCGTGGCCGCGATGGACACCGCCGTGAGGACAAGCCCCGCCCAGTGGGTCTACTGGGCCAGCACCGATGACCTCGCCGCCTCCGGGCTCGTCCCCGCGGCTCCGCCGGCCGGGACGGCCGCCGTCAATGCCCAGCCCGCCGACGGGGAGCCCGCGGCGCTCCTGGAGGACCGCCGCTTAGCCTCGGAAAACCAAGGCCTCGGAACGCCAGGGGCGAGGGACTCTTACTTCGCGGCCGGGGGCGTGCTGTGCTCGACCAGGGCCACCAGGTCCGCCACGGTCACGAGCTCGATGGTCATCAGGTACTCATCCACCACCTCGACGCCGAGCTTGGCCTCGAGCTCGATCAGCAGCCGGGCGAGACCCAGCGAGTCCAGCCCCAGGTCGGTGTAGAGTTCCTGCCGCTCGTCCAGCGCCTCGACCGTGAGATCATCGATGACGGTGATCAGCGCGTCGGACACCAGGCTCATCGCCTGGCGCCGGTCGAGCTCCGGCCGGACTGTTACCTTGCCACTATCTTTAGTGCCCATAACGGGTACCTCCGCTTGTAGGGAAAGATCGTCCTGCTAGTACGCCAGCGAGAAGATGGACGCAGGCGGGACAGACCACACTGCCTATACGGGACCCGCGACGGCCGGTCCTGATACATCCCGGAGTCGGCGTATTACGCCGGATACGTCCAGGTTCGACCCATTACGCTGGCCTCGCCACGCAGACGGCCTCGGCTTCGGGCCGCTGGCGCCTAACCCGGCTGAGACGAAGCGCTGACGGCCACCGCCTGCTGGCGGATCACCTTGCCGGTCGCGGTGGTTTCGAGGTTCTCGACGCCGACGAACCGGCTCGGCAGCTTCGCCGGGGATAGCCGCTGCCGGCAGAAGGCCTGCAGCGCGGACAGGTCGACGTCGGCCGGAGTCACCGTGGCCCGGATCCGCTGACCGCGCCATTCGTCCGGCTCACCGTCGACCAGGCAGGCGCGCACCGTCGGGAACTCCAGCAGCACGGCCTCGACTTCCTCCGGGCTGACCTTCGTGCCGCCGACGTTGACGCAGTTGGCGAGCCGGCCCACGATCACTAGCCCGTCCGGCGTCATCCGGCCGATGTCGCCGGTGACAAAGCCATTCGCGATCGGCTCGGAATCGACCCGATCCGGGTACAGGTACCCGGACATCGCGGTCGGCGAGTGGACCGTGACCAGACCTGACCGTGAGTCGACCGCGTCGCCGGCCTGCGACTCCGGCCCTAGCGGGCGCAGGTCGACCCGGACCCCCTTGAGCGGCTGGCCAAGCGAGATTGCTTCCTGCCAGGGGACCGGCGGCCTAACGCAGATGGGGCCGGTTTCCGTCGTGCCGTACGTCTCGCTGAGCCAGCCGCCGAGCTTGGTCCCGACGAGTTCGGCGGTCCGTGCGTCCATCGACATGCCCGCGGACATGTAGCCGATGCGGCGCGCCGGGCGGCCGGTGTTCGACTCGGCCAGCAGCCGCAGCAGGGGCGGCACGCCTGCTACCAGCGTGATGTCGTGTTCGTGCAGGGCCCGCGACAGCATCCAGGGCTTGTCCGCGCTGGTGACGACCGTAGTCGCTCCGGCCAGCGGAGCGGCCAAGGCGGCCAGTCCGAAGCCGTACGCGTGATGCAGCGGCACCGGGCAAGCCAGTACCGTGCCCGGACCCAGGTCCAGTGCGGTGCGGTAGTTCTCCGCCTCGGCCACCAGGGCACTGACCGGACGCAGCGCCACCTTGGTGCGTCCGCTGGTGCCGGAGGTGAGCTGAGCGCTGGCGGCGCCACCAGGCGGCGCTTCGCCGGGCGGCTTGCGGGCGATCAGCCGTTCGCCGGCCACCACGCCGCCGACCCCCGGCAGCAGCGGCCAGTCGAGCGGCGCGGCCAGGTGCGTGACCGCGGCAAGTTCCTCGGTCCGCTCTCGTTCCCACTCGCTCAGCTGCCGCGGCAGCGGAACCACCACCGCATCGAGCGCGAGCACCGCGAGCAGGTCCGCCACGAACGAGGCGGCCGGCCAGGCGATGGCCCCGACCCGGCAACCCGGCCCGATCCCGGCCCGCCGGTAGGCTTCGAGGCGGGTTCCGACCAGGTCGACGAGTTCGGCCGCGGTGGTGTTTCCCGCTTCCTCGGCGAAGAGCACTGCCTGCGGGGATCGCCCGGCCGTCTCCCGCAGCAGCTCGAGCGGCGTGTCTCCGTTCATCGCGACTCGGCCACGCTGACCAGCGCGTCGCGCAGGACGGCCACCACCTGATCGAGGTCTTCGATGCTGTGTTCTGTGCTCAGGAACCAGGTCTCGATCGGGCTCGGGTGGAAGTACACGCCCCTTTCCTGGGCTGCCATCTGCCACGCGCGGTGGCCGGCGAAGTCCATCGCCTGGGCGGCCGCGCGAGGACCGTGGGACAGGTCCGCGGGCCGGCTCAGCAGCGACACGGACAGCAGCGAACCGACCCGGCTGACCAGGGCCAGGCGATTCACCTCGGCGAACATCTCGTTCAGCTGCTGCTCGAGGTAGCCTGATTGCTGCTCGAGCTGCTGGTAGACCTCGGGGGAACGCTCTATCTTCGCCAGGTTGGTGGCGGCGGCCCGCACCGAGAAGTGATTCCCGGCGTATACCCCGAGGTGCATGGCGCGGTGGTCCGCGAGCATGGCCATCTTGCCGCGGGATCCGCCGAACGCCGCGACCGGGACGCCGCCGCCCATCACCTTCGAGATCACCGTCAGGTCCGGCGTGATCCCGTAGAGCTCCTGCGCCCCGCCGCTGCCGACCCGGAATCCGGTGATCACCTCGTCGAAGATCAGCCATGCGCCCCAGCGGTCGCAGAGCGCGCGCATTTCCTCGAGCTGCCCGGGCGCGGGCGGGACGATAACGGCGTTGGCCATCACCGGCTCGCAAATCACCGCCGCGAGCTGGTCGCCCTGGGCCTCGAACACGGCGCGCAGGGCGGGCAGGTCGTTCCAGGAGATCTGCAGGGTGTGCTCGAGCGCCTCCGGAATCATGCCCAGCGCGCCATGCACCGGATCGGTGGAGTGCGGCCCAGGCTCGCCGAAGGTTGCCTTCCCGGCGCGCAGTATGGTCTCGCTCCACCCGTGGTAGTGCCCTTCGAAGGTGAGCACCTTCATCCGGCCGGTGGCGGCTCGGGCCAGGCGCAGCACGGAGGTGATCGCCTCGGTCCCCGAGTTGGCGAAGCGCACCTGCTCGATCGACGGCATCAGCCGTGCGATCAGCTCCCCGGCCTCCTGGTCAACCTGATGCGGCAGCCCGGTCATCGAACCTTCCGTCAGCTGCCGGGCGAGCGCAGCGGCCAGCTCAGGCTCCGCATACCCAAACAGGTGAGGACCGTACCCCATGTTGAGGTCGATCAGCTCCCGGCCTTCGACGTCCCAGATCCGGTCGCCAGCAGCCCGCTGCACCACGAGTGGCTCGGGGATGGCCTGGGCCCGCATGCTGCTGCTCACGCCCCCGGCGATGACCTCGCTGATGGCATCAAATTGCTTGGCGTTCGTAGTACCGGTGTGACCGTGCGCCACCTTTTGCTGCACCAGTGACTCAACCATTTGTCCCCTCCCACATTCCCGCTCAGTTCGGCCTAACTATGTCTTGTTACTAGAGACCAGCCCGAAGGCCTTGATACAAAAGACGCATGGACAGATCTACCGGTTTACGTACATAAGCCGTAACCTTTGCGAAACACGACAGTGTGTCACCGGATCGCTGCATTTGGCTCGGGCGGCTGGCAGGCTGCACTTGGCTCAGGCGGCTTGCAGTAGGACGCGCAGCCGGGCCAGGCATCGTCCCCTGGTGGGGCCGATGCTGCCGATGGGCAGCCCGAGCTCATCGGATATTTCGGCGTAGGACACCGGCGGGTCGGACATCAGCATTTCGAGCAGCCGCTGCCAGCGCCGGGGCAGCCGGGAGAGCGCGTCGCGAACGACCTGGGCGCTCTCGTCGGCGAGCAGACGCTCGTCGATAGCCGGCCCGTTGGCCACAGCGCTCTCGAGTTCGACGTCATCATGGCCGAGGACCACCCTCTTGCGCGCCGCCAGGCTGCGCAGGCACTCGTTCCGTGCGGTCGCCGCCAGCCAGGAGCCCACGCGATCCGGGTACTCGATGCGGTCGATGTGCTGAAGCAAGCGGAGCCATGTCGTCTGGGAGACGTCGGCGGCGTCACCGTCCATCAGCTTGAAATCCACCGTGATGGACCAGATGAGCCTGGAGTACTGATCGACTAGGCCCTCCCACGCCTGCCGGTCCCCCTGCGCGGCGCGTCGTACCAGGGTCGCGACATCCGGGGCATCAACGCCCTGCTCCAGCATCGTCTTCACTTCTTCTCCCCAAAATAGAGACCCGCGGGCGTCAGCCCGCATGGTGCGTCGAAAGCTGTCATTAGTAGGCCCCCGAGCCGTAGATGATCACCCAGATCGTCTTCCACAAGATCTGCAGGTCCAGCGCGAACGACCAGTTCTCGACGTACCGCAGGTCAAGCCGGACCGATTCCTCCCAGGACAGATCCGATCGGCCGCCGACCTGCCACAGACCGGTCAGGCCTGGCTTGACCACCAGCCGGCGGCGGACATGATCGGCATAGTTCTCCGCCTCATCAGGCAGCGCCGGGCGCGGCCCGACCAGCGACATCTGGCCGAGGACCACGTTGAAGAGCTGCGGCAGCTCATCGAACGACCAGCGCCTCAGGTACGCGCCCACCGAGGTCACCCTCGGGTCCTTGCGCAGCTTGAACAGGACGCCGTCGGAGTCATTGCTGTCCAGCAACTGCGGCTTGCGCTGCTCAGCGTCCACGACCATGGTGCGGAACTTGTAGATTCTGAACGAATGCCCGTTCTTGCCCACCCTGACCTGCGTGAACAGCGCGGGCCCACGATCGTGCAACCTGATCGCCGCGGCCAGCACTCCCATCACGGGGGCGAGTACGATCAGGACCACGGCGGCGGCGCACCGGTCGAACAGTCCCTTGAGGACCAGCCGGAAGCCGGTCAGTTGCGGGTGGTCCACGTGCAGCAGGGTGAGACCCGCCGTCGGCCTGATCGTCGTCCGCGGACCCGCGACATCGAGCAGGGCGGGCGCGACGCACAAGTCGGTGCCCGTCTTCTCGAGCTCCCAGGCCAGGCCGCGGAGCTTGATGCCGTCGATTTCCGGGCAGGCGAGCACCGC
>Ga0302232_10002456_pt1 | contig 12698 bp, 10 predicted proteins | sample II_Palsa_N2_3_FD_193575 | JGI IMG/M metagenome (GOLD analysis project Ga0302232, IMG submission 193575) | Peat permafrost microbial communities from Stordalen Mire near Abisko, Sweden - II_Palsa_N2_3 | ecosystem: Environmental > Terrestrial > Soil > Palsa > Peat permafrost | place: Sweden...
GAGCTCGTAGCCAAGATCGTCGGCCGCGCCCGGGGAATCCGGCTGGGCGACCCGCGCGCCGCCGGCACGGAGATGGGCCCGGTCGCCACCGAGCCTCAGTACCCGGAAGGTCCTGTCGTTCCTGGACTCCGCCGCCGGCGAGGGAGCGACAGTGGCCGCCGGCGGCCGGGCCGAGGAGCGCCTCGGCGGCTACTTCGTCCAGCCGACAGTGCTCACCAATGTCCAGCCGGCCATGACCGTGGCACGGGAGGAGGTATTCGGCCCGGTGCTGTCGGTCATCCCGTTCGATACCGAGGACGAGGCGGTCAGCCTGGCCAACGAGAGCCGCTACGGCCTGGCAGGCGCCGTCTGGACCAAGGACATCCACCGCGGCCACCGGGTTGCCCATGCCCTGCGGGCCGGCACCGTGTGGATCAACGCCTACCGGGTGGTCGGGCCCGACGTCCCGTTCGGCGGCTTCGGCCTCAGCGGGCTCGGGCGCGAGAACGGCATCGATGCGGTCCATGAGTACACCCAGACCAAGGCCATCTGGGTCGAGCTCACCGGCGGCACCCGCGATCCGTTCACCCTCGGATGAAGATCGACACGGTGCTGCTGTGCAGATCTTCCTCGCGACCGGGCTGAAGACCTCCTGGGCGCGGGCCTGGCCCGCGTTCCGCGACTACTCCTGAGCAGCATCCGCCAAAGGTGCTGCCGGGTAGTACGAGCCGATGATGTCGGCAGCCGTCGGCACCGGGGCGGTAGCGACCCGGGCGGCTGAATCCCGGCCGAACTCCTTGAAGGCTGCCATGTCAGGCAAGGGGTTCGAGCCGTCCGGCGTGTTCGCCGACGACACGTGCACGAACGACACCCCGTCGTCGAGGCGCACGACCTTGTACTCGACGTTGTCCGGCTGCTCGGCGCGCAGCTGCGCGAACACCGCCTCGATCAGGCGTACGTGCTCGGCGACCGCCTCGGGCCGTACCTGGTAGCTGACGACTATGCTGCTGATCACTCGACACTCCTTTGTGGCCGGGCCGCACCTGCCTGAGGGCGCGACGCCATCGCCCGGACCCCGGCGACGAACAGGTCGACCCCGAACCGGTAGTGGAACTCCGGGTCGTCCCAGGCCGTCAGCGTGCCCGCCGACTCCACCAGGTGCGGGTACTCCTCCGGCGGCAGCAGGGCGAGCCGCACCCGGCTGCGCCGCTGCATCTCGGCGCACTCGGCCTTACTCAGGCCCGGCTCGAATCCCGGCTGGCTCATGACGAGCATGAGCCCGGTCCACAGCGTGCTGCTGGCCACCTTGGCCGCATGCTCAGGATCGAACCCGCCGCGCCGTAGCACGGCCAGCGCGGTCTCCGTTGCTATCAGCGCGGCGCTGCTCTGCTTTTCCCCTGCCACCAGCAGCTGGGATGCGCAGGGATGGGCTCGGAGCACCCGCAGCAGCGACTCCAGCAGGCCCCGCAGCTGCACGTGCCACTCCGCAGCCGGATCGACCTCGGTCTCGATCTCGCTCCAGACCTGGTCAGCCAGCCCGGCGAGCAGCACCTCCTTGTTCTTGAAATGCCAGTACAGCGCCATCGGTGTGACACCGAGCTCGGCCGCGAGCCGCCGGTAGGTGATCGCGTCCAGCCCTTCGGCGTCGCCCAGGGCGAGCGCGCGCTCAACCACGGCCTGCTTGGTCAGCCGGGTCCGGTCCGCTTCTCGTGCCTGCGTTCCTGTCATCGCTTGACAACTATACGCCGTACACGCCAAGGTAGTCATGTACAACGTACAAGTGATATGTACAGGTGCTCCGTACATGAAAGGAGCACAAGAGAGGGAGAGGAACCCGGCCGATGTCCAGACGCTGGTGGACCCTGGTGGCTGTATCGCTCGCCACCTTCATGACCTACCTCGACAACAACGTGACCAATGTCGCGATCCCCACGATCCAGCGCAGCCTGCACCTGTCGATCGCGGGCCTGGAGTGGGTGGTCAGCAGCTACATCCTGGTGTTCGCCGGGCTGCTGCTGGCCGGCGGCAGGCTCGCCGATCTCTACGGCAGGCGCCGGGTGTTCCTGATCGGCCTGTCGGTATTCACGCTCGCCTCGCTCGGCGCAGGCCTGGCCGGCAGCGGCGGCGTCCTGATCGGTTTCCGGCTGCTGCAGGGCCTCGGCGCCGCGCTCGTCGTGCCGACCACGCTCGCGATCATCATCGCGACGTTCGATGACGCCAGGGAACGCGCGACGGCCGTCGGCGCCTGGACGGCAATCGGCGCCATGGCACTGGCCCTCGGCCCGCTGATCGGCGGGTTCATCAGCCAGCACCTGCACTGGGGCTGGATCTTCTTCATCAACGTGCCGGTCGGGATCGCCACGTTCGCGATCGCGGTGGCGTCCGTGCGGGAATCCCGTGATCCGTCTGTGCTGCGCCGCCTGGACATCCCAGGACTGGTCACCTCGGCGATCGCATTGTCCTCGCTCACCTACGCCCTGATCGAGGGCCACGACAAGGGCTGGACGTCCGCCCTGATCCTCGGCGGATTCGCGCTCGCGGCCACCGCAGCGACGGCCTTCGCCGTCGTCGAGTCCAGGGCCGCCCACCCGATGGTCGAGATGAGCCTGTTCCGGTCCCGGGTCTTCAGCGGCGGCACGGTCACGATGATGCTGTGGGCCTTCGGCATCTTCGGTATCTACTTTTTCACCTCGATCTACCTGCAGAACGTCCTCGGCTTCTCGCCGACGAAGGCCGGCCTCGCCTTCGTTCCGATGGCCCTGTGCATGGCGCTGTTCGCCTCGCTCGCCGGGCCGGCCTCCCGGATACTGCGGACGCACCAGGCGGTTGCGCTCGGCATGGTGATCATGGCGGCCGGCCTCTACCTGATCTCGCGGCTGGGCGGCGGCGCGAGCTTTGCCGGGCTGATGCCAGGTTTCCTGATGTTCGGCGCCGGCGCCGGGCTGATGAACGTCCCGCTGACCAACGCCGTGCTGCAGTCCATGCCGCCGGAGCGGTCCGGAGTCGCGTCGGCCCTGCTGAACGCCTCACGCGAGGTGGCCGGGCTGCTCGGCATCACGATCATCGGTGCTGTGTTGCGATCCCGCGAGGGCGTGGCCGCCCGGCATGGCGCGGATCCCCTCCACGCCTATCTCGATGGTTACCACGCTGGCCTGCTCGTGACGGTCACCCTGGTCGCATTCGGCGCGGTCGTCAGCTACATCGCGCTGCGCCGGATGGCACGCCAGGAACCGGCCGCCGGGCCGGTGCCTGCGGTGGCCGCCGAGCTGTCCGGCTCCGCCGAACCCGAGCTAACCCCGGTGCCGCCCGCACGGTAGGAATCAGTCACGTCCGGCCCGGCCGCACGGGCTAGCCCGCCAGGTGAGCAGTTGCCCAGCGTGAGCCAACTATGCGAGATCCACAGTGTCTCCCGCGTGACCGTGCTAAAGGCCCTGACCGTCCTCCGCGACGATGGACTGATCGTGACCGTCCCCCGGTGGGGATCGTTCGTGGCTGAACGCTGAGGTCAGACCGGCCGTATCGAGTGAAGCTGATGCCGCCGGTTCTCGCGTCCGTCACGCCAGCGGACCCCCGAGCACCCTGACGGCCAGCCCGCCGTACCACGAAACCTCCGCAGCGGGGGGTAACACCGGCCATGACCCGCGGGCCCGCGTCGGCGCGCTCGACAGCACGGATGATCTTTCGGGAAGGTACTCATCCCGATAACTGCAGCAGGCCGACATTGACCCGGGTACCCCGGACGTGATGCCGGTTCACCATATGGCCGTCTGACCAGCAGGGCCGGCCCCGCATGCGCGCACGGCCGCTCAGCCGACGGCGACGATCTCCCGGTGCAAGTCCAGCAGCCCCGGGATCTCCTCCCGGCCCGCGCGCCCCATTCCGCATTCGGTGCAGATACCCCAGGCGCGGCTGCCGCCCGGGCTTGCCGCCAGGGCAGCGTCGATGAGCCGTACCTGCTCATCGGTCGTGCCTGGTGCCTGATCGGCCGGGTGATACGGCACGAGCGCGAAGTTGAGTTCGGTGCCCGGGTCAGCGGCCAGCTCGGCCAGCGGCGCGAAATAGGCCTCCTCGTGCTGGTACTGCGGCACGGTGAAGGAGACGAAGCTCACCGGGCGCCGGGCCGCGGCGATGACCGCGTTGAGCACGCGGACCTGCAGCGCCAGCGACTCAGGCTGCTTGAAATGCTGATGGCCGTAGTCCCCGTAGCACAAGTGCAGCCCGACGGGGACGTCGCTGGGCACCTGGCCAGCGCAGCGGGCCAGGTTCGCGATGATCACATCGAAAGCCTGCGCGCCGCTGCCGGTGAAGCTCGCCTCGAGGAGCCCGAACTCCACCGCAACATCCCATTGCACGGCCACCTCGTCATGCGGGACCGCGGCAAGGAACCGGTCCAGGTCGGCGAACATTGTTCGCTCGTAAGAGCCCAGCAGCGACTCCTGCTGCCCGGCGACGACGTACGCGCTGATCGAGGCGAGCGGCGTCGGGTACTGGACCTGGAAACGGACGCCATCGGGGATGACGCCCTGACGCCGCAGGGCGGCGAAGCTCGCATATGACTCCAGGTAAGCGTCGGCGTAGCCAGGGTCCGGCCATGTCATGTCCGCCGGTTCAACCCCGTCGGCGAGCCGCACCTGCGGCATCTCGTACTCCTCCGCCGGATTGTCGTGCGGGTGCGCGGCCGTGAGCGAGGGGGATTGCAGGAACTTCTGCATCTGGAAGAAGATCCAGTTACCCCGGTCGCCGGTCTCGCCATCGGGAATGCGCCGCAGGCCAGACGGGACCCGTGACGCGATCTCGCGCATCACCGTCTCGGTGTCGGCCAGGTTGACGCTGCCATTGAAGTGAACATGGGTGGGCGGCATTTTCGCGGGCTCCTTTGCGTCGCTACCCGAGTATCCATCATGACCCGCGCGGTTCTACGGTGCTGCTCTCAGTCGCGGGAAACGCCGCGGAAGTAGCCTGTCGAGCGGGCTGAGCGCGCGTTGCTCGGTGGCGGCACGGGCCGGCCCGATGAGCGTGGCCTGCAGCAGGCGGGCGGCGTCTAGATGGTCGCCGGTCCAGATCATCCGCACGGCGGTGGCACTGGCTCGCCCGTCCTGGCCGCGCAGGTCGTGACGCACCGCGTCGACGAGGCGGCCGTCGGCGAGCTTGTCGTGGCCGAGCGGCTCGGATAGCTCGTGGTGGCTGGTGAGGCTGACCGCGAGATCGTCATACCAGCCTCGTATCAGTTCGCTCGTGTTCAGCAGCTCCCGGCGGGCTGCCGCCCGGTCGCCTACCGCTTGGCCGTCGTCGCGCTGCCACAGGTCGAGCACCGCATCGGCCGCGAGGCGAAGGCCGGTGACCCCGGTGACCAGGCTGGTTATGTCTGCCAGCGGGATCGGTTTGGCGCCGCGTTCGGCCAGGTAGCTGCGAAATGTGTCGTCCAGCCGCCGCGATGCTCCGGCTGCGCGGACGGCTTCGGCGGTGGGCGCGGCTTCGGCCGTAGGGGCGGCTTCGGCCGTAGGGGCAGCCTTGCTGACGTCGCAGCGGAGCATGCCGAACTCAACGGCCCTGGCCAGGTAGTCCGCGCTGTCTGCGTAGGCCTCGGCTAGCGCCTGGTTGAGCGCGGCTCCTGCGCCACGCGGCCAGAAGAGCAGCCCCACCACGAGGCTCACCGCGCACCCGAGGGCGATGTCCTCTACCCGCAGCAGCCCGATCCGCCAGCCGGCCGGCTGGATGATGTTGAACAGGATCACCAGCGTGAGCGTGAACGCGGCCTGCCCCGCTGCGAACGAGATGACAGCGGGCGCTACGCCAGCGAGCAGGATTGCCAGCGGCAGCACGAACCATAGCAGCGTGGCGTTCGTGCCGATAACTGCCAGCAAGACGGCGCCGATGACGAATCCGACGACCGTGCCGAGCAGGCCGCGGACCACGTTCTGGCCGGTGTTCAAGGCGTTGGATCGCAGCACTGACAACGTGCCGAGTACCACCCAGAACGAATGCTGCACACCGGTCAGATGCGCCACGAGTACAGCCAGCCCCAGCCCGGCCGCGCCGCGCACGCTGTTGTGCAGCCACACCGAGTGCCGGTCGACGTGGGCGGCGGCGCGTTCCCGCGCCGCCGGCAGTGTCCCGGCCAGGCCCTCGGGCTGGCGGCCCAGCAGCCGTTCCAGCCAGTTGCGCCGCTCGGCGGCCGCTGTCAGATCGATGTTGCGCGCGATCACCGAGACGGCGAAGCTCAGCTCCTGCGCGCGGAAGCTGGCGTCCAGAGAGGTGATGAACTCGCTGACCCGTTCTTCGACAGCGACCGGGCCGGCGCCGGCCGGCGCCCGGCGGACCGGCAGCTCGACGGTCGCGCTTCGTTCCAGCTTGTCCAGCGCCGCACGCAGGGCGGCCAGCGCCGAGCGCAGCTTCTCAGGACTGGCCTCGGGTCCGTCCAGCAGGTCTGCGCCCTGTTCGAGCACCGCAGCCGAGGCGGACTTCACCGTGCAGGCAGCCCGGTGGACGCCGGCGCTGCCGACCAGTGGCTGCGAGTGCATGAGGATCGCGTTCAGCCAGCTCAGCTCATCCACCAGGCGCACGATTGTCCTCGCCGCAGTGCTCAGCCCGGTCGGCCGATAGGGCGTGGCGAGGAACCCTCGGCGCAGGGCGCTGACCGCGGCATTCGCCCGCGCTATAGCCTGCTCATGCTCGGCCGCCGATGCCTGATCCTTGCTGCCGAGCATGTAGGCGACATCCGAACGCAGCCGGGCGGCCAGCGCCCTGCAAGCGGCCGTAGCGGGTCCGCGCAGCGGGTCTCTGGCCGGCGCCGGCCACAGCAGTGCCACCGCGGCAAACGCAGCGCCCGACGCCATGCCCCACCCCGCCAGCCGGTCCGGCACCGATGACGGCGGCCCGGCTAGCGACACCGGCAGGATGAATGCCAGCAGTAGCGACGTTGTGGCCCCGGCCAGCACGGAGCTGACCACCCCGGCGAAGAGCACGCCGAAGCCGACGACTGCCATCGCCGAGGCCGCGAGCCACGCGGCACCCGAGGCCAGCGTGCCAGCGCAGACGAACACGCCGCCCACGACCGCCAGCGCTGCCTGTGCCTGCAGCCGCTCACGCATCGGGCCGCCGAAACCGACCAGCAGCAGCATCGCGAACGAGCCGAACGCCGCGAACGTCGCCACCGCGGGATTGCCGATCACCTTGTCGCCCAGGGCGAACATGGCAGGCATGACGATCGCAGTCCGCCCCGCCCGCCGCAGCGCCGCAAGGTTGTGATCACGTAGACCGAGCCACCGCAGAGGGTGCATCAGCAGTTGTCCCACCCGTTCGGCGCGCCGATTGCCCGGATACTCGGACCGGAATTCTTCATCATCCGTCACTGCGCTGTCAACGGCAAGAACCGCGCAGACAGGGACGCAGCGTGCGCACCGCCCGGCGCGCCGGAGCAGGCCGGCTCGAGCAGCCGATGCGGGGCAGCCGGCCCGCTGCTCCATGATCCCGAAGGATTTGGGGTGCTATGTGACGCAAATCCTTCGCGCTCACGGGAACCGGCCCGCGAGGCCCGCCCGGAGGAAACGGCCGGGGACCGGGCCGATAACAAGTTGGTCAGTTTTGGTGAACTTCCCCTTGACACCGACCTGAGCCCGGCTGACACTACTGCACATATTGAAACGTTCCATAACCCAGCGCGAGACGGTCGTGCTATCAGCGAGAGGCAGTCATGGGACCCGCGCGTGAGACCGGCGGCGAGGCCGATCAGCCTGCCGTCCCCTCCCGCGCGACGACGCCCGCGCCGGCTGCGCCAGCAGCGCCAGCGCCGGCTGCGCCAGCAGCGCCGGCTGCGCCAGCAGCGCCGGCTGCGCCAGCAGCGCCGGCTGCGCCAGCAGCGCCGCCCGCGCCAGCAGCGCCGGCTGCGCCAGCCGGGCTGCCGGACGCTGCCGGACATGGCGCCGCGCTGCTCTCACTGCGGCACGTGGCCAAGGCATTCGGGGCGGTGCAGGCGATCGCGGACGGATCGATCGAGCTGTACGCCGGCGAGGCACACGGGCTGGTCGGCGAGAACGGCGCCGGCAAGTCCACCATGGTCAAGATCCTGGCCGGGGTGCATCAGCCGGACAGCGGGACGTTCCTGATGGACGGGAGGCCCGCCGCGCTGCACGGCCCTGCCGCCGCCAGGGACGCCGGTATCGCGGTCATCTACCAGGAGCCGACTCTGTTCCCCGACCTGACCGTGGCGGAGAACATCTTCATGGGCCGCCAGCCGCTGCGCGCCGGGCGCCGGATCGACGCCCGGGCGATGCGCGCCCGGGCAGCCGAGCTTTTCGGGCGGCTCGGCGTGCCGCTCGACCCGGCGCGCATCTGCCGTGGCCTGTCCATCGCCGATCAGCAGATGGTCGAGATCGGCAAGGCCCTCTCGCTGAACGCGCGGGTCATCGTGATGGACGAGCCCACCGCGGCCCTGTCCGCGCTGGAGGTCGCCAGGCTCTTCGAGGTCGTGCGCACGTTGCGGGCGGCGGGCGCCGCGGTGCTCTTCATTTCGCACCGGCTCGAGGAGGTATTCGAGATCTGCCAGCGGGTCACCGTCATGCGCGACGGCAGGCAGGTGCTCACCAGGGAACTTGCCGGCCTGACCGCAGACGACCTGGTGCGGGCCATGGTGGGCAGGGACATGCCGGATCGCTCCGCCGGCGAGCAGAGCACGCCTGGTGAGCTTGTGCTGTCGGTGGAGCATCTGACCAGGGAGGGCGTGTTCACCGACATCTCGTTCGGGGTACGGGCCGGCGAGATCGTGGCGTTCGCCGGCCTGGTCGGATCGGGCCGGAGCGAGGTCGCGAGGGCGATCTTCGGCATCGATCGTTATGACGCGGGCAGCGTGATGGTGGCCGGGCGCCGGCTCCGCCGGGGATCGCCGGCCAACGCGATGGCGGCCGGCGTGGGCCTGGTGCCCGAGGACCGCCGGCAGCAGGGCCTGGTGATGGATATGTCCATCCAGCAGAACATGACGCTTGCCTCCCTGGCCCGGCTCCAGCATGCGGGCCTGATCTCGGCCACTGCGGAGCGAGCCTTCGCCACCGACTGGGCGACGCGGCTGCGGCTCAAGTACGGCCGCCTCGCCGACCCGGTCGCGCGCCTGTCCGGCGGTAACCAGCAGAAGGTCGTCCTGGGCAAGTGGCTCGGCCGCAAGCCGGCGCTGCTGATCGTGGACGAGCCGACCCGCGGTATCGACATCAACACCAAGGCGGAGGTGCACCGGCTGCTGGCGCAGCTGGCCGCCGACGGGGTCGCGATCCTGATGATCTCCTCCGAGCTGCCGGAGGTACTGCATGTCAGCGACCGGATCCTGGTCATGCGCGAGGGCCGCCTGACCGCGGAATACGCGCGCGCCGACGCATCGGAGGAATTGATCATGTCCGCGGCCACCGGCCAGCTCCAGGCGCAGGCGCAATGAGCACCACCGTGGCCGAGCGGCGCGACTCCTCGCCGCCGCCCCCCGATGCCGGCTCGCGGCGGCTCACCGAGCGGGTGTTCCGGGTCAGGGAATCCGGCATCCTCGCCGTGCTCCTCGTCTTCGTGGCCGCGACGACCGCCATCCAGCCGCGTTTCCTTGACACGCAGAACATCCAGTTCGTGCTGATCAACACCACCGTCTTCGCCCTGCTCGCGCTCGGCGAGACCATGGTCGTGGTCAGCCGCAACGTCGACCTGTCCATCGGATCGGTGCTCGGGCTCTCGGCCTTCCTGTCGGCCCGGCTGTTCAGCCAGGTCCACGGGATCCCGATTCCCGTCGTGTTCGCGGTGGGCCTGGCCATCGGGCTGGTCTGCGGGGTGGCGAACGGGCTCATGGTGTCACTGGGAAGGGTGCCCAGCCTGGTGGTGACGCTGGCCACTCTCTACATCATCAGGGGCATTGACATCCTGATCGTGGGCGGCAACGAGGTAGTCGCGCAGTCCCTGCCGGCCAGCTTCGCCAACATCCCGCAGGACACGGTGCTCGGGGTGCCCTATCTCGCCATCGTGATCGCCGTCATCGTCGCGATCGGGGCCTACTACCTGCGCTCGTTCCGGTCCGGCCGGGAACTCTACGCCATCGGCTCCAACCCCGACGCTGCCCGGCTAGCCGGGATTCCCGTCGGCAAGCGGATCTTCACCGCCTTCGCGGTCAGCGGCGCGCTGGCTGGGCTGGCCGGGGTGCTCTGGGCCGCCCAGTACCAGACGATCGACTCCACCGCCGGGACGGGCTACGAGCTGCTGGTCGTATCGGCGGTCGTGGTCGGCGGCGTGGCGATCTTCGGCGGCAGCGGCACAGCGATCGGGGCGGCGATCGGCGCGCTGCTGCTCAGCACGATCCAGTCCGCACTCAACGTGCTGGGCATCGCGCCGTTCTGGGACCAGGCGATCGCCGGTTTCCTGCTGCTGCTGGCCATCACCCTCGACCGGGCGATATCGCTCAGGCTGCTGGCCGCGCTGCGACTAAGGAGCTCTCGCCGTGGAATCTGAGCACGCCGCGGCCGCGCCTGGGCCCGGCACCCCGGCCGCGCCCGGGCCAGGCGCCGCGCCCGGGAGCGGGCCGGCATCGCGGGGCGCTGCGGCAGGCCAGCTACTCCGTCGGTCAGCGCGCTGGGAGACCGGCCTGGTGGTGGTGGTGATCGCCATCGTCGTGTTCGGCGCGTCGACCTCGTCGGAGTTCCTGACCGGGTCCAACTTCTTCAACATCGGCCTGGGCTCCGGCGAGATAGCGATCATGGCACTGCCCATGACGCTCATCATCATCAGCGGCGAGATCGACCTGTCGGTGGCCTCGACCATGGGCATGTCGAGCGCGCTGCTGGGCGTCCTGTGGAGCACGGGCTGGCCGATGCTGGCCATCTTCGCTGTTCTCTTGCTGCTCGGCGCCGCGGCCGGCCTCCTCAACGGCCTGCTGGTGACCCGCGTCGGGCTCCCCTCGCTGGCCGTTACCATCGGGACGCTGGCGCTGTTCCGCGGCATCGCCCTCATCATCATCGGCTCGAATACGGTCTCCGATTTCCCGGCCGCCTATACCAACATGGGCGTTGAGCCGATCCCGCACACGCAGCTCTCCTACAGCGCGGGAATCTTCATCGTGCTCGCCATCATCTTCGGGGTGGCCCTGCACGGCACCCCGTTCGGCCGGTCGATATTCGCCATGGGCGCCAACCAGGACGCGGCGCTGTTTGCCGGAATCCGGGTGAAGCGGATCAAGACCCTGCTGTTCGTGATCTCCGGCGTGGTCTGCGCCATGGCCGGGGCGCTGCTGACCTTCCGCCTCGACACGGCGGTCCAGAACAACGGCCTTGGCCTGGAACTTGACGTCGTGGCCATCGCGCTGCTGGCCGGCGTGTCGATCTTCGGCGGCAAGGGCTCCATCATCGGAGTCGTACTCGCCGTGCTGGCCTTCGCCGGGCTGCAGAACGCGCTGCTGCTGACGAACTTCAATCAGGAAGCTACCGGCATCGTGATCGGCGGGCTGCTGCTGGCCAGCGTGTTCGTGCCGAACGTGATGTCCTTCTCCGCCCGGGCGCGTGAATCGCTCGGCCGGCGGAGCCGCGCCACGGCCGCAGTGAGCAGGAGCGGGCCGTGACCGGCCGCCGCCAGGTACAGCCACCTAATTTCCGCTAGCCCCAATTGAAAGGATTCACCATGAAAGGTTCCTTGAGACGGGCCGTGTTGCTGCCTGCAGCACTCGCCACCGTGTCGGCCGTCCTCGCCGGGTGCGGGTCCTCGGGCACGTCGACGCCCCCCGCCTCCAGCTCATCCCCCGCGGCCTCGGGCGCGCTGAAGACCGGGCTGAAAGTGTTCGTCATCCCCAAGAACCTCGGCAACCCCTACTTCACCACGTCAGACAGCGTGAAGTCGGGCGGCGCGCTGGCGGCGCTGCAGCAGCTGGGCGAGACCGGCTCGGAGACCAGCGGGACGGCCGCGACGCCGGCTTCCCAGATCCCCCCTATCCAGGCGGCGGTAGCCAAGGGCGCCAACGCCCTGGTGGTCTCCGCGTCAGACCCGACGGCACTCTGCCCGACGCTGAACGCGGCGATCAAGAAGGGCATCACCGTGGTCACCTATGACTCGGACGCGCCCACCTGCCGCACCCTCTTCGTCAACCAGGCATCCACCGCGCAGATCGGCACCAGCGAGGTCTCGCTGCTCGCGTCGGAGATTCACGACAGCGGGCAGATCGCCATCTTGTCGGCCACCGCCTCGGCGCCCAACCAGAATGCCTGGATCGGCTACATGAAGCAGGAGCTGAAGAAGTACCCGAAGATGAAGCTGGTCACGACCGTATACGGCAACGACGATCCGACCACCGCCACGCAGGTGGCCCAGGGGCTGCTCCAGCATTACCCGAACCTCAAGGGCATCATCTCGCCGACTACGGTCGGGATCCTGGCGGCGGCGCAGGTCGTCAGCTCTTCCTCGCGCCGCGGCAAGATCCTCGTTACCGGCCTCGGCACCCCGGACTCGATGAAGAAGTACGTGGCGGACGGCACGGTGCAGGCGTTCGAGCTCTGGAACCCGGCCAACCTCGGTTACCTGGCGGCGTACGCTGCCGTGGAGCTCGCATCCAAGAAGATCACCAATGCCGTCGGGCAGTCGTTCACCGCGGGCAAGCTCGGCAAGTTCACGGTCGGCGCCGATCACACCATCCTGCTCGGGCCGCCCTTCGTCTTCAACAAGTCCAACATCAACCAGTTCAACTTCTGACCGGGCCGCGGCCGTGCTCCCGGCAC
>Ga0302232_10002460_pt1 | contig 12694 bp, 7 predicted proteins | sample II_Palsa_N2_3_FD_193575 | JGI IMG/M metagenome (GOLD analysis project Ga0302232, IMG submission 193575) | Peat permafrost microbial communities from Stordalen Mire near Abisko, Sweden - II_Palsa_N2_3 | ecosystem: Environmental > Terrestrial > Soil > Palsa > Peat permafrost | place: Sweden...
TGTTGGCGCTGCTCGCAGGCTTGACCACCGTCGCGTCAGCGTCCGCGTCGCGCACAGATGCGAGGACATGCTGATCCTCGTTCCTGGCGGACTGCACCCGGGTCGGCTCGAAGTCATCGGCGTCAGATTCGGACTCTGATCTGGATTCGGATAGCAACCGCGCGGATGACGCAGCATTCTCCCCCGCAGGATCGGATTCGGCGTCGATCGTCCTGTGCGCGCCCGGCGGCGCCGCCGCGACGGTATGCCTCGATGCCATCAGCCGTCCATACGCGGCCTTGACCGAATCGAACAACGCCGCGAGCGTCGAAGTGCGTTCGCGACAGGCGGCTAGAAAATCGTTGAAGTTGTTCATGACGAGAAGTTCACGATGCGTCGAGCCGTACGAAAACGGCCGAAATGTTGTCCCGCGCGCGTCCTGCGAGCGCGAGCGAAAACAGGCGCCTGACCTGCTCATGCGGATCGTCCGGCGTGCAGCATGCATTCGCCAGCCCTGCGTCGTTCAATTCCTTGTTGACGCCGTCCGTGCACAGCAGGAACTGCATGCCCGGTCGGCTGCCGGCCACGACCCAGTCGATGTAGAGCGTCTCGTCGACGCCGACCGCCCGTGTCAGCACACCCGCTCCTGCGCCAGGAGGAGCACGGCGTCCGAAATGGGTTACGTCGACCGGTTGGCCGTGCACGTGGTCTCGCGTGAGCAATGTGAACGCGCCATGATCGTCGACATAGACGCGGCTATCGCCAACCCAGCCGCACAGCACGAACTGCTGGGCGTGGACCAGCAGCGCGACCGTCGAGCCGATCACATCGACCTGTTGCTCGATAGCGGCGGCGCGCAGTTCCTCGTTGACCTGCTGCAGGCTGTCCTCGATCGCTGCAACGAACGCGTACACATCCCCTTCGCGCCTGAGCAAGCCGAGCCGCTCGACGATCAGCGAGCTCGCGAGGTCGCCTGCCGCGTGACCGCCCATGCCGTCGGCGACCACCCACAAGCCGAGGTCTTCACGTAGCAGGATCGCATCCTCATTGCGGCGTCGCACCTTGCCCGTCTCGGTGTGGCCAGCGGAGCGGCAACGGGTCGTCATGCGTCCACTCCGATGACCGCGAGCGGCCACAGCGCCGACCGGCCGCCGAGCCCCGCGCAGACGGCCAGATGAAGGCGAGCGTCGTCGTGACTGGACAACGCGAGCGCTTCAGCAAGACAGGTGCGTGGGAGTTGAACCAGCTCACGCGTGACGAGCAGCACCAGACGATCGCCGTGCTCCAGCAGGATGTCCGCCTCGTCCCAATCCGGTTCGCTCGCCGCGCCGATGCCTGGCATGTCGATCCACGTGTCGCCGAACAGCAGATCGTCGAATTCGCCGCCCGTGCCCACAGCCCGCTCGACAAATAGCGGCTGCAGTTGCCCATGCCGCCAGAGCCATGCGCTTGCCGCACCGATGCGCAGCAAGCGCACCGCAGCACCGTCGAAACAGGCGATCAGCGCGGCGCCGTTTTCCGCCGCCGCATGGCGTGACGCCTCGCCGCGCACGCGCAGTTGCGCGTGCAGCGCCATCAGCGCTGAGCGCAACCGCGCCAGATCAGGCTCACCCGCCAGCGCGGCTTCACGGATGCGGCGCGCAGCGAGACGGCCGGGGATATCACGACCTTCGTCAGCGCACAGCACCAGCATGCGGCCGTCATCAAGGCTCAGCATCGCCGGTTGCATATCAACGGCAACTTCGACCGAAACGTCGACGTCAACGTCATGAAGCAGTGGCAGGTCGTGTGGCAGCGCAGGCATCGTGTCGCGCATGGTCGGCCCGGTGCGACGAGCGGTCACAGGGTCTGCGCCGAACCCATCAAGGACATCGCCGATCACTGCAGGCGCAGATCGAACCAGATCCTGCAAATCGAAACCCGGCTGGCTGCCGGAATCAGCCATGCCTGACGAGGCAGTTTCGTCAGGCCTCCCCGCACCTTGCTCCAGCAGCGATGCATAGCTGCGCGGCAGGCCGCGTGTCGCGAGCAGATTCGTCCCGTTCGCCGTCCACCACAAGCACCATGGACCCTGGCGCAGACTCAACTGCGTCCACGTTTGCGTCAGCATGATTCCGGCTGCCGCGCCGGCGGACAGTGTCATCTGCCATTGCCCGCTGTCCCAAGGCAGCGCGCGCCAGCTTGCGCTAATGGCCGGCTCGTGTGTCGACGGACCGGCCAACGCGGCGACCCGCGCATCGAAGGTCTCGACGCTCACGGCGTCGTAGAGCGCGCTGCGATAGACGCGCTCGAGCGCATCGAACCACGCCTCATTACCGAAGATGGCGCTGACGTCACCGCTACAGGGCGCCGCGAGCACGAGCGGGAACGCCCGACCGAGCCGGTCCACCGCCGGCCCAACCAGTCCGCACCAGGCACCCTGACCACACGCTTGAGCAGGCAGCATGAAGCGCCACGCCGGACCCTGCTTCCAGGCCTGCGTCCACCGGTCCCCCAGTTCCCGTCGTCCGGTTTCGACGGCGTGCTGGAAATGGCCGTCCCAGTCATAGACGAAACTCGGGGCCAGCCGTCGCTGGACAAAATCGCCTGCACCCGGCAGCTTGCCGTAAAAACCGACGCCGCCGGTCATCGCGGACACCTGAATTCCCGTACCTCGTCGTTGAGGAACGGGTTCTCGAGGCTCGCCGGCTGGATCGGCAGCTTTACGGTGTGGCCGTCGAAATCAAAACTGGCGAGATAGCGCAGATCGCCCTGTTTCTGCAGATGCGCTGCATCGAGCGCATGAAAAAAGGCCCAATCGCCGTCGTACTTCAACGGTGCACCGACCGGCTGGCCAGACGTATCGAATGCCGTCACGACTACGTGCCCAGGCTGCGGACCGGGCCACGTCATCGTCATGCTGGCCGCACCGTTGGCGGAGTAGTCGTACTTCTGGCCGTCGATCTCGATCGTCAGCTTTGCGATCGCCGGATCGAGTTGCGGCGCCTGCAGCGTGAAGCCGACCGCAAGCTGCGCACCGTTGCGGAAGTAGATCTGGCGGATCGCGTCGGCGGCCTGCGCTTCGCTCAGCACCGAAGCAGGACCGGGCGGCACGCCGGGTTTCCAGCGCCATGCACGCCCACTCGTATCGACGAATTTCGCGAGCGTCGACTTGAAGAAGCTGTCGAAGCGTCCGCCATTGCTGAACAGATCGGTGAAGTTCTGCAAGGGAATGTCCGAGGTGCCGTTTGCCGCGAACGGATAGCGTCCATCCACCATGCGCGCGCAATCGTTGCCGGCCGCTGCGCGGAACTGGTCGGCGAGCGCCGCACTGTTGCCGCTCGCAACGAGCGATGCACTCTTCGTCGCCACGCCAGACACCAGCGCAGCCACTTGCGGCGGCAGTTCGCCCGTCTCCTGGCGCGCCGCGAGGACCGCGGGGTTGTTCTGCGTGGCGGGGTCGCTGAGATCGGACATCGATAGCAAGCTCTTGCTCAGTTGGTCGAGCACGCCGATCGTGTGGTCGAGCGGTGTCGAACCGGGGGTGCCGGCGCTCAGCTCGTTCAACTGCGCGAAGTGCGCCTCGATGGCGGCGCCCGGCCGAGTGCCGGCCGTCCCGCTCGCCCCGTTTGCCGCGGCAGCAGGCGCGCCGTTGGGCAGCGTGGCGCCGGCGCCGCGCAACTCGCCGGCGAGGCGCGTATTGAGCGCCCTTCGCGTCGCGAGGTTCTCGCCCACCGTCTTCGCCTGGGACGCGACTGCGGCCTCGGCCGCACCCGACGCGGCGTCGTCGTGCGCCGGACTACGCAGCATGTCGCTGGTGTTATCGCGCACCAGTTGCAGCAACGCCTTGAGCGGCGAGCCGGGGCCAGACAGTTTCGCAGCCTCGGCACTTGCGCTCTGGATGTCACTGACCGGCTGAAGTTGCAGGTCATCCAGCAGGGCATCCCATGCCTTGATGTAATCCTGCTCGTACAGTGCCAGCACCTGCTGCGCATAGCGCGAACGCGCCAGCGGTTCGACGTGGCCTGCATTGAATACCCAGTAGTCCTTGACGAAGCTATCCACTGACTGATCGATCCCGCCGTTCACCTCGGCAGCGAAATACGGCTGAGTGAAAAGCGCCGGCAACGGCTGCGATAGCGGCGCACCGCTCTTGCGGCGAAACACATTGCCGAGCAGCCCGAGCGTCTGATCGAGACGCACCGGCGGCACGCCCGAGCGCGCGGCGTCGAGCTGGACGCTGCCGTACACGAGGGTGGCCAGATCGGCGGTCTTGAGCGTCGCACGCGCCTGATCGATCAGTGCGTTGTCGAGCGTCAACGCACGCGGCTTCTGCGGATCGTCGACCAATGCCGAGAAGTGCCAGTCGAGTGCGCTCTGGATCGCGGGATCCTGCGGGAACAGGCGCTGCCATTCGATGCTCGCGAGCGCCGCGAGCTCACCCGGATCCAGATGCTGCGGCTGACCCAGCATCAGATAGCCCTTCAGATAGTCGTAAAGCGACTGCGGGTCGTTGGCGCTGGCACTGAGACCTTCGCGGAACCGGACGCCGACACCTGGCAGCAGCGTGCCGTTCAGCTCGCGCAGATACGCACTGTGCACCTGCGCGTACAGCGCATGTCCTTCGAACAGGCCGAAGCGCATCAGCAGCGGAACGTGCCCCTGATACTGACCCGCGACGTCCTGCGCGCCCGCAATGACCTCGAGATGGCCGAGCGCGCGGGCAAACCAGGCCTTCAGATCCGGCGCGCCGGCGAGACTGCTGCCGGGCGGCAGATCCTTCAACTGATCCTGCACCTCGTCCACGTAGAGGCGGTTGCGCTCGTAGCTGGTCGCGAAGCCCATCACCAGCAGCGCCGTCAGCAACGCGATGCCGGCATAGAAGGCTGCCTGAATCGCGATTTTCTGCCGCTCCAGCCGTGGATTGGTGCCAGCGAGGCCCGACTCGCGGAACAGCACGTCCTTGAGCAACCGTTCGACGAAAAAGGTGCGGCGTTGCGTCGAGCGGCCTTGCACGCGGCCGGCGTCCACGCCGAAGGTGCGTGCGACGGCGCCCAGCATACGGTCGATAGGTGCCCCCTCCTGGGTGCCCGAGGTCAGGTAAGCGCCACGCAGCAACGGCGTCGCGCCGTATTGAGAATGCCCGAATGCGCCTTCGACAAACTGCCTGGCGATCTCGCGAAACGCACCGAGTTGCTGCGGAAAACTGAGCACAGCGGCGCGGCGGCCGCGGTCGCGCTGGGCGTGCAGACGCTCGATCACGCGTGTATTCAGATGCTCCAGCAACAGGTCGAATTCGCCGGTAAAGCGTGTGCTGGCGGTGCCGTCGAAACTCGAATCGACCGGGAAGGTCATACCCCAGACCTGACGGCGCAGATCCGGCCCGAGGTCGTCGAAGAACTCGCCGAAGCCCGCCACGAGGTCGCACTTGGTGAATACCAGATACACCGGGAACGCCACCTTCAGATGGTCCGATAGTTCGTCCAGACGGCGGCGCACCGCGCGGATATGCTGCTGGCGGGCGTCGTCGTCGAACGTCAGCAGGTCCGACACGCTCATCGTCACGATCACGCCGTTTAGCGGGCGGCGCTTGCGGTAGCGGCGCAACAGCCCGAGGAACGACTGCCATGCCGAGCCATCGGCGAGCGCATCGGAATCCTGAGTTGTGTAGCGGCCGGCCGTATCGAGAAAGACCGCTTCATCGGTGAACCACCAGTCACAGTTGCGCGTGCCGCCAATCCCGCGGATCGCGTCCTTGCCAAAGCGCTCGGCAAGTGGGAAGTCCAGTCCGGAGTTCTGCAGCAGCGTGCTCTTACCCGAGCCTGGCGGCCCGATCACGACATACCACGGCAACGCATACAGGTTGCCGCCATTGCGCCGCGTTTTACGCAGGGTGTCGACCGCTTCGCGAAAGCGCTGCTGCAGTTGCGCGCTCTCGGCGACACTGCGCTCGTCGCCAGCAGACGACGCGTTCTGCCCGGCGAGTTCTCCGGGCAGCTGTGCCGTCTTGCGCTGCGCCCGCCACTGCATCACCTGCATGCACAGCAACCAGATCAGCACGAGCGCCAGGATCAGGGCGACGCGCGACGCGGCGCTCGCGAGCGGCTGCAGCTCGCCGATGCCGAGATACGGACCGGCCAGCCAGATCAGTGCCGCGATCAGCAGCATGCCGGCTGCGATCGCAAACCATCGGGACGTCGCCCAGGTTTTTAGCGAGTTCATGGGCTCAGTTCTCCGGGATGTAGAGGATTTCGACGCGCCGGTTGCGCGCCCGGTTAGCGGGCAAATCGGCCGGCATGGCGATCGGCTGCGACGAACCTGCGCCGTTCGACTCGAGCCTGCGCGGATCGTCAAGCCCCTGCGCGAGGATCTGCGCGGTGTTCTGCGCACGCGCCGTCGACAGCTCGAAGTTGTCCTTGAATTTCAGGGAGCGCACCGGCTGGTCATCGGTATGGCCGACCACCAACACCCGGCCTTGCACCTGGTTCAACGCCCACGTAATCCGGTGCAGAAGCGGCACGACCTCGGGGGCGATATCGGCACCGCCGGACGGGAACAGTTCCGCTGCGGCCAGCCGCACGGTGTCGCGGCCGTCGGCCTGCTCGTCGACGCTTAGCTGTCCTGCCTGCTCCTGCGGCGCGAGCAATTTCTTGAGGGTCACGCGCACCGCCTTGGGCGTCGCGACCGTTTGTGGCGGCGCGGCCTCCTCGAGGCCGATCGCGGCGAGCTGCGCGCTGACGGGCGCCGTAAGTGCATTGAGGCACGTGAAGAAGAACAGGAACGTCCCCAGCACGATCAGGAGCGCGGCGGCGCTTGCCACCCACAGCGGCACATGACGCATCACCGGATTGCGCCGGTCCTCAACACCGCGCCAGTGCGGCGCCAGTTCGTCGGCAGGCGCTTCGCGAAGCCCGCGAATGCGGCGATACAGGTCGTCCTGGATGTCGGCCAGACGCGCGAGCCCGCCCTGCTCCACCAGATAGCGGCCGCCAAAGCCCAACGCCAGGCAGATGTACATCATCTCGATCAGATCAAGATGACGCGAGAAGTCCACGCTCAGGCGATCGAGGATCTGGAAGAACTTGGCGCCGCCGTAGGTTTCGCCGTGGAAGGTCACGAGCAATGTTTTCTGGGTCCAGCCGCTCTGGTCGCTCCACGGCGCGTTGTTCACGGATTCGTCGAGCATCGTGCATAGCACGTAGCGCGCGGCCATGATCGTCTGCGTGTTGATTCCCGTGTCTTGCGTGTAGCGTTCAAAGCTGCGCACGTGCGCCACGGCCTGCTCGCGCAGACGGCCGATGTCGACCGGTGGCGCCACGCTGTGCCGCAGTTGCACGGCGAGCAGCAGCAGCGGATTGGCCGCGCGCACGAGAGGATTGGCGACGCCGCTGAGGAAGTCACCGAGTTCGGCGCGCAGTGCCGCCCGCCTGGACGGTTGCGCAGATTGCGCGGGCTGTGCGGTTTGTGTGCTTTGGGCGACACGCACGGTCTGCGGGCGCGGCGACATGATGCGCGTCACGTCGTCGGTGTTGCCTGCGCCGGTCATGTCCTGCTCGTCCCGCGGACGCACGAGGGTCGCGTCGGCGCGCACGGTGTCATTGGAGCGGTTGCCGGAATTCATGTGCGCACCGCCCATAGTTGCAGATCCAGTCCGGCAAAACCGCTGCCGAAGTGCATAGCGATGCCGCCGGATGTCTTCAGCATGCGCCACATCGGCGAGTTCCTGTCGCACTCGAAGTACAGGAAGCCAGACGTGTACGGCAGTTGGCGCGGCGCCACTGCCATCGGCGAAACGCCGATGCCTGGCAGTTGCAGATTGACCAGGTCGCGGATCTTTTCGACCGGACCGATCTTCGACTGCGTCGGCAACTGCCGGCGCATATCCTCGGACTTGAGATCCGCCTTCGCCGCCAGCACAAAGGTGGCTGTATCGAGCAGCGTCGGATCGGGCACGACACCCACCCAGACGCCGTATTTGCGCTGCTGTAGCGGGATGGCCACCGCGTTTTGCTCGAGCACCGCGCTCAACGCGATGCGCAACGCCGCAATCAACGGATCGAAGCTCTCGCGCAACGCCTCGTGACGGTATGGCGGAAACGCCTGCACGCGCTTGCCCGGCGACGTGAAGGTGGCAAGTTCCCCCGCCAGTTCGAGCAGCTGTCCGAACAATGCCTCGGGGTGCAATAGCGGCGCTTCCGCCAGATGCGCGACGAGCGGCTGATAGCGGTTGATGACCTGCAGCATCAGGAAGTCGGCGATCTCCGCCGCGCCACCACGGTCGGTTTCGGCGACGCGGCCCGCGAGCGCCTCGCCGCGCTGATGCAGCAGACCGAGCAGCTCGGACAGGAATGTCACGAGCCGCCTGGCTGCCTCGGTGTTGAGTGCGCTCGGCATGAAGCCGTCATCGAGGATCACGCGCCGGTCGGCCCGGCACTCGACCACGCGGGCGAGCGGAATGCTCATCAGGCCTTCGGCGGGCTGCGACTCGGGCAACAGACGCGTGCTCATTCCCGCCACTTCCAGCGTCGTGCCCCCTTCCATGCTGCCGGACGCATCGAGCACTTCAGTTTCGCGCACACGATAGCGAAACAGCTGGTCGGAGCCCGTGTCGGGCCACGCGCTGTCGGGTTGGGTCGGCGAGCGCAGCGGCAACGTTAGATGCACGACCTGGTCGCGCCAGTTCACGTCGATGTCGAGCGGCGGCGGCAACGGGTCGTCGCCCGGCATCGCGAACGGCGTGCCGTCGGGAAACACGCCTCGCGCGCGCTTGATGCCGAGCTTGCCGATCGCGAGCAGCTCGCTTTCGAGCTCGAGCTCCTGGAAGCCCCAGCCATGCGGACGCAGCGCGCCAGTGCGCAACTGCACGTAGCGCTCGAAATAGCGCTCCTGCTGCTGCATGTGCTGCGGCCTGAGAAACAGGCCTTCGCTCCATACCACCTTGTTGTTCTGGGTCATGTCGGGTGTCAGGTAATGGTTCTTTATGCGTCGCACGCAATCGGTCGCTCACGACGGCTGGTGATGGCTCGGAATGGCTCGTATTGCGTCAGGCGTGCGAGCGGCTTTCAGTTGCGCCGGTTTTTCAGGCGCCCGAGCTGCTCTTCATAGGCACGGGCGAATTCATCGCCAAACAGCCTTCGAAAGCATTCGTCAGGATTCCTTGTGATTGCCTCGAACTCTTCCTTGTAACGTTCCCAATGTCGGGGGCGGCCACCAAACGGCAGCCGTCGTGTGCCGCCTTCGTTAAACTGCTCGATGCGTGCCGGGTCGAAGTGCGCCAGCATCGAATCAAAAGCGGAACGTACACCGGCTAGCATCGCCATCTGATGGTTACGGATGTCGTCGGCGGCATCGGCGAGAGCGGCGCTGCCCGAGAGAAATCCGCCATCGGGCGGCGCGAGCAGGCGCTTGACCGCCTCCTTCGCGGTCGGTGCGAACTTCAACGGATTGTTTTCCGAGCGCTGGATCAGTGTTGCGGGTAGCCGAAAGCTGTTTTTCAGTTCTGCGCGGGCACGTAATACGTCCATCATTGCGTCCACGGCGATCTCGAACATGGCGTCGAGTTCGGGTGTGGTTGGCGGCGTGGGCGTGGTCGGCGATGTCGGAGCCGGTTCGCTTGGGGTCTCAGCGATGACGGGCGCGTGCGGTGGCGCGTCTCTGTCCGTCGTACCCACGCCTTGCATCGGCGCGGCCGGGGTGGCCGGCAAGGACGGTGCGGACACTGATGATTCCGTCGCCGTTTGCAATGCCACCGCACCGGCTTCGGTAGCTGGAGCTTTATCCTGCAACGCGAACGCCATCTCGCCCGACGCGGGTGCGGGTGCGGGTATCGCCAGCGCAAACATATGCGTAGGAACCGGCGTCGGCTGCGCCTGCACATCGGCAACGGATGACTCATGCTGCTGGGACGCACGCCCTACCGCAGCAGGGCCTGCCATCGACACATCCCCTTGCCACACGCTCGCCGCCGCAGCATGCGCGGCGGCCCGATAGCCGGTTGCGTCCCAGTCTTCCGGCAGCATCGGTCCATCGACGCGCGCAGCTTGCGGCTGCGGCGGACGAAAACGGTCAGCAACCGAGGGCGTGTGGTTCCAGTCCTGAGCCGTCGACGCAAACGGCGGCGGTTCATCCTGATACGACGACGGCGCGTCGAACAGCGCCAGCGGATCGAGGCTCGCACCGGGAGCAGGTCCATCGGCCCCCGGAATCAGGCCTTCGGCTTCGCTTCCATGGTCCAACGCACCACCGTGCGACGGACGAAGCAGCAGGCTCATGTCCAGCGGATCCCTGTTTTCGTCCGCGGCGAACGCAGGACGCGCGAGCGCCGCGGATGTGGGTCCAGGCGCAGGCGTGTCTGTCTGAACGGGCGACGCTGCGGGCGTCGCCAAAGCAACCTCGCCCATTCCACCAGGACGCGTTTCATCCTCGCGGCTCAAGCGCACGCCCACCTCGAAGGTATCGATCTGCAACCGGTCGCCCTCCTTCAGTGCAGCCGGCTCCCCTCTGCGCAAAGGCGCGCCGTTCAGCAGCATGCCGTTGGTGCTCCGGTCCTCGATGAAGTAGATGCCATTCAGGTAACGCACGACCGCATGAAGGCGCGATACGCCTTCCGAGCCAAGCACCCAGTCGCATTCTTCGGAGCGGCCAATGCTGCCATCTCGGCAGTCGAACAGCTGTTCACGGCGACCGTCGAAACGCTGCGTGCGTTCGCCTTCCAGCGCGAGGATCAAGCCAGGCGCGACACTCATTGCAACCCTCCATCGATTCCATCAGGAATGCTCAGCAGATTCAGGGCATCGCGCACAAATTCGGCGCGGCGCGCATCGAACCGCGCCGGTTCCAGCGCGGCCATATAGGCGACCGCCGCGCTCGCCGCAATCGCGCTCAGATGCGCAGGCGGAGGAGTCGGCCGCTCATGGTCCGGATTCAGATTGCCGCCCGACCAGCCCGCGGCGGCAGCAGTCCACGCACCGATCGTCTGGTAGCGATGCGCTTTTGCGAAGGCGAGCGCGGCGCCCTGTTGTGACTCGGCAGGCTCGCGCAGCCACGCCTCCGCGAGCGCGAGACCGGCCAGGTCGTGCTCGTTCAGTGGCTGGCGTCGCCCGCACTGGCAGGCCCACGCCACAGCGTATCGGCGTGGCAGCAGACGGGCCAGCAGCCTCAGTGCATCGGCCTGGTAGCCGCCATCGAGGAGTGCCTGCACGGCGGCACGCGCAGACGCGACCGGTCGCACGCAGCTGATCGCCTCTTCGGAAAGCCGCATTTGCCGGGCCGCATCGAGGATTGCAATCATGGCTACAGGATCATCGGAGCTGCACCGCCGAGCACCGCGGTCGCGGTCCCGATCAGTTGCAGGTTGGTGGACTGAACGAGACAATCGGCTTCCGACATGATTTCCATCGCCGCGACCGAACTCATGTTCAGGTTCGCCTTGGAGTTGATCTCCATGGCGAGGTCCGAGGTCATCGTGACGTTCATATCGCCGTTCAGCGTGAGATTCGTGCCCGAGATGACGATCTCGCCAGAACTGTTCATCGTGATGCTCGCAAGCCCGGTGACGAGCCTGATCTGGCTGGCCGCAGTGAGCGTGTAGTCGTTGCCCACCTGCAGGTCATGGTTGTGTTCCGATTCCTCGCGCAGATCCTTCTGTGCATGGATCAGCACCTGCTCGCTGCCCATCCGGTCCTCGAAGCGGATCTCGTTGTAGTCCTCACTACCGCCGCCCTGGTGGCTGCGGCTCTTCACGCCGCTCTGCGTCTTGTTGTCGGGCAAGCTATACGGCGGCATGTTGTCGGCGTTATAGACACTGCCGATGATGAGCGGCCGGTCCGGATTGCCATCGAGGAAACTGACCACGACTTCCTGCCCCACGCGCGGAATGAACTGCGCCCCCCAGCGCTTACCGGCCCACATCTGCGCCACCCGCACGGGACACGAGTTTTGCGCATTGGGCTTGCCCGGACGGTTCCAGAAGAACGTCACCTGCACGCGACCGTATTTGTCCACGGAGATGTCCTCGGGCGTATCGCCATAGACCACCGCCGTCTGCAGGCCCGCGATCACCGGGCGCGGCGTGGACGGCATCGTGCGAAACGGCTGGCGGCTGCGGATCGCCTTGAAGTCGCACTGGAACGGCTCTTCACCGTCGTCACCTCCGCCACCCGACGCATAGTCCGGTTCGACGAGGCGCGTGGTGGCGTCGATCACGAGGTATTCCTGGTTGGCTTGCGCGAGCGGAAAGTCCTTGAGCCTGAAAAGCGCACCGGTCGCAAGACCACACGCATCGGTGCTGCCCACACTCATTGCGAGCGGCACGTTTAGCGCGTCGGCTCGCACCTGGGCATAGCGTTGTCCATCGGAGAGACGCTCGTCGTAGCCGACGTAGTCGTATGCGTAGTCGTAGATATCGAGGCCGCTCACGTTGTGCACGTCTTCCGTGTCGGTCAACTCTTCGGTGGCGAGCAGCGAAGCCTTCGGCTTCAGGTAGTCATAGTCGTCAATCTGTACCTTCGTCGTGTTCACCGCGTGCGCGGTTTCCCAGTCGCTGATCGACGCCTTCATCCGCTTGCCGCGCTCGATCGGCGGCGCATAGGGAATCTGCTCGAAGCCGGGCACGGTCGAGTGCGCGCCGAGCGCGTCGGCGAGCACCATCGTATGGATGCTCTGCGTATGCGTGAAGAAGTAATAAATTCCTTCCTGCTCCATCAGCCGGCTGATGAAGTCGAAATCGCTTTCGCGG
>Ga0302232_10002461_pt1 | contig 12691 bp, 9 predicted proteins | sample II_Palsa_N2_3_FD_193575 | JGI IMG/M metagenome (GOLD analysis project Ga0302232, IMG submission 193575) | Peat permafrost microbial communities from Stordalen Mire near Abisko, Sweden - II_Palsa_N2_3 | ecosystem: Environmental > Terrestrial > Soil > Palsa > Peat permafrost | place: Sweden...
TGCCCAGGTTCAGCAGGGTGAGGCACTCGGCGACGAACAGCACGAGCAGCACTGCTCCGGTCATCGCCGTCATGCGCTCGTTGCCCGCCGGGTCAGTCGGGCGAGTCGGCTTCTCGCGGATTTCCGGTCCCCGCGTGGTCACCTTGTGATGCTAGGCACCGCCCGCCCGGCGCCGCGATGGAGATACCCGCCGTCTTTTAGGTAGACCTAGGTACACACTCCGGTCCTCTCAGCCGCACGAGACCCGTCGGTGCCCGTGGAGGATCCTTCGGACCGTCATGCACCGGCCGGGCCTCGTCCTCAGTTGTCGATCTTGTGCAGGTTGGGAAGCGGAACCTACGATCCTGAATCGTTGGCATCGACCCGAGCACCGGCAGGCCGGCCAGAGACGTGATCCAGGATCAGACACGACAGGCGCTGACGAATTGCGAGGCCATTCTCCGGGCCGGTGGCGCCGGCTTGGATGACGTCATCGAAGTGGGAATACTGCTTACCCACCCAGCCGACTTCGCGGGCCTCAACGAGGAATACGCGCGATGGTTCCCGTCCGAGGCACCGACCCGCTACGTCGCCAAACTCGGCGTCGATCTGCCCGGGCTCCCTGGCCGCCGTCTCGCCATCGAAGCGGCGCTACAGCTCGGATCAGCGCACTAGCGCAACGCCGTTACCGCCAGCCGCACCCTCGACCTGCTCGCCACCAACTCCGGCGCGCTAGCGCTGACTTCACCAAACTGCGGGAACGCTACGAAGTCACCCGCCGCGCCGCGCCGCAGCAGAAGACCTTCTCGCTGAGGCCACTGACCTGGCAGATTCGGTGTCCGGCGGGAACCCCGATTGACCCCTATTGACTACCCCGTGTCTCAGGAGGCTTTGATGCCGGCGCACAGTCCGCTCATCACGACTCGCTTCGACGCCGCAAGCACCGCCGATGAAGTCGTCGCCGATGAGGACCTCACCAGCGTCCGTGCGATCGTCACCGGAGCGTCGTCCGGCATCGGCCTGGAGACCGCCCGCTCGCTCGCCCGCGCCGGAGCGGAGGTCACCCTCGCGGTCCGCAACCCCGACGCCGGGGCGAAGGCCGCCCAGGACATCGGCAAGTCGACCGGAAGTGACGACGTTCGCGTCGCTGTTATCGACCTCGCCGATCAAGCCGCGGTGGCCAGCTTCGTCCAGACCTGGAACGGTCCGCTGCACCTGCTGATCAACAATGCGGGGGTCATCACGCCCGCCCTGTCCCGAACCGCGGAAGGCTGGGAACTGCAGTTCGCCACCAACTACCTTGGCCACTTCGCCCTGAGCCGCGGATTGCACAGCGCCCTCGCCGCGGGCGCCGGGGAACGGGGCGAGGCGCGCATCGTCTCGCTCACCTCCGGGGCGCACATGCGCTCACCGATCGTGTTCGACGACATCCAGTTCGAACGGCGCGACTACGATCCGCAGGCGGCCTATGCGCAGTCCAAGACCGCCACCTCGCTACTGGCAGTCGAAGCCTCGCGCCGCTGGGCACACGACGGCATCGTTGCCAACGCCGTCAATCCCGGCGGCGTCGCCACGGGGCTGCAGAGGAGCTTCACCCAGAAGCAGAAGGATTACCTGGCCGAAGCCGAGGCAGCGGGAGCCTTCACCTACAAGACTGCCCAGCAGGGCGCCGCCACCACCCTCGTCGCGGCGGTCGCCGCCGAATTCGCCCACACCGGCGGCCACTACCTTGACGACGGACGCGAGGCCCACACCGTGCCCAACGACGCTGACTTGTTCACTAATAGCCACGGCGTCAAGCAGTGGGCGATCGACCCGGAAATCGCGCAGAAACTGTGGACGGTCTCGCTCGACCTCATCAGCTAACCGGCCGATGTTCCGGTCTGGTCCGTCGTTCCCGCAGGCGCAAATCTTCCGTATGCGCGAGGGCCGGGCGAAGGCTCGGCGAAGCCGGTCGCGCAGCGGGCGAACTGGACGAGGAGATCGGTTGACACGGATATCGCGTCTCGCATCATCAACGGTCAGCTCAATGGGTCATTGGCCGCCAAGCTGGCCGGCGCGACATGGTGCGTGACCTTTGTGACAATTGGTGGGCTATGGCAATGGGCGACCATGCGGAGTGGGGGCCTGCTCGTCACGTGATGAGCTGGAGCACTGGCTCGGCCGTGTGATCGTGCTGGACTCTGACGAAGCAATTTCAGGAACGTGGGGGCCGTATCTTCGCTGCGGCCCGCCGCCGGGGCAGAGCGCAAGTAGTGCTGCGCCACGCTGACCAGCTTCCCCGGAAAAGATGAGCAGCAACGGTAGCCTGCGCCGAAGGAAGCCGATTCACCCGTTTACAAGTTTGCGGACGCGCGCAGCCCACGAGGCGGTCTTGCTGCTGGCACCGTGCGAGACCATGTTTCGCTGTCCGCCATCATCCGGCGCGTTGGCTGAGTTCTTGGCTGCACTCTTGGCTGCAGGGTTGGACTGTTCCCAGGATGCTTCTCGCCGCCGGGCCATTGTCTGCGTGTCGCAGCTCAACTCGCGCCAGCTAACGAAGTGGGTGACCAGCTTTGGGGCCAGGCAGACTTCACGCGCTCATCGACGGCGTCTTCGCCATCGCCCTGACCCTGCTGGTCTTGGACCTCCCGAAGCCCGCCCACTCCGCGCAGCTCGTCCGTGATCTGCTTCGCGCCTGGCCTTCGTACGTGGCCTACCTGGTGTCGTTCATTACGATCGGCATCTTGTGGATCGAGCATCACGGCATGATGAGCGCCGTTCGCGGTATCAACCGGCGGTTCCTGGAGCGGACCCTGGCCTTTCTGCTGTTCATCTCCATCATCCCCTGGCCCACTGCGCTCGCCGCGGACTACGCCAACCAGTCTGTGTCCGAGGCACGGGCGACAGCGGTCCTGTACGCGGCCACGATGCTGATGATGGGCCTGACGTTTGCCTGGGGATGGCGCTATCTTGCGGCCCACCCGGAGTTGGTCGCCGAGCCCGCCCGCCCCGCATTCCCCGCTGGGGCGCGCCGGGCACTGCTAGGCGGCCTGGTCTACCTAATCGCGATCGCCGTGGCCTTCCTCAGCCCCACGGCATCGTTCGCGATCGACGCCATCGTGGCCGTCTACTTCGCCGCTTCCAGGAGCAGGGTCCCTGGTCTGATTGTCCGACCAGCGCCGGCAGATGACTCCGGCTAAATCTGGTCACACGCGGCACGGCCCTGTAATAGCAGACTGCTGGCGCCGGTCGTCCGCGCCGACGCTGGCGGGACAATCGAAGCCGCCTCGTCCGCGTCGCCGTACCGACCGTGGAAATAGACGACGGACGCCTTATCGACGCCGATCCCAAGTCGCGGGCCGGGACCCGCACGGTGCGAATCGAACCCGCATGACACCCCAGCATGGAAGGCATACCAATCTTGCCTGTTGAGGCCCCTGAGCTCGCAGCTTCGGTGTCCCTCCGTAGCCCCGATTGAGCCCTGTTTACCTTGGTTAATGGCCCAGCTCACGATGGGCGACTATCAGCGAATTCTTGAGAATCCAGATTGCTGGGATAAGCTCGGCTGGACGCTGGACGCTGGACGCTGGACGCTGGACGCTGGATCGTTGGTTGTTTTCTGCGCGCCCAAGGGAAATTTCTCAGGTTCGCAATAATCTCATGCACTTCAACAACGATCCGCTTCCGGACGACATGGTCTCCATGCTGCAAAACTTTCTTGACTTGCTCCACGAATATGGGAAATAAGGGCCGCGAGAGACGGTGTTTTAGCTGAAAGCGGGCGACGGGAATCGAACCCGCATGACCAGCTTGGAAGGCGTATCGCCTGCGGCTGTCGGCGTGCCTGAGCTGGCCGAACGGGTGTCCTTAGGTGTCCGTAGTTGACCGCTGTTGACCATGGCTAATGGCCCGTCAATGGCCCTGCGCTGGGTATCGCCGCGGTCCTCCTGGCCCGTGTTGTGCTCACTGCACGTTGCCCATCGTTGCTGAGCGGCCTGGCGCGTGACACCGAGCCGAGCCGCGATCTCGGCCCACGAGTACCCGGCCCAGCGGAGCCCTGCGACGGCGTGGCTGATCATCTCGTCCAGCTCGGTGGCGAGCCCGGTCATATCGGCCAGGGCGTCCGCGTCACCGGCGGCCACCGCCGCGCGTAGGTGCGCAGGATGCGGCGGATGGTGCAGCGTATGACCTACAAGTTAGATGATCGTTGGCCCCGATGCTGTGATCTGCCTGGCCGCAGGTGGGTGCAGTTGGCCTATTGTCCCTTGGTGACCGTGGCATGCCCCTGGTGGCTGGCCGATCGGGCACGTAGCGGGCACGTCATCTGCGGTCGCGCACTTGACCTCCACGGGCGAGGACGTCGGCGACGCCGCAGCGATCAGTATCGCCCAGATCGTGCTGCCGGGCGCATTGACCACTTCAGGGCTGAAGATTCGCAACTGATCAGCACACTCGGACACGCCCCACCGGCCTAAAGCGCACTATCAGCTTGGGAATCGGTACTGTCCGGGCCTGCATGTGGAGTGAACTGCGGCGCGGCTTAGCCGCGAGTGACCGTGAGAGACCCCTTTTTACCGGGGTTAATGGCACGCTAATGGGCGCGATGGCCTAGAGCTGACCTGGCCTGATCCTGCCTGCAGTCCGCAACTGCGAGCATATCGGGCAAATTTATGGCAGATTCCATTCAGAATGGCATCTCCTGTCATTCCGGTATTCCGGGACGTCTGGATATGAAATTCTGATCGGCGGTAATGCTGGTTAATTCGGCATGTCTCCTGGCCCCTGAGTGCTTATACTTGGCCCACCGAGGTTCAGACCCCGCCTCTCCCATGCGTGTGCCGAAAACGTCATAATGCTCAGGGCGGAGACAGGGCGTGTCAATTACCAATCCCACCTCAGGCCTCGTCGCGAGTCACGCCGAAATCATGCCGGACCCGAGGCCGCCAGACGTGCGCGGACCAGCCGGGCTGGTAATGAATGGGCAAACTGATCTGCCCGCCGGAGGCCTGGAGGAGTCCCTGACTCGTGTGGCGGCCTTGGCGGCAATGTCCCTTGGAGCGCCGCGCGCGTTCGTTATAGTCGCCGGTACCCGCTGACTCCCCACGATGAGATGCCCCTCAGGTTTCCGCGGCAATCCGAGCATGTTTGAGCAAACAAGGTGCGCGGATGTCGCTGGCTCGGGGGACAACCTGATCATTGACAACGCCCGGGTGGACAGGCACGCGAGCAGCAGCGACGTGCTGGGGTCGGCGAGCACGGTGGCATGGGCCGGAATCCCGGTCCATCACCAGGATGGTCATGTACTGGGGGTGCTCTGGGCAGCCGACCCGGCACCACGCCAGTGGAGCGCCAGCGACGTCACGCTCCTGGAGATCTTGGCAGAGATCGTGTCGAGCGAAGTTGCGCTGCGGACCGTGCTGGCCCACAACGCGAGACGAGCCGCCCTGGCCCAGACCCTGGAGGAGAGCCTGCTTCCGCCACGGCTGCCCAATATCCCAGGCCTAGAGGTGGCGACGCGTTACGCGGCTGGCGGAAAAGATACGAAGGCCCTCGGAGATCTCTGCGATGTGTTCCCCTCGCTGGGGAGGACATGGGGGATGGTGGTCGGCGACGTGTGCGGCAAAGGTCCCCTAGCCGCCAAGAACGCCGCCATGGCCCGCAACACCCTCCGGGCCATGGCCCGGAGACTGACACGGCCAGCCCTGATCCTGGCTGACCTCAACCAGGTGCTGCTGGACTGGCCTACCGATGACCCGCGCTTTCTGACCGCGATCTATACCTCGGTACGGCCCTTCCCCGGCGGGGCCATGGTCCGGATCAGTTCGGCGGGTCACCCACTGGCGCTGGTGCGCAGTGTAAACGGCTACGTGCACGAGTTCGGGAGACCAGGAACACTGCTCGGGGTGCTGTCCGATCCAGAACTGCATGACTCCCAGAAGATACTGCGGGCCGGGGACAGTCTGATCTTGTTCTCCGACGGTGTGACTGAGGCCCGCAGCGAAACCGATCGCCGCCTGTACGGCGATGAGCGGCTCCACCGTCTGGTCGCCGGACTAGGCGACCAGACGGCGGAGGCCATGGCGGAGGCCATCCAGCTCGCTGCCCTCACGTTCACCGGCGGGCGCCTCAGCGACGATATTGCCGCTCTCGTGATGAAGGTTCCCCTCACACCAGGCACCCCCAGCCTCCGGTAAACGGCCGTGCGCCGTGATGCTCACCAGGCCGGTCCGGAGTGGACTGCCCGGGTTCCTTGGAGGGTGACCTCTGGGAAGTTGGGGCTCCTGATATCCAGGAAACCGCATCCCGCTGAGCTGCGGGAACAGGCAGTGAACATGGTCTTCGAGTTGCGGGCGGAGGCTGGCAACGCGCCTGTAAGAGGCTGAAGCAGCGACGTCCGGTCGGTGGCGAGCAAGTCCACGGCTGACCGGCGCGCCGCGCTGAGTCGGCCCGGCAGGGCCGCACGCCCGGCGCGAAGCGCGACCGGCCGCTTGCAGGGCCCGGACGAAGGTGGCGTCGGCGTCGTCGGGATGGCGCAGGTCGAAGAATCGAGGCGCCCGCCAGCAACAGGGCCTCGGCCAGGGCAGTGGCGACGATGGTGTGGCTCACTCCGTCGGTTTCGCCGAGCAAGTGTGCGCCGAGGCGGGCGTGCTCGACGACGGGCGGGCGCAGGTGGGTGGGCAGCACGCTGGCGTAGAGGCGTCGGTAGGGGACGGTGATTGCCGCGTAGTCATTCGGAGACCTTCGCGTGGCTCCCAGCGTGGCTCCCGGCCGCATACGACACCGGGCACCGTGACGCCCTGGTCCTCGTCCCAACATCGGCCCGTCTCGGTTCATCCTCCTTGGGTGATTTGGCTGGTTGAGCCGGGCCGTAGTGTCGGGCAGGCCGGGGCGGCTGGGTCCTGGGTCATCGCCCTGATGGAGTGCGGTGATGGCTGGGATGCGGCGTTCAGGGAGCGGACCGTGGCTAAAGCAGACGCCGGGCACAAGTTCGATCACGTCGTGTCGGTGATGTTCGAGAACCGGTCCTTCGACAACCTGCTCGGCCGGTTGTACCAGCCGGGTGAGGTTCCCTCGTTCGAGGGCGTGATCGGCAAGGACCTGAGCAACCCGATCCCGGAGTGGGCCGAGCACGGCGCGGACCGCAAGGTCCTGCCCTACGGGGTCGCGGCGACCATGGACGCCCCGAATCCCGACTCCGGGGAGGAGTTCACGCACGTCAACACCCAGCTGTACGGCATCATCGACCCGCCCGGCAACCGGGGCATCATGTCTGAGCAGATGGCCGCCCCGTTCAACGCGCCTGCCGACCCGCACGCGGCGCCGACGATGGACGGGTTCGTCGCCGACTACATCAGCGCGTTCACCGCGGAGATGGGCCGTCAGCCCACCTACGAGGAGTACGCGCAGATCATGACCGGCTACACCCCCGGGCAAGTGCCGGTCCTGTCCACGATCGCCCGGGGCTTCGCCACCTTCGACCACTGGCACTGCGACGTGCCCTCGCAGACGTTCACGAACCGGTCCTTCTACCACGCGGCCACGGCGTCGGGGTTCGTCGTCAACGCCCCCTACAAGAACTTCCCCCTGAACAACGATGCCGAGACCATTTTCGAGCGGCTGGATGCCGCAGGCCTGCCGTGGCGGGTCTACGTTGACCCCGGGATGCGCATGTCGGCTACCGGGATGATCCACGCAGCCCGGCTGTCGGGGCACTTCGCCACCAACTTCTCCACCCTCGACGGCTTCTTCGGCGACGCCGAACGCGGCACCCTGCCCGCCTACTCATTCATCGAACCGTGCCTGATACACGCGCACAATGACTACCACCCTGCCGTTAATGCGGTGTTCGCGGGAGTGGAGGTCGACCCGCCGTCGTCGATCCTGGGCGGGGAGGAGCTGCTGGCCCGCATCTACACGGCCGTGCGCGCGTCCTCAACTGCCGGTGGCTCCAATTTCGCCAACACCTTGTTCCTGGTCGCGTTCGATGAACACGGCGGCACCTACGACCACGTGGTACCGCCCCGGGTCGATCCGCCCGGCCCGGCAGCCCCGCCTGGCCAGATGGGCTTCTGCTTCGACCGGGCAGGGATCCGCATCCCCACCCTGGCCGTGTCCGCATACATCGACCCCAGGACCGTCATCACCAGCGGGTACCGCAACACGTCCTTGATCCGGACCCTGCGGGAACGCTGGCCGCTCGGACCCCCGCTGACCGCCCGCGACGCGACCGCCCCCGACATCGCGACCGTCCTCACCCGCGCCACCCCCAGAGCGCAGGAAGACTGGCCCGAGGTCACGCCCAGGCCGGTGCCTCAGCTGCTAGGAACGCTGCTTCCCCTGGACAAGCGGCTCCCGCCGCTGGGCCAGTACCTGCTCGGCGTAGCCATCGCGCTGGACACCAAATACACCGGGCACGTACCCGACCTCGACCCCAGGACCGCGACCGGGCAGCAAGCCAACGACTACATGAACGACCGGACCGCCAGAATCTGGCCTGGCCTCGCCACCCACCCCTCCTGACCATAGACCGGCCTGCCGAGACCCCAGCGCGGCCAGCGGCTCGCATTGTTCACATGTTCCTGCTCCTCCCTCTAGGCGCCCTTTACGCGCTGGCCGCGACTGGGACACTGATATGCCGAGGAAGACGGCTCACGTCTGGCGCCGTAATGCTGCCGGTAAGCCCATCCGATCATCGGATCGGGCGCGGGTGCCCGGCGCGCCGCGCCGGGTCGGGCCCCCAGGGCCGCAGCCCGGTGCGGGCGCGGCCGGGCGCCGCGGAGCGCAGCGGTGCCGCCTTGATCAAATACGGCTCTATTCGGCAAAGCGCTGCGTCGTCGCGTTGGCCAAGGAGCGCTCGGCCTGCATGACGGCTTGGCCTCGCTGGCCCCCGGGGACGCTGCCGTAGGGTAGCTGCCGTGATTGGTGCGGTCGTCTTTGATGTTGGCGAGTGCTTGGTGGACGAGTCGCGCGAGTACGGGACGTGGGCTGACTGGCTGGGTGTGCCGCGTCATTCGTTCTCGGCGGTGTTCGGCGCGGTGATCGCGAAGGGCCTGGATTACCGAGAGACGTTCCAGGTGTTCCGGCCGGGGTTTGATCTGGATAAGGCGCGGCAGGAGCGGGCTGATGCGGGTCAGCCTGAGTGGTTCGGTGAGGACGGTCTATACCCGGACGTTCGGCCCGCGCTGGCGCAGCTCCGGGCCGATGGCCTGTGGGTCGGTGTTGCGGGGAATCAGACGATCCGCGCTGGGGGCATCCTGCGGGAGCTGGGACTGCCAGCGGACATGATTGCCACGTCGGATGACTGGGGTGTGTCTAAGCCGGACCCGGGATTCTTCCGGCAGATGCTCGAAGTGGCCCCGGGCGGCCCGGGCGAGATCTTGTATGTGGGTGACCGGCTGGACAATGACATTCGGCCCGCTGCTGGTCTCGGGCTGCGAACGGCGCTGATCCGGCGGGGGCCGTGGGGGATCATTCAGCAGGATGACCCGGATGCGGATCAGGTGCCGACGATGCGGATTGACTCGCTGGCCGAGCTGCCGGGCAGGATCGCGGCGTTTAACGCTGCAGGGTGCTGAGGGTGGCTTGCCAGCCTTAGAGCTGGTCATCGAGAGCCTGAACGCAGTCCTGTTCAGCCCAAGGCTGGAGGGCCTTGCGGACTCCGAGGACCCGGTGCATGCCGGTGGCGTACCAGGTGATGGCGAGCTGCCGGAGGGCCTGTTCGGCGTAGCCGCACGCGGCGTCGGGGTTGCGCTGAGCTGCTTCGACGGCGGCCAGGTCGCCGAGGATGACCGTGCGCTGCTTGTCATCGGCGCTCGTCGCGTTGGTGAGCGCGGCGGTCAGGGTCTCCTGGGCCTGGGCGAGGTGCCCGGCCTTGAGCTGGGTGTTGCCTTTGAAGGCGGCCAGACGCGCGGGGGAGAACCAGGTGAACCAGTCCGGTGAGGCATGCTCATTGCCTGCGGCCAGGACCGATTCGGCGCGCTCGATCAGGTGCAGGGCCTCGCGGGGGTGGCCGCTGATCGTCTCGCACTCGGCTTCGACGGCATCCAGCCACGCAAGGAATTCCGCGGAGGCGGGAGCGCGACCAATGCCGCGTCGTTAGACCTGGCGGCTGGTTGTCAACCGGTACCGGTCACCTTTTCGTCACGGACTAGCTCGTGTCCCTTGAACGTGGCGGAGCTCCTGTAGATCAAGGGATTGCGACATCACCTTTGATCTTGAACAGGAGCTCCGTTGAATCAGTCTGCCATGGTTACCGTGCCGTGCCCGGTGACGGTCGCCGCGGGCGTGTTCGCCCCGGGTCATCTGGGTGAGCTGACCCGGTACCTGCCATTTGAGCTGGTCGATGACGTGCTGGAGATGACGGGGGCGGTGCAGAAGCGGATGCGGGCGCTGCCCTCGCGTGTCGGGATGTACTTCGTGCTCGCGATGACGCTGTTCCCCGGGATCGGGTACCTGAAGGTCTGGGACAAGATGACCGGCGCGCTGGAGGACCTGGGTCTGCCGCGCCCGTCGGAGAAAGCGCTGCGGGACCTGCGCCGCCGGCTCGGCCCGGCCCCGGCGAAGGCGGTGTTCGAGACGGTCGCGGTCCCGCTGGCGTCACCGTGGACCCGGGGAGTTACCTGGCGTGGGCTGCGTACGGTCGCGTTCGATGGCCTGAATTCGGTCCATGTGCCTGATAGTGACCGGAACCGGTCCTGGCTGGGGAAGCTGAGGAACCGTCTGGGCCTGGCCGGGTATCCCGCGATGAGGATCGTGGCGCTGGCCGAGACCGGGACCCGCGGGCTGCTGGGGGCGGTGATCGGCGGCCAGGGCGAACGTGCCGAGGTGCCGCTGGCCCGCAAGCTGGTCGCCCTGCTGGGTGAGGGCATGCTGCTGCTGGCCGACCGTGCCTATGACGCGGCGGACCTGCTCTCTGCGATCGCCGCGACCGGGGCGCACTTCGTGGTCCGCGGCAGCGCCAGCCGCAAACCCGGAGTCGGTGAGATCCTGCCCGACGGGTCGTACCTGTCCCGGGTGGACGGGCTGCAGGTGCGGATCATCGAAGCGGACCTCGATGTTCATGGCGCGGACGGGACCCGGATCGGGGACGGCTACCGGCTGATCACCACCTTGCTGGACTGGCGCCGCTACCCCGCCAGGGAACTGATCCGCCTTTACCATGAGCGCTGGGAAATCGAAATCGCCTACCTGGCGCTGCGGCACACCCTGCTCGGCCGGTACGTGCTGCGCTCCCGCGACCGGGCCGGCGCCGAGCAGGAACTATGGGCGCTGCTGGCCGTCTACCAGGCGCTGCGGATGGCCATGACCGCTGCCGCCGAGTCCGCCGGAGCCGACCCGGACCGGGCCAGCTTCACCATCGCGCTGCAGGCCGCCCGCGACCAGGTCACCGCAGCCCGCGGCGTCGCGGACCCCGGTGACCCAGCCGACACCGGCCGGATCGGCCGTGCCGTCCTGGCTGACTTGCTGCCTGCCCGCCGCCCGCGCTACAGCGCCCGCAAGGTCAAATGCTCCACCTCCCGCTACCACGTCCGCGACCACGAACGCGGCCAGGACCGTCCCTGCCGGTCCGTGACGATCACCCGGGTGCAGATCACCATCCGGGTCCCGCCCCCGGACCGTCCCGCCGCGCGGCGCCGCCGCGCGAACCAGCCGCCCCGGCCCGGTCCTCGCCAGCCCTGCCCGGACAGCAGAAGAGACCAGGTCACCCGCATCATGGCCAGCCAGCCCGGCCAGGACTGGCCCGGCAGCGAACTCGCCAGCCGACTCGGCGTAAAACCCCGGAACCTGCTCACCCAGCTCGCCGAGTGGACCCGCCTCGGCTTCCTCTCCAAAACCGGCCGCGGCCGGTACGCCCTACCCGGTCCGGCCGGACCAGCCGGCACCGCCACCGACAGCGCCGGACCGTAACCCAGAAATTGCCACGACGTTATTGACCTCCAGCAGCGCGGCTTAACGACGCGGCATTGGGAGCGCGACGGGCGTAGGTGCGGGCGGCGCGCATCCGGTCGGCGTATTCGTCGCCTCGTCCGGCCCAGCCGGGGACGAACGCCGCGTGCGCCAGGATCGCCGAACCCAGCAGTGCGTCGTCGGCCTCACCGGCTGCTTGCAGGGCTCGGACGAAGGTGGCGTCGGCGTCGTCGGGTTGGCGCAGGTCGAAGAACTCGATACGCCCGGCCAGCAGCAGGGCCTCGGCCAGGGCGGTGGCGACGATCGTGTGGCCTACGCCTTCGGTTTCGCCGAGCAGGTGCGCGCCCAGGCGGGTGTGCTCGATGACCGGCGGGTGCAGGTGGGTTGGCAGCACGCTGGCGTACAGGCGGCGATACGAAACAGTGATCGCCGCATAGTCACCGGCGACGGTCGATGGCTGGATGACGCCCCGGGCCTTGGCGATCGGGAGCGGGGCCCGGCTGCTGTTCCTTGGCATCGGGGCCTGGGCGGCGGCTGCGGCGTCGGGGCCGGCTACGGACACGTCCCAGGGCGGGGTGAAGCCGAGTTCTTCAATCGGGAGCTGGAGTACCTGGACCAGGAGCCGCTGATGGTCGGCTCGTGGCCATGGGGGAGTGGCTGACTCCCATCGCCGTATCTGCCGGTCGCTGATCTCCAGGTGCCCCAGTCCGAGCTGTGATCTGCCCCGAGCTTTCCGGACAGCTGATTTACGGTTAATTCACGCTGCGATCTGCTGTTCCAGATACTCGTTGTGGACTTGTTGCGGGGTCCGGTACTGAAGTCC
>Ga0302232_10002467_pt1 | contig 12676 bp, 19 predicted proteins | sample II_Palsa_N2_3_FD_193575 | JGI IMG/M metagenome (GOLD analysis project Ga0302232, IMG submission 193575) | Peat permafrost microbial communities from Stordalen Mire near Abisko, Sweden - II_Palsa_N2_3 | ecosystem: Environmental > Terrestrial > Soil > Palsa > Peat permafrost | place: Sweden...
TCGCTGGGGTCTTTACGTTACCCATCGTAGCAGCGGGAGCCGACAGAAGCTGGCTCCCGCTGCCTTCCCGGGATGTCCGTTTAGATCCCTGTTGGGCGTTGTACGTAGGCTAGGGCGCATGTGTCCGGCCTTGTCATCAAAGCACCGTAGATGTGAAGTCCGCGCACTGCGTCCGCAAATGAGGTCTGAAGTCGCAAAGCTTCCGTTTCTGTGATCTGCTCCCCATATGTCGTACTCATGGGGTGCCCGGCCTGAATGGCCCATACGCCCGTTCCCGCCCCACCTGCTACGGGTTGTGGCGCATTGTTCGTTTTCAGTATGTTAAAGCCGGATGCCTGGCCCATGAACCCGCGCTGGAAGGTCTGCGAGGCGTCGCCCTGCATGTCGGTCACCGACACGAACGCCTGCGTCTGCGAGATCAGCGAGACGAACCACGGCGGGCAGGTGACGTAGCGGTCCTCATCAGGCACGTTGTTCTGATCCAGGATCACCTTGAGCGGCTCCAGCACCTTGATGTAGGCGTCGGCCGGGTCGGAGGTGCTGCCGCCGTAGGGCAGCGGAGTCAGCGGGGCGCCGGTGGTCCCGATGGTGTTGGCGGACCCGATCGCGGTGTACAGCCCCGCGATGTAGGTGTCGGCGGTGTTGGCCAGCTGGTACGCAGCACGGCCTTCGAGGTACGCCTGCATGTCGCCTGCGGCCTGGCGCCTGTCCACGTCATCGATGGCGAAGCTGAAGCTGTACGCCTGGTTGATCTGGAGCTGCATGCCGGCGTCGATCAGCGCCTGGTAGGCCAGGGTGCCGCCGATCGTGTAGGCGGAGATCGTCGGGTCACCGAACTGGGTGATGTGGACGTTGTTGCCGGGGCCGCTGATCTCCCCGTCGTAGTCGTTGTTGACGACCATCGGGCTGCCGTAGACGAGCTTCTTCTGGAGGGCCGCGAGGATGACACGGGACCAGATTGAAGGCTTGAAGTTTAGTACCGAAATGGGAATCACCTGCCTGTTTAAGCGCATTTGAATGCGCGCTGAGTGAACGGATGGAATTACTCCGGCCACCCCGCCAGGAGGTGTTGCCGCGTGTCGAACCTGATTTCGCTTTGAAGCCGCTAAAGGGCCATGCGCCGCTGCCAGCAGCGACGGGATGGCCCCGGGGGAATTACGACGCCTGTGTGCCCGCGCGAGCGTTTGCGGCTGTCAGCGGGTTCGGTGTTACGGCGTATCTGGTGTTCAGTAACGCTTCTGCTTTGCGGGCGCGAAGCCCTCGTCACGGAACAGCCCTGCGTTCACGGCGTCCCAGACGGCCTGCGGGGTCATGCTCAGTGCGTCGGCCTCGGTCAGCTGCCGCTGTCCTCCCGGTGCCCCGTTGAACTCCCCGCCAGAACGGGGAATCGTCGGAGCGGGAGGGGCGGGTGCAGCCGGGGGTGCCAGCGGATTGGCGGCCGGCACGGGAGTGATCGCGGCCTTGTAGCCCGGGTTGGCGGTCACCGCGGCCTCGATCGCCTCAGTGACCCGCGCCCCGAAGTCCTCCGCTGCCGGGTCCAGCCCGGTGACAGTGGCGACGAACGCGCGGGAATCCAGCAGGGCATTGCCGTTGACGCCGCTCGCGTAGGCGCTGCGCAGGACGGCGAGCTCAACATCGGCGGCGCGTTTCTGCGCGGCGTGGGTGGTGGCTTCGGCCCGTGCGGCGTCACGCTCGAGCTGTGCCCGCTCGGCGAGCTGCTCGGGGGTGACATCTTCCTGGGCGATGCCGAGGGCGACGGCGAGTGCCTTGTTGCGGGCCGCCTGGTCAGCTTCGGCCTTGGCTGCTGCGGCCTTCATGCCGTCGAGGGTTTTCTCGATGGCCTGCCGCTTGGCGCGCTCTTGCTTGTACTCCTCCCGGATGGCGGCGACCGTGCGTGCGGTCTTCTCCGGGTCGTCTCCTGCGGCCTGCTGCGGCTCCTGTCCGCTGGCTGGCTCGGGTGATGCTGCCGGTGTTTCTCCCGCCTGGGGAGTTGCCGGCGGCGTCTCAGGGGGCGCCGGGGTGCCTTCGGGAGGGGTTTCCGTGTCACCGGGGGCTCCGCCGGCGGCGACGTGGATAGGTAGTCCGTTCTTGCGGTAGCCGAGGAACGCACCGGGCGCGGTCGGCAGGGTGATCGTCATTGCGGGTGGCCTCCAGGGCCTCGGATGGGCCGCGCCAGGCGGCATGAAAAAGACGCACCAAGGGGAGGTGCGCCGTTACGGTGTGGTCATGGCAAGCACAGCTACCTGCACGTGGGAGTACGACCCGAGCCGGTTCTGCTGGAACCTCTGGGAGCGCGGCGGCGGCCGGCCCGACCGGAATGTTGGCTTCCTCGCGGTGGAGTCGGTAGCCGACGTCTCGCGTGCTGGCCATGAAGGCCATGTGCTGGCAGTCGAGAAAGGCGTGCCGGACGCCTGGCAGCGGTTCCTGCGCTGGGTGAAGGACACGTACGGGGTGCCGTTTCCCGATGACGCCCGGCCGCTGGCATGAGCGACCGGAGCGGGCCAGAGTGCAGGTGCCAGTGCAATGCATGCCGCAGTACCTGCCGCGCGGGCGGCAGGCTGGCTGAGGTGGAAGTCGCCGCCGCCCGGAAGTGGCACCCGGAGATGGGCGGCGGCGAGATGCCGCGCCCGGCTGAGACATGGGATGACGTGATCGACGGCATGATCCGGTCGGCACCGGCCGGTCTCAGGGGTCCGATGCGTTCCTGGAGGGGCCGGGTTTAGCGCCGGGTCTCCGCCAGCCTGTGCCGCGCCCGTGCCTTCTCGTGCGGCGTCAGGGCTGCCACGGCGAGCCTCGCGGCGTGCCGCTGCCTTAGTGCCTGGGCCTGCTGCCTGCGGTCCTCAGCGTGGCGCACGGCGGCCTGCGCGGTTGTTTCCACGGGTGCCGCGAGGTCGGACAGGTCTGCGCCGTCAGCGACGGGCATCGTGCTGCATCGGCAATTCGGGTGGCCCCAGCCGCCCATGATCATTTCCTGGAGGGTCCCGGCTACCGTCGCCGTGAACTGCTTCCCTGCCGCGTCAGTGACCGAAACCCGCGCGCCCGGAGGCGTAGAGCCAGTCAGCGAGACTGTCTTTCCCAGCCAGGGCAGGCATTTCCCGCAGATGTGCTCGGCCCACCGGGAGTAGACGACTGCCAGGTCCCCGCCGTCAGCGCGGATCTGCCGCCATTCGTCCTCGCGGATGAGGTTCGAGATCGTGGTACGGGTCGCCATCTCGACGTAGGCGGTCACGTCCCATGCGCGGCCCGTAGCGTCCGTGAACCCGGTGATGCCATGTCCTGCTGCCCTGGTGATGGCTGCCTGGGCGGCTGCGAGACGGTCAGCGAGGCTCCCGGACGCGGGGACTGCGGCGGTGACCTCGCGGAAGATCGCCAGCGTGCTCTTGTACGCGGACCGGCCGGCGGAGCCGAGCATCTCCTGAAGGGTCGCGAAGCTTCCCGTCCTGGCGAGGTCTCCGGGTACGGGGACGTGAGCGCGGGGGTTGATCCCGGCAGCGATGAGGATGGCGATGGTGCGGGCTATCGCGGTGGCGATGATCGCGGCTGCGAGGGATGCGAGCCTGCGGGCTGCCTGCGCCGCTGCCGTGGCGGCTGCCTGCTGCCGGCGTTTGCGCCATGCCTGCTGCTGGCGGGGGTTCATCCCGCGCGGAGGGGGCGCCGTGGCGATCGAGGATGCGGTGACGGCCTTGCGGACCGCTGAGGCGAGCGCGGCGAGGAGGGCGATCTCCGCTGCCAGCCATACTGCCGCCACGGCGGCTCCGATCGCGGCTGAGCGTATCTCCCTGGTGCCCCCGGGGTCAGGCAGCGGGGGCGGCATAGACGGGCTGCATGTCGCAGCCGCAGCCGGTGGTGATCTTTCCGAGGATGCCCGGCGCGCTTGTCATCGTCAGGTGCGCGCAAGTCCAGCCGCAGATGCGCGGCGCGACCTTCCGGTCGATTTCCTCGCGGATCCCGGCCTCTGCGAGATCCCGCAGCAGCTTCCCCGGGACACTGACACGGTGAATGCGCCCGTCAGGATCCGGTGCCAGCATCTCCACTTCCGCCAGCCCGTCTACCTCGCGCGCCGCCGCCTCGCGAATCCAGTCACTCACGCTCACGCCAGCGGCCTTCGCGAACTGGCGCACCGAAGCGAGCAGATCCCCGCCGAACCGGACGGACACGACGTGATCCAGTTCGCGGCCCCATCGCTTCATGACGCCTCCTTGCGATCAATGGTCAGCCATCCCCAGTGCAGTGGTTCCGGCTTGTCATTGCGGCACCAGTTGCCGTGCTCGTCCTTGTGGTAGCGGTAGCGGCTGATGCCTTCCAGGTGCGGCCAGGACCAGCAAGGTTCCCAGACGGCCACGCCGTCGATCTCCCGACCCGATGGCCTCGTGCTGCGAACGGAAAGCAGTCCCAGCACGACATGCCAGTGCCCGATGGAAACGGACAGCCTGTTCGGCTCGCCTAGCGGCGCGTTCAGGTCCAGGCAGATGCCGTTGCGCGGCAGTGACACCTTGCGCTCGGCATCTATGAAGCCGTACGGCCCGACACGCAGCGACAGGCAGGCCCCGAACGGGAACCGGGTGTTCCAGTCGGCATCGAAGTAGATCCAGCGGCCCTTGATGGTCCAGCACGGTGAGCTGTACTTGGTGAAATCGGGATACCTGCTGCGGATGAATTTCAATCTGATCCCGCTGACGCGCGGGCGGGCGGTGAGGTACTGCTAGGAACCCGAGCCGCCCTTGGGGCTGGGCTGCGGGTCAGAAGGGAAGGTCGGTTCTTTGTTGTCGCTGCCGCTCCACGCCTGCCCATAGGCGGTGGCGAGGGTGTCGAGCCCGGCGCGCTGGCGCATGGTGCCGGAACTCTCGCTCACGCCGGGAGTGACGGGAGGCTGCTTCGCTCCAGGGGTGCGGTGGGGACGGCCGGCCTTCGGGAACGGCTTTTGTGCCATGTCAGTCCTCCCTGGTCACACTCGGCCGGTAGCGCTCCTGTACACCATCAGGGAGCGCGGGATCACCGGGGCGCGGCAGGGCGCGACGCAGGTCAACCACGCCAACCACCTTGTCGCCTGCGGCGTATGAGCCCAGATCCGGGTGACCGTGATGCTCTCGGTTCCCGGTGGCGTAGGCGTCACATGCCTCCTGGGACGGGTACAGGAACGCGCACACGTCATCCGGGTGGATCGTCCCGCGCAGGCCGAGGGCTCGCAGCGCAACGCCACCATTGACCTGCGGCGGCTTCCCGTAGCGCCGCCATAGCTCGCTGCGCGGCAGTACCGCAGTGGCAGCCATGTCAGCCAACCTTTCCCGGCAGCGGCGCGTGACCGTTGCCTACCCTCGTGATCTTCGCGGCGTGGTTGCGCAGGTTCGTCAGCGCCGTGTTCACCGCGCCGCGGATGTCGGACTTGCTCGGCACCGACTGGGAAAGGAGCGTGGACAGTTCCCCGAGCGGCGGCTGGCCGAGCAGCGGCGAGCGGCAGGTGATGAGGATCAGCCACCCGAGCCCGGTCTGCCCCTGATGCTGGACCGGGGACCACGAGATCGAGTAGCCGTAGCTTTCCGGGTCCAGTGCAAGGGACTCGATTGCCTCGGCTACATGGGTGCGGACTTCCACCGACAGGTCAATGGGGCTCATCAGTGCCCCGCAGGACGGTCGCCGGGCTCGTGCTCTACCCGCTCGGGCCAGTGCCACGTTCCGCCGCGCCTGTCGTGTTCGTCATGCTCGGCCTCGTTGAAGAACAGGCCGGTCGGGTTGAGCACGCACAGGTCAACCGGATCCATCGGCAAGTCCTCGGTGTTGACGTAGGGGCCGCCGAGATCGTGCACGTCAGCGATGATCGCCGCCCGGCACTTGCTCGGGAATGCCTGTTCACCGTCCCGGCCGGGAGGCGTCCCGTAGCTGACGTAGTGGACGATGCGCCCGATGCTTGGCTTCATCAGTAGACCGTACCGCCAAGTCCGAACGGAGAGTAGCCGTACCCGGACCCTCCGTAAGGGATCACCGGGTCAGCGGGAGCGGCTGACTGCTGCCGGTTCGCTGGCGGGTTCGGGTTCACTCCCACGGTCGCGCTCTCGGTGGACGTGACGCCCTTCTCCATGTCCGGCTTGAACTGCGCTGGGCTGATCTGCGCGGAGTGGACGCAGGACTGCACCGGCACGGACGCCTTGTTGGGGTGCGGCGGCAGCCCGGCGGTCTTGCGCGGCGCGATCATCTACTTGGTGGGGTCCGCGTCGGCGCGGGTTGCTCCCCGCAGCTTCGCCGCGCCCTTGGTGACTACCGGGTCACGGCCGTTCTCCCACGATGTCGGGCCTGTCACCACGGCAGGGCGGGTGTGCGGCACCAGCTTGGGGTGGGTGATGTTCGGCATCGGCGGGTTATGCGGGGGGACCGCTGGATGCGTGGTGTTCGCCGCCGCTGCCTGGACGCGCTGCGGCGACGTGGAGGTCAGGCCGTTGCCGGCGCAGTTGCCGGGGATAGGCCGGGGTGCCTTAGCCATCTACTTGCCTGCCCTTCTGAGGCGTGTGCTGAGCATGAGTGCGGCCCGCATGGCGGTCGCCAGGGCCGCGAGCGCGGCGGGGCGCTCGTCCGGGTCATCGGCGAGCGCCAGGAGGACTGCCATCTACTTGCCCTTCTTCTTGCTGCCGCCCTTGAGGACGTTGCGAGCGAACCTGGCCTGCGCTGCCGCCTTCGGCCCGGCTTTGCCCGCGAGCGCGGCGGCCATCTTCGCTGCGGGGATCGGCTGGTCAGGAGGGACGCCGAGCGACTTGTGCAGGCCGCCCTTGGCGAACGTGATGGGCTTGGCGCCGCCCTTGGCCGGGATGGTCTCCGTCTTCGGGGACTTCGGCGGGGCTGCCCTGCGTGCCGGGCGCTGGACTGCGGGCTTAGCCCGCGAGACCCGTCCGCTTGCCTGCTTCGGTGCCACAACCGCTCCCTTACTGCCCGCCTGAGTCCTGATCGGTGTCCGACGTGGCCGCGTCCTGCTCCACCTGCGACCCGATGTCCGTTGCCCCGACAGCACCGGGGATCTCCCCCAGTTCCTGGCCGAGATCCTCCCCCGGCGTCGTGGACAGGGAAATCCTCGCCCGCGACAGCATGCCCAGCGACACCTCGTCGTAGATCCGCTGCACTTCCATCGCGACCTTCTCCGGGGACCAGTCCGGGTGCGTCATCGCCACCGCGGTCTCCACCGACGCCGCTTCCGCGCCCCGCAACGCCGAGACCGTCTGCGCGAGCTCCAGCTGATCCGGCTGCACCACGTCCGGGAACTCCACGTCCGGGCGCACGGGGGTGATGTCCATGTGGAACACGGACTGCTCGATGGACATCAGGCCGTAGAGGATGTCCGCGAGAGCAGGCCGCCAGTACGTGATCTTCTTGCCGCGCGTGGTCAGGGACTTGCGTTCCCGTGCCACGACTTCCGTGGCGGTCTGCGCTACGTCGCCCTGGATGCCGAGGGTCTGCCCGGAGTACCCCGCCATCTGGATGATCATTTCCATCATCGAGGAGACGGTCTGCTGATGCGCCTGCCAGCGGATGTCGAACTGCTGGGCCATGATCTGCTGGCCCATCGTCCCCTCGCCGGAGACCATGGCGGCGACGGGGACGAAGACTTCCCGCTCAGGCTCGAAAATCCCGCCCTTACCCCGGCCGATGTTGTCGATGTAGCTGCTGGGGACGATGAGGCGGGCCTTGCCGAGGCGGATGTCGCGCATCCATGAGCCGTACACCTCGTCCAGGGCGTCCAGGTCCGTCTCCAGGCCGCTGTAGTCCGAGCGGCCGAACGGGGCCGTGTGCGGGCCGAGGTCACGCCAGATCCGGTTGGGCCGCATGTTCGGGACATACACGACCGTGGAGGCGTCTTTCGGCTGGTCGGGGAACGTGATCGCGTTGCCCTCGGTGACCATCTGCGCGTACGGCGCGGTCTCCCAGAAGTCGCCCAGGTTGCCCTGCTGCCCGATCTTGTCCTGCTCGCCGACGTACACGCCGTGCAGGATCGCGTTGCGGCCCGGGATGTGCTTCTCAAGGTGCCGGATCACGGTCTTGCCCTCGTCGCGGATCACGGTCCAGAACGTGACGGCGACTAGCTTGCTGCCACGGAACTCCGGTACGGCGGCGTCGGCGGGAACCAGGTCGATCCACGGGTGATCACTGACGTCGGTGTCCCAGGTGACGCGCAGGTACACGCCGCCCATCGCCGCGCAGTGCTCGGCGCCTTCGAGGAACGTGGCGTGCGTGCCGTCGTCGACTAGCCCGGTGAGGTAGTCCTGGCCGCCGGCCTCATGCTTGAGCGCCGGCGGCTGGGAGAACAGGAGACTCGCCGAGGATGAGGCGATGTCACCGGCCAGGGGCAGGTGGATGTTGTTCCTTTTCTCCCCTGGCGGCGTGGCGATCCCGTGATACCAGCGGCGGACAGACCCTAGCAAACCACCGCGATACTGGCCAGGGCGCGGTGTCGGCAGGCCGGGCTCGCCGGTAGTCGCAAAGTAACTACGGGCGATGGGCGAGTCGCCGCCCAATGCGTAGTATGTGCGCATCAAAGCGTCACAATCGCCGCCCCACCATGCGGCCCAGCACTTCATGTCCCACAGGATCGGATCCCAGACGGGCGGCGGCCAGGCCCCCTCTGGGTTCTGGGGCAATCCGCGCGCAGGTCCCGGCCCGAGGGCCAGCGGGATCCGCATCTTGTCCCGGTCGTCGGTGAAGGGCATCCCCACGCAGCCCACCCCCGAGTTCGGACATCAGCTTGGCGCCCTTACTGCGGTTGCAGCGCTTGTGCGAGGGCCGGAGGTTGCCGTAGGTCTCGGTGCCGCCCCGGGCGATCGGGATCACGTGGTCGAACTCAAGATCCGACCTGTCCGCGATCTCGCGCGTGCAGATGTGGCAGACCATCCCGAACTCGGCAAGGATCGCCTCGCGGTCCACGCGCTCTGGGTCCGGGCCGATGCGCCCGAGCCGGCGGCGCCTCGACTCGTACACCAGTGCGTTCCAGCGCGCCCGGTTCTGCTCCCGCCATGCCGTCGTCGCGGCGCGTACGGCTTCCCAGTTCTCCTGCTGCCACTGCCGCTTGCGGGCCGCGATTTGCTCCCGGTGCGTCTCGTGGTACTTCCGCGCGGCAGCCTTCATGCTCGCGGCCTTGTCCTCTGGCGAGAGCTTGGCAAACGACCGCTTGGCCTCACCGGCCAGCGGGTCACCGAACTGCTGCCAGCGGTCGAAATGGAACCCGCACCAGCCGCGCTTACGGGCCGGGGTTTCGCAGCCATCAACGGAACACGGCGCCGGGGTGTCCCGGGCGTAGGCTTCACGCTTCGCGATCCTGCTGCACTCGATGCAGTGCCGCTTGCCGCGATGGATGCGGGTGTTCGCAGGCGTGTACTCGTGCTCCTGCGGGCAGTGAGTGACCGGCTCCGGATCGTCCGTGCCGCCGGTCGCCTTCACCCGCAGGTAGTGCTTCTGGCACATGTCGTTGCGCAGGGGCTCGATCCGCCCGCAGCCCTCTACGATGCACGCCCGGCCGGAACCTGCGGGAGTCTTGATGTCAGCCGGCCCGGGATCGCCGTTGCGCTTCCAGCGCCGGTAGTGCGGATCGCACATGCCGTGGCGTGTCTGCCCGGTGCGACCGCATCCGGGGACCGAACAGGTACCGTTGGCCATGTCAGCCTGCCCAAACAGGTTGTCCACGATCCCCGGTCAGGTGGTACTGGCGCGGGGATCCTTACGTGATCAGCCTATCGTGACCGGCTGACAGCGCACCGTTACTCGTCCTCGTCGTCGTCATCATCCAGCAGCGGCAGGTAGTCCCCGCACTCCGGGCAGGCGCAGCCGTCCTCGTCACAGCGCTCGCAGCGTCCCTTGCGGCACCAGTCGCAGATCCAGCCGGTCAAGGGCGGCGCCACGCTTCCATCGCGTCGAAATGCGCGGTGCTGGCCTGCTCGAATGTGACGAGCGCCCGCTTGAGATCATCCAGCTTGACTCGCGCGCGGCCCCAGTCGCCCATCTCGCTGAGCGCGGCAGTGACCGCGCCGTGGGCATTGTGGGCCGTGGCCGCGAGGTTGCGCACGTCGGCCGGGCACGCCGGGCAGCAGTGGCCCGTCTCGGTGCAGAACCGCGCCGTGACCGGATCAGTTACAGCAGCATTAAGGGGAGGGAGGTTGCCCACTTTTCTCACCTCCCCTCTCGTCAAGCCCTCTCGTCAAGAGGGAAGTGCCTGGTCACCGGCCGGATTTGAACCGGCGTTTACCAGACGGGGGCCATTCCCGCGCCCGTGAAGGCGTGGGTTCCGGAGCGCGCGCGCACTCCGCTGGGGACTCGATCCCCGCCGCGCTGGGTGCCCTGGGCCGCTAGACGACTGGTGACCGGGCGATGTCAGCTTACGGGCGACGGCTCATCTCGCGGCGGCAAGGTGCCGCTCCGGTCATAGCGGTGCGCTGTCTCCAGCACCGTGGACCAGCCGAACTGACGCCCCCGGTTCACGATGGCGATGGGGTGCGGGCCGAGTAGCTGGCGCACGGCGTCTTCCTGCCATTTCGTCAGCTCGATCAGATCGCCGCGAGGCGTCCAGCCCTTCATGCCGCCCAGCGTAGCTACCACGCCGCGTCCGTGCCGCGCTCGCGGCCTGACGGGACCATGTAGGACGACATGTGCCACTCGACGGGACGGGCCTGGAGGGGAACCTTCAGGCCCGCTCCTGTCGTGCAGTGCTCCAGCCCCGGACGCTCAGGGATCTCGCCGTCCATCCGAAGGGACGGACGGATGCAGGAAATGGACTGAAGAAGGGCCATCGCAAGGTCATCATGGCCGGCGCGGGCAGGGACCGCGATCCGCACCGTACCCGAATCCATGGCCTCGAACTCCAGGGCGCGGAGCTGGCGGAGCAACTCGGGCTCGCGGGGGATGACGAGCCTGCCCTGCTGCATCATCATCTTGATCTTCCCGAACCCGGACTGCTTCCTGCGCGCATCCGTCCAGACCGACGATACGACGGTGGCGGAACCCTGGCGGTAAAGCCGGTCGCGGAGGGTCTCAGTCGGCGCCGCGCCCACACCGTTACATTCCGACCCAATAATGCGCATTTCGTAAGCCATGGCGATCTCCGCGGAGCGGTCTACCCACTGGCTGTAGGGGCACCTGTAGCGGTATTCCAGCCACGGCACGAAGTACGCCAGCTCGCGGCCGTTCAGGCCCCCGTCGTCCAGCGCGGCGACGACAACCGCGGCCTGCGCGTCCTGGGAGTATGCCCAGTCCAGGCCCATCGCCGCGCCGAACGGGCGGATCACCCGGCCCGCTTCGGAGTCGTACGGGCACATGAGGTTCATGGCCTCGGGGGAGATCAGGTCGTAGTCGGCTACGGAGCCGGTGATCTCGGCCTCGGAGAAGAACGTCCCGGCGTCGTCCTGCCATTCGGCGAGGTACTCGCGGCGGAAGTATTCGGCGGTCTCGCGCTTGCGGATCTCCGCGAGCAGGCTCTCGTCCACCAGCGGCGAGATCGAGGACGGCCAGTGCCACGACTCGTACATCTCATCGGGGCGGTCCATCCCGCGCTGCCACATCTGGCGGAAGAAATGCTCCGCGCCGCCCCACGGGCTCGAGCACAGGATCACCCGCGAGCCCGGCCGGGCGATGATCACCGGCTCGGCCGCGCGCCACAGGTCCCCGTCGATGAACCCGGCCTCGTCCAGGATCAGCAGGTCCACCGACCAGCCCCGGATCTGCCGCTGCGAGGCGGGCACCGACAGGATCTGGGAGCCGTTCGTCAGCACCACGCGGCTCTTGGTCTCGTCTACGACCGAGCCGCGCAGCAGCGGCCGGCCGCACAGGTCCCCGATGTCCGCCAGAACCCGCTGGGCCGCGATCTCGCCCGCCGAGACGATCAGCACCAGGCACCCCGGCGACGTGAACGCCTTGTGCAGGGCAGAGATCGAGAGCAGCCTGCTCTTACCTGCCTGTCTGCCGGAGCAGATTACCCGGTATCTCGCCTGCGACCGTACGACCGCAATCTGGTGATCCCACAAGGGGGCGCCACAGAGCAGCCGCGAGAACTCAACCGGATCGCGGGCCGCCCGGATCAGCGTGCCGGCATCGGCCAAGGTTCCCCCGCAATGTCAGTCTGACGTGGGAGAATGGTCACTAAGCGCGAAGTCCCGGCGACGGCCTGCCAGCCGTCCCGGGCGCGGCCAGGTATTCTCTGCTGAAATATTCCGCAGTTTCCCTTTTGCGGATTTCCTCCAGCAGGTCGTCATCGACCAGCGGCGAGATGGAGCTTGGCCAGTGCCAGGACTCGAACATCTCGTCCGGGGAGTCCATGCCCCGCTGCCACATCGCCCTGAAAAAGTGCGTTACGTCGCCCCAGGGGCTGCTGCAAAGGATCACCCGTGAGCCGGGCCGGGCGATGATAGCCGGCTCTGAGGCCCTCCATAGTTCTGGGTCGATAAAGGCTGCTTCGTCCAGAATTAAAAGATCGATGGACCAGCCTCTGACCTGCCTCTGGGAGGCCGGCACCGAGAGGATCTGGCTGCCGTTGCTCAGCACCACGCGGGATTTGGTCTCATCGACCACGCTCCCGCGCAGCAGCGGCGCGGTGCACAGATCCCCGATGTCCGCGAGGACGCGCTGGGCCGCGATCTCCCCGGCGGAGACGATCAGCACCAGGCAGCCCGGGGACGTGAACGCCTTGTGCAGGGCAGAGATGGCCAGGAACCGG
>Ga0302232_10002469_pt1 | contig 12669 bp, 13 predicted proteins | sample II_Palsa_N2_3_FD_193575 | JGI IMG/M metagenome (GOLD analysis project Ga0302232, IMG submission 193575) | Peat permafrost microbial communities from Stordalen Mire near Abisko, Sweden - II_Palsa_N2_3 | ecosystem: Environmental > Terrestrial > Soil > Palsa > Peat permafrost | place: Sweden...
CACGGATCCGCAGTGCCTCAAGAGTCTTGTGATCGAGCTTCCGGCCGTCATTGTCCCGCACAAGGCAATCCTGCCAGATCAGCCGATCCGAGTCGGGCTACTTTTGAACTTCTTAGTAACACCCGCCGTGTGGCCGACCTCGCGAACTGCAGACGACCTGGAGCAGTAGCGCAAGAGGAACGATAACAGTCATTATCATTCCGTCTCCGGCCGACCCAACGGGACCAGTAACCTCCAAGCCGCCCGGCACAGCGGAGCGATGACCGGGGTGGCAGCAATTACCCGGCTCTTCTGGACATGCCGGTGGTGAACCTGGATGGGCACCACCTCATACGAGGCGATGCCCATCCAAGGCGTCACGACTGGTCGGGCCTCTCGTTGATTTCCCGATCGAGGAGACCAGTCCGGACAGCCATGAGCTGGCCATGGGCGCGATCACTATTCGCTGGATGAGGGCGGACAGGTCGACGGGAACGGCCATGCCTGCGGCCGTCGGGACGCCGGTGATCCCGTCGGCCAGGTCACGGTAGCTGGACCAGACCATGACGGCACGGACTTCTTGCTCCTGCCTGAAGAGGCGGCGAGTGGAACGCCGGGGCGAACGGTGAAACGCCCCCAGCTCCCGGCCCGGTAATCCAAGTTATGGATCTCCTGCGCCATCAACTCCCGGAAACCGGGACCCGATCGTGCCGTCGTCGCCAGCCTCGTTGACGGTCTGTGCGTCAGCTAGGCGCCGCCGCAGGTATGCGGCTGTGCCGATTGACATCACGGTTAGCACGGCGAGGGCGAAAAGCGTACGCACGGCGACGCTGGCGGGGTTGGTGATCGACAGCCCGGCCACTATCGCGCCGACGCCTTGGAGTATCCCTACTGCCAGCAGAACCACGCCCCACACGGTGGTGATGCGGGACAGGGCCGACCGGATCCGCGGTGACTCCTGATCAAGGGGACCGCCGCTGAGCGAAGGCCAGCGGCGGGCGAGCATCGCCACGAGGGGCCGGCGAATCACGACGGACACGAGGAACGCGGCGCCGAAGACGACGGGCAGGAGGGAGGCAACTATACCCGCGGCCAGGACGGCGACCGTCGTCGATGCAGTGGGGCGGCTGGAGGGGCTCGCGGGGACACTGGTGGTGATCATGCGGTTCTCCTTGGTGGGTGACGCCGGGTGTGCGCGGTCAGAGCTGGGAGCGACGGGCGGAAGCCGTCGCTGGGAAGAGGCCGGTCAGGGGCGGCCGTGGCCGGTGCCCTCTTGGCTCGACGGGTCTTCCCGCGTGCCATGCGGGGAGGTCTCGCCGAGGACAACGAGGCGGGCGACGGCCTGGTCGACCATGTCCTCGAGCGGAGCCGGCCAGGGGAAGCGGGGCACGTTCATCCGTAGCAGCACCATCCCGTGCAGGGCGGCCCAGACCTGGGCGGCCAGGTGCACCGGGTCCTCAGGGGCGTGAGCGACTCCGGCGTCCTGGCAGCGGCGGATGGAGCTGGCCAGGCCCTGGAAGGCGGCCATGCCGGCCAGGGTCTGAGTACCGTCGGCGGGTGTCTCGTGGCTGAACATGAACCGGTACGGGCCGGGGTGGTCAAGGGCGAACTGGCAGTAGGCCCGGCAGCCGGCCAGCAATGCCTCGGCCGGGCTTGTGAGGTGCTGCCTGGCACTGTCCCTGACGTTACCGAAGGAGGTGAAGTTGCGCTCGACCACCGCCATCTTCAGGTGGTCGACGTCAGGGAAGTGCCGGTAGATGGATGGGGCGGCGATGCCGACCCTCTTGGCCACTCCGCGCAGGGTCAGCTGGCTGGCATCGCCGGCGTCGGCGATCATCTCACTGGCCGCGGAGACGAGCTCTTCCCGCAGCCGGCTGCCTTCGCCCCTGGGGTTGCGGCGCCGCCCTCTCGTCCGCGCCTGGCTAGCGGCGGTCATGGCCTCGATCCTCCCGATCGGTTGTGGTCAGCACTCTTCGCTAACGACGTTTGCTTAGATCTAAAGCTTACGTCGTTACCTTAACAAAAAGTCAAGCGAACCCCGGCAATGCAAACGCGGTGGTGTAGCCGAGTCGGATGACCCAGCAGGGCAAGGTCGCGACCGGCCTCGCTGCACCGTCCGTCCGCATTGCTGGGGCGCTCGGGGCGCTGGCTGACTGGCTCGCCCCGCAGCCTGCGTTTGGGCGGCGGGTCGTCATGCGGACGTCCGCGGGCTGTTCGTCGGCTCGTGTCTGCGCGCCGTCGGCGACATTGGCCTGCGCATGGAGACGGTTCGCCTGACCGAATTTCCGATGCCGGTCGAAGGCCTCGTTGTTGGTCAGTCCCCGGCGCCTGGTACCAAGGTGCGCCGCTGGACCTGTCCGTGCGCGAGCTGATCGGCGAGCTCCCGCAAACTCGAGCTAGCCACTAGCAGGTCTCGCTCGGCAGGGGCACGCTCGGCAGGTAGAGCTTGGCGCCGGCCCAGGTCGTCCGGAACGGGAAGGAGGCCCCCGGCGGGCACGAGCACCTGGGTCCCGTCGTCGTGCAGCATGGCCACCATCCGGGCCATGCCCACGATCACTTGACCGTCGGTCAGCCGCGGACTCCCACCGCTTTCTAGACACCGCCCGAAGTGGCACGATGGTCTACGAGGAGAGATGCGGAAGTGGGACAGGGAGTGCGAGCTGACCTTCGGCCGGGACGGGAAGCCGATGTACATCTCCGGGCCGCATGAGACAGCGTCGCCTTGATGCAGCAACTCGGCGCCATCCCGGCCTGACGCTCGGGTCAGCTCCCAGGCGCGCAGCGCGCCAGAAGGCTTCGACTAGCTGGTAGCCGAGCTTGCCCTTGCCGACGACGCGGTCGCGCAACTCGATGATCGCGAGCTGCCAGTACCGCGCCCACTCAGTGCCGCCGTTGGATAGCGCTGTCCGAGCTGGGACTCGCCGTGATTTCGTCGAGTCCCAGCTCGGCAAGCGTCGGACGCGGAGCTGGATCACCCGGCAGGCCAGACCTGCGACAGTGCACGGCCAGTCTTTCGAGCGGCTGTCCCCGTTCGAACGCAAGCATCTGGGGGGTACACGGGACCTATTCGTTTGCCCTGCCCGACTTGGAGCCCGGCGACAGGCGCGAGCTCCGCGACCCTGACGCACCCGATGACGATGAGGAGTGACGTCCTGCCCATGCTGCCGGGAGGCGATACTCGGATAGGCACGGGCGTGGGTCCTTCCCTTCGATGACTTGCCGGTCTTGAAGGGAACCTGCGCCCGTCCTTTCATTTACACCGGATCGTGGACGCGACCCTCCTTGGTCATCGCCGCCGTCATCGCCACGCGAACCAGTCACACGCGAGGAGAACCGGACCAAGACGTCCTGAAACTACAGCCGCAGCCTGAGATACGGGTCGGCGCGCCTGCGTTACGCGCGGCGAGCCGCCGCGCCAGTCTCCGGCTGTAACACCGGAAGACGCCGCGGCGGCCGCCCGCGGCTGGGCCGGCGGATGTGTCCATCTGGCCCTTCACAATTCGTCTCCTAATTAGTGCCGACGCTGAGCTGGCCTATATCGGCGAGTTGACGCTTCTGGACCCAGGTCCTCTGACTCTGGCCTGAGCCTAGGCCAGCTGGTCTCGTCTCAGAGGCACTGAGCGTCGTGGCCTTCCGACTGGATGGCCTGATGACTGGACCTGCAACACAACCTGGAGGAAAGATGGACCGTCCGCAAGTCGTATCACAAGATGAATGGCTGGCCGCACGCAAGGATCTGCTCCTCCGGGAGAAGGTGGCCACCGAGGCGAAAGACGAGGTCGACGCCCGCCGCCGCGCCCTGCCTATGGTCGAGATCGCCAAGGAGTACGCCTTCGCGGGGCCGGGCGGACAGGCGGGTCTGCCCGACCTGTTCGGCGGACGGCGTCAGCTCATCGTCTATCACTTCATGTGGCGCCACGAGGAGTCAGGCTTCCCCGGCCAGGATCAGGGCTGCCCGACCTGCTCGGTCGTGGCGGACAACATCGGCGACCTGTCACATCTGCGGGCCAGCGATACCACCTTGGTCCTGGTCTCCCGCGCACCGCTGGCCAGCATCGAGCGATTCAGGAAGCGGATGGGCTGGCCAGTGCCCTGGTACTCCTCGCTCGGCAGTGACTTCAACTACGACTTCCATGTCAGCCTCGACGAAAACGTCGCTCCCCTGGAGTACAACTACAAGGACAAGACGACGCTTGAACGGGAACTGCCTTATATCCAGTCTGGGCGGGACGCTCATGGGCTCAGCGTCTTCCTGCGCGATGGTGACCGCGTCTTCCACACGTACTCGACGTACGGGCGCGGCGTCGACCAGCTGATCGGCACATATCAGTACCTCGATCTGACCCCGCTGGGCAGGCAGCGACGTGTGAACGAGTTCTCGTATCACGACAAGTACGAGAGTGCCCCGTGACCGTTGCGGCCATGTCACTGAGATGGCTCCTCACAGCCGTCTTCGCCGCAGCCGCGCTGGGAGCACTGCCGGACCGCAAACAGTCCGGCGCACCGCAGCCGGCGAGCGTCGTCCAGGGCCGGCCAGCGACCACGTGCCGTGAGGCCCGTGCGAGCGGCCGGTTCTGGTCATGTCGTCGGCATCCACGTTCAGACCTGAATGCCCCGAACTCTGGGGAGAGCAAGGCGGATCGGGTCTCTGACGGCTTCCATGCGCTGATGTGCGCAGCCCTGATCGTCATGACCTGGCGATCGGGGCCGCTCGTGCCGGAATGGCTTCAGGTGGCCGTGTTCGGGTGCGCCGTGATCTGGTTCTGCGCAACCGCTCTGGGCGGGAGCGCGCGCTCGCGGACGCCTCGCCTGCCTGGCCTGCATCACGCGCTAATGGCCGGCGCCATGATCTGGATGATCACTGCTATTCCCGTGGCCATGCCGATGGAGTCAGCGGGACCTGCGGCTAGCGCCATGTCCGGCATGCCGCCTCCAGCCCTAACCGCGGTACTGGTCGTTACCGGCAGGGCCGCCGCCAGTCACGCCGCCATGAGTGCAGGCATGGCGGCACTCCTGATGGCGATGCTCTGAGCGCCCCCGCCCGCGTGCAGCCGGAAACCCCGGCAAAGGCCAGCGCAGGGCCTTCGCCCTTCCTCGTGCCGGCGGCGTGTGAAAACTGGATTCAGCTGCCTTTACAGCTCGCCGACGTTATCTATTTCTGGCCCTGGAAGCAACGTAACCCCACACTGCGCCGCATGATCGGTAACAGATCGGCGCCCTATGGGATCGTCGATCCAGGAAGGGAACAGCCATGAGCCACAAATCTGTCGCCGGTTGGCGTCCATCGGGGCGGGGACCGTTCGTCTTAAAAACAGACCGGGAGAAAGGAGACGCGATGCGTTACGCGCTGTTGGTCTGCGGCGACGAGAACACCGTGCTGAGTCCCGAAGGGCAACGGGAAAGATCCGCTGCGTTCACCGCGTTCCAGGACGAGATGGAGGCCCGCGGTGTGCTGCTGGGCCGCGAGCGGCTGCGACCCGCTACCAGCGCCACCACCGTGCGGGTCCGTGACGGCGACCTCGTGATCGCAGACGGCCCGTTCGCCGAGACCAAAGAGCAGATCGCCGGCCTCTACCTGGTCGACTGCACGGATCTCGACGAGGCCATCGAGGTGGCAGCCAAGATCCCGGCCGCACAGTACGGCACGATCGAGGTGAGGCCGGTCTGGGAGATGTAGCAAAGGCACAGGCGGCCGTCGGCGAGGCGTTCCGCTCCGACTGGGGGCGGGTCGTCGCCTACCTGATCCACGTCACCGGGGACTGGGACCTGGCCGAGGAGTGCGCCCAGGACGCCTTCACCAAGGCCCTGGAGCGGTGGCCACGCGACGGGATCCCGGCGAGCCCCGCCGCATGGCTGAAGATTACTGCCCGCAACCGGGCCCTCGATCAACTGCGCCGCACTGCCGTCGGGGCGGCCAAGCTGCGGGAGGTGGCGATGCCAGTGCTCGCAGGCGAAAGCGGCGAAGGCAGCGCCCAGGACGACAGCGGGATCGCCGATGACCGGCTGCGGTTGATGTTCACCTGCTGTCACCCGGCCCTTCCCATCGACGCGCAGGTCGCGTTGACGCTGCGCACCCTGGCCGGTCTGACCACGGCCGAGATCGCCCGAGCGTTCCTCGTCCCGGACGAGACCATGGCCAAGCGCCTGGTGCGGGCCAAACACAAGATCCGCGACGCCGCGATCCCCTACCGGGTGCCGCCCGCCCACCAGCTCCCCGAGCGCACGATGGCCGTCCTGGCCGTGCTGTACGCCCTGTTCAACGAGGGTTACAGCGCGAGTGCCGGCGCCAGCCTGGTGCGGCGGGGCCTATGCGACGAGGCCATCCGCCTGGCCCGCCTGCTTACTGATCTGATGCCTGATGAGCCCGAGGCGCTCGGATTGCTCGCCCTCATGGTCCTCCACAACGCGCGCAGCACTGCCCGCGTTGACGCCGTCGGCGACCTGGTGACTCTCGAGGACCAGGACCGCACCCTGTGGGACACCACGGCCATCGGCGAGGCCAGCGCGGTCCTGGACGCCGCTGTCCGCCTCCGCCACCCCGGCCCGTACCAGGTGATGGCCGCCATCGCCGCCAGCCATGCATCCGCCCCGAACGCCGACGCCACCGACTGGGCCGAGATCGCCGTGCTGTATGGGCGGCTGAGCCAGATGATTCCATCCCCGGTCATCGCGCTCAACAGGGCCGTTGCAGTAGCCATGGCCGACGGACCAGCCACCGGGCTCCGGCTCGTAGAACAGCTCGAACGGAACGATGCTCTCTCCGGGTACTACCTCCTCCCGGCCACCCGGGCCGACCTGCTCCGGCGGCTCGGCCGCAGCGACGAAGCCGCCGCCGCCTACCGCCAGGCCCTGGAGCTCGCACCCACCGACGCCGAGCGACGCTACCTCACGAGACGGCTCGGCGAAATCTCGCCTAGCCGATAGCGGACCGGCAGCGGGCCCAGCCGCGCCGCTCGCCCGGGCTGCCAAGCCGGTGCACGAATCCTGCAACGCCCCTCGAGATCGCGTCGGTTGCTGGCGCGACGGTATTCGGGCAGCGGCCTCACCTCCCAGGACCATCCGCTCCCCAGGCCAGCCAGCACTGGAAACAGCGGTACAACATCCGCGCCACGACTACGCCCGCAGACATGAACCGTGACCTACTAGCTAGGCCGCGGGAGGGCAGCGAACCTGGCCGGGGGTCCCGACGCGGCGCCGCCCAGTCATCGCCTGCGAGCGGGAAAGGGGCGCCCACAGCCGTGGGCTGTGCCGTTATCCGCAACAGGTGTTGGCCGGATGCCGGTAGTGCCCGACAGGATGGTCCCAGCCCCGGATCCAGTGATCTGGGTGACCCTGGAAGTTCCCTGGTGAGTGGAGAGGTCATGTGGACGGCACGGCCGACCCTGCCGAGGTGCGGCGGCACGGCGACTGGTAGACGCGGGCCTTGCGGAGGTGTCGCCCATAGCGGTGCCAGTGACGGTGGTGATCGTCGAGGAATCGAGTGTGCTGAAGGACGTGTGCCGGGTGGACGGCGCTCCGCTGGCCAGCATCAAGACCGCGGTGAGCAAGGCGTATGCGGTCACGGCGATCGGAATGCCGCCGGATGAGAATGCCGCCGGATGAGTTGTACGCAGCAGTGGAGACCGATGGCGCGGCGGTTGCATCATTCGCAGCGGCCGCCGCGACCGCAGGGCCGCCGCGGAACCCCGGACTAGGCAAGTGCAACCGCACCGTGCTCTCGCTGCCCCTGTCCCGCCACGCTGGTCACCAGATCGACGAAGCTGCGCACCACCAGCCTGGCGTCGTCGGCGCGCCAGGCTACGCACAGCGCGGTGGGAGGCACGTCCGTGGCCGGGACGAAAACGATGCCCGGCCGCGCGTTATAGGTCTCGGCCGACGCCGGGCACAGGCTGAGGCCGTGGCTGGCCACGATGTGCTCACGCCATTCTTCGATCGTGCGTGCCACCGCCCCGATAAGGGGCGTGTCACCGCCGGGCCGGGGATTGACCAGCCAGTCATCCCGCCACGGCGCAGGGACGCACCCGTCGGTGGCCAGCCCGGCGGCCACCCAGGGCTGCCCGGCCACGTCGGCGAGCGTGAGCGTGCCGTGAGAGGCCAGGGGATGCCCGGCGGGCAGCACGAACACCCGGGATTCTTCGGCGACCCGCCGCAGCTCGATCCCGGCGGCGGCGACCGGCGGGCGCAGCAGGGCAACATCGCTGCTGCGGTCCAGCAGTCCGCAGGCCGGCTGGGTCAGGTCGAAGGTGATCAGCAGCACCTCGACCTGCGGGTAGGCGCGCTCGAATGCGGTCAGCAGCATGGTCCTGGTGTCGCCGCCGGCGGCGAGGCTGATTCCGACGGACAAAGTGCCGGTCACCGCGCGGGCCGCGTTACGCGCCGCTGTGACGCCACGGTCCAGGCTAGCCAGGGTTTCCCTGGCTGCGGCAAGGAAGACCGCCCCGGCCGGGGTGACGGTCACGCCGCGGCTGCCGCGTACGAGCAGCTGGATACCCACCGCATCTTCCAGTTTCCTGATCTGGGTGCTCAGTACCTGCTGGGCGACGTGTACCCGGCGGGCGGCGGCTGTGAAGCTGTTTTCCTCAGCGACCGCGACGAAGTATCTCAGGTGCCGCAACTCGATGTCCACGATAGATCATCTTATGAATGGAGCCTGACGGCATGAGCGATGGCCACGACAGTCCCGGGCGGCCCCGCGGGCGGCTCGCCGAGGTGATCGCCACCCGAGGCGGGCAGGCGCCGCCTGAGGCACCGTTCGTGATCGAGCACCGCGAGGCGCTGATCTACATCCTGTGCCAGGCAGCAGAGCTGGAGCACGGCATCATGACGCAGTACCTGTTCGCGGCGTTCTCGCTGAAGCAGTCCGCGGGCGAGGGGCTGTCGGGCGCCGAGGCCGCCGCCGTGCAGCGCTGGCGGAGGCAGATCATGCACATCGCCGCCCAGGAGATGCTGCACCTGGCCCTGGTGCAGAACCTGCTGTCCGCGATCGGGGCCGCGCCGCACCTGACCCGGCCGAACTTCCCGCAGCCCGCCAGCCACTACCCGGCCGGCGTCCACCTGGCGCTGCTGCCGTTCGGCGAGCAGGCGCTGCGGCACTTCATGTTCCTTGAGCGCCCCGAGGGCATGGCGCTGCACGACGCTGAGGGACTGGCCGCCTTCAATCGGGCGGCGCCCCTGGTGCAGGCCGACGACATCGTCCCGCGCGGCCAGGACTTCGCCACAGTCGGGCACCTATACCGGTCAATCGAGGCAGGCATCGCCCACCTGGCCGGCAAGTACGGCGAAGACTGGCTGTTCGTCGGCCCGCCCCGGGCCCAGGCGACCGCGAAGCACTTCAGCTGGCCCGAACTGGTAGCGGTGACCGACGCAGCCTCCGCGCAGCGCGCCATTGATGAGATCCTTGAACAGGGCGAAGGACCGCGCGGGGCCTGGCAGGACGCCCACTTCGGCCAGTTCGTCACCATCCTGGACGAATTCGAGCAGCTCCGGCAGGCCAACCGGGCCTTCGACCCCGCCCGGCCGGTCATCGCCGCTAACGTCCGGCCGAGCGAGCGCGATCCCGGCTGCCCGCTGGTCACCGACCCGACCGCCAAGCGCGTCATGGACCTTTTCAATGTCTGCTACGAGATCCTGCTGCTGGCCTTCCAGCGGTTCTTCGCGCACACCGAGGAGTCCGACGCCCAGCTCGCTGCCCTCGCCGACGCCACCGTGGCGCTGATGGTCCGGGTGGTCAGGCCGCTTGGCGACCTGATCACCACACTGCCCGCCGGACCGGAATATTCGGGCCGGACCGCTGGGCCCAGCTTCGAGCTGTTCTACGAAAGCGACTACCTGCTCCCGCACCGCGACGCCGCCTGGATCCTGCTCGCCGAGCGCATCGACGAGGCCGCCGTGTTCTGTGCGTCGGCATCCCCGGAGCTGACGGAGCTGGCGCCCGTGCTTGAAGCGCTGCACGACATCGCACGGTCGCTGACCGCGCACATTCCGGGACGAAAGACCATAACTTCCGCGGCGCCGGCCGCCGACATCGGCTCGCTGCTGGCTGAGGCTTCCCATTTGTACAGAACGGCGCGGGTTACGCCATCGTCCGACGACCCCGTCGCTGCTGGCATGGCCGAAGCGTTCGCCAAGGCTTACCGGATACTTGCACCACGAGACCGTTCGGCATCCTCTTCTGTTCCGGCGGCTACGGCAGCACGCGTCGTCAACAGCGTTCTGCGGCCGTTGGCTGTGGCGCTCGGCCAGGGCGAAGGCGGGACACCCGTCGCCGAAGCGGAAACGGCGCCGGCCAGTCCCGCCGAGGCCGCGTGGGACGCGGCGCGGTTCGCGACCGGGCTACGGGCCCAGCTGGCCGACGCGGCACCGCCAGGGCTGCTTGAGGCGACCGCAGCGCTTCAGCACCTCGCCTGCCAGCTCACCCCCGCCGGCCAGCGGGCAAGCCGAATCGGCGAGCTGGCCGGAATCCAGGCGGCCCTGCCCGCCGGGATCATGGTGGCGGAGAACGGGCCGTACCTGGCCACCAACGTTCCCGCGGTGCACACCTATCTTGGCGAGCAGCTCGCGGTGCCGCCGCAGCTCGCGCTGTGCCGCTGCGGCCAGTCGGCGATGAAGCCGTTCTGCGACGGGACGCACGCGCGATCCGGGTTCAGTGGCGAGAAGGACCCCAAGCGGGTGCCCGACCGGCGGGACTCCTACCCCGGCCAGCAGGTGACGATCTTCGACAATCGCGGCGTCTGCCAGCACTCCGGCTTGTGCACCGACCGGCTGCCGGCAGTGTTCCGCACCGATGCCGAGTCGTTCGTCGCCCCGAGCGGCGGCCGTTTCGACGAGATCATCCGGGCCGTACGGGATTGCCCGTCCGGCGCGCTGAGCCTGGCACTGGGCCAGCAGGAAGCCCGGCTGTTCGTCGACTGGGACGCCGGACGCGAGGCGGCAATCGAGGTGTCGCAGGACGGGCCGTACCGGGTGACCGGCGGCATCCCGCTGGTCGATACGACGGGCGCCGACGTTGCCCGGGCCGCGGGATCATCCCGTGAGCACTACGCCCTGTGCCGCTGCGGCCACTCGCGAAACAAGCCGTTCTGCAGCGGCATGCACTGGTACGCCGGGTTCCGTGACCCGGTGCGCAGCGGCGAGCCGACGCTGTTCCAGTGGGCGGGCGGGCTGCCCGCGCTGACCCGGATGACCCGGCTGCTGTATGAGAAGCACGTGCCAGCCGACGACCTGCTCGCGCCCGCGTTTGCGGACATGCCGCCCGGGCACCCGCAGCGCGAGGCCATGTGGCTCGCCGAGGTATTCGGCGGCCCCGCGTGGTACAGCCAGCGATCCGGCGACGCGACCGGGCCGCGGCAGGCGCACGCAGGCCGCGGGTTCACCGACCGGCAGCGGGCACGCTGGGCGGAGCTCGCCATGCGCGCCGCCGATGAGGCTCGGCTGCCCGCCGACCCCGAATTTCGCGCCGCGCTGGCCGGGTACCTGGAGTGGGGCTCACGACTAGCCCGCGCCGAGTCCGCGGGCGCCGCAGCCGGGGCGCAGGCCGAGGCGGCCGGAGGCGTAACCGCGAAGGAGCCCGTGCCGAGCTGGGACTGGACCCCGGTCGGGCCGCCCGGCGCGGCCGGCGCGGAAGCGGCCGCGCCGGACCAGCCGACCGTCGCGTTGCCCGGGCCGGGCGCGACGGTGAGCTTCGAGGCGCATGTCAAGCCGCTGTTCCGCTCCCGCGACCGGGAATCTATGATCTTCGCATTCGACCTATGGTCACTGGCCGACGTCCAGGCACACGCCGCGGACATCGGCGACCGGCTCCGCAACGGCACGATGCCGTGCGACGGCGCCTGGGCGCCGGAGAAGACAGACTTGTTCGAGCGCTGGGCCGAATCCGGCTTCCAGCCCTAGTGAGACGGAACAGCATGCTGATCTTGGTGATATGCCGTCCGGCCGAGGGCGCCGACCAAGCGGAGTTCCGGCGCCTGGTTCCGGCTGAGACGGCCGCATTGCGCGACCTGAAGGGCAGCCGAGTGCTGACCGGCGCATGGAGCCCCGGGCGCCCAGGCGCCGTGCTCATGCTCGACGCCCCGGGCGAGGCCGAAGCCGCCCGGCTCATGGCTGGCCTCCCCTTGGTGCAGGCCGGCTTGATCAGCACCGAAATCATCCCTCTGCATCCCATGGACCTATGACCGCGTCGTCGGTGAGGTGGCAGCCAGAGCAGCGCCCACCGCCGTGGATCTCTCCTCCCGGCCGCCAGCCCGGGTCGGGTGGCGAACGGGCATCTCCGCTGCCCTGGCTAGGGCCGCGGAGATCATCGTGTACGCCCACACGGCGGAAATCGTGGGCCTCATTGTCGCTGTGGTCGGCTTGTCAGCCATGGGATCCTCGCTTTCTGTCCTTGGTAGATCATCGCGAGCGGCGCGGCGGGCCGTCTAACACCTACGGCGGATCCCGTTACATGCCAGGGCTGTGGGACAGAGCGCCCTCGCTGGTCCACTCACTTCAGCTCGTGTATCACCTGTGCGGGGTTGGTCAGGTCATGTCGACAGGAGCATTGTGACAGTGGTAACTTGCGAAAGCCATGACTAACGCAAGGTCGATGATCGAGGTGCTCGGCGAGCCGATGCGCGTCACGATCCTCGAGCGGCTCCTCGAGACACCGGCCACCGCGACAGAACTTGCGCAGCACCTTCCCGGGACCCGGTCAGC